>Ga0213876_10002553_pt1 | contig 10649 bp, 7 predicted proteins | sample BarmaccomBMRX_R9_FD_160113 | JGI IMG/M metagenome (GOLD analysis project Ga0213876, IMG submission 160113) | Root-associated microbial communities from Barbacenia macrantha in rupestrian grasslands, the National Park of Serra do Cipo, Brazil - RX_R9 | ecosystem: Host-associated > Plants > Roots...
GGCCACCACGTAAGAGTTCACACGGCGAACACGGCGGGAAGAGGAAAGGGTTCGGAGTTCGGAGTTCGGAGTTCGGAGTTCGGAGTTCGGAGTTCGGAGTTCGGAGTTCGGAGTTCGGAGCGGCAGCATGGGGAGCGGGTGCGAGTGTCAACCTTTGAGTTGTCGCCAGATCCCCTTAATCTGTGTCAATCTGTGTAATCTGTGGATGTTTTCTCTTTTCTGCGTTCTTCTGCGTGTTCTGCGGATGATTCTGTCTTTCCGCCGGGTGAGCGCGACCTTCGGGGAAGATCGGACCCGGTTCTACGACGCCTCCGAACTCCGAGCCCCGAACGCCGAACTCTTTCCCCCTCTTCCCGCCGTGGTCGCCGTGGCTCGCCGTGTTCGCCGTGTGAACTCTGTCGTTGTGCCGTCCGTGTGACAGAAATAGCTCCCCCAAACGCCGAAGGTTTGCTAGACGAATCGAATCCGATTATACTCGAGGAGCGGAGTGACTAAGAAGTACGACATGAATGACGACAGCGCGCTAGGCTTTGGTGGGTTTGGTTCCGATCCCGCATCACCGCTTAACATGATCGAAAGGCTCATTGCGAGCCTTCCTCCGGGTAACCCCATCCGAAGTGAACTGATCGACCTCCGGTCCGGCGTGGCTGAGCAGGAAGAGATGATCGCTGAGGCCCGGCAGACGATCGAAAAGCTCGATGAGGTGATCAAAAAGGTGACCTCACCCGCGAATCGTATTGGTACGTACCTCGGCAGCCCTAATAAGGAGACTGCCCAGATTGTCGTGGGCGGCTCCGATTATTATTGCAACGCTGATCCGCGGATCAATCTTGCCAAATTGAAAAAGGGCACCCGGGTACTCGTGAACGAGGCGTACGTGATCGTCGGGGATCTGGGCTATGATCTCAGCGGGCCCGTAACAAAAATTACCGAGATCCTGAGCGGCGACCGCCTTCGGGTGGGCACCGAGCACGGCGTTCAGTCGGTTGTGCTGCAGCGTGCCCAGGACCTGCTCAAGGCCAATCTCAAAGTTGGCGACGAGGTGCGCGTAGACACGAATTACCGCGTGGCCATCGAGGTCTTGAGCCAGTCGCAAACGCAGGATTATTACCTCGAATCGGTACCCGAGATCCCCTGGACGAAAGTGGGCGGCCAGGAACCGGCGCTCACGGCCATCAAGGATGCGATCGAACTTCCCCTGTTGCATGCTGACCTGTTTGCCCGGTTCCACCATCAGACCCCGAAAGGCTTCCTGCTTTATGGGCCGCCGGGGTGCGGCAAGACCCTGATTGGTAAGGCGACGGCGTACAACCTGACGCGCCAACTCACCGAAAAAACCGGCGAGAACATGCAGCAGTTCTTCATGCACATTAAGGGGCCCGAAATCCTGAACATGTGGGTCGGCGAGTCGGAGCGGATGGTTCGCGAGATCTTTGCGACGGCGCGTGAGAAGCGCAAACAGGGTTATCTGCCCTTTATCTTCATTGATGAGGCCGAGAGCATCCTGGGCACGCGCCGCGCCGGACGCCATTCCAACATTCTTTCCACGCTGGTGCCGATGTTCTGCACCGAGATGGACGGCATCGAGTCGCTCAATGAAATCGTGATTATCCTGGCCTCGAACCGGGCCGACCTGATCGACCCGGCTATCCTGCGACCGGGACGCATCGACCGTAAGATCAAGGTGAACCGGCCGGATCGGGAATCGGCCCGCGAAATCTACAAGATCTACCTCACGGAAGATCTTCCGTACGACCCTGCGCTCGTCGCCAAGAGCGGCGATGTGTCGGCGGCGATTCAGCAGTTGGTCGATAAAACCGTTGACACGCAATTCAACCGCCGTGAGGACAACAAATTCCTCGAAGTAACGCTTCGGAGCGGTAAAAAGGACGTTCTCTACCGGGGCGACCTGGTCAGCGGTGCCATCATCGCCTCGATCGTCGAACGAGCGAAAGAACTAACCATCAAACGCGCCATCGGCTCCTCGCAAGAGGAAGGCATCAGTGAGTCCGACATGCTCGTGGCGCTCGCGACCGAGTACGCAAACAATGATATTTTTCCGCCAACCGACATCGTCGAAGACTGGCTGAAGTTAATCGACTATGATTCCGAGAACGTTGTGCGCGTCCTGCCAGTTCGTGCCGGCGCCAAATCCGCGTCCATTTCAGACGTTATCTGAGACCTGCTAAGTTATCCAGCCAGCTACGCCCCCTGCATGAAGCGCGTTTTTGGGATCGAGACGGAATACGGCATTACGGTTAACGGGGTTGAAACCGTCGACGTGGTAGCTGAATCGATTGAGTTGGTGCGCTGCTACACGGAACACGGTGCATTGATGAAATGGGACTACAACCTTGAGGATCCCCATCAGGATGCACGGGGGTTTCGGGCCGAAACCCTCATGCAGGATACGGACGAGTCGGCCTATTACGAACTGGATAAAAACCGGCCGCTCAGCTTCGAGGAGATCAAGAGTGACCTGGTGTTGAGCAACGGGGCGCGCTTCTACAACGATCACGCCCATCCGGAGTACTCGACCCCCGAATGCACCACCTTGCGAGAGATCATCGCCCAGGATAAGGCCGGCGAGCGAATCCTCGCCGAGTGCGTCCGGCGTCGGAACAAAAAGATCGCCCCCGAGCGCGAAGTTCGTCTTTACAAAAACAATACCGATTTTATCGGGCACAGCTACGGCTGCCACGATAACTACCTCATGAGCCGCGCCGTACCCTGGGACCGGCTCGTTTCTGAGGTGGTGCCTTTTCTTATCACCCGCCAGATCTACGCCGGTGCCGGCAAGCTCGGCATTGAAGGCGAAGGCGCGACCGGCCAGCCCGGAATTTATCAGATTTCGCAGCGGGCCGACTTCTTCAGCGTCCTGGTGAGCATCGACACGATGAACCGCCGGCCCATCGTCAATACGCGCGATGAACCGCACGCTGATCCGGGCAAATACCGGCGTTTTCACGTGATCATCGGTGACTCGAACATGAGTGAATTCGCGATTGCCCTCAAGATCGGTATCATGTCGCTCGTGCTCGACTTGATTGAAAAACGGGAAGCGCCTCAGCTGGAAGTAGCCCAGCCGATTGATGCCACCAAGTCGATCAGCCGTGATCAGAGCCATTCCTGGATCATCGAGCTTAAAGACGGGCGCAAGATTTCGGCCATCGAGATCCAACGCATGTACCTGGAAAAGGCCCTGCGGTACTGCGACCGGACTGACCGTGAGGTCGATTGGCTGTTGACCGAATGGGAAAAAATTCTGAACGACCTCGAGGTCGATGTCATGCGCTGCGCCGATCGCATCGATTGGGCGGCCAAGTTGTACTTGCTCACCACGTTTCAGGAAGAAGAAAAACTGGATTGGACGGATCCCTGGTTGCAGTCCATTGACCTCGAGTACCACAACATCGCCTGGGAACAGGGGCTCCACTACGAGCTGGTGCGAGAGGAACGGATGCGCCGGGTTCTCCGGGAGGAAGAAATCAAGACCGCAATTTTCAACCCGCCGGAATCAACCCGGGCCTTCTTCCGTGGACGCGCGGTCGCACGTTTCAATCCCCACATTCAAACCATTCATTGGGATGAAGTCGTGTTTGCCCAGGACGGCCAGCAGCACCGGGTCTCGTTCAATCACGCTTCAGACGATCCACGGCTTACGCGCTTGAATGCGACGATCCGCGATGCGGCTAACTATAGCGACCTGATCCGGCGGCTCCAGAAGATCGAGCAGCCGTAACGGCGTAACACGCCGGTTGTCCCAACGCAGACCTTGACCTTATGAAATCAGCTTACGAACTCGCCATGGAGCGCCTGCAAAAGCAATCTCCTTCGGTTCCCCTGACCGAGGAGCAAAAAGCGCAGCTTGCAGAGATCGATTCGCTTTACCGGTCAAAGATGGCTGAAAAAGAACTGTTGCTGAAAGAGCAGATCCGGCGCGAGGAACAGGCCGGGTCCGCTGATGACGTCGCACAGCTGAAGCACCAGCTGGCCTCGGAGCTTCGCCGCCTGCAGGAAGAGTGCGATCAAAAGAAAGAAAAAGTTCGCACTCGCAAGCCCTAGGGCAGGGTGCACGCCGTTGAGTACCCCGAGGTTTCCGGCGGCCATTCCTGACGGGGCGACGCGGCTCCGCCCTCCATGGAGCCGCGGCAAAGTTCAGCCCGCGGTCGACGGCCGCAGTTGATCGCCGTTGCCGGCGGAAAGCGTTCCTCCCATTCGGGGGACGCCGTGTCCCGTTTTCGGCACATCGGCGTTCGCTGCAGTGCCTCGCCGGCAGGACCGGCGTGATCGCGCTGAGGTAAACGTCTCCAGCTGCGGACCGGTCCCGGCGCGGCGCATTTTCCGTGCTGCGAGGGTTGGCATCGGTGATGCTCACAGCTCAACTGAGAGGCAGCCGCCTGCCTTCAACCCGACACCATCGACGTAGCACCAGATATGGAGAAAGTTTTGACCGTTCTCGCCGCCGCCGCCGCACTCGGCTGCGCTGTTCCGCAAGGCGCCTGGGCCGATTCTCCCCTGCATTCACCGCCAGGTAACCCGGCCGTCGCCGGCGGCCTGCCGCATCCCGCCGAGTCATCCCGCCCCATCAGTTCCGAGGGGGTTCACCGTGACCGGAACGACTCGAGGCAGTACCGGCTCTTCCGTCGTGAGCGCATTTTCTGGTATGCGGGCGGGTCCCAATCCGGTCCCGCTGCTGCTTCTTACCCGCTGGCCGTTGGCCCGCGTACGGTGTGCGCCTGAACGGTGCCCCCAGCAGGTAAAGTTCGAGGCTCGGGATTCGTTCACCGCTTTTTCGCTTCTTTCGCCCACGAATCCTTCAAGGTGATCGTCCGGTTGAAGACCAGGCGTTCCGTCGTGCTGTCCTTATCGAGGGTAAAATACGCGAGGCGCTCGAACTGATAGCGCATTTCTCTCCGGGCATCGCGCAGGCTCCGCTCGCACCTGGCCATGACAACCTCCAACGAATTCGGGTTTAAATGAAGTTTGAAATCGCTGGTGGCCTCCGGCTCGGGCTCAAGAAAAAGCCGGTCGTACAGGCGCACCTCAGCCTCGACCGAGTGCCGCACGCTGACCCAGTGAACGGTGCCTTTAACTTTGCGATTTGCCGTCGCACCGCCGCTCTTGCTGTCGAGGTCAGCGGTGCAGCGCAGTTCCAGAATGTTGCCGCTCGCATCCCTGATGACGTCATCGCATCGGATGATGTAGGCGTATTTCAGGCGAACTTCACCCCCGGGACGCAGGCGAAAATACTTGGGCGGCGGATTTTCCATGAAATCGTCGCGCTCAATGTAAAGGTCGCGGCTGAACGCAATCTTTCGCGTGCCCGCGTTCGGATCTTCCGGGTTATTGAGGGCATCGAGTTCCTCGATCCGGCCTTCCGGATAGTTGGTCACAACCACCTTGAGCGGACGCAGGACGGCAAGGCGTCGAGCGGCCGTCTTGTTCAACTCGTCGCGGACGGCGTGTTCGAGAACGGCAACGTCGGTGAGGCCGTCATACTTCGTAATCCCGATGTGGTAGGCGAAGGCGCGCAAGGCGACCGCCGTGACCCCGCGGCGCCGCATGCCGCTGAGGGTGGGCATCCGTGGATCGTCCCAGCCGGAGACATGCCCTTCGTCGACCAGTTGCATGAGCCTGCGCTTGCTCAGGATCGTGTAGCTCAGGTTCAGCCGTGCGAACTCGTACTGGTGAGGCAGTTGCCGCGGCAGGTCCAGGCTCCCCAGAATCCAGTCATAAAGCGGCCGGTGCACTTCGAATTCGAGGGTGCACAGAGAGTGAGTTACCCCTTCAATGTAGTCGCTCAGGCAGTGCGCAAAATCGTACATCGGGTAAATGCTCCAGCGGTCACCGGTACGATGGTGCGCGGCGTGCCGGATCCGATAAAGGACCGGGTCCCGCATCCAGACGTTCGGCGACTGCATATCGATCTTCGCGCGCAGCGTGCGAAGCCCGTCCGGGAACTCGCCCCGGCGCATCCGCTGGAAAAGGCTGAGATTTTCCTCCACGCCACGCTCCCGGAAGGTGCTCTCTTGGCCCGCAATGCGGTAACGGTCCGTTTCTTCCGGTGAAAGGTCGTCGACGTAGGCCTTCCCCTTCCGGATGAGCTGAACCGCGTACTCGAAAAGCTGCTCGAAGTAGTCGGACGCGTGAAACGGTTCCCGGTCCGCCGCGGTGGCAGTTCCCACCACCGGCGGCTGGTGAAAGTCCGCCTTTCCGTTGAACTCCCGGATCTCGCAGGCTTTACCCTTGGGCTTCAGGCCCAGAACGTGGTCGGCCCAGCCGTCAACCAGCCAGGTTACGTCCTCGATGATCGATTCAACGTACTCGCGATCCTCTTTCGTCGGGTTGGTGTCGTCCATGCGCAGGTTACACACCCCGCCGAATTCGCGGGCAATGCCGAAATTCAGGCAAATGGATTTCGCGTGGCCAAGGTGAAGGTAACCGTTCGGCTCCGGCGGAAATCGGGTCTGGATGACGGAATACGTCCCCGCCTGCAAGTCATTTGCGACGATCTCACGGATGAAATCTGCGGGTGCGGTTTGCGTCTCGGTCTGGGTACTCATGGAAAGTCCGGCAATGTAACCGGCAGAGGCGTCAGGGTTCAACTTCCGGCGCCGGAGAATTTTTTTGGACCCGGCGGCGCCTCTCTTCCCTGCCGCCCCAGGCAACGTTCCCGGGCCGGTGCGCGCCTCGCACCGGTTTCAGGCCTTCCGGCCGGGGTAACGAGACCCCTTTACGCGAGATTGGTTGGAAGTAAGCTGATTTATGAGGCACACAAAAATTTCTCGTTGCTGATAAATGAACTCGCGTCAAAAATGCGACGCCACAGCTGAAATCCGCGAATGAATGGGCGGTTGACTCTGAGGCGCTTTCCAGGAGGGTCGTTCTCCTTGCACGCCTGTGCGTTACCGATCTTGCTGACACTGTGGCTGCTCGGCGCCTGCACCGATTACCCCACACTCCCGGTAAGGGGGATTGTCGCATGCAGGCCCGTGGCAACGACCGTCGATTCCACCCTTGCCCAGGCCTATTTCGAATCCTCCTTTTCAGGCGCGGCGGAGCCGGCGGTTGCAGATGAAAAGATCGCCGGCATCGAGCAACGATTTGAGGCGCTCCCCCTCAACAGCCTGACTTTAAGAGAATTGTCTGCCGAGACGTCACCGGACTTCGCAACCCTGTTTTTCATAAAACGCAGTCTTTCGAATCGGACAAACCGGAGTTTTCAGGATCGCTACTGCAACGAGGTAAGAAGAATCAAGCAGGATATTCAGCGGAATCAGTGGACGGGGCTCGTCCGAGACCGCCTTCGCGGGTACAGAATTTTGTTTGTACCCGGGTTTCATTATGTGGGTAACCCGACCACCGGAGCCGATTTTGCCAACCAGAGAAAACTTATGGGCAAGTTGGGTCTGAAGGTAGATTTAGTTGCTACCGAAGAGGATGGGACCATTGAGGAAAACGCCTTGATCATCGCTAACTTCGTTCGCGCCCGCAGCGGCCGCGGCGCCAGGTTAATCCTGGTAAGTACAAGCAAAGGCGGGCCCGAAACGGCGCTCGCGTTAGGGAAAATACTACGGCCGGATGAGACTCGGGCCATCACCGCATGGGTGAGCGTGGGAGGGTTGCTTCGAGGAACCTTCCTGGCCGATCGTGTGACCGGGTGGCCCAAGTCGTGGCTCGCCGGCATCATGTTTTCTATGCAAGGCCTCAGCTTCCGGAGCGTGCCCGGGCTTACTACCGCGTCGAGCCGCGAAAGGTTAGATGGAATCGGGCTTCCGCCGCATGTTCTGACTGTTCAATTCGTCGGCGTTCCTTTATCCGGCGATATCGCCGGCGACGTCAGGTGGCGGTACCGGCAGCTTCGAAAATACGGCCCTAACGATGGGTTAACGCTTCTGGCAGATGAACTCCTGCCTAAGGGTGTCACCATCATCGAACCGGGCCTGGACCACTATTATGAAGATCCCGACATTAATCTTAAATCCCTGGCCCTGCCTAACGTCATTGCAGATGCACAGAAACGCCGGCAACGCGCGCGGAACGCCGGGCTTCAATCGTTTCGGCCGGAACCTTGACCCCGGCGCAATCCGGTTCTCCTGAGGGCGGGCACGCAACCTGCGCGTGTGTCGGATTAAAGGCAGGAATGGATGTGATCGTAAGCCCCTCCCTTTAAAATCGGGTATGCCGGCGCCTGGAAAAGCTTCAGGACCGCCTTCCGGCCTCCCTTCATGGTGGAGGTAAGGGGATTCGAACCCCTGACCTTCTCATTGCGAACGAGACGCTCTACCAACTGAGCTATACCCCCCCTCCAGCGAAGCGGGCGAAGATACGCGCAAGGCGACCCGTCCTGCAAGTACTTTTCGGCCGTGAACAGCAACAGCCGGCGGATCCATAAAAAATGCCGCGTTGCGATCCGGGAATACCAGCCCTCGAGACGGGACTGGCGGCCGGCGCGGAGACCGCGTGACTGGCGCCGGCATCGGAAAGGAGGAGTTTCCTATTGTTCGGCAGCCGCGCGGGCAAGCCGGTGGGACAAGGCAAAAAGGCTCGGCACCCAAAGCCCGATGAAAATACCGAACCGTTCAGCATGCGCTCGATCTTCGCTCCGCCTCGAAAACCAGCTGATGATGGAAGCCGCGATGGAAAGAAAACCGGCGGCAAGCGAGAGGTCGGAAGCCAGCTTCAACGTTTCTTTGTTAAGAGGGATGTTATTGTTGTCCATAGGTTATATTTTTCAACGTTTCGACCGCAGTGGCGGAACGGATGCGTTCAAATGGCGGAAACGGTGCGCGGCGGGTGCCGTGTAACGCCGGGATATGCCGTTGGATGATAACCGCGGCGGTTGTCCGGCTGCGAAGCTCCGGTAAAATTGCGTATGGCTAACCAAAAGGTTGCGCTGGTTACCGGCGCCAATAAAGGCATAGGATTTGAGGTCGCGCGGCAGTTGGCCGCCAGGGATTTTCATGTGGTGCTGGCGGCGCGCAATCCCCACGCCGGCAAGGCAGCGCTCGCGAAGTTGCCGGACAACGCCGAATTTTTACCGCTCGATGTAGCCGATGATGCGAGCATGCATGAAGCGGCCGCCGCGTTTGGCAAGGGTCACGATCGTCTTGACGTCCTCGTCAATAACGCGGGCATTTACCCGGATGAAGGCGTGAACATTTTATCCGTGACCCGGCAACAATTGGCAACGACTTTCCAGACGAACGCGTTCGGCGCCCTGCGCGTCGCCCAGGAGTTCCTTCCTTACCTGCAGAAATCCGGCGAAGCCCGGGTTATCAACGTTTCCAGCGGCTACGGTGCGCTCGACGGCCTTTCGCCGGACGTTCCATCTTACTGCCTCTCGAAGCTGACCCTGAACGGAATCACGTTGATGCTTGACCAGACTCTGCGGCAGCACCGTATTGCCGTGAATGCGGTCTGCCCTGGCTGGGTTCGCACGGACATGGGGGGACCGAGCGCCACACGCTCGGTCGCACAGGGTGCGGACACCATCGTCTGGCTCGCCGTAGAAGCGCCTTCAAGTCTGACCGGGAGCTTTTTCCGGGACCGGAACAAGATCGGTTGGTAGGAGGTCGCCCGGCTCAAGGCAGGACTCACCCGTTCACACCTGCTCCAGCGCGTACGCGAGGTCAGCTTCAAGGTCGTTGTAATCCTCGATCCCCACCGAAAGCCGGACCAGGCTGTCGTCGATTCCCAAGGCTGCCCGCTGGGGCGCCGGGATGGATCCGTGAGTCATCAGGCCCGGATGTTCGATGAGACTTTCAACGCCTCCCAGGCTTTCGGCCAGGGCGAAAAGGCGGGTGCTCTCCAAAAAGCGGCGGACCCCATCGAGATCGCTATCCAGATACGCGGCGATCATGCCGCCGAAGCCTCGCATCTGTTTTTTTGCAAGCGCGTGCTGGGGGTGGGATTCCAGGCCGGGATAATTCACCTGGCGGACTTTAGGGTGGCCCTCAAGCCACGCCGCCAACCCGGCGGCGTTCGCGCAGTGGCGTTCCATCCGTACCGCGAGCGTTTTGAGCCCGCGCAGCGCCAGGTAGCTGTCAAACGGACCCGCCACGGCCCCGACGGCGTTCTGGAGAAAGGCCAGGCGGTCAGCGGTTGCTTCCAGATCATCGCCGCGCCCGACCACGGCCGCCCCGCCGACCATGTCGGAGTGCCCGTTGAGGTACTTGGTGGCCGAGTGGATTACGATCGAAAAACCAAGGTCGAGCGGCCGCTGAATCCAGGGACTCGCAAAGGTGTTGTCGGCGACGGCTAATAACCCGTTCGCCAGCGCGAAGTCTGCGGCCGCCTCCAGGTCAACGAGCTTAAGCAGGGGATTGCTCGGGCTTTCGACCCAGATCATCTTCGTCTCCGGCCGGTAAGCTCGCTTGAGTGCGCCCGGGTCAGTCAGGTCGACAAAGGTAAAGCTAAGGTTGGCCGAGTGCCGGCGGACGCGTTCGAACAGGCGAAACGTTCCGCCGTACAGGTCGTCACTCGCAACGACGTGGGCGCCGGAGTTCAGCAGTTCCAGAACGGTTGCCATGGCCGCCAGGCCGGACGCGAACGCAAACGCCCTGGTCCCATTTTCCAGGTCCGCAACGCACCGTTCATAGGCAAGCCGGGTAGGGTTGATGCTGCGGGCATAATCGTACCCTTTG
>Ga0213876_10002554_pt1 | contig 10649 bp, 7 predicted proteins | sample BarmaccomBMRX_R9_FD_160113 | JGI IMG/M metagenome (GOLD analysis project Ga0213876, IMG submission 160113) | Root-associated microbial communities from Barbacenia macrantha in rupestrian grasslands, the National Park of Serra do Cipo, Brazil - RX_R9 | ecosystem: Host-associated > Plants > Roots...
ATTCCCGCGGAGGCGCCGGTCAAGACACGTGCGCAGGTCCGGCATCAGCCACAGGTTCGGAGTGGCACGATCCGTTTGGGGGTTATCGGCGCGGGGAATTTCGCACGCTCCGTGCTGCTGCCGATTTTGCGCAAGAACCCCGATGTTCAGCTCCGCGCGGTGGTGACGGGGTCGGCGCCGAGCGGCCATCAAACCGCAACCCGATTCGGATTCGCGTACGCGGCATCCGACTGGCATCACGTGATCGAGGACCCGGATGTCGACGCAGTCCTGGTCGCCACGCGCCACGATTTGCACGCTCCGGTCGCCGCCGCCGCTCTTCAGGCCGGTAAGGCCGTGTTCCTGGAGAAGCCGATGGCACTCGCCGAAACGGAGCTGGCCGCGCTGATGGAGGTATGCCAGGCAAGCGGACAGGTCCTCCAGGTCGGGTTCAATCGACGGTTTGCACCAGGCTATCTGCGCCTAAAGTCCGCGTTTGCGGCTCGCAAGTCGCCATTGGTGGCGACGTACCGAGTGAACGCCGGTGCGGTTTCCCCGACATCCTGGGTGGTAGACCCCACGCAGGGTGGCGGACGCCTCATCGGCGAGGTGTGCCACATGGTGGATACGCTGGTGGACCTCGTGGGCGCGCCAGTGACGTCGGTGTACGCTTCCGCCACCGACGTTGAAGGTGACGACGTGGTCTTGACGCTGTCGTTTGAGGACGGATCCATTGGCACAATTACCTATGCGACCGGTGGTGACCGGAGCATGCCGAAAGAGTACGTGGAGGTCTTCGGCGGTGGCCGCGCCGCCATCCTCGACGACTTCCGGACCGTGCGACTCCACAATGGCGGCGCATCGAAAACCATCGGCGGGCGCCTTGCGCGGCAGGACAAGGGCCATGCGGCGGAGCTGGCCGCGTTCATTGCCGCGGTGCGCAGTGGTGGCCCATCGCCACTGGACTCGGAGGTTGCTGCGCACGTGACGCGGGTCACCTTCGCAGCGGTGGAGTCGGTCCGAACCGGTTTACCAATCGTGTTGTAGCGATGCGCATCGCGTACGTGTGCCACTATTTTGTGCCGGAGCCAGCGGCGCCGGCGGCGCGCGTGCACGAATTCGCGCGGTACTGGGTCCAAGCTGGACATCAGGTAGATGTGGTCACCACCTTTCCCAATCACCCGGTCGGCCATATTCCACCTGAGTACCGCGGCCGCTGGTGGTCAACCGAGTGGCTGGATGGCATTCGCGTTCTGCGTTGCTGGCTGTACGCGGTGCCGAACCGTGGTGTCGGTCGTCGCGGACTGGATCACCTCTCGTTCATGGCCACCTCGTTGGTGTTTGGCCTGCCTCGCTTGCGTAATGTTGACGTGGTGATTGCGTCATCGCCCACGTTATTTTCAGCGCTTTCGGCGTGGCTGATGGCGCGTATCAAACGCGTGCCGTTTGTGCTGGAGGTGCGCGACCTCTGGCCGGAGGCGATTGTGGACCTTGGCCTCATGCGGCGCGGCAGCCCGACGGTTCGCGTGCTGGAAGGCCTCGCCCGGTTTCTCTATCGTCAGGCCTCGCGCGTGGTGGTGGTGACGGAAGCGTTCGCGCAGCGACTCAATGCCCAGGGTGTACCAGGATCCAAGCTGGCGGTCATCCCGAACGGTGCGGACACACGCTACTTTGCGCCGAGGCAAGCGAACCGTGCAGCGTTGGGGCTCGATGGCCGTTTCGTGGTCGCCTACGTCGGCTCGCATGGACATTCGCACGGTCTTCACGCCGTCCTGGATGCCGCCGCGGCTCAACCCGAAGTGACGTTCCTCCTGGTGGGTGATGGCGCCGAACGCGAGGGCCTCCTGGAGGAAAGGCAACGGCGCGCCCTCCGCAACGTCATCATGCGACCCAGCATCCCGAAAGCCGAGGTACCGGGTGTGTACGCCGCCGCGGACGCCTGCCTGGTGCCACTGCGCGACGTGCCCATCTTCGAAACGTTTGTTCCGTCCAAGCTGTTCGAGGTGCTGGCGGCGGGCCGACCGGTCATTGGCGCGGTGCGTGGCGAAGCGCGCGCGATTCTGCAACGCTCGGGTGGGGCAGTGCTGGTGGAGCCGGAGCGCGGCGACCAGCTCGCCGAGGCTATTGAACGCCTGCGCCAGGACGCAGGGCTCCGCGATCAACTCGGTCGCGCGGGTCGCGAGTTTGCGCAGCGCGAGTACGACCGCGATACATTGGCCGCTCGCTACCTGGACCTTCTCCACGAGGTGGTAGGGGCCTGACGGAACGCATCCTCCTGATTGGCGCAACCGGATTCCTCGGGAGCTTCGTCGCTGCGCGCTTATCGGACCGCCCGCTCAGCGTGCTCGCGCGCACCACCAGTGACGTGTCCGTCCTCCCACCTGGTGTCGAGGTCCGCGCCGGACAACTGGAGGACCCGCTCCCACTCGCGGACGTTACCAGCGTGGTGTATTGCGCATCGATGGGCTTCGGGCACATTCCACCCGTTGTTCAACAACTGGAGTCGGCCGGCGTGAAACGCGCCGTGTTCATCAGCACCACTGCCATCTTTACCTCACTGCCCTCGCGCAGCCGCGCCGTGCGCGTTCACGCAGAATCTGTTGTCAACAATTCCTCACTGGACTGGACCATTCTGCGCCCGACCATGATCTACGGAACCGCGCGTGACCGGAACATCTCGCGACTGTTGCGCTTGCTGAAGCGTTCCCCAGTGTTTCCGTTGTGTGGCAACGCCTTATGGCAGCCCGTTTACGTGGAGGACCTCGCCGGCGCGGTTGTTTCATCGCTCGACAGTGACGCCTCCATTAGCCGAACGTACAACCTGGCTGGCGCCTGTGCTCTGCGGTTCGCGGAGCTTGTGCGCACCGCGGCCCACGCGTTGTCACGGCGAGTGCTACTGGTGCCTGTGCCGCTGAGCGCGGCGGTCGTCGCTGCCCGACTCACGCGAGTCGTCACCTCCGAGCAGGTTCGCCGCCTCGCCGAGGACAAAGCGTTCGACTATGCGCCGGCCGCGCAGGACTTGGGCTTCAAGCCGCGATCGTTCGCCGAAGGCGTACATCTGGAGGCACGAGCCCTCGGATTGCTATAAGGTTGCACGCCTACGCTGCGTCGATTTGTTCCGCGAGTGCGATTGCCTGGGCCGCGTGCTCGGCCCGGGCTGGGGATCCTGTGCGCGGTCTGCGTCCTGATCCCAGCGCTGCTCGGCGCTGAGTTGCTGGTCCGCGGCTATCAGCAGGACCTCGTCCACGATCTGCAAGCTCGCGCCTCGGTCGGCCTCGACAACACCGCCGCGCTCTTCGATCAGGAACGGCTGCGCTCGCTCAACAACGCGGAGCTCGCCGCCACTCGGCTGGCACCCCAACTCGGTGACTCGCCAGACGACCTGCTCAAGGCCACTAACGACGTGCGGGTGAACGTCGTGCGCAACACGAGTCTGGTGGCCCTGGTGGATGCCGGCGGACGAACCCTCGCGAGTGACCCCGCCAGCAACATCCAGTTCGGCAACCAGGGCGACGTCAAATCGGCGCTGCAAGGCAAGCTTGCCGCCGGCTGGCAAGAGCGCACACCCCTTGCGCTGGAAGCAACCGCGCCGCTGCCCGCCGCTGCCGGACAGGCACCTCCAGGTGTGGTCGTGGTGGCTGAAAATGTCGACGACACCCTTCTCAATGCCGGCAGCCGCCTGACCGGCCTCGAGATGGCGCTGGTGCAGAACAACCGCATCGTGTCTGCCTCGCGAGGAATTCGCCGCTCGCTCACCTTCGCGCCTGACAACTCTGCCGACACGGCTCTCATTGGCAAGTCCGGTGATACCTTCCTCCGGACCAGCGTGGGTCCTGATAGCTATTACCTCGCGGCGCGCGCAATTACGGTCGGAAATGCGCGCCAGATCGGGACCATCCTGGTTGGGGAGCCATCCGCGGCTGTTGACGACGCGGTGCGCACCGCGCGGCTTGTGGCGTACGCCGCCGCACTGCTCGGCGCAATTGGCGCAGGAATTGTCGGCGCCGTGGTCGGCCACCGCATGGGCCGTCGCACCCGGCGGCTGGCGACGGTCGAACAGCAGCTGGACTCCACTCGCGATCGCGCCGACCATCTCGACGCCGTGCTCTCCAGCTTGACCGAAGGTGTCATTGTCGCCGATGCGCAGCACCGCGTGATGCTGGTCAATCCCGCCGCGCGCGTGCTGCTCAGTCTGCCGGCCGGCGAAGATGGGCAAGCGGTTGGGCTCCTCGCCGACCAGTTGATGCCCACCAGCGAACGCGTGATTCGCAGCTATTCGTCCCCGGTGCGCGACGACGCCGGCGCAACACTTGGCACCGTCACGGTGCTGCGCGACACCACGCGCGACCAGGAAGTTGAGCGGCTAAAGTCGGAATTCCTGACGGTGGTCTCGCACGAGCTGCAGACTCCGCTGACCGCGATCAAAGGTGCGCTCGAGCTGGTATTGGATGACGAGACCGGCGAGTTGTCACGCGTGCAACGCCGCTTCCTGGACACGATCGACCGCAACTGCGCCCGCCTGGTGAGTCTGGTGGGTGATCTGCTCGATCTCAGCCGACTGGAAGCCGGCCGCATCGAGCTGGAGCCACAGGCGCTGGACACCTGCACCGTGGTGCGCGGCGCGCTCAGCGCGGTCACCAATCTCTTTGAGAGTCGGGGAACGACGGTGCGCCTCGACGTCCCAGAATCGCTTCCGCCTATCCTGGGAGATCGGCGGCGCGTGGAGCAGATTTTGACGAACCTCCTCAGTAATGCTGCGAAATACACGCCTGGCGGTGGCCTTGTCGAGGTCGCCGCGCGGAGTGAAAACGGCCACGTCCAGCTCGCTGTTGCCGACAATGGGCCAGGCGTACCGGAGGCAGAGCGGGAGATTGTCTTCGACAAGTTCTATCGTGGTCGCGACGCCATCCGCCATGGTGAAGCAGGCAGTGGGCTCGGGTTGGCTATTGTGAAGTCACTCGTGGAACTGCACGGTGGATCGGTGTACGTGGAGAACGGCCAGCCGCGTGGCGCACGATTCGTAGTGCTGCTGCCGCGGGCGGGCGAAGACGACTGACTTTGGCTTCGTAGATGGATATTCTCGTCGTCGACGACGACCGCGATATCGCCGACATCATCGGCTACAGCCTGCGCAAGGAAGGCCACCGGCCGATCCTCGCGTACTCCGGCCAGGAAGCGCTAGACCTTGCCGAACGTACGCTGCCGGACCTTGTGGTGCTCGACGTCATGCTGCCGGACCTCAGCGGTTTCGACGTCTGCCGCAGATTGCGCGAGCGGAGCCGGGTGCCAGTCATCTTGCTGACGGCTCGCGGTGAGGAGGCGGATCGCGTATGGGGACTCGATCTCGGTGCCGACGACTACGTCACCAAACCGTTCAGCCACCGCGAGCTGCTTGCGCGAATTCGCGCGGTGTGGCGTCGGGCCGCGGCCGCTGAGACGCCTGATCACGGCGGTCTGACGATTGGTGAGCTGCGGCTCGATTTTGATCGGCACGAGGTGAAGATGGGCGAACGCTCGGTTGAGCTCACGCCCAAGGAGTACGAGATCCTGCACTGCCTGGCGTTGAACAGTGGCCGCGTGGTGCCGCACGAACGCCTGCTGGCCTTCGTGTGGGGCAGCCAGACGTTGGAGACCGACGTGGACCAGTTGAAGGTGCACATGCGGCATTTGCGCGAGAAGCTCGAGCACAATCCAAGCGCGCCAGAGTACCTGGTCACCGTCCGAGGCGTTGGCTACAAGCTAGCCGATCCTTCTTAACCTAAACATAACCTTCGTTCCACACGGAGTCTTAACCTGCGCGCGCGTAGCGTGGTGAGGTGGCGAACACTCTGGCTGACTCCGCCCGCATCTCGCTGCTCCTACGTCGAGCTGGCTTCGCGGCTCGCCCCGTCGAGTTGGACTACTACACCAAGCTCGGCTGGGACGGCACACTCAACGAACTGCTACATCCGGAGCTTGTGCAGGAGGACCTCGACGGGCTCCTGGGCTCACTTCAAGGCGGCCTCCTGGACCTCCAGAACATCGAGGATGTCCAGACCTGGTGGCTGTACCGCATGGTGCAGACGCGCCGGCCGCTCCTCGAAAAGCTGACGCTCTTCTGGCACGGCCATTTCGCCGTTGCCAATTACAAGGTCAACAACCCGCTGCTGATGCACCAGCACATCCAGATGCTGCGCACGGGCGCACTCGGCACGTTCGACGACATGTTGCTGGCGGTCTCGAAGGATCCGGCCATGCTGATCTGGCTGGATGGCGGGAGTAACCACCGCAACGCGCCAAATGAAAACTATGGCCGCGAATTGCTGGAGCTGTTCACGCTGGGCATCGGCAATTACTCGGAAGATGACGTCAAAGCAGCAGCGCGCGCCTTCACCGGTTGGAATCTGCGCAACGGGACTGATTTCTTCTTCGACGAAAACCAGCACGACGCAGGTGATAAGACGTTCCTCGGCCAGAGCGGCAATCTCGATGGCACGGACATCTTGAAGAACATTGTCAGTCAACCGGCCACAGCCAGGCGGATCGTCGGCAAGTTGTTCGCGTTTTTCGCATATCCAAACGCCGAACCCGAGGTGCTCGCGCCGCTGGTCGATACGTATATGAATGAAGGACATGACATCCGCAAGGTGACGGAAGCGATCCTCCGGTCAGACGCGTTCGTGTCAGACCGCTCACGCTTCGAGCACATCAAGTCGCCGGTGGAGTACGTCGTCGGTTCGGTGCGAATGATGGACGCGACGGTGCGCGAACGCGACCTGGTTGGCGTCCTGCGGCTGCTCGGCCAGGAAATCCTGAATCCGCCCAACGTCGCTGGTTGGCCGGGTGGCCCCAGTTGGATCAATCCGTCAACATTGCTGACGCGCTGGAACTTCGCGGCCCGCATAACCAGCGCGCGTGGCCAGACCGGCGATAGCGGTGAGCTGAAGGCGGAGTCCGTGCTTGGCATGAAGACTCCAGACCTGAGCAATCCCGACGGCGCGTTGCAGAGCATCCTGGCAACCCTGGGCGGGATGGAGCTTTCACCGGAAGCCGAGCAGGCGCTGGTGGGCTATGTCAAGCTGCCCCTTGACTATCCACCCGGTTTTTCAGGTCAACCGAATCCGTCGCAGCAGCAAGCCGCGGCAGATGCCCGTTTGCGCGGACTGATGCTGCTGTCCCTGGCCACGACCGACTACCAGGTCGGCTAGGCCGGTCGAAAGGAACGCCATGTCTTCCAGTTCGCGTCGCGCATTTCTGCGAACCGGTGCTCTCGGCGCAGCGGCCGGCCTGGCTGTCGCCTGCACACAGCCAGCGCCACAATCCGCTGCACCAACCGCGCCGCCATCCGCCGGCACTGCTGCACCAGCGCCGGCGCCGACTTCCGCTCCGGCAGCAGCCGCGCAGCCACAGCCCGCTGCCGCGCAGCCGACTGTCGCGCAGCCGCAGCCAAGTTCCGCCCAGACTCAGCCGCAGGCGCCGGCCGCCGGCCAGCGTGCGTTAGTGGTGCTCCAGCTCAGCGGCGGTCATGATGGGCTCAACGCTGTGATCCCCTACGGTGATGGCCTGTACTACCAGTTGCGACCGCAAATCGGCATTCCCGCCGACAAAGTTCTCCACCTCGATGACCAGGTCGGACTGCATCCAAATCTGACGTCATTCAAGTCGCTGTACGACCAGGGTCAGCTGGCGATTCTGCAAGGCGTCGGGTATCCGAATCCCAACCGGTCGCACTTTCGCTCCATGGAGATCTGGCATTCCGCCCGGCCGGATGGCCCCTCTCCCGATCAAGGCTGGTTGGGCGCGTTCATGTCGGAGATGTACAAGGTCGGCGATAGTCCGTTCGAATGCGTCAATTTCGGAACGAGCGTGCCACAAGCGCTGCGCACACAGCAGGCGCCGGTAGCCGCGCTCCAAGACACCACCTCATTCCAGTTCCTCGTGGATCGGCGGCTGCCGTCGATGAAAGAGCCATTGCTCAAAACCTTTGGTCAGGTTGCAACGAAGCCCGCCCGGAAGTCGCCGGCGACAGACATGGTGGCGCGCAACTGGGACGCCACGACAACCGGAGTTTCGGCGCTGAGCGCGGTCTCCGAGAAGTATCAGCCGAAAGCCCAGTACCCCAACAATCCACTGGCCAAGACGCTGCAACAGGTCGCGCAGATGCTCAGTTCCGACCTCGGCACCCGCGTGGTGTACTTGCAGCTGGGTGGCTTCGATACGCACGCCAATGAAAAGCCCCAGCACGCGACGTTGATGACCCAGATGGCCGACAGCCTCGCCGCGTTCCAGGCGGACCTGGACGGTCATGGACTCAGTGACAACGTGGTGACGATGTTGTTCTCAGAGTTCGGCCGCCGTGTCAAAGAAAACGGGAGCCAGGGCACGGACCACGGCGCGGCCGGACCGATGTTTGTGATCGGCAAGGCGGTGCGGGGCGGAGTGTACGGGGACTATCCAAAGCTCAACGACCTCGACGACGGCGATCTGAAGTTCGGTATCGATTTCCGGTCGGTGTACGCCACCGTCCTGGACGGCTGGTTCAATGCCTCATCGCCCGAGGTGCTGGGCGGCAATTTTCCCACACTGAACTTCTTGGCCGCCTGACGCTGACGGAGGCCGCCAGCCAGACGCTTCTTTCGGGCCCCCTCCCGGGAAGCGTCTGAGCTGGCGAGTTCAGGCTATTAACCCGCGGTTCGCGGTCCGTTTACACGCGGGCCTAGGCGGTTAACGCGTCAGCGTGTGAGCCTTCCGGGCGATGAAAGTCTTCCTCGCCGCGGTCATGGCGCTCCTGCTGATCAGCGCGTGCATGCCGGCGCAGATAGCTCCGCCGGCCGCGACAGCGGTCAGCCAGGGCTTTCCGCCGCCACTGACAGCGGACCAGAAAGTCACCATCTCGTTCACCAATTACAACGTTGCTCAGGCTGGCATCGGCAAGGAAGCCACCGAGCAACTGGTGAACGAGTTCATGCAACAGCATCCGAACATCGATGTGCAATTTCGACCGGTGCTGTCGCCTGACATCACGACCAAGACCCAGGCGGAGGTGGTCGCCGGCAATCCACCGGACCTCGCCCAGCTCATCATGGCGGACGTCGAATTCGTCGCCCACGATCTGGCTGCCAAACCGCTCAATACGATCGTTCCAAACGACGAATTTCAGGCGTACGTCAAGGGCGAATATCCTCTGCATCCGCGCGGACTGAAGCTGGCCGAGCTCGATGGCCGGCTCTATGGCATCCCGTACGTGTTCAGCACTCCGGTGCTGTTCTACAACGCCGACATCTTCCGTCAGGCTGGTCTGGACCCAAATGCGCCGCCAACCACCTGGGAACAGGTGAAGTCCTATAGCCAACAGATCAAGGCGCGCACGGGTAACCTCGGAATCGACATTGCCTGTATCGGTGCGGGTGCCGCCGATTGGTGTTGGCAAGCTCTGGTGCTCAGCGATGGCGGCCGGGTTTTGTCGGAGGATCGATCGACGTTGATGTTTGGCGACGAGGGCTCCGTAGGCGCCGCCAGCATGTGGCAGGACCTGGTGCAATCCGGTGTGCACCCGTCGAGCATCACGACCGATTTCGTCGGCGACGGCTTTGGCGCAGGAAGAATCGGCATGTATTTGCAAACAAGCGCTGTACAGAGCGCACTACTGGCGGCTTCGAGTGGCAAGTGGGAGCTGCGTACGGCGATGATGCCGTCGTTCGGCGATAAGCCGGCAAAGCCGACGAACTCCGGCAGCGCGCTGTTCATTCTCTCGAACGATCCGCTCAAACAGCGCGCTGCGTGGGAACTCATGAAGTTCCTGACGAGCGAGCATGGATATACCGTGATCCAGAGCAAAATCGGATATCTCCCGTTGCGACCGGGCATCGTCGACGACCCGCGGTATCTGAAGGACTGGGTCGCGCAGAATCCGCTGGTGCTGCCGAATCTGAAACAGCTTGACGAACTGGAGCCCTGGGTCGGCTTTCCAGGGCCAAATGCGGCCACGATTCGCACGACTATGATGAAAGCCGTTGAAACGGTCGTTATGGGCGGCGCGGATGCCGCCAGCACGCTGCAGGATGCGCAAGCCCGCGCCTCGCAGATGATGCCGCACCCGAGCTAATGAGAAAGGCGCACGGAGGAACCAATGCGCACACTCGTCCACATCTCTGATACGCATATTCTCCCAACGCCCGCGGATCGCCTCCAGGGTGTTGACACACTTCAAACGTTGGAACGGGTCCTGGAGTACGTTTCGTCGAGTGGAGTGAGGCCGGATGCGGTGGTCGTCTCGGGCGACCTTGCAAATCACGGTGAGATGGACAGCTACCGTCGTCTGCGACGAGTACTGGAGCGGTTCGCCAGCTCGCTGTCAGCCGAACTCGTCATCGGCATGGGCAATCACGATGCGCGTGGGCCGTTCCGCGAAGGCATGCTGGACCAGGCGCCAAGTGATGAACCCGTCGAGTACGTACGGTGGATTGGCGGTCTGCGCGTTATCGTGCTGGACTCCACCGTGCCTGGCGCGGCATACGGCGAAGTGCGCGCCGACCAGATGGATTGGCTTGCGGCGGAACTCACCACCTCGGCCACGGAGGGCACGGTGCTGGTGCTCCACCACCCGCCAGTACCCGACAGCACGCCGCTCGCAGGCTTGCTCACGCTGCATGGCGCCGCCGAATTGGCGGCCGTCATCCGTGGGACAGATG
>Ga0213876_10002555_pt1 | contig 10649 bp, 8 predicted proteins | sample BarmaccomBMRX_R9_FD_160113 | JGI IMG/M metagenome (GOLD analysis project Ga0213876, IMG submission 160113) | Root-associated microbial communities from Barbacenia macrantha in rupestrian grasslands, the National Park of Serra do Cipo, Brazil - RX_R9 | ecosystem: Host-associated > Plants > Roots...
GTCGCAGGCGATCGACTTGTAGCAGAGCTCCGACAGCTTGATCCGCAGCTCCATCGCGGCGATGCGGTCGGCGCCCGAGCCGACGACCGCCCAGTACCGCTTGGGCGGTGCGAGCTGGTGCGCGGCGGCCGCGATGGCCGGCCGGGTGGCGAGCGTCGCCTCCATCGCGTCGGGAAGGTCGCGCAGCGCGACGAGGATGCGGCTCCGCTCGGCCACCAAGGACGGGTCGGGGGCGACGATGTCCGCGATCGCGTAGGCGAGCAGGAAGCCGGCCGCGACCTGCGAGTAGAAGGCCTTGGTCGACGCGACGCTCATCTCCACGTCGCGCCCGTCGGACGTGTACAGCACCCCGTCGGACTTGTCGGTGAGGTCGCTCGATCGCCGGTTGACGATCGCGATGACGCGCGCGCCGCGCGCTCGGGCCAGGTCGACCGTGCGGTTGGTGTCCGTCGTCGTTCCCGACTGGCTCACCGCCACGACGAGCGTGTCGGTCATGTCGGTGCGCAGGCCGAACCCGGACAGCTCGGTGGCCAGCTGCGCCTCGACCCGCAGGTCCGTGCCCGCGGTCGCCTCGTCGAGCGCCCGCGCCAGCGCCTGCGCCGCGACCGCTGCGGTGCCCTGGCCGATCGCGATGACGCGGTCGATCGAGCCGTCGGCCAGCCCGTCGCGGAGGTCGGTGGGCAGGGTGTCCGGACCGAGCGCGACGGTGAGCGTGCCGTCGTGGTCGACGAGCTTGCCCCGCAGCGTCTTGCGGAACGACCCCGGTGCCTCGGTGATCTCCTTCAGGAGGAAGTGCGGGTTGTCGCCCCGGTCGATGTCACGGGTGGTGATCTCCGCCTGGTGCAGCTCCGAGGTCGCGACCGGGAGCGCGCGGCCGTCGTAGCTCCACCGGCCGATGCCGTCGAGCGAACCGGCCCGGTCGCCGAACAGCCGCACGACCTGGCCCCGGGTGCCCATCGGGTCACGCTCGTCGGCCGGCGTCTCGCCGTCGAGGCGGAGGTACCGGGTGCACTCCTCGACGAGGCCGTAGGGCTCGGAGGCGACGACGGTCATGTCGTCGGCCAGCCCGACGTAGAGCGCCTGGCCGCTGCCCCGCTGCGCGATCACGAGGTCGGCCGGTTCGTCGGCCGCGCAGGCCGCGATGGCGACCGAGCCGTCGAGCGTGGCGACGGTCCGCCGGAACGCCTCGTCGAGGGAGAGGCCGGCCTCGAGCCGGCGCGACACGAGCGTCGGGATGACCTTCGCGTCGGTCGTTATCTCGGGTGCGATGTGGAGGCCTTCGGTCGTCTTCAGGTCGGCGAAGTTGTCGACGTCGCCGTTGAGCGCCGCCGCGACGTACGGACCGTCGACGCGGTCGAGCTCCTCCGCGTTCAGCGGGTGCGCGTTGGGCTGCGAGATGATGCCGACGCTCGCCCAGCGGGTGTGGCCGAGGACGACCGCCTGCGCGTCCTCGCCGGACAGCGCGTGTTGCAGGAGCGCGTCGCGACGGATGTCGGCGCGGAGCGCCTTCGTGTTGTCGCCCAGCTCGCCGATCTCGGCGGCCGCCTTGTACACGAAGCTCAGCGCACCCCCTGCAGCACGCACGGACGTCGACGCGAAGAGCGGGTCCTCCGAGCGGGCTGCGAGCTGCGCCGCGATCGCCGGCGATTCGAGGTCGAGACCGTGGTCGCGCACGAGCACGTGGACACCGGCCGAGTCGCGGCCGCGCACCTCGAGGCGGTCGATCGCCGAGAGCGCGACCTGGATCGACGTGTACCCCGCGATCGCGGCGCGACTCGGATCGGGCCCGGCCAGCTCGCCCACCGCCCGTGCGGTCCGCAACCGATCGCGCACGACCGCCCACGACGCATCCTTCAGCCGGACGAGCGCCGCGTTGACCGCCTCGAGGTCGGGCGAGCGCAGCGCGGCGCCGTGGTCGAGATCCGCCTCGATCGTCGCGACCATCGATGCGACATCGGAGAGGAGCGCGTCGAGCGACGGCGCCAGCGTGCGGTCGGCGAGGAGCGCCTCGACGCCCGGCACGCCCCGCAGGAGCGTGTCCGCGGTGCCGATGTGGTCGGCGGCGATGACGATGCGGGAGGCGAGGTCGGACACCGAGCGGTCGGCCAGCAGGCCCGGCGCCCGCTCGACGAGCGCGAGGACCTCGGCCGATGACGGGGCCAGCCGGTCACTTGGCCGGCGGGTCACGCCGATGATGCCGCACATGCGAAGACGTCCTCCCTGGGTCGCCCGGGCTGCTCGCTCCTGGATGGAGGCCAGGCCCATTCTGGATCGCCCGTCCGGATCCAGTCGGCCGACTTGCGCCCTAGGGGGAGGGTTCCCCGGAAAGCCGCTCCACCGCCGCCACCAGCCGGTCGGCCACGTTCGAGGCCTGCTCGGCGGTGGGCGCCTCGACCATGACCCGGACCAGCGGCTCGGTGCCGCTCGGCCGGACCAGCACCCGGCCCTCGCCGGCCAGCTCCAGCTCGGCCATCGCGATGTCCTGGCGCAGCCGCTCGACGATCGCCGCGTCCCGCCGGGCCACCTTCACGTTGCGGAGCACCTGCGGCAGCCGGGACATCACGGCTGCTAGGTCGGACAGCGGACGGCCGCTGCGAGCCATCACGTCGAGCAACTGGATGCCGGTGAGCACGCCGTCGCCGGTGCTCGCCAGCTCCGAGAAGATCACGTGGCCCGACTGCTCGCCACCCAGCGTGTAGCCGCCGAGCTCCATCGCCTCGAGCACCGAGCGGTCGCCCACATCGGTCTCCACGACCTTGATGCCGTGGGCGGCCATCGCCTGGCGGAACCCGAGGTTCGTCATCACCGTGACGACGACGGTGTCGGCCGGCAGCACGCCGCGCTCGTGCCGGTCGATCGCGCAGATGGCGATGACGTGGTCGCCGTCGACCACCTGGCCCTGGGCGTCGACCGCGATCAGGCGATCCGCGTCGCCGTCGAGCGCGAGACCGACGTCGGCCCGCCGGGTGGTGACCACCTGCTGCAGGGACTCGGGGTGGTTCGAGCCGCACCCCGCGTTGATGTTCGAACCGTCGGGTTCGGCGTTGATCACGGTCACGTCCGCGCCGAGCGCGGTGAGGACGTGCGGCCCGACGATCGACGCGGCGCCGTTCGAGCAGTCGAGCACCACCCGCAGCCCGGTCAGCTTGCGACCCTCGATCGAGGTGCGTTGGAGGTGGACGGCGTAGCGCTCGGCCATCGACGCGTCGCGCCCGACGATGCCGACGTCGTCGCCGACCGGCCGGCGCGCGGTCCCGGGGATCCCCTCCTGCTCGAGCCGTGAGAGGTGCGCCTCCAGCGCGGCCTCGGTCGCGTCGTCGAGCTTGCGGCCACCGGGACCGAAGAACTTGATGCCGTTGTCGCCGAACGCGTTGTGCGAGGCCGAGATCATCGCCGCCGCGACACCGTCCTCCCGGGACAGGTGGGCGACTCCGGGCGTCGGCAGCACGCCGACGTCGACCACCTCGGCCCCCTCGGACGCGAGGCCGGCGCTCAGCGCCGCCGCCAGCAGCGGGCCCGAGCGTCGGGTGTCACGGGCGACGTACCAGCGCCCGGGGCCGATGGACGCGACCGCAGCGCGGCCGAGCGCGACCGCCAGCTCGGGCGTGAGCTCCGCGTTGGCGACGCCTCGGACCCCATCGGTTCCGAACCGCAGCGACACCGCTGCGAGCTACCGCTTGGAGTACTGCGGAGCCTTCCGGGCCTTCTTGAGCCCGTACTTCTTCGACTCCTTCTCACGCGCGTCGCGCGTGAGGAACCCGGCCTGCTTCAGCGGGATCCGCAGCTCCTCGTCGACCGCGACCAGCGCCCGAGCGATGCCGAGGCGCAGCGCGCCCGCCTGACCCGACGGGCCGCCACCGTTCATGGTCGCGTCGACGTCGTAGCGGTCCTCGGTCTCGGTGATCCGGAGGGGCTCGGTGAGCACCATGCGGTGCGTGTCGGACGGGAAGTAGTCGGCGATGTCCCGACCGTTCACGATGATCGTGCCGTTGCCCTCCTCCTCACGGGGACGGAGGCGGACACGGGCGACGGCCTGCTTGCGGCGGCCGGTGGTCTGGGTGAGCGGCTTGGCCACGGTTTCTCCTATGCGCCCGGCCGGTGCTGGGCCAGGTCGAGCGGGACGGGCTGCTGGGCGGCGTGGGGGTGCTGCGGCCCGGCGTACACCTTGAGCTTCTTGGCCATCTGGCGGCCGAGGCGGTTCTTCGGGAGCATGCCCCTGATCGACTTGCGCACGGCCTCCTCGGGCCGGCGCTCGAGCAGGTCGGCGAAGGTCTGGCGCTTGATGCCGCCCGGGTAGCCCGAGTGGCGGTACACCATCTTGCGCTCGGCCTTGTCGGCGGTGAGCACGACCTTGGCCGCGTTGACCACGATCACGTGGTCGCCGGTGTCGAGGTGCGGGGTGAAGATCGGCTTGTGCTTGCCCCGCAGCACCCGGGCAACCTCGCTCGCCATGCGGCCGAGGACCACACCTTCAGCGTCGACGACGAACCAGCGTCGTTCGATCTCTCCGGCTTTCGGGGTGTAGGTGGGCACGCGAGGATCCTGGGACTTCCGATTCGTGGGGACGGCCCGCTGCCGAAGGGGCGGCCAGGGCGACGGACCAGCGTAGCCTCGATCCCGGTGAAGACCAAGGTCGAGCTCGTGGGCCTGGAGGACATCCGGGCTGCTCGGGAGGGCCTGGCCGGGCTCCTGCGCCCCACGCCGGTCGAGGAGGCCGACACGCTCACCCGGATGTGCGGCCGGGCGGTGCTGCTCAAGCCCGAGCACCGCCAGCGCACCGGCTCGTTCAAGATCCGCGGTGCGTTCACCCACGTGGCCGCGCTCCCGGCCGACGGGGCCCGGGTGGTCGCGGCATCGGCCGGCAACCACGCCCAGGGAGTCGCGCTCGCCGCCAGCCTGGCCGGACGGCAGGCGTCGATCTTCATGCCCCGCGGCGCGCCGCTGCCGAAGATCGAGGCGACCCGGGCCTACGGCGCCGACGTCGAGTTGGTCGGCGACACCGTCGACGACTGCATGCTCGCGGCCCGGGCCGCAGCCGAGGTCCACGGTCACCTCGTGCCGCCCTTCGACGACCCGCTCGTGATCGCCGGGCAGGGCACGGTCGGCCTCGAGATCGCGGATGAGGCCAGCGCGTTCGAGTGCGTCGTCGTACCCGTCGGCGGCGGCGGCCTCGTGTCGGGCATCGCCGCCGCGCTGCACGCGGTGCGCCCGGACGTGCGGATCATCGGGGTGGAGGCACAGGGCGCAGCCGCGATGCAGGCATCGGTCGCGGCCGGGGAACCGGTGCGCCTCCCCCACATCGACACGATCGCCGACGGCATCGCGGTGAAGACGCCGTCCGCGTTGACCGTCGCCCACGTGCAGGCGTTCGTCGACGAGATCGTCACCGTGACCGACGAGGAGATCGGGCGCGCCCTGATCCTGCTGCTGGAGCGGGCGAAGGCGGTGGTCGAGCCGGCCGGGGTGGTCGGCCTCGCCGCGCTGCTCGCGGGCAAGGTGCCCGGTGCGGGGCCGGCGGTCGTGGTGCTCTCGGGCGGCAACGTCGACCCGCTGATGCTCCGCAACCTCATCGAACGAGGGCTGTCCGCGGCCGGCCGGTTCCTGCGGCTGCGGCTCATCGTCGACGACCACCCGGGCGCGCTCGCCAACATCACCGCGCTGATCGCGGAGCTCGGGCTGAACGTGCTCGATGTCGAGCACCACCGGGTCGGCGTCGCCGTCGGCATCGACCAGGTGGAGCTGCTGCTCACGCTCGAGACGCGCGACCCCGCGCACCGGCTCGTCGCGGTCGACCGCCTCCGCTCGTCGGGCTACTCGGTCGACCTCATCGCCTGAGCCGGTCCTAGCTGCGCCAGCCGTCGTAGGTCACCGACCAGAGCGTCAGCCCCTGCGGCGGCGCGAGGTCACCGGCCCGGGCGCGGTCGCCCGAGCGGATGATGCCGGCGACGTCGCCGGCCCGGAACCTCCCGGAACCGACCGCGACCATCGTGCCGACGATGCTGCGCACCATCTGGTGGCAGAACGAACCGGCTTCGATCTCGAAGCGGAGCAGGCCGTCGCCGTCGTCGGACCACGAGGCGTCGTACACGCGCCGGACGAGCGAGGCGACCGACCCGTCGCGCAGCTTCGGCCGGCGGCAGTACGCGGCGAAGTCGTGCTCGCCGATGAACGGGTCGCACGCGAGGTCCATCGCCCAGCGGTCGAGTGGCCGCTCGACGTGCCACGACGTCGGGGCCAGGAACGGGTCGGGGTGGGGCCGGTTCAGCACGAGGTACCGGTAGCGACGGGCGCGGGCCGAGAAGCGGGCGTCGAAGTCGGCCGGGACCACCTCGGCGTCGCGCACCGCGATCTCCGGGCCGCACTGGTGGTTGAGCGAGCGGACCAGGCCGTCCAGGTCGGGCTCCGCGGCCTCGACGTCGAAGGTGACCACCTGGCCTCGGGCGTGCACGCCGGCGTCGGTGCGGCCGGCCACGGTGAGCTCCACCGGGTGGCCGAGGAAGCGGCCGAGCGCGCCGGCCAGCTCGCCGGAGACGGTCCGCACGCCGTCGTTGGCGGCGAACCCGTGGAACCCGGAGCCGTCGTAGGCCACCACGATGCGGATGCGGGTCACCGGGGAAGCATTTCTCACGAGGACCTGTCACAACCAACGGGCCTCGTTCGTCGAGTGGGCAGATCACGAGCGAAGGCCCCAGGAGGCAGACCATGACCGAGGATCGCTACGACGTCGCCGTCATCGGAGCCGGGCTGGCCGGGCTGGCCGCCGCGGCGAGTGCGGCCGAGGCCGGCCGCCACGTCCTGGTGCTCGACGCCCACCGGCCCGGCGGCCGGGCCGCCGTCGACGTGCGCAACGGGTACCGCTTCAACCGGGGCCCGCGGGCGCTGTACATCGGCGGAGCCGGGAGCGACGTGCTCCGGCACTTCGGGGTCCGCACCGACACCGGTGGCGCGCCGGCGACCGACGGCATCATGCTCCGCCACCGCGGTCAGCTCCACCTGCAGCCGACCGGCGTCGCGAGCCTGCTGCGGACCAACCTCCTGTCGACGCGGGAGAAGGCGCAGACCGCCCGGCTGCTCGGCGGCCTCGGTCGCATCGACCCGGCCAAGCTGACCGGCACGACGGTGCGCGAGTGGATCGACGGCAGTGCCCGGGGTCGCGTCGCAGAGCTCGTCGAGATGCTCGTGCGCGTCGCGACCTACAGCAACGCCCCCGACGAGATGGACGCGGGCGCGGCGGCCATGAACGTGAAGGCGGCGATGCAGTCGGGCGTCCAGTACCTCGACGGTGGCTTCCAGAGCCTGGTCGACGGGCTGGCCGCCGCGGCCGTCGGCCTCGGTGTCGAGCTGCGCACGAACGCCGGCGTCCACCGGATCGAGCCCGAGGCCGGCGGCTTCCGCCTCGTCGGTCCGGCCGGGCCGATCGTCGTCGACTCGGTGGTGGTGGCCACCGGCGGGCCCGACGCGGCGGCCCAGCTCCTGGCCGAGCGGCCGGCGGCGTGGGACGGGCTCGGGCCGGCGGCGACCGTCGCCTGCCTCGAGCTCGGGCTGCGCCGGCGCCCGCGCCACGCCGGGGTGTTCGCGGTCGACCAGCCGCTCTACCTCAACACCCATTGCCCGCCGGCCGACCTCGCTCCCCCGGGCGGCGTGGTCGTCCACGCCATGCGCTACCAGCCCGTCGGCGATTCGATGCCGGCCGACGACCAGCACCGGCTCCTCCGCGAGCTGGCCGCCGACGCCGGTGTCACCGACGACGACATCGTCGAGGAGCGGTTCCTCGCGCACATGGTCGTGACCGGCGCGATCCCCACCGCCGCGCGAGGCGGGCTGGCCGGCCGTCCGGCCGCCGAGATCCCCGGGCTGCCCGGGGCCTTCGTGGCCGGCGACTGGGTCGGCCCGGTCGGGCTGCTGGCCGACGCCTCGCTGGCCAGCGGCGCCCACGCGGGACGCCTCGCCGCCGCCACGTCGAGCAAAGTTGCCGCGTGAATGCCGTCGCGACCTTCGAGGGGGAGAGGGACCGACTGCACGGGCTCGCGTACCGGATCACCGGGTCGCGGACCGAGGCTGAAGACGTGGTCCAGGAGGCCTGGCTGCGCTGGGACCGGTCCGACCAGGCCGCGGTCGAGCGGCCCGGCGCCTGGCTCACCACGGTGACGAGCCGCATCGCGCTCGACAGGCTGCGGGCCGCGCAGCGGACCAGGGAGTCCTACGTCGGGCCGTGGTTGCCCGAGATCGCGGTCGACGAACCCGACCCGGCCGAGCGGGCCGAGCTGGCCGAGTCGCTCACGCTCGGGTTCCTGGCCGTGCTCGAGCGGCTGGGCCCGGTCGAGCGGGTCGTGTTCCTGCTCGCGGATGTCTTCGCGGTCCCCTTCGACGAGATCGCCACGGTCGTCGAGCGCTCGCCCGACGCCTGCCGCCAGATCGCGTCACGGGCGCGCAAGCGGGTGCGGGAGGAACGGCCCCGGTTCAGCGCCACCGACGAGGAGGCGTGGCGGGTGGCCGCGGCGTTCCTCCAAGGCGTGCAGGCCGGTGACATCGACACCGTGCTCGGTCTCCTCGCGCCCGATGTCATCGCCGTCAGCGATGGCGGAGCCGACCACCACGCGGCCCGGCGGCCGGTGCGTGGGCCCGAGCGGGTCGCTCGGCTGGTGATGAACCTGATGGCCCGGGCCAGCGAGCACATGACCGTCGACGTGCGCACGATCAACGGGCAGCCGGGTGTGGTGTTTCGCCTCGGCGACGAGGTGCTGCTGGCGACCGCGGTCGAGGTGATCGACGGCCAGGTGGCCGGCCTCTACTCGCTCGTGAACCCCGACAAGATGCGCTAGCCCGGCGCGGCGCCGGTGTAGACCGCGCGCGGCCGGAAGCGGAGCCGGTGCCGGTACTCCTCCGCCGCGTGGGCCAGCCAGCCGACGATGCGGGTGGTGGCGAAGATGACCTCGCCCGCCTCCTCGATCATCTGGTGGCGCTCGGCCATCGACGCGATGGCGAAGTCGACGTTCGGGAACGGCAGCGAGCGCTCGGCCATCGTGCGCACGAGGTCGAGCTCCGCGTCCGAGCTCGCCCCGACGTCGTCGAGCATCTCGAGCATCAGCGTGGCCCGGGGGTCGCCCTGCCGGTAGACGCTGTGACCGAAGCCGGCGATGAGCTGGTGGTCGCGCAGGCGGCGCCCGATCGCCTCGGTCGCGGGCACGCCGCCGTCCACCTCGCGCAGCACCTCACGGGCCGCGCTGCTGGCCGCGCCGTGGAGCGGGCCCCCGAGCGCCGCCAGACCGCCCTCGACGACGAGGTACGGGTCCGCCCAGGTCGACGCGGTGACCCGGGCCGCGAGGGTGGAGGCAGCGAGCTCGTGGTCGGCCAGGAGGACGAGCGTCGCCTCGAGCAGGCGCACCCGCTCCGGCTCGGCCGGGTGGGCGGTGAGCTTCGGCCAGAGTCGCCGGGCGATCGACGAGCCGGCCGGCGCCTCGACCGCGCCGTCGACGGTCGGCAGGGTGTCGACGATCGTGGCGATGAGCGCCCGGCCGGCCATCGCCACCGCGACCGGCCGCCGGTCGTCCCGGAGCGGGTCGTGGGATCGCGCCGCGAGCACCACGGCCCGGAGCCGGTCCATCACCCCATCCCCGTCGAGCGCGGCGGCGACCCGCTCGGCCGCAGCCCGCGCCGCCGCCGGGGACTCGCAGGCGATCGCCTCGCGCTCGCCGGTCCACAGCCACGTCGCGATCTCCTCGAACGTCGCCCCGGACCGCACCGCATCGGCGACGTCCCACCCGCGGTAGGCGAGGCGACCGGCCGGGTCGAGCAGGGTGAGCTCGGTCTCGACGATCACCTCGAGACCCCGGGCCCGGCCACCGCCCCGCTGGCGGGCGGCGAGGCGTTCCACGTCGGCCCGCAGGAAGCGGCTGCGCCGCGTGCCCGGCACCGGCTCGCTGTGCACCAGGCCGCGGCTCACGTACGCGTAGAGCGTCTGGGGCTTGACCCCGAGGCGGGCCGCCGCCGCCTCGGCCTGCATCCACTCCGGCTCGGCCACGAGCCGCACCTTACATTGATGCAATCAATCTTGACAACATGTCGTGGCCAGGGCTTCTGTGGGAACCATGACCAACCCCACCACCGTCGCCGAAGCCATGACCCAGGACGTGGTCACCGCCGCCCCCGGCGAGACGCTGGCCGTCGTGGCCGAGCGCATGGACGACCACCGGGTCGGCTCCGCGGTGGTCGTCGAGCGCAACCACCCCGTGGGCATCGTGACCGAGCGGGACCTGCTGCGGGCCACCGCGGCCGGTGCAGTTCCGGAGACGTCCACGGTCGACGACTGGATGGCCGGCGACCCCGAGTGCGTCGAGCCCGACCGCCCGATCGACCAGGCGTGGCGGCAGCTGTCCGAGCGCGGGTACCGCCACATCCCGGTGGTCGTGGGCGACGAGCTCAAGGGCATCATCTCGATGCGCGACCTGATGGCGCTCGCTCGTCTGCGGCCGGCCGACGAGCCGCCCGGCCTGGCGCCGGCGGGCCTCAAGGGCGTGGTGGTGGCGCAGACCGCGCTGGGCGACGTGCGTGGGACCGAGGGCTTCTACCACTACCGCCAGTACGCGGCGCCCGACCTCGCGGCCAAGCGGACCTTCGAGGACGTCGTGCACCTGCTCATCGACGGCGAG
>Ga0213876_10002556_pt1 | contig 10647 bp, 8 predicted proteins | sample BarmaccomBMRX_R9_FD_160113 | JGI IMG/M metagenome (GOLD analysis project Ga0213876, IMG submission 160113) | Root-associated microbial communities from Barbacenia macrantha in rupestrian grasslands, the National Park of Serra do Cipo, Brazil - RX_R9 | ecosystem: Host-associated > Plants > Roots...
TTCGGAATATCGCGGGTGATTTCCTCGGGCCCGAGCTTGGTGTCGCGCGCCATGGTCTCGAATTCCTCGATATGGATCGAGGTGAAGACGTCATCGCGCACAATGCGCTCGGAGATGAGGATGGAATCCTCGAAATTGTAGCCGTTCCACGGCATGAAGGCGACGAGCGCATTCTTGCCGAGCGCGAGCTCACCCAGCTGTGTAGAAGGCCCGTCCGCGATGATGTCGCTCTTCTGTATCGCGTCGCCGACCTTCACCAGCGGACGCTGGTTGATGCAGGTAGACTGGTTCGACCGCTGAAACTTCTTCAGCCGATAGATGTCGATGCCGGGCTTTGTCGGATCGGTCTCTTCGGTGGCGCGAACCACAATACGCGTGGCATCCACCTGATCGACCACGCCTGAGCGTCGAGCGGCAATGGCGGAACCGGAGTCGCGTGCCACGACATCCTCTAGTCCGGTGCCGACCAACGGTGCTTCGGGTTGCAGCAATGGGACCGCCTGCCGCTGCATGTTCGATCCCATCAGCGCACGGTTGGCATCGTCGTTTTCAAGGAATGGCACAAGCGCTGCCGCCACCGAAACGAGCTGCTTCGGCGAGACGTCGATGAACTCGACCTGGTCCGGCGTGGTCATGACGAAATTGCCGCCGGTACGGCACGACACAAGTTCGTCGGTGATGCGTCCGCGGCCGTCGATCGTCGCATTGGCCTGGGCGATGGTGTACTTCGCCTCTTCCATTGCAGAGAGATAGACGACCTCGTCGGTCACGTGCTTGTTCGCGACGCGGCGGTACGGGCTCTCGATAAAGCCGTACTTGTTCACTCGTGCGTAGGTCGCAAGCGAATTGATGAGGCCGATATTTGGGCCTTCCGGCGTCTCGATCGGACAGATGCGGCCGTAATGGGTAGGATGCACGTCGCGCACTTCGAAACCGGCGCGCTCGCGCGTGAGGCCACCCGGGCCAAGCGCCGACATGCGCCGCTTGTGCGTGACTTCCGACAGCGGATTCGTCTGGTCCATGAACTGCGAGAGCTGCGACGAGCCAAAAAACTCGCGCACCGCGGCAGCCACCGGCTTCGCATTGATCAGGTCGTGCGGCATGACGGAATCGATATCGACCGCGCTCATGCGTTCCTTGATGGCGCGTTCCATCCGCAACAGGCCGACGCGGAACTGGTTTTCCATCAACTCGCCCACCGAGCGAACCCGGCGATTGCCGAGATTGTCGATATCGTCGATTTCCCCGCGCCCATCGCGCAGGTCGGCGAGAGCCTTGACGATGGCGAGGATGTCCTCCTTGCGCAGCACGCGCATGGTGTCCGGCGCGTCGAGGTTGAGCCGCATGTTCATTTTCACGCGGCCGACGCTGGAAAGATCATAGCGCTCCGAATCGAAGAACAGCTGGCCGAACAAGGTTTCTGCCGTGTCTAGTGTGGGTGGTTCGCCCGGACGCATGACGCGGTAGATGTCGATCAGCGCCTGCTCCCGGCCGTGGTTCTTGTCCACGGCCATGGTATTGCGGATGTAAGCGCCCACGGTAATGCCATCGACGTTGATGACATCGATTTCGTGGAACCCGGCTTCCACCAGCTCCGTCAGATTTGCTTCCGTCAGTTCGTCGCCGGCCTCCACATAAATCTCGCCCGTCTCCGGGTTGACCATATCGAGAGCCGAATAGCGGCCGACCAGTTCGTCGGCCGCCAAGGATACAGCACGCACGCCGTCGTCATGCCATTTGCGCAGCATGCGCTGGGTGATCTTGGTGCCGGTTTCCGCGATGACCTCGCCTGTCTTGGCGTTCTTCCAGTCGGAATTCGCCTTGGCATTTTTCATCCAGTTGGGCTCGACCGGCGTCGTCCAGCCACCGTCCTTAGTGTGCTTGAAGGCAATCTTGGAATAGAAGTGATTCAGGATGTCTTCCTGGCTGAGACCGAGGGCGTAGAGCAGCGTCGTCGCCGGCAGCTTGCGGCGGCGATCGATGCGGACATGAACGATATCCTTGGCGTCGAACTCGAGGTCGAGCCACGAACCGCGATAGGGAATCACGCGGGCAGCGAAGAGGAGCTTGCCGCTTGAATGCGTCTTGCCCTTGTCGTGATCGAAGAACACGCCGGGCGAGCGGTGCATCTGCGAGACGATCACGCGCTCGGTTCCGTTCACTACGAAGGTGCCGTTTTCGGTCATGAACGGAATGTCGCCCATATAGACATCCTGTTCCTTGATGTCCTTGATCGATTTGGCGCCGGTTTCCTGGTCCGTATCGAATACGATGAGCCGCAGCGTCACCTTCAGTGGCGCGGCATAGGTCATGGAGCGCTGTTGGCACTCCTCGACATCGTATTTGGGCTCCTCGAAATGGTAATCCACATATTCGAGTAGAGAATTTTCCGAGAAGTCCTTGATCGGAAACACCGAACGGAAAACGGCCTCCAGCCCCTCATCCAGGCGCCCGCCTTCGGGTTTTGCGACCTGGAGGAACTGATCGTAGGATGTGCGCTGAACCTCGATGAGGTTAGGCATCTCCGCCACTTCGACCATTTTGCCGAAGTATTTGCGAAGCCGTTTGCGTCCAGTGAAAGAGAGTGTCATGCGGCCGCTTTCCTTTTCCGTACCATTTGTCCGGCCAAAATGGGCCGGGAAAACCCGACTATCGATCCACTAATGGCGAGAACACCCACGCCTCCGGAAGGCCCGCTTCCGGAGGGGGTGGATGTCCCAGATATGTACGCGTGAGCGGCGTTTCAACCCGCTCCGCCTCCTTGTTATTTCAACTCGACTTTCGCGCCTGCGTCCTCGAGCTGCTTCTTGATCTTGTTGGCTTCGTCCTTGCTCACATCGGCCTTCACTTCCTTGGGAGCGCCCTCGACGAGGTCTTTCGCTTCCTTCAGGCCAAGGCCGGTGATCGCCCGCACTTCCTTGATGACGTTGATCTTCTTGTCGCCGGCGTCGGTGAGAACGACAGTGAATTCGGTCTTCTCCACTGCCGCCGCGGCGGCCGCGCCACCTCCGCCAGGAGCGGCCGCCATTGCGACCGGGGCCGCCGCAGAGACGCCCCACTTCTCTTCCAGCATCTTCGACAGCTCGGCGGCCTCCATGACCGTCAGCCCAGAGAGATCAGTGACCAGTTGTTCCAGATTTGCCATGTCAATTTTCCTTTTTTCGGGTTCGAATGTTGATGGGTTGCCGCTTAAGCCGCTTCCTTGTTCGCGTAAGCTGAAAGGACACGAGCCAACTGACCGGCAGGCGCCTGGAGCACACCCGCGATTTTCGTCGCAGGGGCCTGCAGCAGCCCAATGATCTTGGCCCTGAGCTCATCCAGTGATGGCAGTTCGGCCAAAGCCTTCACGCCGCTCACATCCAGAGCCTTGTCGCCGACCACGCCGCCCAGGATCACGAGCTTGTCGTTCTCCTTTGAATAAGCCACCGCCACCCGCGAAGCCGCGATCGGATCCTTGCTTACCGCAATTCCCGTTGGCCCCTTGAACAGATGTGCGATGCCCGCAGCCGGCGTTCCCTCCGACGCACGCATGGCAAGACGGTTCTTGGCGACCTGAAACGAGGCACCTTCGGCCCGCATGCGCGCGCGCAGCGCGCTCATCTGAGCCACCGTCATGCCGGAATAGTGGGCGACAACCACCGAGCCTGCTTCGCTGAAAACACCTTTCAGGTTTTCAACAACCTCGGCTTTCTTGGCTTTCTCCACTTGCTTCTCCTTCTCCGGTCCGCCGCGTTTCCGCTTGAGACCGGACCAACCGAAGAGGCGTGACGATCCGCTTCTTCGCCCTGTGACAGACGACGGTTTGCCAATCCGCCGCCAATCCTGCCCCAGGGTTCAAACCCGAACCCCGTCTGCGCTGGAGATTAAGCCCCTAAGGACGCCAGCGGTCTCGGACAGGTTTTTCCGGCTATCGCCAGCCGAAACTGTTTGCTCCTATGCCGACGCAGCACCCACGCTGGGAAGCGCCACTTTCACACCGGGGCCCATCGTAGAACTGATCGAAATCTTCTTCAGATAGGTGCCTTTGGCGCCCGCCGGTTTCGCCTTCACAACGCTGTCAACGAACGCCTTGACGTTCTGCACGATCGCATCCTCGCTGAAGCTGGCCTTGCCGACGCCGGCCTGCAGTACGCCCGCTTTTTCCACGCGATATTCTACCGCTCCGCCCTTGGCGTCCTTGATCGCGCTGACGACATCCATCGTCACCGTTCCGACTTTCGGGTTCGGCATCAGGCCCCGCGGTCCAAGTACCTTACCGAGACGTCCAACAACACCCATCATGTCCGGTGTCGCGATGCAGCGGTCGAAATTGATGTCGCCCTTCTGCACCTGCTCAGCCAATTCCTCGGCGCCCACGATGTCGGCGCCCGCGGCCTTCGCTTCGTCGGCCTTCGCTCCCTTCGCAAACACGGCGACGCGCAGCGCGCGGCCCGTGCCGTTTGGAAGGGACACCACGCCGCGGACCATTTGATCCGCATGGCGGGGGTCGACGCCCAAATTGATCGCGAGCTCGATCGTCTCATCGAACTTGGCGGTCGCCCGGCTCTTCACCAGCTTGACTGCCTGATCGATGTCGTATGCCTTCTCCGTATCGACGCCCTCTGACGCCTTGCGGAAGCGCTTCGATTGCTTTGCCATCGCCCCTACTCCCGCACCTGGATGCCCATCGAGCGCGCCGAGCCCTCGATCAGACGCATCGCCATATCGACATCGTTGGCGTTCAGATCCTTCATCTTGGCCTCGGCGATCTCGCGTACCTGAGCCTTTGTCACCGTGCCGGCGAATGTGCGTCCCGGCGCTTTGGAGCCGCTCTCCAGCTTTGCCGCCTTCTTCAGGAAGTAGGATGCCGGCGGTGTCTTCATGTCGAAGGAGAAGGACTTGTCCGAGAACACGGTGATATTCACCGGAATCGGCATGCCCTTTTCCATCTGCTGCGTCTTGGCGTTGAACGCCTTGCAGAATTCCATGATGTTCAGGCCGCGCTGACCCAGCGCCGGGCCGATGGGCGGCGACGGATTGGCCGCGCCGGCCGGCACCTGCAGTTTGACGTAACCCACAATTTTCTTTGCCACTTCCGATCCGCCTCCTTAGCGGTTTGCGGTGCAAGCGGAGCTGGCTGCCCCTCCCGCGATGAACGGTCAGATCTTTTCGACCTGCCCGTATTCCAGTTCCACCGGTGTCGCGCGGCCAAAAATCGATACTGCGACCTTCACGCGCGAGCGATCCTCATCCACTTCCTCGACCACTCCAGTGAATGACTGGAATGGGCCATCGGCGACCTTCACCTGCTCCCCGATCTCGAAGTGAATCGTCGATTTGGGATGCTCCGCGCTTTCGTGCGCCTGGTTCAGGATGCGATCCACTTCGCCCTGACGCAGCGGCATCGGCTTGTTCCCCTGCCCGAGAAAACCGGTGACCTTCGCTACGTTCTTGACCAGGTGATAAACTTCATCGGTAAGCTTCGCGTTCAGCAGCACGTAACCCGGAAGGAACTTCCGTTCGGAATTCTTTTTCTGCCCGCGGCGAATTTCGACGACTTCCTCCGTGGGCACAACAACATCGGCCACGAAATCATCGAGATCCTGTAGTTTGGCCTGGCGCTTGATCTCCTCGGCCACCTTGCGCTCGAAGTTCGAGTAGGTGTGGACGATGTACCAGCGCGTGTCCGCCCTTATCTGTGTGCCTGCTTCGCTCATTGCAATTCCAACCGCGCTCAACCCGCCGCGCCGATCAGCCAGCGCTCGCCCATGGCGAGAATCCAGTCGACGGCGAAGAAAAACATCATCGTAATACCGACCATGATGAAGACCATGATCGTGGTGAGGTAGGTTTCCTTCCAGCTCGGCCACGTTACCTTCGAAGTTTCGCGGCGCACCTCCTGAAAGAACTGCAGCGGACCGCCCTTGCGGGCGGGTGCCGGCAGATCCTTGCCGGCGGCTTCGGCAGTTTTCTTTGTGGCTTCGCTCAAGATCCGGTTCTTTCAATTGGCAGGAGTGGCAGGGATCGAACCCGCGACCTACGGTTTTGGAGACCGCCGCTCTACCAGCTGAGCTACACTCCTATCAGCAAAAAAGCAGCGCGCCGGGGACGGGGTGTCCCGCCAGCGCGACTGAATTTTCGCCAAGGGGCAAGCATGTAGCAGCGAGCCAAACGTTCCGCAAGCGCTCGTGCAGGGATAATTGGGGTGTCACGGCCCAGAAATCCACAACCTGAAAGGCTTTGCCAATCAGAACATTAGTCCTTGCCGTTCAACCGCCTGGTTCAACATAGTGCTTTGCCTGGAGCCTTTCAAATATGGACTTGCTTGCCGCCAGTCTTGCCCGCTCCGCCGAGCTGTTTCCTCAAGCTTGGGACCCGGCCTCCGATATGGTGCGTCTGATCCGGCTGACAGAGGCGGATTACCGCCGTGCCAGCTTTTTGGATGACCGCATATTGACCCCCCAGACGCCCAACCGGACCATACCGGCCTCGCAACTTCTGGCAGCGATCGGCGCCAGCGGAATGGCCGAGAATTGCAGCTTCATATTTCACATCGGGCACGTTGGTTCGACCCTGCTATCGCGGTTGCTGGGGGAACATCCGAACGTCCTCGCCCTTCGGGAACCAGCTATCCTCCGCACCCTGGCCGAGGCACGATTGGAGCCCAAAGCGGGCGGGGTTGCCGATGACGACTATCTCGGAGCCTTTCTGAAGCTTTGGTCGCGGACGTTTCGCACATCCCAGCAGGCCTGCGTAAAGGCGACGAGCTTCGCCTCGGAGCTGGCCGGCAGCATTCTGGCCCGGCCGAGTGCGCCCAGCGCCATTTTCATGTTCGTTCCAGCCGAGGCTTATCTGGCCACGATTCTTGGCGCTCCCAACTCGCCCGCGGAGGCTCGCGCTTTGGCCGAGATGCGGCTCATGCGCCTTCACCGCCGCTTGGGCGTGGAACGATGGCATGTGGCCGACCTCAGCGAAGGCGAGATTATCGCCATGAGCTGGGCATGCGAAATGTGCGCACTCTGTTCGGCGGCGGAAGCGGCGCCGGATCGCGTGCTGTGGCTGAACTTCGATTCCTTTCTTCAGAGTCCGGCCAAATGGCTCGCGGCGTCGCTTCGGCACATGGGACACGCGGCGCCGCCGGAACAGGTCGCCGGAATTGTTTCCGGCCGCGAAATGCGCCGCTACTCCAAGGCGCCCGAGCACTCCTATGACGCCAATCTGCGCCGCGACCTGCTCGATCAGGCACGGCAGCAGCAGGCGAAGGAAATCTCGCGCGGCCTTGCCTGGCTAGACGCCGCAGCCGGCGAGTTTCCGTTAATCCAATCTATCAGATTGATGTCGTAACCGGCTTAAAACAACGCTTATTCGATATCCTCTACCTTCTCTTTCGGTTTGCCGCCGACGGCCTGTGCGAGCGCGGCGGCCATGAAGGGATCGAGGTTGCCGTCCAGCACGTCCTCGGGATCGCGGCTTTCGACTCCGGTGCGCAGGTCCTTCACCAGCTGATAGGGCTGGAGCACATAGGAGCGGATCTGGTGACCCCAGCCGATCTCGCTCTTCTCGCCGATAAAGGCGCCGGTCTCCGCCTGCTTCTTCTCAAGCTCGATCTCGTAGAGCTTGGAGCGCAGCATGTCCCAGCACACGGCGCGGTTCTGGTGCTGTGAGCGCTCCGTCTGGCACGCCACCACGATGCCGGTCGGCATGTGGGTGATGCGGACCGCGCTTTCCGTCTTATTCACATGCTGGCCGCCGGCGCCGGAGGAGCGATACACATCGATCCGCACCTCCTTCTCGGGAATGTCGATCTCGATCGACTGGTCGATCACCGGATACACCGTGACGGACGAGAAGCTCGTGTGCCGCCGGGCATTGGCATCGAATGGCGAGATACGCACCAGCCGGTGGACGCCCGCTTCTGTCTTCAGCCACCCATAGGCGTTAGGGCCTTTCACCAGCAAGGTCGCCGATTTGAGGCCGGCGCCCTCGCCTTCGTTCTCCTCGATCAGCTGCAGCTTGTAGCCGTGACGTTCCGCCCAGCGGGTGTACATGCGGAAGAGCATCTCGGCCCAATCCTGGCTTTCGGTGCCGCCCGCGCCGGCATGAACCTCGAGATAGGTGTCGTTGCCGTCTGCCTCGCCCGACAGCATCGATTCCAGCCGCAGTTGCTCGGCGCGCTTGCCGAGCGCCTCGATACCGTTTTCGGCTTCGGCGACCAGCGAGGCTTCGCCTTCGGCTTGCGCCATCTCGATCATGCCGAGGCCATCCGCCAGTTCGGCATCCAGCGCCTTCACTGCGGAAATGGATTGATCGAGCCGCTGGCGGTCGCGCATCACCTTCTGCGCGGCGGCCGGATCGTTCCACAGCGCCGGGTCTTCGGCGCGCGCGTTCAGCTCATCGAGACGGCGAAGCGCGTTCTCCCAGTCAAAGATGCCTCCTCAGCAGGGCGAGCGCCTGCTTGATGTCTTCGACGGTGCGTTCGGTTTCAGGTCGCATTCAGGCCTCTTAGCATCAAACCACAAAATCGCGATGTAGATTCCATGCAACCCACATCATCTTGACACTTGAAGCAAAGTCGCAACTGCGTTCCTCCTGCGGCTGTCAAAGTTCCCATTCGAACCTCCGTAAAACTTGTTGGGGTATCCCTCTGCCGGGCTTGCCCCTTCCACCGCCTTCGGCGGTCCCCTCCCCCGCGTTGCGGGGGAGGATCCTGACGGTAGCGGTTCCTCCCCTGCGAAGCGGGGGAGGTGTCGAATGAGCGAAGCGAATGAGACGGAGTGGGCGCCGCGAAACATGTTACCCAAACCCGCATTGTTCGTTTTGTTTGGTGGTAAGCGGGGCCACCCCCTCCCCCCGCCATCTACCGAAACACCACATGTTGTGCTTCGCGCGCGGACAAGCAGTCGATGTCAAAGATTCGCGCATTCCGACGCGCGTGATTCCCTGTTCTGCATCGTCATGGCCGGGCCTGACCCGGCCATCCATCGCGCCAGCGTCCGCGAGTGAGTGAGTCTCTTTGGCGCCTAGACACGCACCGGATGGATGGCCGCCTCGACGGGCGGCCATGGCGGAAGAGAGCGGCGATGCGGAGTACGCATTCATACCCGCCAATATAAGGGCGAAAGCGCCTTGGTAGACGAATGGTAATGAAATAAATTTCCCTGCTATCGCGGCGGATTGGAGATCAGATACGGATAGCCGTTGTTGACGTTCGGATCGCTGCCCCAGATTCTCGGATCAAAGCCGACAGGCAATCCGGATTTCATCTGCGCATCCGTTAGCCCAATTATGCCTGGGTCGTTGGAAATGTTCCCGGCTCCTTGGGTCGGGTCGCTAATGCCCTTATCCAGATTCCAATAGGTATTTGACAAGCTCCCAGCCGACGCATCGTCGGTTCCAACAAGGCCGCCCCGGGGCACATCGGGATCGGCTGAATGGCCCGCGCCAATTCTCCCGGCCGCATATGATGTGGCGATCTGGCCTCCATTTTCTCCCACCAGACCGCCAAAAGTATTTTCGCTGTTGAACCGATCGTCCTTACCATTATGAACGGCAGTTACAGCGAACGCATCTGACACCCATCCTTGAGTCAGATTTAATCCGATCAAGCCGCCTACTGGCGTCGAAAATTCGCCTTTTGCGACTATAGAGCCTGACGAGGAAGACTCCGTGACGCTCCCCGCATTGACCGCCAAAAGACCGCCGACACCGCCACTGGCATTCGTCATTGTGATCTGAACCGCGGCAGACGATCTGCGCACAGTTCCGTCGCTGTCTGCGGCTAGCCCTCCGACCTGCTCGCCAGAACCGCCGTTGATAGTTATTGTGCCACTGACAGACGAGTATTCAATTTTCCCTTTCTCGTTTGTTCCAACAAGAAGTCCGATTTCGGCCAGCGGATGGGACGTCCCCTCTGCCTCAGCGTTTGAAAGGCGCACATTTCGAACTACGCCGCCTTTCTCTAAGCTTGAAAAAAGGCCGGCACGAAAGAACTCTCCGCTAGGCATGATCGCCAGCGTCAGGTTAGAAACCGGATTTCCGAGACCATCAAAATGCCCTTTGAACGCCGTTGGAATCGGTGACCAACTGAAGGTCCCGTCCGCGCTGGCGTCATAAGGTTTTGCCAGGGCGTAGAAGCCGCTCGGGTCGGCAGCGACATCGGCGGCAAAACTCTTGATGTCGTAGACCAGGGTGAAGCTCTGGCCGTCGATGATCAGGCTGCTGTTCTTGTCCCAGAGCTGTACGCTACCGTGCTCCCGCACGACGACGAATTCGCCAGATTTATTTTTCGGCTGACCGTTGTCGTTCGTCGTCACGGTGAGGTTGCCCTGCCCCATCACCGTCACCTGCTTGTTCACGATCACCGACTGCCGCGCATCGAGCGTCAAGCGACTCGTGCTGGTCCAGCTGATCGGCTGATCGATGGAAATGTCTTTGGCAACGCTGCCGGTTTTCAGAGTCACGTCGCCGTTTGCCAGCATGGCTGCCAGCTCACCCACATTCAGCACCGCCTTCTGCGCGGTGGCCGTGCAAACCCCGGCATCGCAACTCATGTTGCTGGTCGGCTTGTTGCTGATCGCCACATCCGCCCGCGCCGCCGTGCACAGCACCGCCGCCGTTGCCACCGTCAGAAATTTTGCCGCGCGCATGCTCGCCCCCCCCCCCCGCAAC
>Ga0213876_10002557_pt1 | contig 10647 bp, 9 predicted proteins | sample BarmaccomBMRX_R9_FD_160113 | JGI IMG/M metagenome (GOLD analysis project Ga0213876, IMG submission 160113) | Root-associated microbial communities from Barbacenia macrantha in rupestrian grasslands, the National Park of Serra do Cipo, Brazil - RX_R9 | ecosystem: Host-associated > Plants > Roots...
GCCCGCGGTCGTGCACCCCGGCGCCATGTACCTGCACCAGGGCCGTTGCTTCCAGGTCACCGCGCTCGACCTCGACGAGGCCGTCGCGATCGTCGAGCCCGCCACCGGCGACGAGGCCACCCAGGCCCGCAGCTCCACCCGCATCTCGGTGCTCGACGACGAGCTGCGTCGCAGTGTGGGCCGGGCCGACCTCCACCTCGGCACCGTCGAGGTCGTCTCGCAGATCACCGGCTACCAGCGGCGCGACCTCACCACCGGCGAGACGCTCGGCGTGGTCTCGCTGGAGATGCCACCCGCCCGGCTCGTCACCCGCTCGTTCTGGTACGTGATCGATCCGGCGTTGCTCGAGGCGGCGGGCGTGGAGCCCGCCGCCGTACCCGGCACGCTCCACGCGGCCGAGCACGCGGCGATCGGGATCCTGCCGCTCTTCGCGATCTGCGACCGCTGGGATGTGGGCGGCGTGTCCACGCCCTGGCAGGACGACACCGGAGGACCGACGATCTTCGTGCACGACGGCTACCCCGGCGGAGCCGGGATCGCCGAGCTCGGCTACGGCGCGGCCGACCGCCACCTCGCGGCCACCCTCGACGTGCTGCTCAGCTGCCGCTGCGAGCAGGGCTGCCCGTCCTGCGTGCAGTCACCCAAGTGCGGGAACCTCAACGAACCGCTGGACAAGGCCGGCGCGATCGCCCTGCTGCGCAGCATCCTCGGCTGACTCAGCGCTCCACCCGCATCGTCGCGTCGGCCCGCACGGTGATGTCCGGCAGCAGCGCGCCGGCCAGCGGCACCCGGGTCGGCGCCCGGTAGGTGACCTGCACGCGGACGTCACTGCCCGGGGGACCGCGACCGCCCACCTCGACGCGCGTGCGTGATCCGGTGAGGCCGGCGGCGCCGAGGGCGGCGTGTCGAGCGGCGCCGGTCCGCCCGTCGACCGCGGCCACCCGCGCGCCCTCACGGGCCGCTTGGACGACGCGCACCTGGTCGGCGAGGACCAGGCCGACCTGGACGACCAGCAGCACCCCGACGAGCACGACCGGCAGCCCGATCGCGAGCTCGACGGTCGCCTGCCCCCGCTGGCGGGCGCTCACAGCTTGTCGCTGATCGCGTCGAAGACGGCATCGAACAGCTTGCCGACCCGGCCGGACTTGGTGGCCCAGGCGAGCAGCAGCAGTGCGATGGTGGCCGCGCCGAGCAGCACGAGCGCGTACTCGGCGGTCGCCTGCCCCCGCTCTCGGTCGGCGTGCAGCCGGGCGCGGGTGATGAGGAACGACTGGATGGCGGTGACGACGGGGAGCACGAGCTCCTCCTCCGGTACAGGTGGTGGCGGCCGCCGAAGGACGGCGATCAGGGCGTGAGGTCGCGCAGCCCGGTGACGAGCAACGGCACGACCGTGAGCAGGACGAAGGCCGGGAGGGTGCAGGCGACCAGGGGGAAGAGCATGCGGACCGGCACCCGCCGGGCGGCTTCCTCGGCGTCGCGCTGGCGCCGCGCCCGGACGTCGGTGGCCACCCGCCGCAGCGTCGGCTCGAACGGCACGCCCTCCTCCACGGCGGTGGCCAGCGCACGGGCGAGGGGCCGCACCGCGTCGGGATGCGCGGTGTGCGCCGGGAGCTCGCGCAGCGCAGCGGCCGGCGGATCGCCGAGCTGCATGCGCCGGTGCGCGTCGGCCAGCGCCTGGCCGAGCGGTCCTGTCGATCGTGCGCCCACCGCCTCGACCGCGAGCACCGGCGTGAGGCCGGCTCCGGCGGCCAGCGCCAGGAGATCGACCACGTCGGGGAGATCGGCGGCCACCTGCGCCTCGGCGTGCACGCGCTGGCGCGTCGCACGCACCCGCGGCAGCAGGACGGCCGCCAGCACCGGCACGGGTGCCATCACGGGCGCGATCACGAGCAGCGCTGCGGTGGCGCCGACGACCAGGACCACCTGGCGGGACGGCCCTCGGGCCCCGCCGGTCGGCGGCCGCGCCACGACCGGGGCACGAGGGAGCACCGGAGCGCGCCGCGGGGCGCGCCGCCAGCCCACGGTGACGACGAGCGCCGGCCAGGCGAGGACGAGCGCACGCGCGGTCATACCGCAGCCCCCAGCGCCGACTCGTTGATGCGGCGCATCCAGACCGCGGCGACGGCGTCGAGTGCGATGCCACCGGACAGGCAGCCCCAGCCGAGGACGCTGCCGAGCAGCATCGTCGCGACCCGAGGGTCGAGCGCGGCCGAGAAGGCGGCGAAGGCGATCGGCGTGGCCGCCATCACCCAGGCCGACGCCCGCGCCTGCGCCGACAGGGCCCGCACCTCGCGTCGCAACGCGAGGCGGGTCCGGACCGCGTCGCTCACCGCGTCCACCGCGGTCGCCTGCCGCCCGCCGAAGCGGCTCCCGAGGTCGAGCGCAGTGGCGGTGAGCTCCACCCCGCGGAGCGGCCGGCGACCGCACCAGGCGCGGAGCGCGTCGTCGAGCGCGGTGCCCTGCTCCACGGCCGCGACGACAGAGGCGAGGTCTTCGCCCACCGCCGCATCGGACCTCGTCGCGGCGGCATCCAACGCCTGCGGCACCGACGCACCGGCGCGGATGCCGGCCGCCAGGTGGTCGAGCGCGTCGGGCAGCGCCTCCTCGTAACGACGGGCGGCTCGCGCGCTGGCGAACCGCCCGACCAGCCGGTCGGACCACTGCAGGGGCAGCACGTGCAGGGCCCGACCGGCCGATCCGTCGTGCGGAGCAGAGGAGCGCTGCCGCACGCGGGCGCGAGCGGTCTCCCGGCTCGCCGCGGCGCCGCAGCGCACCAGCGCGACGACGAGCACGACACACAGGACGACGGTCATGCCGCCTCCCAAACGGCCTCGACCCCGGAGGACCTCGACGGCCGGCGGGGCTGGTCGAGCACGGTCCGCCCGTCGGCCAGCAACCGGGTACGGGCCGGCCGTCCGTCGTGCGGTTCGACCTCGGCGACCGCGATCACGCGACGGGATCCGTCTACCGCTCGCGCCACGTGGACGACGAGGTCGAGCGACGCTGCCAGCTGCTCGCGCACGGCGGCGAGCGGCAGAGCGACATCGGCCATCAGCGCCATGGTCTCGAGCCGGCGCAGCGCATCGTCCGGGCTGTTCGCGTGGCACGTGGACAACGAGCCCTCGTGGCCCGTGTTCATGGCCTGGAGCATGTCGAGCGCCTCGCCGGAGCGGCACTCCCCGACCACGATGCGGTCGGGACGCATGCGCAGCGCGTTGCGGACCAGGTCGCGGATCGTGACCTCACCCCGGCCTTCCGCGCTGGCGGGCCGGCTCTCGAGCCGCACGACGTGCTCCCCCGGGAGCCGCAGCTCGGCGGCGTCCTCGACGGTGACGACCCGCTCGTTGGGAGGGATCGACGCGGCCAGTGCGTTGAGGAGCGTGGTCTTGCCGGCGCCGGTGCCCCCGCTCACCACGATGTTCATGCGGTGCGCGACCGCGGTCGTGAGCATGCGGACGACGGGCGGCGGCGCGAGCGCGGGCAGCGCCACCGGCTCCACCCGGAAGCGGCGGATCGTCAGGCACGGACCGTCGACCGCGAGGGGCGGCACGACCGCGTTGACCCGGGAGCCGTCGGGCAGGCGGGCGTCGACCATCGGTGACGAGCGGTCGATGCGGAGCCCGAGGGGCGCCACGATCCGGGCGATGAGCCGCTCGATCGTGTCGCGGTCGAGCACGATCGCGCTGCGCTCGAGACGACCACCGCGCTCGATCCACGCGGGGCCGGGCCCGTTGACCATCACCTCGCTGACCGACGGATCGGCGAGCAGCGGCTCGAGCGGCCCGAGGCCGTCGGTGCGCGCGAGCACCCGGGCGACGACCTCCTCGGCGTCGGACGCGGGCAGCAGCGGCGCGAGCTCGCGCACCAGCCGCGCGACCGACGCACCGTCGATGGCGCCCGGTCGTCCGGCCGACGCGAGGACGTGGCGATGGACCTCGTCCTCCACCGCCCGCAGCGCAGTCGCGTTCATGCCGCGAGCGGGAGGGCCAGGCTGCGCAGCGCGCGGTCGACGCTGCGTGGCATGCGGGAGGCGAGCATCCCGGCGTCGATGATGCGGGCCACGCCGGGGTCGACCGGGATCTCGGCCCGGACCGGCGCGCCGACGACGTTCTCGACGTCGCTGCGGCCGAGGGCCCGCCCTGTCTCGGTGAGCAGGACCACGCCGGACGGACGGATCGGCGCGGCGGCCACCCGCCGGAGCGCCAGGTAGCAGGGCCGGATCACCAGGAGCGACTGCGTGGCGCCCGCGGCCAGCGGCACGGCTGGCGCGTGGTGGTCGAGCACGCCGCAGTCGGCCACGACCGGCCTGGGGTCCGCGGCGAGCAGCCCGGCGAGGGCCTCCATCCGCTCCGGAGGCCCGAGCGCCCCCCGTCCGCGCGGCAGCAACGACACGCCCGACCCGATGTCGAGCTCGAGCCGGGCGAGGCCGTCCGCGGGCACGTCTCGCCCCGCGGCGAGCCACCCGCTCACCCCGGGGTCGCCGGGATCGGCCACGCCGATCGCAGCAGGGACGTCACCGGCCAGGTCGGCCAGCAGCGAGCCGGCGGCGGCCGACCTCCCGAGCACCAGGGCGAGGGCCGACGCCACGACCGTCGTACCCGCACCCCCCTTCACCGACCAGCAGGAGATGAGCACCGTGCCTCCCCGTCAACGCCACGCAGGCGCGCAGAACCAAGGACCAGGGGAAGCGGTGCCGAAGAACATGGCACGGCAGAACCGCCGGCGCAAGGGTCCTACGGTGGCGGGCGTTGGAAGCCGCCTTCTTCGACCTCGACAAGACCGTCATCGCGAAGGCGTCGATGGTGGCCTTCGGCAAGCCGCTCTACCGGGCGGGGCTGCTGTCCCGGTGGGTGCTCCTGCGGGCCCTCTACGGCCAGCTCGTCTACCTGTACCTGGGTGCGGACGAGGACCGCATGGCCCGCATGCGCGAGTCGGTGCTGCGGGTGGCGCGCGGCTGGGATCACGCCCACGTCGCGTCGATCGTCCGCGAGACGCTCGACGAGGTGATCGAGCCGATCGTCTACGAGGAGGCGCTCGACCTCATCCGTGAGCACCGGGCCGCGGGACGGCGGGTGTTCATCGTGTCGGCGTCACCCGAGGAGGTGGTCGCTCCGCTGGCCCACCACCTGGGCGCCGACGAGGCGATCGCCACGCGCGCCGAGATCGACGACCACGGCCGCTACACCGGCCGCGTCGAGTTCTACTCGTACGGTCCGCACAAGGCCGAGGCGATGCGGGAGGTCGCGGCGCGGCGGGGCATCGACCTCGACGCGTCCTACGCGTACTCGGACTCGGGCACCGACATCCCGATGATGGAGGCGGTGGGCCACCCGGTCGCGGTCAACCCCGACCGCGAGCTCGCGCGCGTCGCAGAGGAGCGCGGGTGGGAGGTGCGCTGGTTCCGCCTCGAGGTCCGCTTGCGCGACCGCGTGCACATGCCCGCGCCGGGGCCGACGGCCGCGGTCGGCGGCGGGCTGGCCGCCTCCGCCGCAGCGGGCGCGGCGGCGTGGTGGTGGCTGCGACGGTCCTCGGCACCGACGCCGACAGGCCCGGTGCCGAGGGTGGCTCAGACGGCGCGGACCTTCTTGGCCGCAACGGCAGCGAGCGCGACCAGGACGAGGAGGATGAGCAGCTTCTTCATGGCGGGCACCCTACCGCGAGCGCGTCAGGCGGCCGAGGTGGTCATCCCCCGCCGGCGGGCGACGGGTAGGTCTTCGGCCTCTCGCCGGCGGGCGGCTGGTCGAGGATCGTGACCGAGCCCGCCTTCTCGAAGGCCTTCGACTCACCCTTCGGCCACTTGCCCGGCAGGTAGCGCTTGCCGTCGTCCACGAAGCGCCACATGCCCGTGCCCTGCTTGCGGATCTCGTCGGGGCCCTTCGCGGTCGGGTCCCACCAGACCTCGGTCATGTCGTCGCCGCCGTTGTAGTCGTCGTAGTCCCAGAAGCCCTGCCGCCCGAAGCTGATGTAGGACTGGGTGACGGCCTGCTTCTGCGTCGGGCGCTCGAAGAGACCCTGCTTGAACGTGTCGACGTTCAGGTTCGGCCCGGCCGCCTGCACGCCGGTGAAGAACAGCGACGGCTGCGGGAAGAGCACCGGGTTGGTGTCGATGGCGGGCGGGTTGGTGCCCTTGAACCACTTGTAGAGGCTGAACGACGGCGCCTCCTCCGGGGTGAACCGGGTGGCCAGCGGCGACGGCCCGAAGGCGTGTGCCCACTGCTTCTGGTCGTAGGTGCGGGCGAACGCGTTGGTGTCGACCAGCGCCTGCGGGCCGAGCACCCACTCGGGGAAGTAGTCCTGCGCGGTCGCTTCCTTGGTGAACGTGCTGGGGGCCACCGGATCGCCGGAGAAGACGATGGAGGTCACGCCGGCCTGCTTGAACTTCGCGATCGCGCTCGTGGCCTGCTCCTGCAGCCGGGACGGGTCGAGCGTGTAGGAGACGTTCGCACCCAGCTGGATGTCGTCGTCCTTCAGCTTGGAGACGAAGCGGTCGGCGCTCTTCTTCGAGTCGTCGTTCGACTCGATCCAGAGGTAGCCGAACTTGCGCTGCTTCGCCTTCAGGTCGTCGCTGCCGGCGAACTTCGCCTTGAAGCCGTTCAGCTTCTTGTCGATGTACTCGACCACGTGGTCCTGGACCTGCTGCTGGTTGATGGCCACGCTGAACAGGTACGGCGCCCGGTCGGTGTAGAAGCTCGGGTCACCGGCCGTGCAACCGATGCACAGCACGTGGCGAGCGGCGAGCTCGTCGGCGAAGGCGCTCGTCAGCACCGGGCCGCCCCAGACCGCGAACACCTTCAGGTCGTCCGCCGCCTTCACCGCGTCGGCGCGCGCCGCGACCTCGTCCTGCGAGCCACCCGACGCGTCGATGAACTTGAGCACGACCTTGCGCCCGTAGGTCTGGTACAGCGAGTTGAACATGTCCGCGTAGCCCTGGTACGTGGCCTTGATCTGCGCGTTGGTGTCGTTGTTGTTGATCGCCTGGGTGATGTAGTCGAGGACCGCATCCGACTCCTGCGCGACGTACACGCCGATGGTGATCGTGTCCTTGGTGACGCCCTGCGGTGCGGTCGACCCGCCGTTGTCCTTGACGTCGGCGTAGCAGGGCGCCGCGAAGAAGTACGGCATCGCCACGTTGCCCGTGCTCTTGTCGCAGTGCGGGAACGTGTGCTGGTCGACGCTGCCGTCGGCCTTCGCCTGCGCGTACGTGAGCGCGCCGGCCGGCCCGCCCGACGGCGTGCTCGACCCGGTGCCGGGCCCGGTCGTCTCGTCCTTCTTGTCGTCACCTCCGCCGCCGGCGACCGCGACGATCACCACGATGACGACCACGACGACGGCGATCGCGATGAGGGGTCCCCACCGCTTGAGCTGTCGGTTCCGGTTGCTGACCGGCTGATCGCTGCTGGGTTGCATGGGTCCTCCGAGCGGGAGCTTGGGGCGGCTGGTCGGACTGGCTAGGTGGGATCGGGCACGGCGAGCTGCCCGGACCGGGAGATCACCTCTTCGGTGTTCCCGAGGTAGGACGACACGACCACCGGGTCGTGCAGCACCTCGTCGGCGGTGCCGTCGGCGATGACGGCCCCCTGGTCGAGGGCGAGGAGGCGGTCGGCCGCCGCGGTGACGAGCGGCATGTCGTGCTCGATGACGAGGATGGCCGCGCCGAGCTGGTCGCGGATGCGCAGCAGGAGCGGCACGAGGGCCTCGGACTCGCGCTGCGCGATGCCGCTCGAGGGCTCGTCGAGGAGCACCACCGTGGGGCGGTGGGCGACGATGCACGCGAGGTCGACGACGCGTCGCGAACCGGTCGAGAGCTCGCGCACGAACTTCGAGCGGAACGCGCCGAGGCCGAGCAGATCCATCAGCTCGTCGACGCGGTTCTTCGTCTTCTCCTCGGAGTCGAACGCGGCCGGCAGGTGCAGCGCCGCGCTCAGCGGGTCGCGCACCTCGATCCAGCGCTCGAGCGCGACCGCGATCGCCTCCTCGACGGTGAGCGCGGGCCAGAGCCGCGCGTCCTGGAACGAGCGTCCCAGGCCCCGGATGGCCCGACGGTGCGCCGGGTCGTGCGTGATGTCGTTGCCGCCGAGCTCGATCCGACCGCCCTCGGCGGGCGTGAAGCCGGAGATGAGGTCGAACAGCGTCGTCTTGCCCGCGCCGTTCGGACCGATGATGCCGAGGATCTCCGCCGGCGCGACGGACAGGGTCACGTCGTCGACCGCGCGGATGCCGCCGAAGGTCCGGTACAGCCCGAACGTCGCGAGCGCCGGCCCCTTGGCCGCGCCGGTTTCGGCCGGCGCGGGCGGCGTGGCGGCCGCCGCGGGCTCGGCGTCGATGGTCTCGGCCTCGGCGGCGACGATCGCGGCTGCGGCCTCCACCACCACGCGGTCGTCGGGCACGTCCTCGACGTGACCGAGCTCGTCGACCGGCGCCGGCACGGGCGGGGCCTCGACCTCGACCGACGCCGCGCCCTCGAGGAACACGGAACGCAGCACGTCGGGCCGGTCGAGCAGCTCGGCGGTCGGCCCGTGGAAGCGGATCTGGCCCTTCTCCATGAAGAACGCGGTCTCGGCCATCGTGAGCGCGACGTTCACCGACTGCTCGACGAGGATCACCGTGGTGCCGGCGTCGCGGATGCGGCGCACGATGGGCAGCAGCTGCTCGACGATGACCGGCGCGAGGCCGAGGGACAGCTCGTCGATCATCAGCAGCTTCGGCTTCGACAGGAACGCCATGGCCAGCGCGAGCATCTGCTGCTGGCCACCGGACAGGTCGGCCGCAGGATCGTCGAGCCGGCGGACCAGCACCGGGAACTCGGCGAGCATCGACTCCACGCCCTTGGCCATCGCCTCGCGGTCGTTGCGCTGCAGCCACCCGGCGACCCGCAGGTTCTCGCGCACGGTCAGATCCGGGAAAACGCCGTGGCCACCCGGCATCTGCACGATGCCGATCTCGGCGATCTCGTTCGGGGGCGCGTGCGTGATGTCGCGGCCGTCGAAGATCACCGCGCCGTGGTCGGCCTCGACCTGCCCGGAGATCGCCTTCAGCAACGTCGACTTGCCCGCGCCGTTCGTGCCGAGCAGCGCGACGATCTGGCCCTCGTCGATCTCGAGGTCGACGCCGAAGAGCACCTGCACGTTGCCGTAGGCGACGTCGAGGTTGCGGACGAGCAGGAGCTTGGAGCGGCCCTGGCGACGCTCGAACAGCGCCTCGGACCGCGCCGCGGCAGCCGTCCACACGTGGGTGATGTCGGCGTTCACGCTCTTCTTGGCCGACGCGATCACGAGCCCGCCGACCAGGAAGATCGGCACCATGACGATCATCCCCCAGCGAATGCTGTAGCGGTCACCGATCGCGCCGACGATCGGCAGCACGACGAGACCGGGGATGATCCAGAGCGCGGCCACCGAGAACCCGATCGAACGCGCCCGTGGCGGGATCGCCAGCGACAGCGACGCGAAGATGCCGGGCAGCAGGATCGACAGGCTGCCGGTGATGACCGCGTTGGCCACGATCGCCACGCCGATGTTCGGCGAGATCGCGAAGATGATCAGGCAGCCGGACACGATCCATGCGACGCGGGCGAGGAAGCCCATGATCAGGCTCGGGTCCTTGGCCACCAGGCGGGTGCCGATGCGGGCACCGATGATCAGCCCGACCAGCTGGAACGGCTCGACCGACGCGGCCACGAAGCCTCGCGCCCGCTCATCCAGGTGGAACTCCTGGTCGTACATGAGGGCGGCCAGGGAGACGAAGCCGATGATCGACGCGGCGAGGAAGGGCAGCGCGTACCAGATCCGCCGCAGCGTCTCGATCTTCCAGACCATGCGCCAGCCCTCGGCGAAGGACGGCGCGACCTCCTCGGTGTTGATGACGTCCTCGTCCGCGCCCATCGCCCGCCGCTCCTGCGCGCCGCGGATCGGCTCGTGCAGACGCAGTCCGAGGACGACGAAGACGAACGTCGGGATCGCGAAGATGACGAACGGCACCCGCCAGCTGAACCAGTAGGCGATCAGTCCGGCGGACAGCGGACCGACGAACGCACCGACCGCGTTCGCAGCGCGGTGGACCGAGTACACGCGCGGCCGGTTGGCCGGTGCGTACCAGTCGGCGATGAGCGAGTTGTGGGTGGGGTCGACCGTCGCCCGTCCGATGCCCGTGCCGCTGCGCACGATGGCGAGCATCACGATGCCCGAGGCCACCCCGGTCATCAGCGAGAAGAACCCCCACATCGCGGCGCCGACGACTGCGATGACGACACGGCTGCGCCGGTCGGCCAGCGAGCCGATCGGCACCTGCAGGACGAGCGCGCCGAGCGTCACGACGCCGATCAGCGTGAGCACGCCCTGGAGGCCGAGGCCGAACTGGTCGCGGATGTTCGGCAGGAGGATCCCGAACGCGGTGCGGTCGAGCTCGTCGACCGCGTTCAACCCGAAGAGCACGAACAGCGCGAACGCAGGCCCGTCACCGGCGACGTCGCGCAGCCACCCGACCGGGTGCGCGACCGGCCACCACCAGCGGTGGGCGGCGGCCTCAGCCACCGGATCGCACCGGCTGCTCGGGCTCGGGCTGCGTCGCCTCGGGACCGTCCGCCTCGGTCGAGATCCAGCTGCGGTCGACGCCCTCGATCGGCGGAGGTGGCGCCTCGGGCTCGGACTC
>Ga0213876_10002558_pt1 | contig 10644 bp, 11 predicted proteins | sample BarmaccomBMRX_R9_FD_160113 | JGI IMG/M metagenome (GOLD analysis project Ga0213876, IMG submission 160113) | Root-associated microbial communities from Barbacenia macrantha in rupestrian grasslands, the National Park of Serra do Cipo, Brazil - RX_R9 | ecosystem: Host-associated > Plants > Roots...
GCGGGTGCCGAGGGTCGCCTCATCGATGTCGTCGAGCGCAGTCAGGCCGCGCGGAAAGAACTCACGATAGACCACGCGCTCGGCAAACCCGTCGATCGAACGGAAGCCGAGCCTGAGCGCGAGGTCCTTCAGGCCGTCGGCGACCAGTTGCTTGTTGCGCGATCCCAGCATCGACAGGCGATTGCGCACCACAATCCAATCGGTAGTCGCGCCGTCGAGCTGGCGTCGCTTGCGCCGGGCGTCGCGCACCATCTCGGCATAATGGCTTTCCCCGACAACGGCGTAGGTCGCGGGATCGACCGTGCCGAGCACGTCGAAATCCAGAAAACTGTCGTTGATGGGTGTGACCAGCGTGTCGGCCATCGAGTGGGCGAGGCGCATCAGGTAGCTGTCGGTTCCCGGTGTGTCGATCACGATGAAATCGAACGCACGCTCGACCGCGCTGACCGCTTCCATGAACTGAAGAAACTCGGCGTTCTCGTTGTCGGCGATCTGCATCGTCTCGCCGAGCTTAAAGCAGTAATGCGTCGGCAACTCGAGGTTGATGCCGGTACGCCGGGCCCAGGAGCTGCGATTGTTGATGTAGCGGGTGAAGCTCTGCTGCCGGCAGTCCAGGTCGATGGTTGCAACGCGTTGTCCGGCCTTCATCAGCGCAACCGCGATGTGCAGTGCGGTGGTCGATTTGCCCGAACCGCCCTTCTCATTGCCCAGCACGACGACATGCGCCGAGCCCGATTGCCCTTGGCTAGCCTGCACCAGCATATTTGACCCCTGCAAATATCTTCGAGTCGCGCGCGACTGCGGTCAAGTGAAATGCGCGCGCGTATTCTGAAATCCCTCGACGTGTGCTTTTTAATCATGAATCGCAGCATCAACGCACCGCCGACTAAAATGGATTCACATGAATGATGCAGGTCAATGATGCAGGTCGCGCGCCCGCCGCATGGGCAAGTGATTCGCAAGCGGCTCGGATCTGGCGTCGCGCCGAGGAAAATCGCCATAGAAGTGAAAGCGAGCAGTTGCGCCGATGCCAATCATGGGTGCGCTTGGCGACGTGCACATGTCGCGGGTGCAGATTGCAAATCGAGGCACAACTCGCGCTGCGACGTTTTCGAGCCCAATTCGCAGTCGAAAACTTCAGCGCGGCCCGCAGTTTCACGGAGGATGCGAGCTGCGACGATCGTCAACGGTTCCGGAATTCTGACACCGATGTCATGTTCGGTGAACTTCGACAGCACCGTTCTTATCGCTCGGCAGCGATCGGCAAGTTCATCGGCTCGAAAGGCGAGCGCCGCGACCATCATCGGCCTCGTCCAAGGCGACGCGTTGTGTACTCATTCCGGGAGCTGCGTCCTACAGCAATCCGAGATCGCGCAGTTCGCGTCGCATCGGTTCCGGCATCGCGGCGACACCTGTAGCCTCGGCCCTGCCGAAATCCGCCGGAGTTGCATCCTCGGTCAGATATCGCCATCCCTGGAACGGACGCATCGGCCGCGGCGAGACCGCGATCACCTTCGGCTGCATCACCAGGCGGCATCGTCCGATCCCGTCGCGGTCGCGGAACGGCTCGATCGCGATGATCTTCTCCCGGGCGGCGATCTCGCCTCGGATCACCCAATAGAGCGATCCGCCGGCCAGAATGTCGTCGATCCGCTTCGGCGTCATCCGCGTGATGTGGACGTGACGTTGCGGAAGCCCCTGCTTTTTCGCAGTCTTCATGCGTTCCGCGATCCAGTCCTTGAGCTCCTTGACCGACTCGCAGCCCACGGCAAGCTTGATGAGATGAAGCGGCATATTTTTTGACCGGCGCCTCGATTGTCCGATCCGTCGAGACCAGAGCCGAGGTTCCCTAGCTTGTTCTCGATCGCAGAGTTTCTCGTTCGTCCATCGATCGACGACTAGACGCTATAACGAGCGCCCACCGCCATTGGAAGAATCATTCCCGCGCCACCGCCGGCGGTGCCGATGCCTCTGGGGATATCTGCACGGGCGCCGCCGGTGGCGTCGCGCGTGCCTGCTTGGGGGCTGCCGCTGGTGCCGCAGGCGGCTTCTTCGCTGCCGGAGCCGGCGAAGCCGCAGGTGCCGCGGCCGCCGCGCCCGCCGGGGGCGGAGTTCCCTTGGATGCGGCCGCCGGACGTATCCCTGTGCCGGGCTCCGGCGTCATGATGCTCACAGGCGGCGTCGAGGCCGCTGTGGGAAACTCGGCATTGGTGGGCCGGCCGACCAGCACTGAGGACCCGAGCGGTCCCTGCGGCGAGACCAGCGATCCCTGAGCCGCAAGCGGCGCTCCCGGCGCGAGCTGCCCCGGCGCCGCTGCTGCCGAGGCCGAACCTTGCGGCGGCGACTGAGGCATGTTCCACGCCGCCGCGTAGCGCGCAATCAGGCTGTCATAGGTGCGGGCTTCCATATTGGCGATGATCTGCCGCCGGTTGCTGATCGCGCGGAAAACCGCGCAATCCGAAGGCGTGCAACGGTATCGCTCGGTGAGGATATGCGCGATGAGCCCGTAGCGATCGCGCTCCACTGCCTGCCGCAGCGACATCAGGTCGGGTGTCATGTCCTGGTTGGCGGAGGCAACGTCACCGTAGGTCGCCAGCCGCTCGATTTCGGAGGCCGCATAGCTCACAGCCGCTGCGGCAACCTCGGCGGAACTGAACAGATCCTTCTCGCAGGCGGCCAGAACGATATCGCCGGCTAGGTCCTCGATACAGGCGAGCGCCGGCAAAGTCATGCTCGGCGTCGTCGCTTCCCGCGCATCCCTCGGCATCGCCATGGTGCGGCCCGCCGGCCCGAGGCGGTCGATGGTCGCGGCCACGGCGACGCCAACCGCAAGCAGCGTGATGATCGTCAATGCGCCATTCGCCGCCGACTTGTCGGCACGAAGCATCGTGATCAGCACCACGAGTCCGAAGAAGCCCGCGGCCGCCAGCGTCACCCACATTGGAAAGGCCGGTGAGCGCAGGACTTGGTCGAGCGATGTGGCCCATGCCCAGTTCATGCGCAATCATCCCTCACGCCGCTTGGAGCGCCTTGAATTACGTTGAATGCCGATTTGCGGCACTCAACTGGCGGAATGGTTCTGCGAACGGGGTATTTTGGCGGCGACGAACAGGTTCCGTTGCGCCAAGCCCTCTCGCAGCGTTTCCATCAGGCGATCGACGAAATCGGAGCTCCTGCATGCGATCGCGAGCGAGATCATTGCCCAGCGCGAGCGCGCCGGCAACCCCGCTAGCGCAAGGTCCCGGTGGAGTGTTCAGGAGACGACAAGTTGACTTTCCTTGGCGACCCGTTCGAACGCCTCCGTCGAGCTCTTGATGCGGTATTGACAGTCGTCGCCCTCGGTCGGCAGCAGCCGGATGATTTCATAGGTACCGCTCGCAGCCGGACGCGAGACATTGCTCGCGGTAAAGTAGACGGTCGCTCCGACAGGGAATTTGTGCTTCAACGCGCTCTCCATCACGCAAATGTGCCCGGCCGCGCCACGGTCCCCGCTGCGTCGGCCGGCTAGAACACGTGGATTTGTATAGCACGCGCCGTCCGCCATTGGCCAGTGGCATCCCAGCATGGCTAACCTGAGAATCCGGAAGGTTTTTCAATGCCCTAGATGAGGCGCCTGCTCTTCTTACCGGCGGCGGGAAGAGCCAGGCGCGCCGCGGGCGCTTCAGGCCGAATGTGGCAGCTTTCCGTCCGGGCTTGCGTGATCCACAGCCTTGGGCAGTTGCTGAGCCAAGATTTCGGAAAGCTGATCCACAGGAATGTTGTACCTGGCGGCCAGCTGCCGCACCACATCACTGCCCAGCACTTGCCGCAACTGATCGGCCGAGATCGGCAGGTTCTGGCCCGTTCCGATCCAGGACTTGACCTGATCTCCGAACCCGGCCTGCTCCAGCTTTGCCACGATGGCGTTGAGCCCGCCGTGGCTGCCGGTCCCCATCACCTCACCAAGCACCGCCGGAAGCACAGCCGCACCGAGCTGGCTGAGCGCGTTTCTCAGCGCCGGTGAGTTTTCCAATGAGTCGAGAATTCCCATCGCCAATCCTCCCTGCTGCGAGGCGCTATGCCGCCCGGTGGATTCAGACCGGCTTCACCCCGATCCGTCAAGGAGTGGCGGCAGTCATAATCCGCCTCGCCTCAAACCTGCTCGAATCGGTCGATCACCAGCGTCTCGGCAAGACCTGCTTCGGTCCATTGTGCGAATGCGGGCAGCGCCATCATCGTTTCCATATAGGCCTTGACCTGTGGTGCCACCTCGATCGCATAGGTGCGAAAGCGATGGACCACGGGCGCGAACATCGCATCCGCGGCACCGAAGGCGCCGAACAGAAATGGACCCTCGTGACCGTAGCGCTCGCGGCAGTCAGTCCAGATCTCCTGGATGCGCGCGACATTGGTTTGCGCATCCGCCGACAGCGTGATGGGACGGATCGGGCGGTGCAGATTCATGCCGCACTCGCCGCGAAGCGCCTGAAAGCCGGAATGCATCTCGGCCGAGATGGCACGCGCATATGCACGGCAGGCGCGATCTTCCGGCCACAGCCGGGCTTCTGGAAAGCGCTCGGCGAGATATTCGATGATGGCGAGCGAATCCCAGACCGTAATGTCGCCGTCGATCAGCGTCGGGACCTTGCCCGCGGGCGAAAAGCTCAGAATCTTCTGCTTGTCGGCATCGCCGGTGTAGAGCGGGACGAAGATCTCCTCGAAGGAGATGCCGCTCGCCCGCAGCGCGAGCCAGGGCCGCATCGACCAGGATGAATAGTTTTTGTTGCCGATCACGAGCTTCAACGTCATCCCTCGCACGCCTTGTTCAGCTATACGCTCACATCCGGGACGGCAGCCTACCTCACCGCGTCCTCGTCGCAACATCACGGCCGGGCCGGTAACGCGCCCGGCGAGGGATACAGCATGGCCCCATATCTCGTCGATAGCCTCGCGGTCGCGTTCTTCGCCCTCGAATGGCTCGTCTACGCGGTCACGCTGGAGCACACTGCCTATGGCCGCGACAGCCTGTCGGCGCGGATGAATGCCTATCGCGAGATCTGGGTCAGGCGCATGCTCGATCGCGAGGCACGCATGGTCGACATGCAGATCATGGCGTCGCTGCAGAACGGCACGGCGTTCTTCGCCTCCACCAGCCTGCTCGCGGTCGGCGGTGGTCTGGCGCTGCTTCGGGCGACCGACGACGCCCTGAACATCCTCAAGAAGCTGCCCATCGACATCAGCCCCGCGCCCGCGCTGTGGGAGATCAAATGCCTAGGGCTGATCCTGATCTTCGTCTACGCCTTCTTCAAATTCGCCTGGGCGTACCGCCTGTTCAATTACGTGGCGATCCTGTTCGGTGCGATGCCTCCGTCCGGCAAGCGCGATGCGCCGGAGGCCGAGGCGCATGTCATCCGCACCTCCCGCCTGTTCGAGGCCGCCGGCCGCCACTTCAACCGCGGCCAGCGCGCATTTTTCTTTGCGCTCGGCTATCTCGGCTGGTTCGTCAGCCCATGGGTCCTGTTCGTGACGACCGGAGCCGTCGTCATCGTGACCTGGCGACGCCAATTCGCGTCCAATGCCTGGCGGGCCATGGGGAGCTAGCGTATCGACGCTGACATCAACCAGTGAAATCCTGCGGCGTGAAGGTCAGGTCGATCACCTTCCATTCGCCATAGCGGTCCCTGGGTAGCATCGCGTAGGGCTGGCAGGCCTGCAACGCGCTGATCGCGCCTTGCATCAACAGCGGTCCCTTCGCGGAAGCGCTGGCTTCAATCAGGATCGGCTCAGCCGCCAGCGTGCCATCGGCGGCCATCAGGACGCGCAGCTTGATGAAGACGTTGTCGGATGGCGAAATCGACGCCGGCAGCTTCGAACAGGTTTTGAGACGCCGGCGAAACTGCGCTTTCAGGCTGGAGTCGACATCGGCGGCGACTGAGGCTGTCGCATCGATGCCGTCGCCGGGCTTGTCGGCAGGTGACGAAGGCGGCGGCAACTCGCCGGGCAGGCCCAGCAGCACATGGTATTTCACCGTCAGGTCGGGTTCGGGCGGCGTGTAGCCAAGCGCCGGCGAGGCCGGGGCAGGCGGCGTGCGCGGCGCAGGGCCGACATCCCGCCGTGCCGCTTGAGGTGACGGCTGCTGCGGCGGCGCGCTCGCAGATCGCGATGCTGGCTCGGGCGGCGCCGCCTGGGGGGTGGCGGGAGCGGCAGCCTGTTTCGGTTGTTCGGCCGTGGCGGGCGCCGCGGCCGGCTTGTCGGGCGGGGGCACTTGCGGAACCGGCGTCGGCACGGGGGTCGGTTCCGGCTTCCTCTCAGCTTCCTCCGCCGTGACGATATCGACCGTGATCGGCTCGGCGGGAGCCACGCCAAACGGATGCACCTCGGCGAACAGAATCACCAGCGCAACGATCGACAGATGCGCGACCGCCGACGCCGCAACGCCCGCCCCTCTATCGTGCCGCCACTCCACGTCAGGTCGTCATCGGCTCGCATATCCCCAGGAGGTGATCAGGCGCGACGGAACACAAGGTGATGTCGCTTGCGAGAACCGCTCGCGTGCCCTGCAACGCCCAGCTGTCGAGCATAGCCGGCCTTGCCGCAACCTCAATCCCATTTCGGGGCAAAGGCGAAATCGGTCAGGCGCCCCCCAGAACTTCCCATCGCCGAGATTTCGTTCATTTCCTCGTCGTTCAGCTCGAAATCGAAGATCTCGATGTTCTCCGACAACCGCTCGATCCGCGAGGTGCGGGGGATTGCCGCAACGTTCTGCTGCACGAGCCAGCGCAGGCAGATCTGGGCCGGGCTCTTGCGATGAATGCGCCCGAGCCGGACCAGGGTCGGATCGGTCTTGATCCGGCCCTTGGCTACCGGGCTATAGGCGACGAGCGCCATGCCGTAACGGGTGCAAGCCTCCAGAACCTTGGTCTGATCGAGATAGGGATGATATTCGACCTGGTTGCAGACCAGCGGCTCCGGACAGGCGGCCACCGCCTGATCCATCAAGGCCACGGTAAAATTCGAGACGCCGATGTGCCGCGTCAGGCCAAGTCGCTTGGCATGGGCGAGTGCGCCCAGCGTTTCCGACAACGGGACATGCGGATTGGGCCAATGCAGCAGCAGAAGGTCGACTTCGGGAAGCCGCAGGCGCACCAGGCTTTCCTTGGTCGAACGCTCCAGATCGTGGGGGGCAAAATGATTGGTCCAGATCTTGGTCGTGAGGAAAACTTCGTCGCGCCGGACGCCGGAGGAGCGAATGCCCTCCCCGACCTCGCGCTCGTTCTCGTAGGCCTGGGCGGTGTCGATGTGACGATAGCCGAATTTCAGTGCCTGCTCGACGATGCGCGCGCATTGCCGCCCGCGCAGTTCCCAGGTCCCAAGCCCGATTGAGGGGATCCGTGCACCATTGGCCGCGATGATCTTCATGGGCGGATACTCTCAGAAAAGCGCGCACATTATGTCCCCTCGGCGGCGCTCTGCCAACGGGAGCTTCGCCTCTGGCTCAAGCCTTGGCTAAGGCCGCAAACACCGTCTCGGGGGCATGCGCGATGACGGCGAGCAGCGCCCGTGCCGGGCCGCGCGGCGCGCGCTTGCCCTGTTCCCAGTTCCTGATGGTCTCCACGGGAACGCCGAGCTTCTCAGCAAATTGCTGCTGGGTCAGCTGCGCGCGCCGGCGCAGATCGCGCACGCCCGGCAGGCCCCGTGTGGCTGCAACGAGCGAATCCGGCTGCAACGGGAATTCCTGCCCGTCCCGCAACTCGACAATCCGCCCATCGGCCTTCAGACGCAAACGCTGCATGATCCCGGTCCCTTTCGCCCGGGGATCATCGGCGAGCCGCGTTAAGGGCGGATTAACGATAAAAGCGCTTGGGCAAAAAGGCTATTTCAGGCCGAACCAGAGCGTTGCGATGCCGAGGAACGAAAAGAAGCCGACGACATCCGTCACGGTCGTGACGAAGGTGCCGGAGGCGACGGCGGGATCGACCCGCACCCGTTCCAAGGCCATCGGAATCAGGATGCCGCCGAGGGCGCCGGCCACGAGATTGCAGACGATCGCGAGCCCGATCACGACGCCGAGGCCGGGGACATTGAACCAGGCAACCGCCGCAACGCCCGTGATGAGCGCGAACGCGAGGCCGTTCAAAAGGCCCACCAGACTCTCGCGCAGCACGACGCGCCAGGCGTTGCTGGCGCCGAGCTCGCGGGTCGCAAGCGCCCGGACGGCCACCGTCATGGTCTGAGTCGCTGCGTTGCCGCCCTGGCTCGCCACGATCGGTGCGAGCACCGCCAGCGCCACCATCTTTTCGAGCTGCCCCTTGAACAATCCGAGCACCGATGCGGCAAGGAAGGCGGTCGCCAGGTTCACGAGCAGCCAGTTGAATCGGCCCCTGGCGATGGTCCAGACGCTGTCGGACAGTTCTTCGTCGCTGGGAATGCCGCCGAGCGCCTTGATTTCCTCATCGGCTTCTTCCGCGATGACGTCGACGACATCGTCGACCGTAATGACGCCGACCAGCCGATCGTCGCGATCGAGCACAGGGGCGGTGACCAGATTGTACTTGCCGAACAGCCGGGCCACCTCCTCCTGATCATCCATCACTGAGACCTTGCGGCGATCCTGATCGATCAGGTCGGCCAGCAGCACCGGTCGGCGTGCGCGCAGCAGCGCATCGAGCGGCACTGCGCCCTGCCAGTGCCGATCACTCCCGACGGCATAGATCTCGTAGAACCGATCAGGCAGATCGGGGGTTTCGCGCAAATAGTCGATCGCCTGTCCGACGGTCCAGCTCGGCGGCAGCGCGATGAAATCGGTCTGCATCCGCCGCCCTGCGGAGTTTTCCGGATAATCGAGGCTGCGCTCCAGCACGTCGCGCTCGGAGGGCGGCAGCTTTTCGAGGATCTCCTCCTGCTCGGCCTCGTCGAGCGCCTCGAGCAGTTCGACGGCATCGTCGGACTCGAGTTCCCGCACGCCCTCCGCAACCGTCTCCGGCTCGAGTTCGTCCAGGATTTCCTCGCGGACGGTATTATCCACCTCATTCAGCGCCGAGAAGTCGAAGTCGGCTCCGGTCAGTTCCACCAGGCTGACGCGATCCTCCGCCTCCAGCGCGGCGATCAGATCGCCGAGGTCGGCTTCGTGCAGGTCGGCAACGACAGCGCGCAACATCTCGGCATCGCCCGCCTTGATCGCGCCGGCGATGCGCTCGACGAAGGCGCGGCGGATCTCGCCATCCTCTCCGCGCATTGCAATGCGATCGAGCGGGGCCGCCTCGTCGGTGCGGGGAACGTCGATTTGTTCGCTCATGACGTGCGTCCCCGGTTTGACAGACTTGCTCAAGTCGTCATTATCGATCGAGCCTTACCCAATCGGAAACATCCGGCGCAATGGAAAATATGCCGCGGCACAGATGGCTTCCCTCAGCGGTCGGCGCGTTGCTGGCCTTGTCCGCAATGGCCGCCGCGGCAGAGGCTGCCGACTGCCCGCGCGAGGGGACGCTTGGGACGTCGCGCGTTCTTGCCGTCGATCCCAAGCTCTACCCTCGGGTCGGCCTCAAGAGCTTTCCGCAGACCCTGCCCCTGCATGACCACGAGGTCGTGCTGACCTTCGATGACGGTCCCTCCCCGCTGACCACGCCAAAAGTGCTTGCGGCGTTGGCGAAGGAGTGTGTCCACGCGACCTTCTTCCTGATCGGCGAGCATGCGGCCGATCATCCGGATCTGGTGCGGCGGATCGCGGCGGATGGAAACACGGTCGGGCATCACACCTGGGACCATCCAAGCCTGCCGAAGATCAGCCTGAGCCGCGCGACTGACGAGATCGATCATGGCATTGCCGCCGACGAGTTGGCCCTCCATGGCGTCGCAGCGGCGACACCGTCCACGCCGTTCTTCCGCTTTCCCAACTTCGAATCCTCGCCGGCCCTGCTCGACCTGTTGCAGTCGCGCGAGATCGCCGTGTTCGGCGCAGACTTCTGGGTCAGCGACTGGATCAGGATGACGCCGGAACAGGAGTTCAAGCTGCTCGTTGGACGATTGAAGAATGCCCGCAAAGGCATCATCCTGATGCACGACACCAAGGCCTGGACTGCCGCGATGCTGCCTACTTTCCTGCGTTATCTTCGCGACAATGGCTATCACGTGGTGCATCTCGTGCCACTCGCGCCGGACAGTGGCGCAAAGCAGCTCTGACTGCCGGCTCGGATCTCCGGAGTTTTAACCGGAATGGGCGGTGAAATCCGGAGGGCCGGTGGATGACGGATTGTTCAGGCTGGGTTCACCGCGTGGCGGCTATTGGTTGGGGTTCTTGCGGGTATACATAAGATGTGATGGCAGGCCCAGGGCGAATCCGGGAAACGGGCCGTTCGGCATTTGTTGGATTTGCCGGTCTTGGAATGGAAATACAGGTGGTGCGTCATGGCGGTTGAGCGTTCTGGTCGCGTCCGGATCCGATGGCAAGCGATTTCCGGTCTTGGATTGTTGGCCTGGCTCGTTGTCGCCCAAGGAGCCGCCGCCGCCGATTGCCCTGGCCATCCCGACGCGATCGGAACCTCGCGGACGCTTGTCGTCGACCCCACCGAGCATCCGCGGATCGGCGCGATGCAATACAAGGAAACGCTTCCGCTTCACGACCACGAGGTGGTGCTGACGTTCGACGACGGGCCGTTGCCGCGCTAC
>Ga0213876_10002559_pt1 | contig 10636 bp, 7 predicted proteins | sample BarmaccomBMRX_R9_FD_160113 | JGI IMG/M metagenome (GOLD analysis project Ga0213876, IMG submission 160113) | Root-associated microbial communities from Barbacenia macrantha in rupestrian grasslands, the National Park of Serra do Cipo, Brazil - RX_R9 | ecosystem: Host-associated > Plants > Roots...
TTCGGCGAGCATGAGCAGGAAGACGCGCGGCCGCAGCCCGCCGCGGTTGCGCCGCAGGTCCCAGCCGGCGAGCGCGACGCAGCCGAGCACCACGGCGGCGATGACGACCATCCCGCCGCGCGGCCCGGCGACGAGCGAGAAGAGGGTGCCGAGCAGCGCCTCGGCGCCGTTCCGCACCTCGACGTCGCCGCGGCGCGACAGGGCCGCGGCCAGCGCCTCGTAGGCGCCGAGGAGCGGCAGGGCGAAGAGGAGGCTGTAGCGCGGGGCGCGGCTGAGACGCCAGTACGAGGCAGAGCCGGATGCGGCGGGTCGGGCGGCCATGGACGCGGGTTGGAGGTGGCGTCTCTACGTACCCCGTTCGACGCGAGGTTTCGCCAAGGGCGGAGCGCCCGGGGTCTTGGCGCGGTTGGCGGGGTAGAACGGGGCGGTTAGAGTCCGTCCCGGACGTTCCCCCTCCACGCAGCCCGCACTCGATGTCGTCGCGCCTTCTCGCTCTCGTTCTCGCCGCGCCCGCGGCCGCGCTCCTCGCCGCGTCGGGGGCCCCGCTCGCCGGGCAGCCCCCGCGGGGCGACACGGCCAAGTCGCGCCCCGCGCGGGTGACGAAGGCGCCGGCGCCCGCCCGGCGCGACAGCGCGACGAAGCCGGCGCGCCCGACGCCGGTGTGGCCGGTGGCGAGCGCACCGGCGCCGCTCCCCGGCGCCATCCTCCCGGCGCGTCGCATCGTCGCCTACTACGGCAATCCGCTCTCGAAGCGCATGGGGATCCTCGGCGAGCTGCCGCCGGCCGACATGCTGGCTCGGCTCGACCGCGAGGTGGCGAAATGGAACGCGGCGGACCCGGCGCACCCCGTGCAGCCGGCGCTGCACCTCATCGCCGTCGTCGCGCAGGGGACGCCGGGGAAGGACAGCCTGTACCGCTACCGCGCGGTGCCGGAGCTGATCGAGAAGGTGTACGGCTGGGCGAAGCAGAAGAACGCGATCCTCTTCCTCGACGTGCAGATCGGCAAGAGCACGATCGAGGCGGAGCTGGCGCCGCTCGTGCCGTTCCTCCAGCGCCCCGACGTGCACCTCGCCATCGACCCCGAGTTCGCGATGACGTAGGGCGGACTCCCCGGCCAGCGCGTCGGCACGTACGACGCGCGGCACATCAACTACGCGAGCGGCGTCCTCGCCGACCTGGTCACGCGCTACAAGCTGCCGCCCAAGGTGCTCATCGTGCACCGCTTCACCGGTCCGATGGTGACCAACGCGCAGAGCATCAAGCTCGATCCGCGCGTGCAGGTGGTGATGAACATGGACGGCTGGGGCCCGCCGTACGGCAAGCGCGCGACGTGGGCGCGCTACATCTACCCGTACCCGGTCGAGTACACGGGCTTCAAGCTGTTCTACCACAACGACACGAAGGCGGGCCACGCGCTCATGACGCCGAAGGACGTCCTCGCGCTCACGCCGAAGCCGATCTACATCCAGTATCAATAGGCCGATCCTGCGGGCAGGACGAGCGTGAAGATGCTCCCCTGCCCCGGCGTGCTCTCGACCGACAGCTCGCCGCGCATGCCGCGCGCGAGGTCGCGGCTGATGGCGAGGCCCAGCCCCGTGCCCGTGCGGGCGCTCGTGAGCCCCGTGTGCACCTGCACGAACGGCTCGAAGATCGCCTCCAGCTTCTCGGCGGGGATGCCGGTGCCGGTGTCCATGACGCGCAGCGCCACGCCGGTGCCCAACGACGCGCCGTCGATGGCGACGTGGCCGCCGGCCTCGGTGAACTTGACGGCGTTCGACAGCAGGTTGAGCAGGATCTGCTCGAGCTTCTCGCGGTCGGCGCGCACCACGAGGCCGGGCGGCACGCGCACGTCCCAGCCGATGCGCTTCGTCACGAGCTGCGGCTCGATCATCGGCACGGTGCTCGCCACGACGTCGGCGAGCGTGACGTCGTCGACGTGGTACTCGACGCGGCCCGCCTCGACCTTCGCGAAGTTCAGCACGTCGTTGATGAGCGACAGCAGGACCTGCTGGCTGCGCTGGATGCGCTCGATCGCCTCGTGCTGCGCGCCGGTCACGGGGCCGTGCAGCCCCATGTCCATGAGCTGCGCGTAGCCGGCGATCGCGTTGAGCGGCGTGCGCAGCTCGTGGCTCATCGCCGCCAGGAAGTCGCTCTTCGCGCGGTTCGCCGCCTCCGCGGTCTCGCGCGCGCTCTCCGCCTCCGCACGGGCCACGTCGGCGTCGCGGCGGGCGCGCACCTCGTCGGTGATCTCGGTGTGGACGGCGATGACGCCGCTCACCGTGCCGTCGGGCTCCGCGAAGGGGTAGTACAGCAGGTTGAAGAACGCCTCGTCGAGCGTCCCCTCCCCCATCCGGTCGAACACGAGCCGGATGCTGCGCGCGACGTGCGGCCGGCCGGTCCGATAGACCTCGTCGAGCAGCGAGACGAAGCCCTGCCCCACGGACTCGGGAACGACTTCGGCGACGGGACGCCCCACGAGCAGGCGGCCGCCCACCATCCGCTGGTACGATGCGTTCGCCATCTCGAACACGTGCGTCGGCCCGCGCAGCACGCAGATCGCCACGGGTGCCTGCTCGAGCACGCGCACGAGCAGGTCGCGCGCGGCGGCGACGGCCGCGTTGGCGCTCTGCCTGACGCGCGCCAGCTCCAGCGCCGCGCCGACCTTGGCGGTCAGCTCGCGCGCCGAGAAGGGCTTGATGAGGTAGTCGTCCGCGCCGGCCTCCAGCCCCTCCACCCGCGCCTCCTCGCCGGCCCGCGCCGAGAGGAGGATGGTCGGGATGGTGCTCGTCTCGGCGGCGGCGCGCAGCGCGCGCAGCAGGCCGAAGCCGTCGAGCACGGGCATCATGACGTCGGACAGCACGAGGTCGGGCGGCTGTGCGCGCGCGGCGGCGAGCGCCTGGCCGCCATCGGCCACCGCCTCCACGGTCCATCCCTGGTCGCGGAGCAGGCGGCCCACGTAGTCGCGCATGTCGGCGTTGTCGTCGGCGAGCAGGATGCGCGCGCCGTCGGTGCCGCGCGCCCGGCGGGCGCCGAGCGTGGACGCGTCGGACGAGGCGCGCCACTCGCCGGAGCGCGTGGTCTCCGCGGCATCGGGGAGCCAGCGCAGCGCCTCCTCGACGTACGGCGCGACCGCCGACGCGAGCGGCGTCGCGCCGCGCGCCCCGACGCCGGAGACGTGGCCGGACGGCAGGTGCGCGGTGCCGTACGGCACCGCGATCGTGAACGTGGTGCCCGACGCCTCGGCGCTCCGCACGTCGATCGTCGCGCCGTGCAGCCGCACGAGCTCCTGCACGAGCGCCAGCCCGATGCCGGTGCCCTCGTGCGTGCGGCTCCGCACGTTAGGCACGCGGTGGAAGCGCTCGAAGATGCGCGCCAGCTGGTCGGGCGCGATGCCGATGCCGGTGTCGCTCACCTCGACGATCGCCGCGTCGCCGCCGTCGCGCACGCGCACCGCGATCTCGCCGTCGAAGGTGTGCTTGAACGCGTTCGACAGCAGGTTGAGGATCACCTTCTCCCACATCGCGTGGTCGACGTGCACCGGCTGCGGCAGCGGCGCCGCATCGACGACCAGGCGCAGCCCGGCGCGCTCCACGGCCGACCGGAAGCTCGACGCCAGCTCGCCCGTGTAGCCGGCGAGGCTCGTCGGCTCGTAGACGGCCTCCACGCGGCCGGCCTCGATGCGCGAGAAGTCGAGCAGCGAGTTCACGAGCTTGAGCAGCCGCAGCGCGTTGCGGTGGATCACCTCCAGCCGCTCGCGGTTGCGCGGCACGGTACCCGGATCGGCGAGCGCGTCCTCGGCGGGACCGAGCATGAGCGCGAGCGGCGTGCGGAACTCGTGGCTCACGTTCGAGAAGAACGCCGTCTTCGCGCGGTCGAGCGAGGCGAGCGCCTCGGCGCGCCCGCGCTCGGCCTCGTACGCGCGCGCGTTCGCGACGCTCGACGCGATCTGGCCGGCCAGCAGGCCGACGAAGCCCGCGTAGCCGTCGTCGACCGCGCGGTACGGGTTGAGCCCGACGACGAGGAAGCCCGCCGGCCGCTCCTGCCCCGGCTGCGCGATCGGCGCGACGAGCGCCTGCCGCGGCGGCCGGTCCCACGCGCCGGTCGGCAACGCGTCGAACCGCGCGTCCACGTGGTCGACGAGGCGACGCTCGCCGCGCGGGGGCAGCGCGGCGGCGGGCCACGGGGCCGCGTCGTCGCCCGGCGCGACGTAGTCGGGCGCGGCCGCGTGGCCCGCCTCGATGCCGGTGCGGCCGGCGAGCACGGCGCCGCCGTCGGCGTCGAACAGGTAGGTCAGCGTGAACGGAAGGTCGCGCGCGTTCGCGCCGAGGACGCGCGCGGTGGCGGCGAGCGCCTCGTCCTCCGTGATGGTCGACGTCAGCGCCGCGGCGAGGTCGCCGAGCGAGGCGAGCCGCCGCTCGCCGATGACGCGGTCGGTCTCCTCCGTGACGACGCACAGGTTGCCCACCACGGCGCCGTCGTCGTCGGTGAGGGGGCTGTAAGAGAACGTGTGATAGGTCTCCTCGGGGAAGCCGCTGCGCTCGAGGAAGAGCAGCAGCTCCTCGTCCCACGTCGACGTGCCGGTGGCGAGCACCGACGCGATGCGCGGCCCGATGTCGCCCCAGATCTCGGCCCACACCTCGTCCGACCGCCGGCCGAGCGCCCACGGGTGCTTCTTCCCGAGGGTCATGCGGGCGTAGGCGTCGTTGTAGAGGAACGTCAGGCCGGGGCCCCAGCCCATCCACATCGCGAACCGCGACGTCAGCAGGATGCGCACGGCGGTGCGCAGGCTCTGCGGCCACTCGGCCACGGGTCCGAGCGGGGTCGCGCTCCAGTCGCGCGCCCGCATGAGGGCGCCCACCTCGCCGCCGCCGGCGAGCACGTCGAACCGGACCGGCGTGACCAGGGGGTCGCCGCCGCTCTCCAGGGTGTTCGTCTGACTCACGCGCTGTTCCTCAACCCGTGCACCCATGTCGCACGCCGGCGCGTGGCCGGCTGCCGGGGAAGATAGATCCGTTCATGGCACCCTGGAAACGTCTGGCGCGGCGGAATGGTGCCCATCGCTGTAGTCTTCGGGCGCCTCCCCGCCCGCGTGCTCGCCTACCCTGCCATCTCACCGCGTGTGACCACCCTCGGCCGCGTCGCCGCGCTGTACGTCCATCCCGTCAAGTCGTTAGGCGGCCAGCGCCTCGACGCCGCGCACGTCGGCGACCTCGGCATCGCGCGCGACCGGCGCTGGATGCTCGTGGACGACGACGGCGGGTTCCTCACGCAGCGCGTGCATCCGCGCATGGCGCTCGCCCACGCCACGCTCGACGGCGCGACGGGCGTGCGCGTGACCGCGCCCGACGCCGAGCCGCTGCGCCTCGTGCCGCCGCCGCCCGACGCGCCGCGCCGCCGCGTGCAGGTGTGGGACGACACGGTCGACGCCCAGTGCCATGCGGCGAGCGTGGACGCGTGGTTCACGCGCGCCATCGGCCTGTCGTGCCACCTCGTCTACATGCCCGACGACGTGCGCCGCCCGGTCGACCCGACCTATGCCGGCCCGGGCGACCGCGCCGCGTTCAGCGACGCCTTCCCCCTGCTCGTCGCGTCGCTCGAGTCGCTCGCCGACCTGAACGCGCGGCTCGCGGAGCGCGGGGTGCCGAGCGTGGGGATCGAGCGGTTCCGCCCGAACATCGTGGTCGAAGGGACGGGCGCGCCGTTCGCCGAGGACGCGTGGACGCGCGTCGACGTCGGCGAGGCGGCGCTGCACGTCGTGAAGCCGTGCGCGCGGTGCGTGCTCACCACCGTCGATCCCGAGACGGCGGTGAAGTCGCCGCGCGGCGAGCCGCTGCGCACGCTGGCGACGTATCGCACCCGCGCCGGCAAGACGTACTTCGCACAGAACGCGCTCGTCCGCCGTGGCGGCGTGGTGCGCGTGGGGGACGTGGTCCACGCGTCGCACGAGGCTCAGTAGCGCTCGCGGGTGAGCAGCGCGACGCCGAGCCCCACGGTCACCGCGCCGAGCACCGTGGCGATCGGGTGCAGCGACACCGTGGGGAAGGCGCTGCGCCGGAGGACGTGCCCCTTGTAGCGGCCGCGCGCGCGCACGTCGCCGGCGCGCGGGCGGTAGAGCGTGTCCTCGGAGTACGGCGCCTCGTCGGAGTGCTGCCCCTCGAACGACGTGGCCTCCTTGAAGCGGTCGGCGAGGCGCGGCGACAGCGTCTGCATGGACGCGAGCATCTTGGACGCGCTGCCCGCGCGCACGTCGCGCCGCGGCCGCTCCGCGGCGCCGAGGATGGCCTCGGCGACGATCTCCGGCGCGTAGACCGGTGGCTGGTGCGTTGGCTCGGCCATGAGGTAGTTGCGCGCGTGCTCGGGGTACGGCGTGTCGATGGCGGCCGGCTTGACGAGCGTCACGCTGACCGGCGCGCCCTCCTTCTCGAGCTCCATGCGCAGCGCGTCGGTGAAGCCCTTCACCGCGTGCTTGCTCGCCGAGTAGTGGCCCTGGAGCGGCATCGCCGTGTCGGAGAGGACGCTGCCGACGTTGATGAGCGCCCCGCCGGCGGCGCGGAGGAGCGGCACGGCGGCGCGGCTGCCGTTGACGACGCCCCAGTAGTTGGTCTCGAACAGGCGCCGCGCGTCGTCGAGGGTGACGTCCTCGATGCGGCCGTAGATGGTGACGCCGGCGTTGTTGACCCACGTGTCGACGCCGCCGTACGCCTCGACGGCGGCGTCGGCGACGGCCTGCACCTGCGTCTCGTCGGCGACGTCGGCGACGATGGCAATGGCGTCGCCGCCGTCGTCGCGGATCGCGTCGAGCGCGGTGTTGAGGTCCGCCTCGCGCGCCGTCGTGAGCCCGATCCCGCTCGTCGCCCCGGTGACGACGACGACCTGCTCGGCGAGCGGCTTCAGGGAGATCTTCATGGCTGTCGGTGGCCGTGGTTTTGGCGCAGCGGCGGACGGCGCGTGGCTGGAGCAAACCGTGAGCCGGGACCACGGCACGCATTGTGACCCGCGCCCGCTCCATGCCCGGCCCCACGCACACGGCGCCGCCGCCCGCGCTCCTCACCGACCTGTACGAGCTCACCATGGCGTACAGCTACTGGCGCGCGGGGCGGGCCGACGACGAGGCGGTGTTCCATCTGTACTTCCGCGAGCTGCCGTTCGACGGCGGCTACGCGGTGGCGTGCGGGCTCGGCCCCGCGTGCGAGTTCCTCGAGCAGTTCCGCTTCGACGCGGCGGACCTCGCGTACCTCGCGACGCTCGCCGGCGCCGACGGCGCGCCGCTCTTCTCCGCCGACTTCCTCCACTGGCTCGGCGCGCTGCGCCTGCGGCTCGACGTCGAGATGGTCGCCGAGGGGACGGTCGTGTTCCCGAACGAGCCGCTGGTGCGCGTCACGGGCCCGATCATCGAGGCGCAGCTCGTGGAGACGGCGCTCCTCACGCTGCTCGGCTTCCCGACGCTCGTGGCGACCAAGGCGTCGCGCATCTGCCGCGCGGCGGGCGACGACGAGGTGCTGGAGTTCGGGCTGCGACGCGCGCAGGGGCCCGACGGCGGACTGTCGGCGAGCCGCGCCGCGTACGTCGGCGGCTGCACCGCGACGTCGGACGTGCTCGCGGGGCGGCTGTACGACATCCCCGTGCGCGGCACGCACGCGCACAGCTGGGTGATGTCGTACGAGAGCGAGGCCGCCGCGTTCGACGCCTATGCCGACGCGATGCCGAACAACGGCGTGTTCCTCGTCGACACCTACGACACGCTCGCCGGCGTGCGCCGCGCCATCGAAGCGGGGCACCGGCTGCGCGCACAGGGCCAGCGCCTGCTCGGCGTGCGCCTCGACTCGGGAGACCTCGCGTCGCTGAGCGTCGCCGCGCGCCGGCTGCTCGACGAGGCGGGCTTCGCCGAGGCGGCCATCATGGCGACCAACGATCTCGACGAGCACCGCATCGCGCGGCTGAAGGCCGAGGGCGCGCGGGTGGACGTGTGGGGCGTGGGGACGCGCCTCGCCACGGCCTACGACGAGCCAGCGTTAGGCGCGGTGTACAAGCTCGCCGCCGTGCGCTCGCCCGGCGCGCCGTGGCGCCCGACGGCGAAGCGCTCGGAGCAGGCGGCCAAGGCGAGCCTGCCGGGCGTGCTCCAGGTCCGGCGCGCCACGCGCGGCGGCACGTTCGCCGGCGACGTGATCTACGACGCGCTCGCGCCGGGCGACGTTGCCCTGCCTAACGGCGACGACGTGGACCTGCTGACGCCCGCGTTCCGCGGCGGCACCCGCGTGCGCGCCGCGGAGCCGCTCGCCGCGGTACGCGAGCGCGCGCGGGCGCAGGTCGCCGCGCTCCCGGCAACCGTCACGCGGCTCGAGCGCCCCGAGACGTATCCCGTGACGCTCGAGCCGGGACTCGCGGCGCGCCGCACCGCGCTGCTCGATCGAGCCATGCCGTGAATCCCGCGCATCCTGTCATTCTGTTCGAAGAGCACGACCGGATGCACCGGATTCACCGGATGCACGTCGCGGCTACGGCTCGCGCGTGACGGTGGTCTTGTTGCCGTTCTGCTCGAGCACGAAGCTCGGCGTCGGGTTTCCCTCGGCGGGGAACTGGAGGACGACGTTGTCGTCGTCCTCGTCGACGAAGCGGCCGTTGCCGAGGTGGCGCATGCGGCCGACGCGCTGGCCCTGCGGCTGCGCGCGGAGCTGGCCGTTCTCGACGTAGATGCGCACGGGGACCTGGCCGAGCTTGTAGTTGCCCGCGTAGCGCGCCGCGTCGGCCGGCGCGAGGGGCACGGTGGGCGGCGGGTAGATGCCGAGGGCGCGCTTCGCGATCAGGCGCTGCAGCGCCGGCGCGGTGGGGCCCTCGGTGTTCGTCAGCACGACGACGATGAGCGAGTCGTTCGGGTAGTGGTGCAGCTCCGAGATGAAGCCGTTGATGCCGCCGTTGTGCGAGATCTCGCGATGCCCTTGCAGCGCGCCGACGTTGAGGCCGAAGCCGTAGTTGAGGCGCCGGCCGTTGTTCAGCGTATCGGGCGTCGTCATGCGGGCGTACGAGGCCGCGCTCACGACCTTGCCGCTCGACAGCGCGCGCGTCCACGTCACCAGGTCGCCCACCGTGGAGCAGAGCGAGCCGGCGGCGTAGGGCTGCGTCATGCTCAGCAGGTCGGCGTTGCCGAGCTGGCCGTTAGGCAGCGGCATGTAGCCCTGCGCGCGGTGCTTGATGAGCGGGCGCTGGTCGCAGTAGCGCGTGCCCGTGAGGCCGAGCGGCGTGAAGAGCTCGTCCTGCACGTACTGCGGGTACGGCTTGCCGCTCGCCTTCTCGACGATCATGCCGAGGAGGAAGTAGCCCGAGTTGTCGTAGCGCCACTGCGTGCCCGGCGCGAAGTCGAACGGCTCGGCGGAGAACAGGGCGACGAGCGTGTCGGGGGCGACGTCGAGGCGCATCGTGCGCGCCCACTTCGGGCCCATGCTCGTGTAGCTGCGGATGCCGGAGGTGTGGTTGAGCAGGTGGTGGATCGCGACGCGGTTGCCCTGCACCGGATACGCCGGGAAGAAGCGCTGCAGCGTGTCGTCGAGCGACAGCTTGCCCTGCTCGGCGAGGCGCATGATGCTCGCCGACGTGAACTGCTTGGTGATCGACCCGATGCGATAGACCGTCTGGTCGGTGGCGCGGACGTCGTTCTCCAGGTCGGCGAAGCCGTAGCCCTTCGACAGCACGGTGCGCCCGCCGCGCACCACGGCGACCGACACGCCGGCCGTGCGGTTCTGCGCGACCGCGGCGCCGGCCACGGAGTCGACGTAGGCGACGAGCGCGCGGTCGGCGGGGACGCCCTGTGCGCCGGCCGACGCGGCGAGGAGCAGCAGCAGCGATGCGCACGCGGTGCGCGATGCGAGACGCGGCATGAGGCGGAGGTTGGGGGTGAGAGCCGGCAGGCGTGCAGCGCCGGACGCCGAGGCGCGAAGGTACGGCCGCCGGCGGACGGCCGCCACGGGACCGCGGGCGGGCGCCGGCCGTTAGGCGGCGGAGGGCGCGGCCGCGAACGCGCGGCTCGCCGCCCCGTGCAGCACCCCCGTCTGCCGCGCGACGCGGTCGAGCCCCACGCCGCCGACCGGCAGCTCGAGCGTCGTGCGCAGCGTGCGCGGGTCGCGCGGCGGCGCGCCGTCGGTGCGGGTGTGGGTAAACCGCGCCACGCGCTCGGGCAGCGGATGCGGCCCGCGCTCGTCGCGCAGCGCCGCGGCGACGTCGGCGAGCGTGTCGTCGATGGCGCGGGCGAGGGCGACGCGGTCGGCGCCGGGGCGCGACCCGGCCCCGACGGCGAGCACGGTGATCGCACCCGTCAGCCGTCGGCCGAACGTGAGCACCGCCATCAGCGACTCGACGTCGGTGAGCGGGCCGCGCGGCTCGGTGACGAAGCGCTGGAACGCGGCGTCGGCGTTGTTCGCCGCGAGGCCCACGCGACGCCGCGCCGCGCCGATCGAGCCCGGACCGCTGCCGCCGCGGCGCGGCGCCGGCGTGCCTAACGACTGCCACTCGACGGCGCGGAAGTACTCGCGGACCGCATCGACCATCGCCGCGAGGTCGGACGGCAGCCGGCGGTGCTCCCAGCTCGGCCACAGCAGGCGCGACGCGAGCAGCGCCAGCGCGCCGCCGGCGACCGGTAACACCG
>Ga0213876_10002560_pt1 | contig 10629 bp, 12 predicted proteins | sample BarmaccomBMRX_R9_FD_160113 | JGI IMG/M metagenome (GOLD analysis project Ga0213876, IMG submission 160113) | Root-associated microbial communities from Barbacenia macrantha in rupestrian grasslands, the National Park of Serra do Cipo, Brazil - RX_R9 | ecosystem: Host-associated > Plants > Roots...
GGCTTCCGACAGCGCGTTCTAACCTCCGCGGCGCGAGCCCAGGTGCGCCGCTAGCGGGCTTTCGCTGACCCGGCAGCGGTCTCGGCCAGCATGATGCTCGATCACGCCCCCAAGCGGTGCTCGCCCCTCCGGCCTCGTCGCAAGGCGCAGACCATGAGCGGCGTTACTACGGCGACCACGGTCGCCTGACCCGAAAAATCCCGTCATGACCGACAATAGTGGCTGAAAAGCCGCTGCACGCAGTGGTATAAGCATGCCAATGGGCACTTCTTTTACGTTAATTCCTCCTTGAGATTGCTGGCAGCGCTCGTTTGCAGGTACTCATGCGAGGTCAGACAGCGGCACCCCCCAAATGAGCCACCTGAAACCGATCAACCTGCAGGATCCGCGGGGCAAGGTTCGACCCTCATCCGCGTCGGTGGGGAGAAAGATTGTGATCGTATCGCTGGCGATCGTGATCGTGTCCGCGACGATCGCATGGTGCTACCTTCTCGGCTGGGGAGTTGTCGAAATCTTGCGCCTGGGTGGGACCGCGCTCTACTGGCTCTGGCCGACGTTCTTCTGACGTCCAGGCCCGCCGGCTCGTGGGGGGTCGGGCGTGAACTTTCGCCATCATCGATCACGAGAACAGCATCATCATCACAGCCGACCCGGAGCTTCCGGCCAATGACAAACATTCTGGTGGCAGGCGGAGCCGGCTACATCGGCGCGCACACCTGTGTTGACCTGTTCAACAAGGGCTTCCGGCCCATCGTCTACGACAATCTTTCGAACGGTCACGCCGAATTCGTCAAATGGGGACCGCTGGAGATTGGTGACATCCGCGACCGGCGCAGGCTTGACGAAGTCTTTGCGAAATACCGGCCTGCGGCCATCATCCATTTCGCCGCGGCAATCGAGGTCGGTGAATCGGTCCGCGACCCCGCCGCCTATTTCGACAACAATGTCGGCGGAACGCTCACCTTGCTGCGGGCAGCGCAGTCGGCCGGCATCGACAAAATCGTGTTTTCCTCGACCTGCGCGACATACGGGGTGCCTTCAGCGATCCCGATGAGCGAGGCCCACCCGCAATCGCCGATCAATCCCTACGGTCGCAGCAAGCTCATCGTCGAGCAGATGTTGCAGGACCTCGATCGCTACCAGGGCTTTCGGTCCTTTGTCCTGCGCTACTTCAATGCGGCCGGGGCAGACCCGGACGGTCGAATTGGCGAATGGCATCTGCCAGAGACGCATGCGATTCCGATTGCAATGGATGCGGCACTCGGCCGGCGGCCGCACTTCGAGGTCCTCGGCACCGACTACGACACGCGCGACGGCTCCTGCGTCCGCGATTTCGTTCACGTCCTCGACCTTGCCGACGCCCATACGCGCGCAATCGCCCATCTGCTGAATGGCGGCCCAAGCCACGCCGTCAATCTCGGGACCGGCCAGGGGACGACGGTGAACGAGCTGCTGGCCGCCATTCGGCGCGTCGTCGGCCGCGATTTTCCGATTAAGTACAGCCCACGTCGGCCCGGCGACTCACCTGAACTGGTCGCCGACAACAGGCTCGCCGGTTGCACGCTCGGCTGGTCTCCTAGGCACGATCTGCGATCGATCATCGAAACAGCGTGGAAGTGGCACGCGAACCACCTTCCACATTGAAACGATCTCGTTCCTATGATACCGTACCTTCCTCATAATACCGCAAACCGCTTCAAATGCTCGCGCGCTCGTTAGCGTCGCCTTAATGCCGCCACGGGACAATCAGCTGATCATTCGGCACGCCGCTTGGCGATCGCATCCTCTTGACCAGGTGACATATTATGGCGCGACCCCGAGCAACGATATCGCTGTTAGCGGCGCTTGCGGGCTGTCTCTTTTCAGGGAACGCCGAGGCTCGCAACCGCATTGCGGCGGAATCGGATACTTCTTCGGGAATCGTCGAAGCATTCCCCGTTCTGGCTCCATTCCAGCACGTTCGTTTCTGCATTCGCTATCCTGGCGATTGCAAATCGAACCCGAACGAAGCTGATCGTCTCGAGCTCAATGATGAGACCTCAGCGCTCCTGAAGCGAATCAACGGCCGCGTCAACGCTGCCATTGCCCCGGCCCTCAAGAGCTACGGCTCGAATCTCGCGGATCGCTGGACGATCGCACCTACGAGCGGAGACTGCAACGACTATGCCGTGACAAAGCGGCACGAGCTCGTCGCGAGCGGCCTGCCGGGACGCGCACTACGGCTATCCGTAGTGAAGACAGCGTCGGGAGCAGGACACCTCGTCCTTGTTGCCGCGACCACAAACGGCGACCTGGTGCTCGACAATCTGACGGATGCAATTCGTCCGTGGCAGAGAACGGGCTATGAATGGCTCAAGATCCAATCGAGCCGAGACGCAAAGTTCTGGTCCGGCCTCAAGGCGTCGCGCGCTGCTCCGGCCGTGTCGCAGGACCAACGCAAGCTGCGGTTCGCCGATCGCTAGCCGAGCTCCGCCGCGCGTCGCGGCCGTCACGCAGCGTTCGCCGACAGTGGCGAGCGCTCCTTGTCCGGTGCCGACTCCGCCGACGCGCGCGCGAGACCGCAGCCAAGCAGAATGCCGAATACAATGAGATAGCCGGGAATCTGCAGCGAAAAATCGATCAGCGAGTGCAGGTAGCTAAGGACGGCTATTCCCGCGATGGCCGATAGCGCGCTCCGACTGCGGCCTTGCGAACGAAGCGCCGCCCGGGCGAGAATCAGAAACGAGACGACTGCGGCTAGAATGACGATCGCAGCAATCGGCAGTCCCATTTCGACGGCTATTTCGACAATCGTCGAATGCGCATACTCCCAAACACCCCAGGAACTGAGATCGGTGCTGCGCAGTGAAGGGAAGATGTCGGCGAAGGTGCCGATACCCGACCCGAGCAGCGGCCGCTGCCGGATCGCATCGATACACAATCCGTACACCGACCAGCGGCCGTCGTCGAACAGTCCGCGGGTGCCGATGCTACTGGTCTGGCCGAGCCAGATGACAACCAGCACCAGCGCCACGACGCCCGAACCGAGAATGTACCACAGCCGCGTCTTCAGCCTGTTGGCGATCATCAGGCCGATCGCCGTGAGCAGGCCCAACGATGCGCAGATCAGTCCGCCGCGCGAGCCGGTGAACAGCAAGGCGAAGAAGCACACGAGGCCCGCGCCCGAGCGGAGAATGAGTTCGAACGCCACACGCTCGCTCGAGGGCAGCAGCAGCAACAGCCGGATCGACGAGATTCGAAGCGATTGCAGCGAAAGGCCGGCCGAACAGAACCAGAGGATCGCCCCGGCGCCCACCAGGGTCGCGGCGGTGTTGTGGTTGACAAAGGTCGCGGTCAGAAATCCGCGGTAGGCGACCTTGGGTGACCACAAGAGCAGGCTCGGCGTAAGGGCGAGTGCGAGGATCCCGTAGATCGCATAAAGCAGGATCGCCGATTGCGCGAAGCTGACGAGAAGATCGCTGTTGCGCCGCGACGTGGCGGCGAAGAAACCGCTGGCAAGGGAGGTGACGAGGAGCAGAAAACGTCCCAGCGCCTCCGGCGGGATCTCGGCGCGGGTCGAAATCCGCGGCAAGGCGCCCAGTCCCAGCAGGCTGTTGACGCGCTGCCAGATCGGATCGTCGAGCGCCTCGATCAGATGCGGCGCGACCTGCACGATCGCGACAACGGCATAGGCGGCGCAGACGGCAAGGAAGCCTGCAAGCACGCCGCGCTGCGCGGTTCCGGGCTGCTCTGCGACGCCGCAGAAGGTGCTGATCGAGAGCAACATCGCCCAGATCGCGATCCACACCCGGTCGACCGACCCGAAGAACAGTGGCGCAAGCACAAGCGCCGCAATGGTACCGCAGAGCTGGACCCACTTGAGCGCCTCGATTGCTGACTTCGACAGACCAGTCATCGTGACGCGATTGAAGCGTTTGGTTTCAGTTCACCACCTGGTCTTTACGGCCGTGTTCACGTTCGTCACCGAGTTCGCGGTGTTGGAGACCGAATTTGCGGTGTTGTTAACGAGCGTCAGGAACTTGTAGTAGTCCACGACCTTGGCGTTGGCGACGTACATCACGTCCTTGGTCCGCATCTGGAAGGTCGACGCAAGCAGCAATCCCGAGGGATCACGCAAGTTTATGTGGTAAATCGTCGGAACACTGTCGGTGATGAACCGCGACGTGTCGATGCCGAGCCGCTGCAGGAAGGGGCGATCCTCATGCCGATAGACGTAGACCTCACTCGGATCGGACTGCTGATCGTTGAGCCCGCCCGCCTTGCCCATGGCCTGGGCCAATGTCAGCGTCTCCGTATCGAACGCAATCTCCGAGTTGAAGCCGAAGACGTTCTGGTTGAGCGCACCAAGCGCGGTGAAGGTCGGCGACTCGCGCGTGATGAAGATTACGTCGTTCGGGCGAATGAAGATGTTTTCGCTCGGGTCGTGCACGATGCGGCTGAGCAGAACCTTGACCCGCCTGCCGTCACGCTGCAGCGTCACGTAGCTCTCGATCGCCTCGAATTTCGGTCCACCGGCTCGGGCGATCAGGTTCAGTATGCGCTCGCCGACGCTGTTGAGCGACAGCACGCCGGGGGTGTTCACATCCCCGAGCACGCTGACGATGCTGGAATGCTGCTCGGCCAGCCTGACGACCACCTGCGGCTCGATCGCGCGATTGCGGAGACGGGCCACGATCGCGTCCTGAATTTCCGGAATTGTGCGCGCCGCGGCCGGGATCTCGCCGGCATAGGGAACGGCGATGTTGCCCTTTTGGTCGACCGCCTGCGCCGGCAGGTCGACGAAGTTGCCCGGGCGGGCGCCTGCCGCCTGTGCCGGGGTGAACAAGCCTCCCGGCGCGGCCTCGAAGATCGAGACGTTGAGCACGTCGCCAACGCCGACGACCTGGACCGGCTTGGGGCGCTTGTCGGAGAACGCTCCCTTGAAGGTCACCAAGTTCGGCTGCGACAGGAAACCGATCGTGTCTGCCGAGATGTCAACGAGCGCGTAAGGCAGCGCGGCGTTGGACCGAATGCCGGAGGTGGCCTGGGTCTCGACGGCATCGCTCTTTGGTCCCGTTCCGGGCAGAAGCGAGCACGCGGGCAGCAGCGCAACCGCGACGAGTGCCAGGAGTGGATTTCCAAGCCGTTTCAGCATGCCCAATTGTCTCGCTTTTCGTCGATTGCGGTTGTCGAAATCGCGCGGCCAGACAAGCAGCGCCACGTGATCGTCCCCAAAAACCGCAAATCGCGCCCCTCAAGTGCCATATCAGTATCGAGCCGCACCGCTAACTTGATGTTAATTAGCCGAAAAACAGCCCGCTAAAATCCGTGTCATCGGGACCCTACAGGGCGATTCTCCCGCATCAAAGCGCGGAGTTCCTCGCCGCCCCTGATTTGCGGAACAAGTTGCAATCAGGCCACACCGCCGTCATCTCCCATTCAAAATAAAACGTTTGGCGCACAAGCGCTTAGTGGCGAATCAGAGAAGTTCCGGTATTATTGTCGCTGGGGGTTGTGGACAGGAAATTACTTCACATAGAGGAGATCTACGCCAACCGCCTCACTATCGCCGGCATCGCTGAGAAGCTGGAGTTTGGCTGTCGCGATTTTGTCATGAACATGCCGCTTGAACTGCCGGGATCGTTCGCTACAACGCCATGTGAATTTCGTGAGCCTGTCGCGATGGTGCGGAACCAAGACTGCAATGGTCCGCTTGAGGTGATATCAATGGATGATATCGACAGGGTGTAGAGCCGTACAATTTTAGGCGGTACTCGCGCGGGGATGCGCGTGAGCTTGCGCCGCCGCGTGGATTGTGGCTAAATTTCGTTAAAGAACGAAACGACGGGGACACTGGAATGCTATTCGCGGCCATTGCGCTCGCATTGGTGGGATTCGTGGTCGGCGTTGTGTTCCGATTCAAGGTGCTGTTGCCGATCCTCCTGCTACTGCTTCTCGTCTCGATCATCGTTTCGGTTGGCTGCGGCTTTGGCTTTGGCGATTCGGTGCTCACCGTCTTCGTTGCCCAGACCATCATCCAGTCCAGCTATTTTCTCGGGCTGGTGGCGCGTGCGGTGTTCTCGGCAACCGACCGCATGCGGCAGATTCTCTGACCTGCGGACATTGCGCCAGGCAGCTCAGAGCTTCTGGCATTCCGAGTAGAACGCACCATTGGCGGCCTCCGTCCGCTCCAGGCATTGCGCGAGCTCGGTGACGTTACCCCCGACAGTAAAGTCATACCCCTGCCCTCTCAACGCCAGGACGTAGCGGCCAGGGGCAAGGGTGAAATCCGCTTTTTCCGGCTGCACCAGCAGCATCTCGGGATTGCCGGCCACCGGCCGCACCCTGAATTCGTAGGACACGTTGCGGATGCTCCAGGTGTCGCTGACGGGCAGAAGCTGCGGCTTGCCTTTGGCGTCGAAGCTCAGGGCCCGAACCACGCGAGCAACCACGCGGACCTCGATGCGGTCGGGCGCATTGCCGACGAGGTCGCGGCGAAACAGGATGAACTTGGCTTTGCCGTCAGGCAGCGTCGTCAGGCTCGGCTGATTCACCGGCGTCGACACCGCGATCCGCTTGTCCGGCACCTGTGTGGAGAGAGCGGTGAGTTCGCTGAGCGCGCCATTGCTGAGGACGTAGACGCCGTAGTCGCTCGGCAGCGGAAACGGCGGCTTGCTCGGCGGCGGGGCCGGCTTCGCATCAGCGGCCGCTACCCCCGCAGCGCCGGGATCGGCCGCCGGCGGTTTGACGTCGGCCCCGGTCAGGGCCGCGCTCGCGCGATCAAACCATTCGGGCAGGCTTTGCTTGTTGTAGGCGAGCGTCACCACCAGGCCGAACAGCAGCATGCCGACCGAGAAGCGGAGCAGCATGGATGCCAGGGCCGCCGGCCGCTGCTCCAGCACGATCCGCAGCTCCTGGTGCGAACGCTCCGGCGGCAGAATGTCCCCGTCGGCCGGGCTCACCGGATAGACGCTCGCCCGCATCGACGTTCCGGACGGTCCGTCAGCGGTGGGGCCTGCGAGCGCAATCTGCAGGCTCGGCGCCGGCGGCGGCGCCAGCGCTGGCCGCTCGTTATCCCCGTGCCGCACCGAAAAGGCCTCCACGCCCTTGATCGCCGTCTCCAGCGCGCCGAGGAGGCGCTTGCGTTCGCCCTCGTCGGCGATCGACGAATCGATCTTCAGCCTGGCGCGGGCATATTCATAGACGGTGGCGCGCATCCGCGCGGGGTCGTCTTTCACGCCATCGATCAGGCGCGAGAGAATGAGCGCATATTCGATCTCCTGCCCATGCGGCGAGACCGGCTCGTCCGGGGTGATGCTGGCAATATTCGAATTCACGGCCACAACCGGCTTGTCACATGATCTGCCGACGACATGTCAACCATTTGACCTAACGCAGTTTTTCATCAAGCTTCGTTCCAGCCGATTGGCTTTGCAGGCAGCGTTCCGAAAACAACCAAAGCGGCATTCTTACCCTGCGCGCTCTCACTCTCCTTTTCGATTCGGCCACAGCCTCGAAAGGAAAGCCCACCGCATGCCCTTGGCGATGGCGGAGGTTACAGTCTATTGTGCCTCCGACCAAGCTCCACCGTCCACCAGGGACGCATTTCGGGATCAGCACATGCCGCACGCCTCCAAAATCGCCCTCGCCGCCCTCCTCGCCCTGCTGGCCGGCCTGTCGAACCCGGCCGAGGCGCGCGGACGCCACTACCCCCTGACCCGCTGCGGCCCCGATCTCGAATCGCTCTGCCCGATCCACGGCTCTTTCGACGGCGCCCCCTTCCACTACCACGTGGCGGTCTATCCCGGCTGCGTCCGCGTCGCGTCCGTCGAGACGCGGCATGGCCTGCGCCACCGGCCCGTGCTGGTCTGCGACGTCGTTCAGCGCCCGATGATCTGGTGGTAAGCCATCAGAACCGCAACCTGGGCATTGCGAGCCTCCGTCAAGCGGTGGCGCCGGCACATCACCGCGGTCGGACGCCCTTGCCGGGGAGATGACACATGGAATGGGTTCTGTTGGTTTCGCTGCAATGGATCGTCTATGGCAGCCCGACGCCGCCGACGACCGTGCAGATCACGTCGTTTCCGTCCGAGGAGCTTTGCAACAAGGCGGCCGAGGCTATCAGGACCGAGATCAATGCGCCGATTGCCGGCCAGCTCCGCGCCCAGACGCTGGGACGCGTGGTCTGCCTGCTGCGCAAGGACAAGTGAGCGAAGCGTTGGTCATGCGCTCAGCCGGTCGGACGTGACCTGCCACCAGTCGCTGATCAAGGCGAGGCGCCGCTTGTAATTCGCGGAGCAGTCGGCCACCGGCCTGTCCTTCGCCGGAATGGCCGCCTCGATCCGGCTAATCGCCCGCGCGGCGTCCTGGGCGTCGTCCTGGCCGCTGAAGCGATAGCTCTCAAAGCCGCGGTAATTCGGCATCATGTGCTGAAAGCCGAGATGCGCCAGCCAGCCGAGCTGCAACAGCTCGGTCACTGAAAGGTCGAGGCGGATGCGGCCCGCCGCCGGCGCCTTGCGCCGCACGCCCGCGCCATGGCCCCTGAGCCAGCAGGCTTCGCCGATCGCGTTGCCGAGAATCCAGAGTTGCGCATGCACCGGATCGGTCGCCTTCGCCTTGCCGGTGGTGCGGCGCCGCGCCGGCGTCGCCCCTACGGCCGCCATCGCCTTCTCCACATCGGGCGGCAGCGCGCCACCCTCGAGCTGGCAATGGGAGCTCACCCCCCGCGCCATCTCGCGCATGGCCTCTTCAATGCCCTGGCGACGCCCGGACTCGAAATAGGATCGCGCGCTCGACCACGCAGCCACCATCAGGGCGACGATGAGGCCGCCCAACATCAAAAGAATATCCACTGCCCAACCCCCACGCGGGCCCATCCAATTCGAGGCTAGATGAATTTGGTTAACGCCATCGTACCGAAGGCCGCCGGCCTCGCTTTCGAGGCGCAAAAGCTGCGCGATTACTTGGGTTCGAGCCCCGATCGACTTGGGAGGCTCACGACCATCAGAAGCAGAGTGGGAGACGAATACTGGTATCATGTCGCGCCTGCGCCGTTCGATCGGCTCGTAAAATGACGGGCTCGCATGCCGATCAGAGATCGCCATCGACCCGAAAACATGATGCCACTTCGAGCTTGGTCGCTCATGACCCAAAAGAGACTTTGGGCGAGCGACGCCGGCTGTGCTCTCTCGCGCCGTCGGGCTTGGCCCATCGTTTCAATATTGGCAGACCGCACTGACCTCCTCTTCCGAAGGTATCGCCGACGTGATTTGTCGGTCGCGAGCATTAGGGACTAAACACGCTGTCGAGAAATCGCTCCTTTTCGCCAGGCGCGTAACCCTGGGAAGCGCCAAAATACGGTTCATTGTAACCATTGTACGGTGCAGACCGGTAGTACATCGGCGACCGACGTGGCGCGTAGGCAAAACCCGAAGCGGGATCCGAGGCGATCATGCCGTGATAGGGACGAACCGCGTGCCGGTGTGCGTGATGCACCGTCGCCGCGTTCGCAGAGCCAAACAGGGTGACTAAAAGGCTCAAGGCCAAGATAGAACGCATCGCTTTTTCTCCCAAAGCCCCCGCTCCTGCTTAGGTAAGGCTCAGCCGCGCCGTCCCAACAAATAGCGGCTTCACGATTAGTCACATCGCTGGCATCATGGACGCGGCGTGTCGACTTCATCACGGCCCGGCCGACATGAAGCGCAGCGCCGCGGGACCGAATTTGACTTGAGGCCGACATTCCGGCCGTCTCCGCTCTTTCGGATTGGCAGCGCTTGGACGCTGGGGCGACCCAAAAGGTCTGCCATCGCGGAGAAGCTCCGACTGGGGCGGATCGACGGCAGGCTTGATACCGATTCCAGAGGGAAAATTCAGCGTGCGGGAGCGACATCCTTCTCATGCTGTCCGGCGGCCTCGATCGGATGCTGCCACGGTTCGCGTCGGATGATCCAGCCTTCGTCGATCGGAGTGATGCCACTCGGCACGCGGTCAAGCGTACCGATGTATATCTCGATTTGACGCTCGCTAAGACTGAAGAGGCGGGATCCACAGATCGGGCAGAAGCTTCGTCCCCGATAAGTCGTTACTGCGCCGGTGTATTCAAATTGCTCCGGTCGCCAATCCGCGTAGGCCAGAAAGGCCGAACCGGTCACCTGGCGGCAATCGGTGCAGTGGCATAGGCCGCTCTTGTACGGATCGCCTCTCAAGGTGTAACGGATGCTGCCGCATAGGCACCCACCTGTCCTGATGATTTCGGCAGCCATGAACGCTCCTCTCACACCAGATCCTCGGAGGACCGGTCATTAACGTGCCGCGGTCTGTTTGGTTGCCGATGCCACCCGATCGATCGGCCCTGGGCACGATCTTGCAGGCGGACTTTCGGTGAGGTTTACAGAGAGGCCGCACGTCACTACGGTGATGAATGCTGAGGATGTCCTGCGCGCTCAGCCGCTGAATTCCGGGTCGAACACAATGTCGATGGACACGCCAAGCCAAACGCTCAAACCCGTGCGCTGGGGCGTTCTCGGGGCTGGCAACTTTCCCTTAAAAGTCAGCCTGCCCGGCATGAAGCGCGGCCCGCTGACGGAGATCGTTGCGCTCGCCTCGCGCGAGACAGCCAAAGCGCAGGCCGCGGGGCAAGCGCTCGGGATT
>Ga0213876_10002561_pt1 | contig 10629 bp, 8 predicted proteins | sample BarmaccomBMRX_R9_FD_160113 | JGI IMG/M metagenome (GOLD analysis project Ga0213876, IMG submission 160113) | Root-associated microbial communities from Barbacenia macrantha in rupestrian grasslands, the National Park of Serra do Cipo, Brazil - RX_R9 | ecosystem: Host-associated > Plants > Roots...
CTCCGATTGCGCCGAAAATCGCGGTTCGAATAGTGCGAACCCCTCAAGGGGCTTACGACCTGCAGTCTTCGCAGCTCACCGGCGAATACGACGCCGACGACGAGTATCCGATCCGGCCGCGATAGCTAGGGTCCGAAGAAGGGTACGCGCCTTCGCGGCGGTGTATTGCCGCGGCATGAAGTCTTTTCTAGGCGCGCTAGCTTTTTTTATTGCGCTGATCTTCCTTGCGATCGCGCCGGTTCGAAGCGACGAGCTGACCGTGACGCGCGCGACCCTGCGCAACGGCCTACGCGTGATCGCCGTACGCGACCCGCTCGCGCCCGTCGCGATGGCGACGTTGAACTACCGCGTGGGCGCAAACGATCAAGAGTTCGCGGGGCAGGCGCATGCGCTCGAGCACATGATGTTCCGCGGCAGCGCGACGCTCTCGCAGTCGCAAATCGCGGACATCGCGGAGCTCCTCGGCGGTTATTGGGACGCCGACACGCAATCCGAGATCACCCAATACTTCTTCATGGCGCCGTCGCAATACTTGGATCTGCTGCTGCGCATGGAGGCGTCGCGCGCCCGCGGCCTGACGCTGTCGCAGTCCGATTGGGAGATCGAGCGTGGCGCGATCAAGAACGAGGTAACGGCCGACTATAGCGACCCGCTCGGCCATCTGTTTCTGCAGGTGGACCTCGCGATGTTCGCGGGAACGCCGTACGGCAACGACGGGCTCGGTACGCTGAAGTCCTTCGATACCCAGATTAACGCGCCGCAGCTGCGCGCACTCTACGATGCGTGGTACCATCCCAACAACGCGATCTACGTGATCGTCGGCGACATCGACGGGCCGGCGACCGTCAAGCTGGTGGACCACTACTTTGGGTCGATTCCGGCGTCGAAACTGCCGGCGCGCCGGCCGGTCGATCTGAAACCGCTGCGAGCGCAGACGATTCACGTGGATAGCGATAAGCCCTATACCGTCGTCGCCTTGGCATACCGCTTTCCGGGGTATCGCAGCAAGGATTACGCGGCCGGTCAAATTCTGGAAGCCGCGCTCTCGAATCAGCGCTCCGACCTGTACGCGTTGGTCGTCTCCGGCAAGGCGCTTCAGGCGGCGTTTTCGGACTTCGACACGCATCCGCTGGCCGGCTCTGCCGCCGCGAGCCTCGTCGTACCGGTCACGACGCCGGCGACTACCGCGCTCGCCATGCTGCGCGGCGTGATCGACGAGTACCGGCGCAGCGGCGCCCCGGCCGCGCTCGTCGAGGCGGAAAAGCGTCGCGCCATCGCGCAGGCCGAGTTCAAAGCCAACTCGATTGCCGAACTCGGCGAGCAGTGGAGTCAGGCGGTAGCCGTCGAGGGACTCTCGTCGCCCGATGACATTCTCGCCGCGATTCGAAAGGTAACGGTCGCCGACGTCAATCGCGTGCTGCGCACGTACGTCGCTCCGGCACACGAGATCGTCGGCGTCGCGGCGCCGAAGAACGCCGCAGCGACCACGACGGCGGAGACGCCGCAAGTGCCCAACGAGAACAAGCCGACGCTGTTGCATCACGATCCGCTGCCGGACTGGGCGCAAGCGGCATTCGCGAACGTACAGGTGCCGAACTCCACGATCCATCCCGTCGATACCGTATTGCCGAACGGGATTCGGCTGATCGTCGTGCCGCAGCACGTATCCCGAACGGTCGTCGTCAGTGGTTCCATCGACAGCAACGAAGCGATGCAGGCGCCGGCGGGAAAGGATGGCCTCGCCGATATCACGACCGGGCTGCTTCCCTTCGGGACGACTACCCGGACCCGCTTGGCGCTGCGCGAGGCGCTCGACGCGATCTCCGCCGAGGTCACGGCCGGGACGGAGTTCTCGCTGACGACGCTTTCGAAGAACTTCGAGCGCGGCGTAGCGCTGCTTGCGGACGAGGAGCTTCACCCCGCGTTCCCGGCGCGTGGCTTTGCCGCAATAAAGTCTGAAGTGTTGGGATCGGTGCAGGGCGAGATGGCGTCACCGGAACATCGCGCGGAAGTCGCGCTGAACAAGGCGCTTTTCCCGGCCGACGATCCGGCGCAGCGCTTCGCGACCCCGCAAACCGTCGGCTCGATAACGTCGGCCGACGTTCGCGCGTACTACGCAAGCGTCTACCGGCCCGACATGACGACGATCGTCGTGGTCGGCGACGTGGATCCGGCGCGTGCCGCCCGCGCGATAGCGAAAGATTTCGGCGGTTGGAAGGCCGAAGGATCGAAGCCGAACGTCGACCTTCCCACGGTGCCGAACAACGCCGCCGCGAGTGTCGTGGTGGCCGACGCCGCGCGCATTCAGTCGGAAGTGCAACTGGCGCAAGTGCTGTCGATCAGTCGCACGAATGCCGATTATCCCTCGCTCGCCGTCGCCAACGAATCTCTCGGCTCGGGCGGGGCGTCGATTCTCTTTCACGACGTGCGGGACGTCCACGGGCTCGTCTACGACGTTCACACCGAGGCCGACTTCGGCAAGAATCGTTCGACGTTTTCCGTGCACTTCGAGTCGGATCCCAGCAAGATCGCGCAGGCCCAGTCGCTGATCATGGCGGACCTCAACGCCGTCGCGACGACCGGTCTGCAATCCGACGAGTTAGCGCGCGGAAAGGCGTCGTTGATCTCGCAAGTGCCGATGCGCGTGGCGAGTTTTAGCGGCATTGCGCGCCAGCTGATCCACTTCGCGCAGTTCGGCTTACCGCTCGACCAGGCCACGAACGATGCGCGCCGCGAGATCGCCGTCACCAACGCGGAGATCGTCGACGCGGTTCACAAGTGGCTGCGTCCGAACGACTTCGTTCGCGTGATTACGGGACCCGCGCCGCAGTGAGACGACTAGAGGTTCCCTAGTAGAGCTTCAAATACTGTTCGCGTTCCCACGGGTGAACGGCGCGACGGTACCGGTCGTACTCTTCGAGTTTGGCGTCGCGAAACGCGTGATAGAGATGGTCGCCGAGCGAGGCGCGCACGACTAAGTCGTCGTCGAGCTCCGCGATCGCTTGCCGGAGGGACGTCGGCAGCGTTCCGATCCCGCGCTCGCGGCGTTCGGCATCGCTCAACCCGTAGGTCGAACCGGCGAGCGGCGGTCCCGGCAGCGTGCGGTTTGTAACTCCGTCCGCCGCCGCACCGATCAGCGCCGCGAACGCTAGATATGGATTGCACGCGGGGTCGGGGCTGCGCATTTCGACGCGCGGCTGCTTCGTGGCCGGCACGCGCACCAGCGCGTTAGGACTGCGTTCCGACCAGACCGTGTAGATCGGCGCGTCCCACGCCGCGACCAGGCGCTTATACGAGTTTACGGTCGGGTTGCAAATCGACGTGAGCGCGGACGCATGCGCGAGAAGACCGCCGGCAACATACAGCGCGGTTTCCCGCTCAGTGTCTTCGCGCAGGAGAAAGTCCGCATGCAAGCCGCTCCCGGCGCGCTCTGCGAGCGGCTTGGGCATGAACGTCGCGTCGAGTCCGAATTCGGTCGCGACGTGTTTGGCGACCGCGCGTAGCGTCAGGGCGTGATCGGCGGCCGCCAGCGGATCGTCGTGCGCGATGTCGATCTCGTGTTGCCCCGCGCCGTGCTCGTGATGCGCCGAAACGACCGGTACTGCCATCTCGCGCAGCGCTGCGACGATCGCGTTGCGCGCATCCTCGCCCCGATCGTCGGCGGAGAAGTCGAAATACGAGCCGACATCCGACGTCGCCGTCGTCACGGCATCGGCCGCCGCACGCTCGAACAGATAGAACTCGACCTCCAAGCCGACCCGCAGACCGTCGAGCCCTTGCGCGCTTTCGATCGCGCGGCGCAGCGTCGTTCGAGGACAGCCTTCGAACGGCGAGCCGTCCGGCATGGCGATGTCGCAGATGAGCCGCGCTTCACTGCCGTCGGGTGCGGCTTTCCAGGGATAGACCGCAAACGTCGCCGGGTCCGGCAGCAACACCATGTCGAGCTCCTCGCCGCGGACGAATCCGTCGATCGAGCCGCCATCGAACGTGACGCGGCCCTGGAGCGCGGCGTCGAGCTGATCGATGGGAATAGAAACGTTCTTGCTGACGCCGAAGATATCGGCGAAGACGAGCCGTACGAAACGCACGTTACGGTCGTGCGCCGTCTTACGCACGTCGCGCTTCCCCGGCGCCCGCGGCTCAGGACGCACTGTGAAGCTCGTCAATGGCGACCGCCAGCCGAAGCGTGAGCTGGTCGTGCGGATTCTCTAAGGATCGCGCGCAGATCTCTGCGATTTGCCGGAGGCGATAGAAGACGGTATGGCGGTGAACAAAAAGCCTCTCGGCCGCGGTCTTGACGTTCTGTCCCTCCGCGAAATACAGTTTCAACGTTCGCTCCAGTTCGGTTTGATGCTTGCCGTCGTACGTCCGCAAAGGCGCGAGAACGTCCGCGGCGAACGCGCGCAGGCGTTCGACGTCGGCGCCTTCGTAAATTAGCGAGTACGCGCCGAGGTCATCGAACGCGACGACGCGCCCGCTCCCGTACAACCGTTTTCCGATGGCCATCGCAGCACGCGCCGTTTGCACGCCGCGCGGCGCGTGCTCCGGCGGCACGGCGACTCCGATTCCACCGCACACTTGAAGCCCGGGATCGCGCTTGCGCGCGAGCTTGGGCAGAAGCCCGGCGGCGGTCGTGGCGTTGCTGGCGTCAACTGCGCGCGGCGCAGGAACAAAGGTGAAGAGCACTGCCGCGTTTTCGGCAAAACCGAGATCGTGCGAACGAAACGCCTCCGCCGCCATCGCGCGGAGCTCGCGCGGATCTGCGGAAAGCGCGTCGCTGCCGGTCGCTTCCAACGCAACCGTGACGTAGAGCGGCGCGAGGGCAATTCCGCAGGCCGCAGCCGCGTCGCCGATCGACGCGGCATCGTGGAATCCACCCGCGCGCAGCGTCTCCCAAAAACTATCGCGCTCGCCGAGCGTGCGCAGGCTGCGGCTCAGTTCGATTCCGATGGCGGCGGCGGTGAGCCGTAAAAGCACCGTGCTCAGCGCGGAGTTCGCGCCAAAGAGCGAGAGCCAGCCGACGTGGCGGTTACCGGCCATCACGCGTTGCGCCGTGCCCGGCGCGGCTCCCTCGACGGTCGGGCGTGCGCTGTGTGGCACCGCGACGGTGCCGGCGGCGGTGATTGCACGCCAGCCGGCGTCTTCCAACAAGACGCCCCCACCCGACGCCGCGGCCAAGTGTACCGCGAGAGCTTTGGGTCCTCCGCCCGATGCAGCGATTCGCGCGAGCTCTTCGGTGTACTCGACGATCGCTTCGGGCGTCACGTCGCGACGTGATGCGATTGGTGCCGGGCGCGGATGTGCGGCAGCTTCTTGGCGATCTCTTCGGGCATGATCGCGTCGATCGCGTCGTCCACGGTGACGATTCCCAGCATTCGTCCGTGCTCTTCAACCACCGGAAGAGCCAAGAGATCGTACTTCGCGATCGTGGATGCGACCTCGACTGCGGGCATGAGCGGCGTCACGGTGACGAGATCACGCTCCATGATTCGATCGATGAACGCGGTCGGCAGCGCGAGCAACAGCGACCGCAGCGAGAGCGCGCCGAGCAGATGGTCGTCGCCATCCACCACGTACAAATAGTAAATGAACTCGGAGACCGGAGCGATCTCGCGGATCTTTCGAATCGTCGCTTCCGTAGTGCGGTGGGGGTAGATCCACACGTAGTCCGTGGTCATCAGGCCGCCGGCCGTGTCTTCGGGATACTTGACGAGTTCGCGCAGCTCGCCCGCGGTGTACGCGTTCATCTCCGCGAGCAGCTGCGATTGCTGCTCTTGCGGAAGCTCCGCCAGTAGGTCGGCCGCGTCGTCGGAGTCCATCTCTTCGATGATGTCGGCGGCGCGTTCCGTGCCGATGTCCTCGATCAGGCTCTTTTGGGTCTCCGCATCGAGATGTTCGAACGCATCGGCCGCCGTCTCGTCGTCCAACTGACCGACGACCGCGGCGGCCTCGCGCGCCGACAACTCCCCGATGATCTCCGCGAGCTCGGACGGGTGCAGTCGCGCGAGGCGGTGCTGCTTGACCGACAAGCGCACGTGTGACGGGTTGGCATCCCGAATCGGTGCGACGGAGTTCCAGGCGATCATCGATCGCGGAATCGCGTCCAGTCGCGAGAGCCAGCGCCGCCCGAACGAGCGAAGGCCCAAGCGCCGCAAGAGGCCGGCGATTCCGACGTCTGCCGCGACCACCCGCAGCTTACCGCCGGTATTGGCCACTTCAATGTCGTTGATGCGCACGACTTTACGGCCGTCCACGTCGACGATCTGCTTGTCGAGCAAGTCCGCGACGAGATAGAGCTCCTCGCTCTCCGGAGGCGCCGGCTCCTTCGGCACGATCCTCAACACGACGCTGCCGTTCTGATCGACGTCGGCTACGGTGTCCATCGGAGCGAAGCGCATTCCGCCTGCCGTCTTGATGATGAGGCCGTCAACGGTCGGGAACGCGTCATCGGGTGACCCCACGAGGAAGTCGGCGACTTTGCCGATCGGGCGATCGTCGATCGTTACCGGACGCCGGATAAGGTCGGAGATGAACCCCTGGGCGAACACGACGTTCCGTTAGCCGCGCTCGCTCGAGAAACCCCCGCTAGAGAGGTTCTCTACGCCGCCAGCGGCGCGCGACGCATCCACGCGCCATCGTGCAGTTTCCACTGCGTGACCGCGGCGCGCACGCCCCAGGCCACGATCCATCCCAGCGCCACGCTGTAGAGGCCCAAATGCAGCCGCTCGATCCCTATGTACGCCAGCGGTATCACGAGCGCGCTGCACACGATGCCGAGCACCATCGAAAAGCGCGTGTCGCCCGACGCGCGAATCGGCGCCAGTGAGAGCATCGCCCAACCCTTCAGCGGCAGCGTGATCATGTGCACGGCCAGCGGCCACGCGGCGATCGTCGCCACCGCAGCGTCGAGCGTGAAAAGGTAGGCGAGCGGCCACGCTAAGAGCGCCGTGACGATCCCTGTCAACGTCGTCAACAGGAGTGAAACGCGCGTCGCTCGCTGGAAGAACCATTGCGCACCCATCGCGTCACGCGCGCCAAGGCGTTGGCCAATGACGATTTGGGCGGCACTCTGCAACGGGCTGGGCACGACGAACGTGAGGTCCGAGACGACGTTGAGCGCGCGGAACGCCGCGACGGCGATCGCTCCGAGCGGCGCGAGCATCGCAACGATAAAGATATCGGGGGCCATCACGCCGAGCAGAAACACCGCTTCGGGCGATCCCAGTCGCACGCACCGCCACGCCAGCCGCCACGAGAGCGTGAGCTCCGAAAAAATTCGGTATTGCGGCCGGCGTGCGACGTACACGATGGCGTAGATCGCCGCAATCGTTTCGGAGAGCAGCGACGAAACGCCCGCGCCGGCGATTCCGAACGGGTGGTGCGTTACCCACCCCAGCGCCAGCATCGCGAGCAGCGGCAAGTGCACGACGTTGACGACCAGCAACACCCACACGCCGAACCGACGATTTCCGGCCGCTGCGAGGCCCGTAATCAGCGTGCCGGAAACGACGACGGGAAGGATGGACGCGCAGCGCAATATCAGGTACAGCGCGCTGGCGTGCGCGCTGGGAAGTGGACCGACGAGCGCCCTAACGGCCGCACTCGCGGCCACGAGGCTGACGAGGAAGGACACCACACCGACGGCCACGGGTCCGACGAATCCCGCGCGAACCGTCCGCGCGAATCCCTCGATATCGCGGGCGCCGATGCGCTGCGCCGCGACGATCGAGGTTCCGCTCATAAAGCCGAGCGCCGCGAATGCGATCGCCATAAAGATCGTCGTCGCGGCCGTCGCCCCGGCCAACGCGACTGTTCCGAGACTGCCGATCGCGATCGTATCCACTACGCCGAGCAGTTGATCGCCCAACATCTGCACGGCAACGGGAACCGAGAGGCGCCGGAACGCGGCGCCTACTCTGGTGTGGTCGACGATCATTGAGGCCGCGGCCATACAGCCTTGAACTAGCGCAGCGTGTCGAGCGTTTCGAAAAAGGCGTCTATCTCGTCGTCGGTCGTGTAAAAGTGCGGTCCGATGCGAATGCCGCAGCCGGGGCGGTAATCTACGAAGACGCGCCGGCCGACGAGCTCGCGGCAGACGCGCTCCGCATCGTCAAAATCGATGCCGACCCAACCCGTGCGCCGCTGCGCCTCGAGCGGCGAGCTGATTGCGAGCTTGCGCTCGCGCGCATGCGCGATGATTCTTTCGGTCAGGCGAACGTTTTTTTCGCGGATTGCGTGGACCCCGAGCGATAGGATGGCACGATGACCGGGCTGAGCGACCATATAGCCCGGAATCGTCGGCGTGCCGTTGCCGAAGCGATACATCGACTCGGCGTGAACGATCGGAGCCGCCTCGAACGCAAACGGACGCGCGTGCGCCATCCAGCCCGTTACCGCCGGGCGGAAGCGCGCGCGCAGCGCCGGCTTCACGTAGATCCATCCGCAACCCGCACCGCCGCAGAGCCACTTGTGCGACCCGCCGGTCGCAAGATCGAGCTCGAGTGCGGTTACGTCGTAGGGATAGGTTCCGGTAGTCTGATAGGCGTCGACGCAGAGTAGTGCGCCGACTTCGCGGCAGCGCCGCTGCACCGCGGCGACGTCGGCCAGCGCCCCGGAGACGTAGTAAGCGTGGGAGATCACGGCGATGGCCGTGCGCTCGCCGATCGCGGCGACGAGGCGTTCGGTGGGAACGGTTCGCCCGTCCGGCGATTCGACGACGCGGGTTACCGCGCCGAAGCGCTCCCACTCGCGCCACACGTACGTCAACGATGGGAACTGTAACGACTCGTACACGACCTCGTTGCGCGCATGCGTCCAGTCGAGACTCGTCGCGACGGCGGCTTGGAGCACCGATACGTTCGGGCCGAGAAAGACGGAGCCCGGCGGAGCGCCGATGATCTCGCCGATTCCGTCGGCGATTTCCGCGATCCGCGGAAGCCAGTGTTCCCACGCCTCCGGTCCGTCCGCCGCCCATTCGTCCCAGTACTGATTCAGCGCGCTCCGCGCTTGCAGCGGCGCTGCCCCCATCGAGTGGCTGACGAGATACGTCGATGACTCCAGAATCGGAAAATCTGCGCGGAGCTCCGCCGTACGATCTCTCGAAGCGATCTCGGTCATGCGTACGTGTCGCTGCCCAAATAGGTTCGCACGGCCCACAGCTCCGGAAAGAAGCGTTGCGTCAGCGTGCCCTCGAGATATTTCGCTCCCGAGGACCCTCCCGTGCCTTGCTTCGCGCCGATCATGCGCTCGACCATGCGGATATGACGCCCTCGCCACAACAGGAACCGTTCGTCGAATTCGATGAGATCCTCGAGCAACAGGTAGAGATCGTAGTGAGCGTCCGCGTTGGTGTAGATCTGCCGATAGCTCTCGATCAGCTCCTCGGAGGATTCAACGCGAAAGCCGCGCCGCCGCAGCAGCGCCTTGACGCGGTCGTAGAGCGAGGGTGCGATGCGGCGCCGTTCCAGGCGTTCCCGCTGTTCCGCGTTGAGCTCGACCCACTGCAGAATGTCGGTGCGCCGAATGCCGCAGGCGAACTCCAGCTCTCGGAACTGCACCGATTGAAAGCCGCTGGCGGGATTCAAGTTATCGCGGAACGCGTTGAACTCTTGCGGCGTCATCGTTTCGAGGATGTCCACCTGTTCTTCGATGAGCCGCTGAATCGCGTGAATGCGCCGAAAGTGCTTCGCGACTCGAAGCAGGTCGTCGGAATCCAATCCTTCGGCGGTGGCGTCCACTTCATGCAAAAGCTGCTTGAACCACAGTTCGTAGACTTGATGGATAATGATGAAGAGCAGCTCGTCGTGGTGCGCCGGCTGCGACAGAGGTTGCTGCAGGTTGAGTAACCCGTCGAGCTTCAGGTACGAACCGTACGAAAGCGCCACGATTGCGCCTTACGGGGGCGCAGCGGCTTCTCCTCGAATCGGCGCCGAGTGATGCGTGTATGCCTCGGCGCAATCGTCATGCTCGTTACGCTGATCGCCTGTTCCGGCGGAAACCAGAGCAAGGAAGGAAGCCCCTCTCCCAAGGCGACGAATGCGATCGCATTTCCGCTGTTTGAAGGCGCCGCCGTTCTTTCGGCGCGCACGTGGAGCACGACGGTCGGCGCTCGGCCGGGACTGGCCGACCGCTCCGTTTTCCGGCAAGGTGCGGGAACGTATGTCGGTCACGACGTCGTCGCCGGCACGCAGGCAATGATGCCTGCGCTCGAAACGTGGCTCGGCGATCTCAGCGCGAATCCACCCGCCGGGTATTCGGTCGCCGTGCGCGGCAACGGCATCGAGGCCGTTCGCGCGCATACGCGCGATCTCGGCATAGACTTCGTGCCGTTTGAATCTACGGAGGATGCAAAGCGCCATGGCGTCGTCGTTATGGCCGTCGATCCCAGCACGCTGGCGGAAAAAGCGGGTCCGATGCTGGGCTTGGTCGGTAAGTTCAAGTTGATGCCCGCAACGCTGCGCGATCCGCTCGACGCACAGGCAAAGCGCCAGCTCGGATTCTCGCTCAGCGAAGCTGCGAACCCGGACACCCCAATCGGTGCCGCCGTCGCCGCGCTCGATCAGCTGCGCGATTTCGGCGGTCGAGGCATCGTTCTGATCGACGCCGTCAAGCAGTAACCATTTCTATTTC
>Ga0213876_10002562_pt1 | contig 10624 bp, 9 predicted proteins | sample BarmaccomBMRX_R9_FD_160113 | JGI IMG/M metagenome (GOLD analysis project Ga0213876, IMG submission 160113) | Root-associated microbial communities from Barbacenia macrantha in rupestrian grasslands, the National Park of Serra do Cipo, Brazil - RX_R9 | ecosystem: Host-associated > Plants > Roots...
AGGCGGCGAGAACCTGCAGCTCCGTCGCGAGATCCTCGGGGCGGGTCCGTCCGGACAGGGTCAGCGCATCCTCGCCGATCCCGAAGCCGGCGCCGTAGACCCTTGCGGCAAGTGCCTGCTGCAGGTACTCATAGTCGATCCTGCCGAGGCCGCCGAGCGTGAACGCGCCCGAGCGGAAGGCCCAGACGTCCTGCGCCCGCGCCGGCGGCAGGTCGATGAGGCCATTGCCGATCCGCGCCGTCACCAGGATTTCGCCCTTGGCGAAGTCGGTCGGCTTCACGGTGAGCCGCACGCCGTTGGCGAAGCGGATCGCGCTGGCGCCGAGGCCGGGCAGCTCGCGCCGCTCGACGATGCGCCCCGGCGTCCCGAAGCCGGTATAGGGCCACGGCTTGGCCTGCTCGACCGCGGCGGCCGACAGGGCGCTCTTGTGCGCGGTCTCATAGGCCGTGCGCAGCGCCAGCTCGCCGCCGTCGACCGGCGTCGGCGAGCTCAGGTAGAGCAGCGGGCCGCTGCGCGCGAACTGGGCGCGGAACGCCTCGTTGACCTGGGCCAGCGCCAGCCCCTTCACGGTGGCGTCGAACAGCGCCAGATCGTCGGCGGGACTGGTAAAGACCTCCCGGTCGTTCACCGCCTGGACCAGGCCGCCGGCGATTGCCGAGCTCTGACGGGTCGCCGCGCCTTGGGCGGCGGTGGTCAGCCCGGCGCGGAACTCCGTCACTGCGCGATCGAGCTCGGCTTGCGTGAAGCCCGCCCCGACCGCCTGGCGCTGCGCCTGGTCGATCGCCGCCAGGCCCTTCTGCCAGCCGCCCGGCTGCACCGTGGCGGCGAGCTGGACGATGGTGGCGCGGTCCGCCAGTTCCTGCAGGCCGATACCGGCGCCGACGAAGGGCGGATTCGACCCGGATGCGAGGCGCGACAGGCGCCGGTTCAGCATCTGGAAGCCGAGCAGCCGCACCAGCTTCTCCGATTCGAGCGCTGCTGTGTCCGCGCGGAGGTCCGGCGGCCCGACCCAGGCGATGCTGACCTGGTTGGGCACCCCGGCCTCGGTGAACACCCGGGCTTCGGGGCTGCGGTCGCCGATCTTCGAGGCCGCCACTTCCGTCCCGGCGGCGCCGCGGCCCTTCCAGTCGCCGAAGCGGGCCCGAATCTTCGCCTCCATCGCCTCGACGTCGAAGTCGCCGACGGCGACGAGCGTCGCCCGTTCGGGCCGGTAATAGGCGTTGTAGAATTCGACGAAGCGGTCGCGCGGCGCGGTCTTGAGGACGTCGGTCAGGCCGATCGGCAGGCGGTCCGGCAGGATGTCGCCGCGCAGCGCGTAGTGAAGCTGGTCGACGGCGTTGCGGAATCCCGGCGTCGCGCGGACCCTTTCCTCGGAGAGAACGACACCGCGCTCGCCTTCGATCGCCGCCGGGTCGAAGGTCACCTCGCCCGCCGCCTCGCGCAGTAGCAGCAGCGCGGTGTCGACCGTCGCCGTATCGGTCTCCGGCAGGTCGAGCATGTAGACGGTCTGCTCGAACTGCGTCGTCGCGTTCGTGTCGGGCCCGAACTTGAGCCCCGCGCGCTCCAGCCGCTTGATGAACTCGCCCTTCGGCACGTGGGTGGTGCCGTTGAACGCCATATGCTCGATGAAGTGGGCGATGCCGCGCTGGTCCTCCCGCTCATAGAGCGAGCCGACGCCGATCCTGAGGCGCAGCGACGCATTGTGCGGCGGCGTGGCGTTGCGCATGATCGCGTAATGCATACCGTTCGGCAGCACCCCGAACCGCACGCCGGGGTCCGGCCGCAGCGCGGTGACGACGGGGGCTGCCGCCGGTGCGATCGCGACCGGTTGGGCCGCGACAGGCAGTGGAGCGAGGCCGACGGCCAGTGCGACGCCTGCGAACAATGCGATACGTGTCATGGCGAATCTCTCCCGCCGCGCTTCTAGCCCATCGCGTTGGGCCGGCTAGCCTTTTTCGGAGCTGCCGGTGCGACCGTGGATCCAGCACGGGTCCCAGGCGGGCTCCGGCCCGAAGCGGGCGGCGAGGAAGTCGACCAGTGCCCGCACCCTTGCCGTCGTCGCGCGGCTCGGCATCACCGCGTGCAGCCCGCCCTCCTCGAGCGGATAATCGGTGAGCAGCGGTTCGAGCGTCCGCTGCTCGAAGGCCGGGGCGGCGATGAAGCTCGGCAGCACGCAGATGCCGAGCCCGGCGACGGCGGCCGCCCGCAGCATCTCGCCATTGTCCGCGCGCAGCCGGATGTGGCCCTTGCCATGCTCCCAGCCCTTGCCGACGCGGAAGCGCCACGTCTCGTTGGCGTAGAGCAGCATGTCGTGCCCGGCGAGGTCGCGCGGATGCTCCGGTCGGCCCCGCTCGGCCAGATAAGCGGGGCTCGCCACCGCCACCTTGCGCACCGGCGCGATGCGGCGCGCGACGAGGGCGCTGTCGCGCAGCGCGCCGATGCGGATGGCGAGGTCGTAGCCGCCGGCGACGAGGTCGACCGGCCGGTCCTCGAACGAGATGTCGAGCTCGACCCGCGGATGCGCCGCGGCGAATTCCGCGAGCGCGGGGCCCAGGTGCTGGATGCCGAACGAGAGCGGCGCCGACAGGCGGATCGGCCCGGCGATCTGCGTCACCGCCTCGGCGACCACCTCCTCGGCCGCCTCCAGCTCGGTGAGCACGTTCGCCGCGCGCTCGAAATAGGCCTGGCCGACATCGGTCGCGCTGGCGCCCTGGGCGCTGCGGGTCAGCAGCCGCGCGCCCAATTGCGCCTCGAGCCGCGCCACCCGCCGCGACACGATCGACTTCGCCATCCCCATGCGCTCGGCCGCGCGGCTGAAGGCGCCGGTCTCGACGACGCGGACGAAAGCGAGGACGTCGAGCAGATCGACGGCGGAGCGTTCCATATCCAGCAACACCAATATGCGTTGTGCACGGCTACTCGCAACGCTGCTAGGCGCTTATCTGGCTCTTCGCAAGTTCAGTGGAGACGTTCGAAATGGCCAACATCCTCATCGTCGACAGCGCCGCCACCGGTGAAGCCTCGGTGTCGCGCAAGCTCACCCGCGCCCTCGCCGATAGGCTGCAGCGGCGCGACCCGAGCGCGCGCATCGTTCGCCGCGACGTCGGCGCGGCGCCAATTCCGCACCTCACCGAAGCGACGGTGCCGGCGATCCGCGCCGGCCTTGTCGAGAGCCCGGAGGCGGAGCGCGCGCTCGCCCTGTCCGACGAGCTGGTCGCCGAGCTCCAGGCGGCGGACGTCATCGTGCTCGGCGCGCCGATGTACAATTTCGGCATGCCGTCGACGCTGAAAGCCTGGTTCGACCATGTGCTGCGCGCCCGCATCACCTTCCGCTACACCGAGGCCGGCCCCGAGGGTCTGCTCAAGGGCAAGAAGGCGGTGGTGATCGAGGCCCGCGCCGGCCTCTATTCGGAAGGCCCGGCGGCGGCGATGGACAGCCAGGAGCCGCACCTGCGCACCCTGCTCGGCTTCATGGGCATCGACGACGTCCGGTTCGTCCGGGTCGAGAAGCTCGCCTTCGGCCCCGAGGCGGCGGCAGCCGCGATCGAGGAAGCCGTCGCCGCGCTGGAAAGCTTCGCCGAAACGGAATTGCCGCTGGCGGCGTGAATGCGGGGACACGTACCTTTTTGCAAAAGGTCCGTGTCCCTATCTCAACCAAAAGGGAGACACTGCCATGAAGCTCTATTACGCCCCCGCCGCCTGCTCGCAGGCGCCGCACATCGCCGCCCGCGAGGCGGGCCTGCCCATCGAACTCGCCAAGGTCGAGTTCCCCTCGAAGCGCACCGCCGACGGCGAGAGCCTCTACGATGTCAATCCCAAGGGCGCGGTGCCGACGCTGAAGCTCGACGACGGCGACGTGCTCACCGAGAATGCCGTCCTCCTCCAATACATCGCGGACCGCGCGCCGGACTCGGCCATCGCGGTCCCGGCCTCGGGCGCCGAGCGCTACCATTTCCTCGAATGGTTGAACTTCATCGCCACCGAGCTGCACAAGGGCTTCGGCCCGCTGTGGAATCCCGCGACGCCCGAGGAATTCAAGCAGGCGACGCGCGAGGCGCTGGGCAAGAAGTTCGACTATCTCCAGGAGCGGATCGGCGACGGCCCCTACATTCTCGGCGACCGTTTCTCGATCCTCGACGCCTACGCCTTCCCGGTGCTGAACTGGACCCGCTTCCACGGCATCGACATCGCCCGCTGGCCCGGCCTCGCCGCCTACCTCCAGCGCATCGCGGCCCGCCCGGCGGTGCAGGAGACGCTGCGCGCCGAGGGTCTTGTGTAACCAAACTCCCCTCCCTGGAAGGGAGGGGGCGGGGGTGGGTAGGCGAGCGCAGCGAAACTCGCTGCGAGTTCGAGCTGGCCCGGCTTCGCCGACCCACGCCCTCACCCCTCCCTTCCAGGGAGGGGGGAAGCGCACTTAGGAGCTGTCACACCATGATCGACATCCGCCCCTTCGCCTCGCTCGGCCATGCCGATCATGGCTGGCTGAACGCGCGGCACCATTTCTCCTTCGCCGATTATTACGACCCGGCCCGCATGGGGTGGGGCGCGCTCAGGGTGTGGAACGACGACGAGATCGCGCCGCGCTCGGGCTTCCCGCCCCATCCGCACAACGACATGGAGATCGTCACCTACGTCCGCCGCGGCGCGATCACCCACCAGGATTCGATGGGCAATCAGGGCCGCACCGGCGCCGGCGACGTCCAGGTGATGAGCGCCGGCACCGGCGTCCGCCACGCGGAGTACAATCTCGAGGACGAGACGACGACCTTGTTCCAGATCTGGGTCGAGACCGACAGGCGCGGCGCCGAGCCGAGCTGGGGCGCCAAGCGCTTCCCCAAGGGCGACCGGGCGGGAAGCTTCGTCACCCTCGCCAGCGGCTTCGGCGGCGACGGCGATGCGCTGCGCATCAACGCCGCGGCCCGCGTCCTCGGCGCGACGCTGAAGGCAGGCGAGACCGCCGAGCTCGCGCTCGACCCGGCGCGACACACCTATCTCGTCGCCCTCGGCGCCCCGGTCGAGGTCAATGGCCGCCGCGCCGAGCCGCGCGACGGGATCGCCGTCACCGGCGAGGACAGGCTGGTGCTCAGAGCGCTGGGCGAGGCCGAGATCGTGCTGGTCGATGCGCGCTGAGCGCTTTTCAGGGTTAACGCGGCATCGACCCTCTTTTCCCGGCACTATCAGGCACTTGTGTCGTTCCGCAGCCATGCCTCGCTACTATTTCCACGTGCATGGTCCGCGCGACCGGCTGAACGACGAGGAAGGAGTGGTGCTGCCGGACGTCGAGGCCGCCTGGTACCAGGCGGTGCGCAGTGCGCGGGAGCTCATCCGTGCCGACCTGCGGCTCGGCTGCGGCTTCGAGGAGCAGGCGATCGAGATCGCCGACGACAAGGGCCGGCCGCTCGACCAGCTGCGGCTGAGGGACGTCGCCCGCTACGCCATGTGAGCTCGGAATGCCGTCGGATCCGGTAGCGATTGAACGGTCACCGAATCCGTTCGGGCTGAGCTTGTCGAAGCCCTGTCCTCCCCTTCTTCGGCAGGAAGCAAGGGCAGGGCTTCGACAGGCTCAGCCCGAATGGTTTATCGTGACATCCGTTCGGACCGGGCGGGTCAGACCCGCCGGAACACGCCCCTGACGATCTTGCGCGGCGCGGGCGCGACCATCGTCTCGATCTCGCTCGGGTGGAGCGGCGTCTCGAACTCGCAGCCCGCCTCGTTGCCGCGGGTCCAGACGACGCGGCTGCGCTTCGCCTCGAAGCCGGGCAGCTTCAGCCACACCTCGGCGCCCTCTTCGCAGGGCTCCGGGCATTCGCACTTGAAGCCGCCGGTGGAGACGTCGAGGAGGACGACCGCGTGCCGCCTCGCGCCGTCCTCGCGCAGCGCCGCGGCGATGTTCACGATGCGCCGTTCGGCCTTGCGGCCGTCGGTAATCGGGAGTTGCGACAGTTCGGCGTTGATGAACAAGGCGGCTTCTCCGGCGAATTCCTGGCGCCGCGTGTCTAGCCGCTGGGGGTTAACATTCGGTGGGCGGGGCGCCGCCGCGCGGCGGCGAAGGGTGGGCCGGCGCCGCTGCGGACGCCGGCCCCCCTCGATACGCGACACGAGGGGTCGCCGCTGGGGCGACCGGCGCCTCATGCGCCCGACCCCTTGAGAAGAGGCTGAACGGAACGGTTAGCGGCGGTTAAGCCAAACTGCCGGGTCGGCGCGCCGGGCGAGCCGGCAAGGAAAAGGCGGAGCCGGCCGAAGCCGCCCCCGCCCCCCCCGGTCGCGTACCGGGCTTCTCTGTAATCGCGCGAGGCTTACGAAAGGGTTGCCCCCGCGCGCCTACCAGCCGCGCGGCGGCCCTCCGTTGACCGCGTCGTCGACGCGCCGCACCGCATCCTCGATGCTGCGCCGCAGGGTCGGGGCGAGGATCGCCGCTTCACGGCTGGCGGCGCCGAGGCCGGCGGTCGCGCGGTCGACGCCGACGTGGAGCTTGGTCCGCGCATAGGGATCGCGGCGGCGGGCGACGTCCCCGAGCGTCTCCGGGCGCGCCGGATCGCCACGTGCTTCCGGCTCGAGGGCGTCGAGGACGGGGCCGACGCGAAGGTCCAGCAGGGCATCGACCAGGCGGTGCAGCGTGCCGCCGGCGCGGGCGACGTCGCCCGGGCCGGGCAGGCTGCGGGCGATCTCGGCGTCGCGCGGATCGTAGCGCGGGTCGTAACGGGGATCGGCCCGCGGCGGCTGCGCCGCGGCGGACGTGGCGGCGGCGCCGGCGAGGGCGGCCAGGATCAGCTTACGCAACATGTTCCCTCCTCGAAAGGCAGGACTGGGCGTCCGCGCAAACGCACGAGCGGCCGAGTCGCTCCGCCTCCTAATAGCACAGGAATGAGCGCGGGCTGAATGGGTTAGTGGGCGAGCATCAGCCAGGCGAGGGCGGCGGCGCCGGCCGCGATCCGGTACCAGGCGAAGGGCGCGAAGCCGCGCCGCGAGACGATGCCGACGAACCAGCGCACCACGACCAGAGCGACGACAAAGGCGATCACCGAGCCGAGCGCGATGGCGCCGAGTCCGACCTGGCCGCCGCTCGCCAGCTCGTGGCGGTGGCTGAACAATTGCACCGCGCTCGCGCCGAACATGGTCGGGATGGCCAGGAAGAAGCTGAACTCGGCGGCGGTGCGGCGGTCGACGCCGAGCGCGAGCGCGCCCATGATCGTCGCGCCCGAGCGGCTGATGCCGGGGATCATCGCCAGGCATTGCAGCACGCCGATGCCGAGCGCCGTGCCGAGCGACAGGTCGGCGACCCCGTGCGTGTGCTTCGGCTTCGCCACTTTCTCGACGCCGAGGATGGCGACGCCGCCGACGATCAGCGCCACCGCGACCGTCATCGGCGAGAGCAGGAGCGCCTCGATCTTCTTGTGCAGGACGATGCCGAGCACCGCCGCCGGCAGGAAGGCGACGAGGAGGTTGCGCACGAAGCGTAGCGAATCGGCGTCGCGCCGGACGAGGCCCTGTAGCACGGCCCAGAAGGTCCGCCAGTAGAGCACGACGATCGCCATGATCGCGCCCAGCTGGATGACGATGTTGAACACCTCCCAGCGCGCGCCGTCATAATGGAAGAGCGAGCCGGCGAGGATCAGATGGCCGGTCGAGGAGACCGGGAGGAATTCGGTGATCCCCTCGACGATCGCGAGCAGGACGATGAGGAGGAGGTCGCTCATGGGACTCCCGGGGCTGGCCGGAGCGGCGGTGAAAGGGAAGGGCGTCAGTAAGGCTGCTTGGCGGCGAAACGGCCGTGGCGGCGGTAGGCGGTGAGCCATCCTTCGGCGACGGCGATCAGCGGCGTCTTCGGGACGGCGAAGGCCTCGAGCCCCGCCGCGCCGTCGGGCACGACATTGTCCTTCTGCAGCATCAGCCATTGCTGCCAGGTGAGCGGCGCGCCCGGCAGCCAGCCCAGGCCCCGGGCGAGGAGCTTCGCGACCGGATCCGGGACCTCGACGAGCGGCCGGTCGCGCTCGGTGGTGCGGCACACCCATTGCATCAGCTCGCGCATCGTCAGCACTTGCGGCCCGCCGAGCGCGTAGGTCCTGCCGGCGTGGGTGCCCGGGTTGAGCGCCGCGGCGGCGATCGCGCGGCCGACGTCGGCGGCATAGACCGGCTGGATGCGCATCGCCGGCCGCACCACCGGCAGCACCGGCAGGATGCGGGCGAGGCCGGCGAAGCGGTTGACGAAATTGTCCTCCCGCCCGAACAAGAGCGACGGCCGCACGATCGTCGCGCCGGGGAAGGCCGCGCGCACCGCCGCCTCGCCTTCGCCCTTGGTCGCGTAATAAGCGGATTCGGAGTCGGGGTCGGCGCCGATCGCCGAGACCTGGACCAGTGCCTCCGCGCCGGCCGCCGCCGCGGCGGTCGCGACGTTCGCCGCGCCGTCGACATGGATGTCGTGGAAGCGGCCCTTGAGGACGCCGACCAGATTGACGACGGCGTGGCTGCCTTCGACGCAGGCCCGCACTCGCGCCGCGTCGGTGATGTCGCCGGCGACGAGCTGGAGCTGGCCGAGGGAGGCGAGGGGCTTGAGGAACACGGCGGTCGACGGGTTGCGCTGGACGATCCGCACCCGCGCGCCGGCGTTGAACAGCGCCTGGGCGACGTAGCGCCCGAGGAAGCCGCCGCCGCCGAACATCGTCACCAGCCGGTCCATCCGCACTCCACCTTCGCCTGGGAAAAAGCGGCGCCTCTCTGCCCCCTCCGCCCCGCGTTGACAAGCGCCCTCGCCGACCCTAGTTCGCGCCGCCTACCGACTGTTCTCCTCTCAGTGCCCAGGTGGCGGAATTGGTAGACGCACCAGCTTCAGGTGCTGGCGCTCGCAAGGGCGTGGAGGTTCGAGTCCTCTCCTGGGCACCATCATCGCCGGTGATGCGCGTCGCGCGTCACGAAAACGTCCGGGGGACGTTTTCGAGGCGATGATCAGGTGCGCAAGTGGCGCGGGCCTAATCAACCATCCTGCAATACAGACCCTCACACGATCACCAGCGGCGCCTCGATAAGGTGCGGTTCGAGCGGCGGCGTCGCCGGCTTTCCATTCCGCTGCCACGGCCATCCGCGGGTCCGCGGCACCTTCGTGAGGCCGATCGGGTAGACGTGCAGCTTGCCCTCGGGATCGATGTGCATCCGCAGGAAGCATTTGTAGTCCTGGACGGCGAGGGACGAGAAATGGCCCCAGTGGATCTTGAAGGCGGAAAGGCACAGCCAGAGGTAGAGGCCGATCACCGTGGCCGAGACACCGGCCGAGGCGATCGCGCCGACGCCGAGGCAGACGAGGTCGCGCCAGAATCCGGGCGCGATGTGCGCCGCGAGCCCCAGGGTGGCGAGACAGGTGATGAGAGTGACGACCGCGGCCTGCACGGCGGCGTGGGCGGCACCGACGAGGGTACGGACCCAGCCCTTGGCGACGTCGGCGAAATAGCGGTAGCCGACCGCGGCGACCCCGCAGAGCAGGACCGACCATGGCGAATAGGCGACCATGCGCCAGTAGGTGCAGACGGCCTCCGGCAGCGTTCCGGCCGCCAGCGCATCGGCCAGATACCCATGTCCCGACACTCTCGAATTGAAATCGAGCAGCCAGGTGAAGAACAGGTAGATGCCGGCGAGCGTCAGCGTCAGCTCCCAATTCTTGAACGCGAAGAGCAGGTTGCCTGCCGTCAGTCGCCGTGACGTCGCGCGGTCCGGGTAGAGCGCCTCCTCGTTCGTTCCCTGCTTGCGGGCGATGGTCAGTCGGCGGGCGTAAGGTGATTTCGCCGGGTCGTAGGGCACTCCCGGCTCCGGGTAGCTGGTCTGGAAGTCGATCGGGTCCTTGGGCAGGTGGTGCGTCGGGTGGAGGAAGGCGCCACCGCCGCCGCAGGTGATGTGGTTGAGGCCGTTTTCGACGAAGCGGGCATAATGATGGCTGTCGCCGCTCAGCAGGAGCTTGAGCTGGTGGCCCTTGGACTGGACGGCCGGCGCGAGGCGCTCGACGTAGGACAGGGTGTCGAAGATGCCGGGGTTGCTCTTGCGGACATATTCCCAGTCGGGCGTGCCGGTGCAGAGGATCAGCCGGGAGCCGGGTTCCATCCACCGCTGGGCCACGAACTGGAAATAGTCGACCTGCGGCTGGTCGATATACCCCGCCAGCTGGCTGTCCATCGCCCACAGCCACCAATTGCCCGGCAGCTTCAGCGCGAAATAGCTGCGCGTCTGGTGGGTCTGGCGGCCGCAGATGACGGCGCCGCGCCGGTCCGTTCCGGCCTGTCCGTCCGCCTTGATGGTTCGCCGGCAGAAGAGCTGGAAGAAGCTGCGCAGTCCGTCATACCAGTCGTGGTTGCCGGGCACGGCGAAGAGGTCCGGCCGCTTCCCCCCCGCCGGCACTCCGGACTCCGCCTCCCAGGCCGCATCGAACGGGTGGCGAAGCCGGTCGTCATATTCCTCCAGCGACGGCGTCGGATAGACCTCGTCGCCGCCCATCACGAGCACCGCGCCGCGCGGCAGCGAGGGGGCCGCCTGTCCCGCGGCCGCCGCGGTGGGGGCGAGCGCTGCCTGCGCGAGCAGCCGGGCCACGGCATAGGTCGGGTTCCAGCCGTCGCCGGTGTCGGCTACGTAGTCGAGCCAGAAC
>Ga0213876_10002563_pt1 | contig 10623 bp, 11 predicted proteins | sample BarmaccomBMRX_R9_FD_160113 | JGI IMG/M metagenome (GOLD analysis project Ga0213876, IMG submission 160113) | Root-associated microbial communities from Barbacenia macrantha in rupestrian grasslands, the National Park of Serra do Cipo, Brazil - RX_R9 | ecosystem: Host-associated > Plants > Roots...
CACAAGCTCCACAGGGCAAAAACAACAACCGAAGCGGACAATTGATGTGCTAGCAAAAACGGACAACTTGAAAAGCTAGCGACAGGGCGGCTCTAGAGAAATTGATGCGCAATCAGAACGCCTGCGCCGCCGTCCCAGGGACACGGTTTCGACTGGGGGCTTGCTTTTGCCGGAGCTGCCCTGACCGAAACTCGCGGAGACCGCGGATGAAAAGCGGCGCAAGGGGGTCCTGTATGGGAAGCGATTCTGCCGCCCATGGCGTTTGCCCATGAGCCGCTCGTCCGAAGGTAACGGAGCAGCTCCGTTGGAGGGCGCGCCCCCGTCACAGCTCACCGAGCTTTCTCCCCGGCTTCGTCGCGTGATCGCGAACAATGGAGGGCCTTTCACCTTCACCGGCACGTGCAGCTATATCGTCGGGCGTGGCGAGGTCGCGATCGTCGATCCAGGACCCGCGGGGGATGAGGCTCATCTCGCCCGATTGCTCGATGCGATTCGCGGCGAGAGTTTGCGCCACATTGTCGTCACTCACACGCATCGCGATCATTCGCCGGCGGCTCGCGCGCTCAAGCAAGCGACCGGCGCGCCTATCGTGGGTTGCGGCCCCCACCGGCCGGCGCGACCGAACGCGGCGCAAAGCAAGGATCGGCTCGATTCGGGGGGCGATCGCGAGCATGTGCCCGATCTTCTCATGCGAGAAGGCGACATCATCTCGGGTCCGGATTGGACGCTTTCGGCGATCGCGACGCCGGGCCACACCGCCAATCATCTGGCCTTCGCGCTCAAGGAAGAGAAGGCGCTCCTATCCGGCGATCACGTGATGGCCTGGTCGACGACGGTGATTGCCCCACCGGACGGTTCGATGGCCGACTACATGGCCTCTTTGCAACATCTCCTCACCTTCGACCACGTCCTCTACTGGCCCGGGCATGGAGGGCCGGTACGCGAACCCGCTCGCTACGTGCGAGGGCTGGCGGCACATCGTCGCCGGCGGGAAATGATGGTCCTCGATGCGGTGCGAAACGGCGCAGAGGAGATCGATGCCATTGTCGAGGCCGCCTATCCAGCCATCGCACCGGCGCTCGCTGGAGCCGCGGGCCTCTCGACGCTCGCCCATCTCGAATGGCTCGTCGAGCGCGGTGAAGTGATCTCGCAGAGCGGACAGGTGTCGTTCGATGCGCGTTATCGGCCGGCGTGACCGGGTTTGCCCTGGACCAAGGCTCCAACCCTGTCGAGATAGGCGGCGATATCGCCATCGTCAGCGTGGAGAAGCGGCCAGGGTTGGCGCGCGATGAGGCGCACATCGACCCTGATGCCGTCTTCCGTTGCCAATAACCGCACGATCGCGTCACTCGGCCACCGGAGGAGGAAGCTCGGGACAACCGCGGCGAAGCGCGCCTCCTTGTTGAAGGGCGGCCGTGCGTAGTCGACGATGGTCACGTGCCATCCACTCATGCCGGCGGCGCGCAAGGCAAAGCGTAAGGCATCATTCATCTGTTCATCGAGCAGCACCGCGGATAGGGCTCGCGGCGCGCCTGCGTCCATCGTGCTTGCCTCGACGGGGGGTCCCCAGCCTTTTGCCAATTGCTTCAACGGTTGTAGCGGCTGGGGTGGGTTGTCGGGGTCGGTCGTGAGGTCAAGCGCAGGCGGCGAGGCGAGATCGCGCAGGTAGAGCCCGACGGGGTAGGCGAGGAGAAGGAGGCCGAGGAAGAGGCCGATCACGGCGCTGCGCATGCCGCGCGCGCCGTGGCGCCAACCTGCGGTGAAGGCGATGCTCGCCAACAGGATCGCAACGACCCCGAGCGTCGCGCATGCGAGAACAGCCGCCAGAGCTTCGAAAGGCTGCAACCTTTTGAGCCAGACCAGCAGAAGCGAAAGCGCCAGCGACAGCCAGGCGAAGAGCCCGAGGCGCCGGCTCAAGACCGCGGCACGGGACAGGGGCTCCTCGATCAGCAGCCGGCGCATGATTTACCGGCCTCGCGCATAGATTGAGGCGATTCGTCGGGCACGCTTGCGAACGAAGGTTCTGAGCCTTTGACCATTCCGGGAAGTATATTCGGCGCGGTGGACAAGCTTCAAGGAAACTCGGGCGAGGCCCTCGTGGATTTTTCTCCGCTGCGTTTCGAAGCGGGCCGGTTTCCCGCGCCCGGGCCAAAGGCGCAGCCGAGAGGGCTTTCAGGATCCCGCCCGCGCAGCCTCGCCGCGCGCGGCGGGGAGAACATAATTTTGGAAGCGATCGCGCAGAGCCGTCTTGAGGATCTTGCCTGTTGCCGTATGCGGTATCTCATCGACGAGCACCATGTCGTCGGGCAACCACCATTTGGCGATCTTGCCCTTCAGGAATTCGAGTACGCTGTCCTTTGTGGGCGTGCGATCCTTCTTGGCGACGACGATGAGGAGCGGCCGTTCATCCCATTTCGGATGACGCACGCCGATGACAGCTGCCTCCGCGATATCGGGGTGCCCGACGGCGATATTCTCGATGTCGATCGAGGATATCCATTCGCCTCCCGATTTGATGACATCCTTGGAGCGGTCGACGATCTGCATGTAGCCGAGCTCGTCGATGTTGGCGACGTCGCCGGTGTCGAAGAAGCCCGTCTCGTCGAGGATCTGTCCACCGACTCCCTTGAAATATGCGGATGAGACTGCAGGGCCGCGGACCTTGAGGCGTCCGAAGGCCTTGCCGTCCCGGGGCAGCGAACGGCCTTCATCGTCGGTGATCTTCATCTCCACACCGAAGGGCGGATGGCCTTGCTTCATCATCAGATCGAACTTCGCCTCCGTGTCGAGCCCCTTCGTCTCCGGCTTGAGAGAGCAGAAAGTGCCGAGTGGGCTCATCTCGGTCATGCCCCAGGCATGGATCACGTCGACATTGAAGCGTTCGGAAAAAGTCTTCGTCATGGCTCGCGGGCAGGCGGAGCCGCCGATGATGACGCGTTCGAGGAGCGGCAACTCGAGATTATTGGCCTCGAGATACTGCAACAGCATGAGCCAGACGGTCGGCACTGCGGCCGAGAAGGTGACATTCTCCTTCTCGAGGAGCTCGTAGATGCTCGCCCCGTCGAGCTTGGGTCCGGGCAGGACGAGGGTTGCGCCCGTCATCGGGGCCGAGAATGCGAGCGACCAGGAATTCGCGTGGAACATCGGCACGACCATCAAGGCCACATCGCGCGAAGAGATGCGGAAATTGTCCGACATGCAGGCGATGAGTGAATGCAGCACATTGGAGCGATGGCTGTAGACGACGCCCTTCGGCTCGCCGGTCGTGCCCGACGTGTAGCACATGCCGCACGCATCATTCTCGTCAACCTCGACCCAGGAAAAATTGCCGTCGGCTGCGGCGATCCACTCCTCGTATGGCACCGCGTTTTTGAGCGTGGTCCGCGGCATATGCGCCTTGTCGGTCAGGACGACGAAGCGTTCGATCGTGCTCAACTTCGTGGCGATCTTTTCGACGAGCGGCACGAAGGTGAGGTCGAGGAAAAGCACGCGATCTTCAGCGTGGTTGATGATGAAGGCGATCTGGTCCTCGAAGAGTCGCGGGTTCACCGTATGATAGACCGCGCCGGCCCCAATGATTCCGTACCAGCATTCGAGATGGCGGGCGGTGTTCCAAGCGAGAGTTGCGGCGCGATCTCCCGGCCGAATGCCATCAGCAACGAGCCGCTGTGCGACCTTGAGGGCACGTTCGCGCAGTTCGGCATAGTTCGTCTCCACGATCGGCCCCTCGACCGAACGCGACACGATGCGACGATTCGGATGCTGCATCGCCGCATAGTCGATGATCTTGTAAGCGAGAAGCGGCCAATCCTGCATCAAGCCCAGCATCGACGTTCCTCCGTTAGGCGGAGTTCTCCCCGCGCTTGTTCGTCTGGAATATTAAGCAAATTGACGGTGAGGCGAAAGTGCGCGCAAGTTCAACTTGTTGCGCAAAGTCGCGAGGCACTCTTGAAAAGGCTCGGGATGCTCCCGGCAATTCGTTGGGCCAAGGCATGAGCGGGGACAGAATCGGGAAGACGAATGCGCGTCTTCCTCCGGGGCGCGACAGAGTTCACGCGCTCTGATGCCTCATGAACGAACGGAGAGATTCATGATGGCCGCCGCCATGACAGGGCCGTCCCTACCAGAACAACCCGATGCGTTTCGCGTTTGGCTCAGATTTTTGCGGCTCGATCAGCGACTACGCCTCATGATGGGTCGGTCCTTGCGGCAGATCGGGCTCTCGATTCCGCAATTCGACGTGCTATCCGCATTGGACCAAAAGGCCGGTATCACTCAGGGCGAGCTCGCTCAGAAGCTCTTCGTGACAAAGGGCAATGTTTCGGGCCTGATCGACCGTCTGGTCGAGGCGCACCTTGTAGAGCGCAGGCCAGCAAGCAGGGACCGGCGTTCCCACTCCCTTTTCTTGACATTGGCCGGCAAAAAGCTCGCCGCAGCCGGTTTTGCAGTGCAAAAAGAGTTTGTCGAGAATAGCCTGGGAAAACTCCGCGTTCAGGAACTCGCCTCCCTCCATCGCCTTCTCGCACGCTGGCGGGACGCGGCCCGGGAAGCTGACGAGACCAAAGGCCGCAGGCTTCACCCCGGAAAAAAATCAGGAAATTAAAGCGACCTTCACGACTGCGGCGCGAAATCTCAAATATCGGCCATTGAGGCGTCGACATTGAGCCATCATCGCCGAGCACATAGCGCCGCGAGCCCCTGCGCTCATTTCCCTTTTTCAATGAGAGCTTTGCCATGCGTGCATCGACCAAGCCTCGTCTTTCTTCGTCACTGCCGCACAAACCCGGGGCAGCGATCCCGAAATTCCGTGAGGTTCGCCTCTCGGCCGTGGCCGCGGCCTGCGCCTCGCCGAAGAGGTCGAGTGCCGAGGCGCCCAAGAAGTACGGCACGATCGTTCCCGCGAGGCGCTTCGAGGAAGGCTGACCTTGGCGCCGATGGCGCCTGAAGGGCCGGCCCGTGGCCTTTCGCGTCGTCAGGCGGTTCTGGCGCCGCTCGTTGGCGGCGTTGCCGCGCTTGGTCTCAACGGCTACGCCTTCGCTTACGCCCCTGCGGTGCAGCTCGATGTGACGCGCTACCGCATCGCGCCAAGACAATGGGCGTCCGGCCCGGCCCTCCGAATAGCCGTGCTCACCGACCTGCATTTCGGAGAGCCCTTCGTTTCCCTCGGACGGCTCGACGAGATCGTCGCGACGACGAATTCGCTTGCTCCGGATCTGATCTGTCTGCTCGGAGATTTCGAGCCCGGCCATCGTTTCGTTTCGCGTGTCGTGCCCCGCGCCGATTGGGCGCGCTCGTTGGCGGCGCTCAAAGCTCCGCTTGGCGTGCACACCGTGCTTGGCAATCACGATTGGTGGTCGGACGCCGAGGCCCAGCTCAGATGCACCACGGTTCCGCTTGCCGGTCGTGCGCTGATGGATGCGGGGCTTCCGGTGCTCGATAATCAGGCGGTGTCTCTCGTGAAGGACAACCGGCGCTTTTGGGTGGTGGGGCTTGCGGATCAACTCGCCTACCATGTGCGGGGACGCCGGTGGATGGGTCGGCATGATCTCGCCGGCGCCCTCGCGCAGGTCTCGGATGGCGCCCCCATCCTGTTGCTCGCTCACGAGCCCGACATTTTCGCCGCGATGCCGGACCGGGTGGCTTTGACGCTCTCGGGCCACACGCATGGGGGCCAAGTGCGGCTTTTCGGCTATTCTCCGCTCGTGCCCTCCGATTACGGAAATCGCTATGCTTATGGGCATGTAACGGAAGCGGGGCGTCACCTCGTCGTCTCCGGCGGGATTGGCCCCGGCAAGCTGCCGCTGCGGTTCGGCGTGCCGCCGGAGATCGTCTTGATCGATCTGCAGCCTTCGGCTTGAGGCGCGGGTCCGGTGAACTCGAGCCTTCGTTCCAGGAATCCCTAGCTTTCGACTGGGGCCGCAATTTTGATGCCCTTCGCCTCGATGAGGCGCGACAGATGGGATTTGCGGGCAACGAGGAAATCTAGAAGAAGCTGAGGATATTCCCGGCTCACCGCGCCAATGACGGAGGTTCTCGCGGCGAGATTGGAGCGCCAGCGTGCAACTTTTGGCTTTTCTGCAAAAATGCCGAAGTCATCGATGAGGTCGAAAACGTCGAAGTAGCGAAATACCGGACCGAAAACGGTATCGACGAGCGAGAAATCCGTCCCATCATACCAAGGTCCCTGATCGAGACGTTTCTCGATCCAGGCAAAGCGTTCGGCAAGGAGCTGGCGCTTGGCCTCGAACCCCGCCTCTGCGGGTGCGGCATAGAACCCCCAGATATCATTGAGGATCGTCGAGCCGAACTCGACCGCGGCGCGGTGCTCGGCGCGCCGCAGCGGATCCTTCGGATGCAACGGCCTTTGCTGCGTCTCCTCGAGAAATTCGAGGATGACGGCGGATTCGAAAATGGCGGAAGGGCCGACTTTCAGGACCGGCGTCTTGCCAAGAGGCGAAAGAGACTTGAACCAGTCGGGTTTGTTCGAGAGGTCGATATCCACGCGCTCGAAGGGGACCTGCTTCTCGGTCAGCGAGATCACGGCGCGTTGCACATAGGGGCAAAGCTTGTGGCTCACGAGAAGAAGAGCTTCATCCATGACGAACTCCGATTCTACGATTGTCGACGGCGGGTCTGCCGCGCCGGACCGCAGACGATGGCAAGCTGCCATCATGATCGCGGCTCAACGCCCATTCCGGGGCCATCGTGGATTTGGATGCATATGCATCAATATATAGATGCAAATGCATCTGGTAGGCAAGCTTGATGCCTTTGCATGGATTGCTAATATTTCAGCATGACCGAAAACGCTCCCTCGGAAACCGTCGTCCAGGCCTGGGCGCGTTTGGTGAAGGCGCAACATAAGGTGCTGGGTGCGGTCGAAGCCGATCTCAAGAGGGCGGGATTTCCGCCGCTCGCCTGGTACGATGTGCTCCTGGAACTCAGGCGCGCGCCAGGACAGGGTCTTCGGCACCTCGAGATCGAGGCCGAGCTCTTGCTCGCGCAGCATAATGTCTCACGTCTTGTCGACCGGCTCGAGAAAGCGGGGCTCGTCGGGCGCCGTCCGGTGGCGGAGGACGGCCGGGGCCAACTCGTCACGATCACGCCGAGCGGTCGTGACCTTTTGCGGCGGATGTGGCCAGCATATCGCGCGGCGATCGCGCGGCATGTCGGGCGAAAGCTCGAGAGCGAAGCGAATGCAAGGTCGCTCGCGGACCTGCTCGGTCGATTGATCGATGCAGGTTAGGTTTCGGAGCGACGGAGTATTGCAGGCGAGCTTTGGTGCTGCCCGCAGATGCTGAATAAGGGCTGAAATCGCGACCGTTTAGGACAACCGGAGGAGGGCTCAGCCCTCAATTTGCAAATTTGCGGACCCGATGGTCTTGCAATAACTGCGACGCCGAGCAGAAGTATGCCGGCGGCCACCACGACGTAGGCGGCCACGATGGCGGCCAAGGCGCCACATAGGACGGCGTCGACCAAAAGTTTCAAAATCAACATCGCTGCTCCCCAAACGGCAACTCCCCGTGCCGCGTTGGCGCGATGGAGCTGTTCCAAAGGCCATTTTGCAAATTGCGAGCCGGAGCTACGAAGCCAAGGCGGACAGATCGCGAGGCGCAGTTTTCGGACAGCGATCGCGAAGCGACAAGAAACCCGGGTCCATATCCCCCGCGCGACCGAGGCTCAGGGGTTCCGCTCGACAGCCGTCCGGATCAATTTAGAAAGCGTCCGCACACGCAGCTTCTCCATGATGCTCGCGCGATGATGCTCGACGGTGCGCACGCTTATTCCCAACTCGGCAGCGATCAGCTTGCTCGATTGGCCTTCGGCAAGACGCGCGAATATCGATCTCTCCCGAGGCGTCAGCGTCTGAAAACGCGCTTCGTTGTCGGCGATTGCGACGGCTCGCTGCCTTGCGTCGGCGGAACGCCGCAAGGCACCGCGAACGCTTTCCAACAACTCCGCAGGACTGAAGGGCTTCGTCACGAAATCCATCGCTCCGGATTTGAGTGCCGCGACGGCAAGGGCCACATCGCCATGGCCTGTTATCATGACGATTGCGGGCTCGGCGCCGCGTGCAAAAAGATGCCTTTGCAGTGCAAGCCCGTCCATTCCCGGCAAGCGCACATCAACGAGGACGCATGCTCTTTGCTTTTCACCTTCCTTCGAAAGAAAGTCCTCCGCGCTCACATAGCCGCGCGCCCGCAAGCCTGCGCTCTGCAAGAGAAGCAGGAGAGCATCCCGCATCGGCGGATCATCCTCGACCACATGGACGACCTCGTCATCGAGCATCGTTACTCAACCGATCACAGGCAAACGGAATGCGAAATGCGCTCCGTTCGCGCTCGTGCGCTCGCACCACAGCCTGCCACCATGAGCTTCCACGATCTGTCGGCTGAGCAGAAGCCCTAATCCCATGCCGCGAGGCTTGCTCGTGGTGAACGGCTCGAAAAGTCGGTCGGCGATCGCTTGCGCGAGGCCCGGTCCATTGTCCACGACATCGACGCAAATTTCGTCACGCATCTGGCTTATTCGCACCTTGACCTGCTTTTCCCCGGTGCTGCGCTCGGCGGCCGCTTCAATGCCGTTTCGAACGAGGTTAACCAGGATCTGCTCGACTTGGACGCGATCGGCGGAGATCGCGGTTTCCGAGAGAGATTCGACGTGGATTTCCACACCATTGGCCTGTGCCTCGTCGACCAGGGCATGAGCGACCGTTCGTGCCGCGTCCGCGAGCGCGACGGGAGCGAGCCGGGGCTCGCCTTTCGTGAAGAACGCGCGCAAGCGCTCCACGACCTCACCCGCGCGCAGTGCTTCGTTTTCGATCTTGCCGAGGGTATTCGTGAGAAGATCATCGCTGCCCGGCCCCATTTTGGAGAGGCCGGCGCAAACATGCGCGTAAGTCGCAAGGGTCGCGAGAGGCTGGCTGATCTCGTGCACGATGGCGCTGCCGAGCGCGCCTGCCGTCGCAAGGCTGGTCACGCGCCCGAGCTCTGCCTGTTGCTGTCGCAATTTAAGCTCGGCGCCATGCCGTTCGGTCACGACCGCTCCGAGCATCAGGCCGGCGATCGCGAGCGTTATCGAGAAGATCTGGAACTCGGCGAAATCCGATGCGGGATAGGCGAGCAGGCCGATGAGAGCGACGAGCGCCAACTGCTCGAGCAGAATCGCCGCTGCGCACCAGGCCAGCCCGTGGCGAAGGCCAATCCAGATGACCGGCAAAAGAAGAAGGTAAAAGAATTGATCCTCATCGGGAGGCGCAACAGCGAAAACCACAAAGAGCGCGAAGATGAGGCCAACCGTGAATATTCCAAGATCAATGATGCGATCGCGTTTCGGCAATTCTTGCCAGCGCCTCCAAGCGAGGGGAGCGCTCATGAGTACCGGGAAAAGAGCCACGATGCCTGTGACGTCGCCGACCCAGAAGTAGCGCACCGAATCGGTAAACTGCTTCGCGGGAAGGACGTTCATCGACACCAGCGCTCCGCTTGCGGCACAGGCGATCGCCAACACGCCGATCGCCGTGACGCCGAGGAAGCAGCCGATATTGCGCACAGTCTGGAACCCACGCGCGGGCTGCACGAAGGCTTTCAGCAGCAAGGCGAGGCCGGTGTAGCCAGTGGCGATGATCGCGTCGAGGACAAGAGCCGGCGCCACCCAGATCGAAACGGCGCCGTTCAGGACATCGCCAAGGACGGCCGCGACGTAGAGGGCGGGCGCGAAACGAAAGCCCTTGATCAGAAGGAGGGCCAAGCTGCAGGCGGGTGGGGGATTCCAGAGGGTGAAGCCGATTTTCGGCAGCGCTTGCAGCAAGCTGATGCGGTCGAGAATGACGTATGCCACGACATAGGCGCAGACGACCAAGGGCGCGCTCGGATCGCGCCATCCTTTTGCGTTTGTCTCCACCATTGCCCGGCGCTCCGGCTCCGACGAGCATGACTGGCGATACGATGCCTTGAGCAGTAACGGCCAAGATGATCGGCAAAGCAACGCACATCAACCCTCAGTATTGGAGGTAGGTAAAAGTACCCATAGACGAAATTTCCGTTTTCGGGCGAGGTTTACGCGATTTGCATTGGGGCATTGGGGAGCGCGGGAAGACGAGAGGCTTGCCAGCGTGAGATCGGCACGCTTGGACTTGCAACCTAGTGTCGTGAGATGTTGTTTGGAAAACGGTTGAAGCTGAGGAACGACCTGACGCTGATCGCGAACCGGTGGCTCGCGGCTCACCACATGGAGCCTTGGGTTCTTCCGAGCTCATGGTGCTATAGCTCAGGCGACTACGCTGCCTACAAGTACGATGGATCCATTCTGGGCGACCGGTTCCTGTTTTCCGGCCCCGACTACACCTCCCTGCGATTTATTTCGCTCGGCAATTGGTCGAGAAACGGCACGATCGCCATCAGGCGGTCCAGAACCGGGCTTTGTTCGGGCGAAGAAGCCTTAACTCGTCAGACCAGCGGGCCCGTGCGGACGCACGAGGAGGCGGGTACCTGATGTGGCAAAAAGGGCGGAAGCCGGACGATGTCTTTTCGCCGAGAGCGCAACAACGCGATGGCTCTCGTTCACGCTCGCAATGCGGTCTTGCGCGCTCTACGGGAACTTGAGATCGCGCGTTTTGGG
>Ga0213876_10002564_pt1 | contig 10623 bp, 4 predicted proteins | sample BarmaccomBMRX_R9_FD_160113 | JGI IMG/M metagenome (GOLD analysis project Ga0213876, IMG submission 160113) | Root-associated microbial communities from Barbacenia macrantha in rupestrian grasslands, the National Park of Serra do Cipo, Brazil - RX_R9 | ecosystem: Host-associated > Plants > Roots...
CAACGGGCCGACCGCCTCGCGCTTCCTTGCCCAGCCGACGCAGCTCAGCGTCTGGGTCGATGAACGGCGCATCGTCACAGTCGATCGTCCCGGCAACCGCAAGCGCCTCACCGTGCCGGCGGCGAGTCTGCCGCCGGGCGAGCACCGCGTCGCCGTCAACTGGCTCTCCGAATTCGGTCCGGCGGCGGTCGGCGCGTTCCGGGTCACGGTGCCGAAGCCGTCCGTCGCGACCGCGGAGGTGCGCCGGTGAGACGCATCTTCCTCGCCGTTCTCTTGCTGTTGATCGCCGGATCCGTCGCCGCCGACACCGCCGTCTCGGGCACGATCGCGACGAACACGACCTGGTCGCTGGCCGGGAGCCCCTACGTGTTGACGGGCGACGTCTCCGTCGGCGGCACGAGCGCGCCGGTGCTGACGATCGACGCCGGCGTCGTCGTCAAAGGCAACTCCCACGCGCAGCTCCTCGTGAACGTGTCGGCGGCCGGAGCGATCCAGGCCAACGGCACGTCTGCCTCGCCGATTCTCTTCACGTCGAACGGCACCGCCACCGCCGGCTACTGGTATGGCCTGCGCCTCGGCAACACCGCCGGCGCGCCGGCGAGCTCGTTGTCCTACACGAACGTCGAGTACGCCGGTTCCACCACCTACTCCGTCGCCGGCGTCCTGATCCTCGGCGGCGCACCGACGCTCGACCACGTCATCTCCCGCAATCACCAGTACGCCGGCTTCCGCATCGACGGGGGCGCGCCAGTCTTCACGTCGTGTGAGAGCCGTTCGAATGCGAACTACGGCATCTACATGAACGCCGGCTCGGCGACGTTCACCGACCTCGTCGTGGCGAGCAATACCGGCAAGGCGCTCTCCGCTCCCGGCGACAGCGAGTTGCTCGGGATGGGCGGCATGAGCATGACGGGCAACGGCACGAACGGCGTCGAGCTGCGCGGCGCGACGATCGCCGCGAATCGCACGTGGCGCACGTGTGCCGCGCCGTATCTGATTGCCGGCGCGATCCGCGTCGAAGGCCCGGCCGCTCCGGTTCTCACGATCGAGCCGGGCACGACGTTCAAGTTCGCGAGCGGCACGAATCTCATCATCAATGACCACGCGAGCGGCGGTCTGGTCGCGAACGGCACGTCCGCCGCACCAATCCTCTTCACCAGCAGCGCCGCGACTCCGAGCGCCGGCTCGTGGTATGGCGTGGCCTTCGGCGCGACCGCTTCGCCGCCGGCGAGCTCGATCTCCTACGCCACCGTCGAGTACGCCGGCTCGACCGCCTATAGCGTCGGCGGCATCAACATCACGGGCATCGCTCCGTCGCTCGACCACGTGACGGCACGGCTCAGCGCGCACGCGGGCATTCGCATCGAGGGCGGCGCCACGCCGTCGATCAGCAACTGCGACGTCCGCCAGAACAGCGGCATCGGCATCAACATCGTCGCCGGCGGCGCGACGCTCACTGATACGAGCCTCACCTCGAATACCGGCCTGGCGATGACGATGCCGGCCGACGCGGGGATGACGGGCATGACCGGCCTCTCCGCCACCGGCAACGGCACGAACGCCGTCGAGCTCCGCCCCACCACGATCGCCGCGAATCGCACCTGGCGCGCGAGCGCCGTCCCGTATCTCGTCTCCGGTAACGTGCTCGTCGAAGGAGCGGCGGCGCCGATCCTGACGATCGAGCCGGGTGCGACCGTGCGTTTCGCCTCCGGCGGACAACTCACGATCAACGCCAACAACAAAGGCGGACTCCAGGCGAACGGCACGTCGGCGTCGCCGATCATTCTCACGTCGAGCACCGCCTCTCCAGGCTCGTGGCGAGGCCTCTATCTCGGCGGCTTCGCCGGCGGTCCGGCCAGCTCCGTCGCCTACACGACGATCGAGTATGCCGGCAACACGTCCTACACCATCGGCGGCCTGACGATCGCCGGCGGTGCGCACGTCGTCGACCACGCCACGATCCGCAACAACACCTACGGCGGCGCGGTGATCCTCGGCGGCACTTCGACGATCAGCAACTCGACCATCAGCAACAACTCCGGACCCGGCGTGCGCGGCATGGGCGCCGCGACGCTCGCCCTGACCGGCGACGCGTTCACGAACAACGCCGGCTACGCCATCTCCCTCCCGACGAACCTCGGCCTCTCCGACGCCTCCTCGCTCACCGCGACCGGGAACACCGGCGGCAACGCGATCGAGGTGCGCAGCGGGTTCATCACCTCCGACACCACCTGGCCCACGGCTTCCCTGCCATACATCCTCACCGGCGCGATCACAGTGGAAGGGCCGGCAGCGCCGATCCTGACGATCGCCGCCGGCAACTCGGTGCGCTTCGCTTCCAACACGCAGATCGTCGCCGCGAACGCCGACAAAGGCGCGTTGCGCGCGAACGGCACCGCGGCCGCGCCGATTCTCTTCACCGCGAACGGCAGCACCACCGCCGGCTTCTGGTACGGCCTCCTCCTCGGCGACTTCGCCGGCTCGCCGGCCAGCAGCCTCTCGTTCGCGACGATCGAGTACGCGGGGAGCTCGACGTATCAACGCGGCGGCCTGACCGTGAACGGCCTCTCGCCCCAGCTCGATCACCTCACGCTGCGCAACAACGCCGTGGCCGGACTGGTCGCGACGCGCAGCGCGACGCCGCGCATCACGAACTCCGTTTTCGCCGCGAATCCGGCCGGCGTGCTCGTCACCCAGACGGCGCAGGTCTTCGCATCGCTCAACTACTGGGGCAGCGCCGCAGGCGCCTGCGCGCCGGGCAGCTGCGCGACGGGACAGCAGTCGGTATCGGGCAACGCGATCGCAGAGCCGTGGCTCGTCGCCGCTCCGACGACGGCGCAGTATCTGACATCGGCCCTGCAACGCAACCGGGCGTTCAGCCCGGCGATCGCCGTCCAGACCAAGCTCGACTACGGGCTGCTCGTCAGCGGCAGCGCAGCCGTGACGTTCCGCGATGCCGGCGGCAACAGCGTGCGCACGTTCACCACGAGCGGCACGACCGGCGCGATTGCCTGGGACGGCAAGAACGACTCCGGCACGGCCCAGCCGAACGGCACGTACAGCTACGAGATCGCCGCGACGGCTCCGTCGCTGCCGCCGGCGACGATCGCCCGCGGCGTGGCGGTGATCGACAGCAGCCGCGGGCTGGTCGTCGGCACGCCGGCCACGCAGGCTTTCTTCAGCCCGAACGGCGACAGCGTGCAGGACACCTCCCCGATCGCCTCGACCGCCAACTACGACGACACCACCTGGACCGTCTCCCTCCTCGACGCCGCGTCGAACGTCGTACGCGCGCAGAACGGCAGCGGCGCCGCGATCGGCTTCACGTGGGACGGCCGAAACGCAGTCGGCACCGTCGCCCCCGACGGCGCCTACACGGTGCGCATCGACGCGGCCGTCGGCACCGCGACGGCGAACGTCAGCGGCACGACGACGCTCGATACGACGCCGCCGGCGATCGCCATCACCTCACCCACTTCCGGCTATGTCGTCTCGAACGTCTACCTGAACGGCGGCACGTCCATCTCGCCGATCGGCAACGTCGCCGATGCGAATCTCAAAGACTGGACGCTGCAGCAGGGCAACGGCGCCTCGCCCGCAGCATGGTGGAGGCTCAACGGCGGAACGACCGCGGTGAGCAACGCCTCGCTCGGCACGTGGGCGACGGCGACGCTGGCGAACGGCAGCTACGCATTCCGGCTCGACGCCACCGACAAGGCCGGCAACAGCGCGAGCACGCCGGTCCTCCCGGTGGTGGTCGGGCACTTCAGCGTCACGCAGAGCGGCTACCAGTTCAACGGCGTCGGAGGACAGACGGTGACGTACTCGTCGAGCCTGCCCTTCCCGTTGACCGAGACGCTGACGATCCGCAATGCGGCGGGCAGCGTCGTCCGCAACCTCGTCGTCTCGAATGCGCGCAACGCCGGCACGTTCAACGACGCCTGGAACGGTCTCGATGACGGCGGCGCGGTCCTTCCCGATGCGCCGTACTTTTACCTCGCGACCGTCACCGACGGCACGCACACGTTCACGCTCGACCACAGCACCGACTACCGCAACGACCTGGCGGCCGAAAACGACGGCCTCGTCATCCCGGAGTGGGATCCTTACAACAACCGGCCGCTCCGTTTCACGTACAGCTTCAACCAGCCGGCGCTCGTCACGATCGCGACGTCCACGCTCGGCTCGAGCGTCGGCGGCGATTGCTCGGCTCCGAGCCCGACGTTCTACTGTCCGGTCATCGATCTCTGGCAACCGGCCGGAACGCATACGTTCAGCTGGGCCGGCGTCGACAACACCGGCGCGTACCGCGAGATCCGCGGCATCGGCATCCGCGCCGCGACGACCGGCTGGCCGACGAACGCGGTCGTCCTCTACGGCACCCAGACGATCGTGGACAACGTGCGCGTGACGCCGGCGGTCTTCGGCCCCGGCACCGGCACGCCGCAGACGATCGCCTTTGACCTGCAGACGTACCTCAGCCGCCCGGCGACGGTGACCATTGCGCTACGCAACCTCGAGTCGCGCACGTTCCTCCGCACCATCACGCTGCCCAACACCGCGCCCGGACACGTGACCGCGACCTGGGACGGCCAGGCCGACAACGGCATGCCCGTGGCCCCCGGCTTCTACCAGGTTCTCGTCACCGCGACCGACCCGATCGGCAACCGCGCGAGCGGCGACATCCTGACCACGATCAAGTACTGAGGCGAGGAAAGCATGAAAAACCTTCACGAACGCACCCGCCGCCTGCCGGTCCCCTTCTCGGCCCTCGCGGCGCTTCTCTTCCTGCTGACCGCACTGTCGGCATCCGCGGCGTACATCGGATACTGCGGCAACGCCACGGGACCTTGCTCTGCGGACAATCCGAAGTCGCCTTGCTATGCGCCGCCGGAGCCCGACCCGAAGTGCGAGCCCTGCGACAAATGCACGATGTCGCCCTGTTATGCGGCGACGGGCGTCTATGTCTCGGACGTCGTCGACCTGCAAATCGGCACCCCCGGTTTTCCGCTCGAGGCCACGCGCCACTATCAAAGCAACCGGGCCATCGACGGAGACCTCGGCTTCGGCTGGGTCTCCAGCCTCTCCGCACATCTGAGCTACACCGTCTATCTCGCGGGGGCTCCCTCGACCGTGCTCAAGGAAGCCGACGTCCGGGTGCCCGAGGGATCGCTTTATCGGTTCAAGGAAAATGGGGATGGGAGCTTCACGCCGCCGAACGGACGCTTCGATCGTCTCGTTCACAACGGAGACGGTTCCTTCGATCTGACGCTTCAGCGCACCCGCTCTGTCCTGCACTTCGATGCGACGGGAAAGCTGCTCAGCATGGTCGACGACTACGGCAACACGCTCGCCTACACCTACTCCGGTGATCGCCTGCAACGCGTGCAGGACATGTCCGGATCGGGTCGGTTTCTCGACGTGACCTGGGGCGGCGACGGACGCATCAGCGACGTCACCGACTTCACGGGTCGCAGCGTTCACTACGACTACGACGCCCGCGGTGTCCTCACCGGAGCCACCAATCCCCTCGGACAGAAGACGACCTACGACTACGTGGCCAATCGCTGGGCACCGCTGCTCAGCTCCGTCACCGATCCCTGGGGCCGGAACGTCACCACGATCACTTACGACCCGCAAAGCCGCACGCACAGCTACACCGAAGACGGCGAGACGTGGACGTATCTGTACACCTACAACGGCAACGCCGCCGTCACCGCGAAGTCCGATTCGGCCGGCCACCTGTGGAAGTTCACGTATACCGACGGCGGGCTCGTCACCGATCGCCTCGCGCCCGGCGCCACGGTCGCTTCGCACGCGACCTACGACGCCAACGGCCTGATCGTCGCGAAGATCGACGAGGTGGGCAAGAAGACCACTTACGCATACGCCGGCAACGGAAGCATCTCCAGCGTCATCCTCGACGATGGCGGCCCGAGCTCGATCGAGTACCGCTACGTCTACGACACGCAATTCCCGGAGAAGGTCGTGTCGATCACGCCTTATCGTCCGCGCACGACGCAGATCGATCAAAAATGGGTGGGCTGGCGCACGGAGTACTACGCACCCGGATCCCCGGCGCCCGGGGCCGTCTACCGTGAATCCCGACTGAACGGCGACGGAACGACGTCTCTCCTCGCGACGTATGTCTACGATACGCACGGCCGTGTCACGAGCATGACCGACGCAGCGGGCGCCGTGACCGACTCCGCGTACGACGGCGCCGGGAACCTTCTCTCGACGACGTTGCCATCGAACAACGACGCGGGCACACGGCCGGTCGTCACCTACGCCTACGACACGCTCGGCCGGCAGACATCCGAGACGGACGCGCTCGGAAAGACGGTGACATACACCTACGACGCGTTGAACCGCACGACGTCCGTCACGCTGCCCAAGCCGAGCTCCTCCTCGACGCTCGTGTTCACGACGAGCTGCGTCTACGACCAGCTCGAGCCGTCCTTTCCGAACCTCATCTTCAACCGCGTGACCGATCCGAACGGCCGCGTGACGCGCAGCGGCGTCGACGCGTTCGGGCAATTGGCGGCTTTCATCGATGCCGCCGGCAACGCAACGCTCTACGGCTACGACAAAGGCATTCCGGTCGCGCTGAACGACGCGAACGGAAACATCACGACGTTCACCTTCGACGCGCAGGGCCGGCAGACCGCCACCCATTTCCCCGATGGCCAGAGCGAGACCTACGTCTTCAACCCCGACGACACGCTGTACCGCAAGACCGACCGGAAGGGACAGTCCGTCACGTTCACGTATGACGGCTTGAAACGCATCACGACAGAGACGTACTCGACCGGCGGATCGCTCAACTACCTCTACGACGGAAAGCAGCTCGTCCAGGTGAACGACCTCACCGTGTCGCCCGGAGAGGTCCACACGTTCACCTACGACGCGAAGTTCCAGGTCGCCACGAACACGGAAGCTACGCGAGGAACGCTCACCTACACACATGACGCTGCAGGCCGCGTGAGCACCGTCTCGCTCTCGGGCGGACCGACGTCCACCTACGGGTACTACACGGACAGCAGCCCTCGCACGATCCAATGGTCTCCGCTCAGCGGGAGCTTCCAGTACACCTACCGTCCGAACGGGCAGATGGAAAGCATCACGTTCCCCAACGGCCAGTCACGGCAGTTCGGCTACGACGAGCAGGCGCGCCTCACGCTGGTGGACAATGTCCATCCCACGGCCGGGCATCTGGCGACGTTCGCCTACGGCTACGACGTCGACAACGCCACCGGTCTCCCGACGATGCTCGGCGAACGCACGCGCATCACCGCGACCATTCCGTCGCAAGGGCTCTCCGCCGCCGACACCCGGTTCTATTACGACGCGCTCTACCGGCTGACGCGTGCAGACTACCCGGTCGCCGGAGCGCTCAACGGCGACACGCATTCGTGGACGTACGACGCGATCGGCAATCGTCTGACGGCGACGGTCAACACCACGACCCGTACCTACACCTATCAGAGCGCGGGCACGAATCCGAACGCCTGGCAGCGGATGTCAAGCGACGGGCTGAGCGCCTACGCCTACGATGCAAACGGCAACACCACGACCCAAACCGGCTACACGTTCACCTGGGATCGAGAGAACCGGATGACCGGCGTCAGCGGCGCGGCGACCGCCTCTTATCGCTACGACTACGCCGGCCGCCGCACCACGCGTACCAGCGGCGGCACGACCACGGAGTCGATTTACGCGGACGTCAACCTGCTGCGCGACACCGGCGCCACCGTCACCGATTATCTCTACGGAATCGGCATCGACGAGCCGCTGGCGATGTTTCGCGGCGGCACCGTCTCCTTCTTCGACGTCGACGCCCTCGGCTCGATCGTTGCCGTGAACGCGACCGACGGCACGGTCGTGGACGACTATCAGTACGACGCGTGGGGCGTGACGCGCCTCGCCACGGAGACGATTCCCCAGCCCTTCCGCTTCACCGCCCGCGAAGCCGGCGACGTGCCCGGGCAGTACTACTTCCGCGCCCGTTTCCTCGCTTCCGACAACGGCCGATTCCTGAGCGAAGACCCGCTCGGCGTGAGCAGCCCGGTCTCCAATCCCGCCAGCCTCTGGTCTTACACCTACAGCGAAGACATGCCGGTGATGTATATCGATCCGTTCGGGCTGAAGAAGTGCCCTTGCGATGTGCTCAAAAAGCTCATCCACGCCAACAACACCTGCAAGGCACTGTCGGACAACACCGTCCTCTGCGTGGTCCTGGAAGAAAGCCAGGGAGACCCGACGAAGGTGAGCGCCAAGAAAGCCCGTGGTCTGATGCAGATCCGTGCGTCGGCGGCCAAGCAGCAACACTGCGCAAAGGACTACGCGTTCAATCCGGCGTCGAACATCAACTGCGGGACGTCTTATCTCTGCTACCTCTACGACCACCACGGGAACCACGACGTCACCACCACGATCGGTCTGTACAACACCAGGCCCCAAGGCCCGCCGATCAAGCACTACTCGGACGCGGTGAACAAGTGCATCAACTGCGTCACCGCCGGCGGCGACTGCAAGCAGTGCAACCCGTGGAAGTAGTCCCATCCCCCTCTCCCTCCGCCCGCCCGGGCGGAGGGAGGCCATCTGTCACGGTTTCGACAACGTCGCTCGGGAACTCTTTCGCGTCGAGGGCCGTACACCATGCATGCTGCCGATTCGGGCCGTCATCGTGGACGACGAGCCGCTCGCGAGGGAAGCCTTGCGCGAGCTGCTCCTGGCCGAAGACGCGGTGGAGCTCGTGGGAGAGTACCGGAACGGGTCGGCGTTTCTGGCCGACCTGCCGCGGGCGCATCCAGACGTCGTCTTTCTCGACATCGAGATGCCGCGCCTCTCGGGCTTCGACGTCGCGAGCGAGATCCGCACTGCCACGCCCGCCGCGCCCTTCCTCGTCTTCGTCACCGCCTTCGACCGTTATGCCGTCCGCGCCTTCGAAGAACAGGCGACCGACTACCTCATGAAGCCCTTCGACTCCGACCGTCTCGGCAAGACGCTGGCTCGCGTGCGGCGGGAGATGGCGCCGCAGTCGCCGGCGCCGCTTCCTCTGACGCCGGCCAGCTCGGCCGAGAAATGGCTCACGCGCATCGCCATCAAGGCGCCGGGACGCATTCAGCTCCTGCGCGTCGACGAGATCGACTGGCTCGAGGCGGCGGGCAACTACGTCCGCGTCCACGCGGGCAAGGCGGCGTATCTCTTCCGCACGACCGTCGCCGCCATCGAGACCCGTCTCGATCCCGGCCTCTTCGTGCGCATCCAGCGCGGCACGATCGTTCATGTCGACCGCATCGCCGAGCTGCAGTCGTCGTTCAACCGCGAGCAGATCGTGCTCCTGCGCGACGGAACGCGCCTCACGCTCAGCGCGCCGTATCGCGACCGCCTGCGCGGCATGGTCGAAGGCCTGTGAGCGCCCGCGAGCTCGAGGGGGCGGCATGACCGGCGGCATCACCTCGCTGCCTCGCCTCCGCCGCAACCTCGCGGCGATCTGGCTCCTGCTCGCGGTCGAGAATTGGTCGCGATACCTGCTCTGGTACGCGGGCGCCAACCTCTCCATGAAGCTCTCCCTCGGCGCTTACGCGCTGAGCCAGGCCGTCACGTGGTGGCTCCTGTCGTGGGTGATCTTCTTCATGATCGACTTCACGGCCGGCAAACGGCGCCTCGTCGCGCTGCCGTTCGCCGCGTTCATCGTCCTCACCTGCACCCTGCTCTCGATCTACGAGCGCTCGTTTCTTCTGACGACGATCGGCCCTCATCGCCACAGCACGCAGCAATCCGAGCTGGAAGCGTTGCTGCGGACCGACTTCTATCTCACCCTGATGTGGGTCGTCGCCATCGTCGCCCTCGGACGCGGCTTGCAGTGGTGGCACGTCGAGAAGACGGCGCCCGAACGCCACGCCCGCCTCGAAGCCGAGAAAGCGCGCGCCGAGCTTTCTGCGCTGGCGGCGCAGCTCGAGCCGCATTTCCTCTTCAACACCTTGAGCGGCATCTCCACGCTCGCCGCGCGCAATCCGGCGGCGGCGCGGGAGATGCTCGACGGTCTCGACGACCTCCTCACCTACACCACCCGCACCAACGCCGCCGTCACGCTCGACGAAGAGATGCACTTCGCCTCGCGCTATCTGCAGTTGCAGGCAGTGCGTTTCGCCGAGCGGCTCGAAGTGGAGGTCGACGTCGAGTCGTCATCGCTGCAATGCGTCGTTCCCCAGCTCATCCTCCAGCCGGTGCTGGAGAACGCCATCCGCCACGGCATCGAGCAGTTGGAGAACGGCGGCCGCATCTCGATCGGGAGCAAATTGCATGATGGCCGGCTCCTCCTCTCCGTGCGCAACACGGACGCCGGTGATGACGCGCGCTCCTCGGCCGGCCACGGCATCGGCCTGGCCTGCGTGCGCGCACGTCTCGATCTGCTCTACGGCGGCCGGCAAACGTTCGCCATCGAACGCGACGCCGACACGCAAAGCGTCACAGTGCGGATGTCGATGCCGGAGCTGAGGGCAGCATCTTGAAGAAGCCGCTCCGCCTGCTCGCGATGCCCGCCGTCATCCGGAACGCCGCGGTCTTCTGGGCGTTCTACGATCTCCTCGTCTTCCTCCATCTCGTGATGCAGCC
>Ga0213876_10002565_pt1 | contig 10621 bp, 9 predicted proteins | sample BarmaccomBMRX_R9_FD_160113 | JGI IMG/M metagenome (GOLD analysis project Ga0213876, IMG submission 160113) | Root-associated microbial communities from Barbacenia macrantha in rupestrian grasslands, the National Park of Serra do Cipo, Brazil - RX_R9 | ecosystem: Host-associated > Plants > Roots...
ATTTCCGACGCCTGCCCGTAATCGTCGCCGGGCGGCACCGTTCGAAGGTCAAGCACCACGCCGTTCAAGCTGCGCGTCCGGAAATCTTTCAAGGTCGCGTCCAGCTTCGACAACGTTTGCGGGTTGATTCCTCCCAGCCGGATGTACCCGAACCGGCCAAGCAGGATTTCGCTCCGGAACGGCCGGTCCGGGGCCGGCACCGGACCGGCTCCCGAGGCCTCCAGGGAAATGCCGGGCCCCAGCCGGGACAACAACCCTTCCAGGGTAGCCTCGCTTAGTTCCTGATTGCCTAAGGCCTGCGGGTCGACGTAACGGGACTTGATCTCCGACAAGATCTGTTGCAGCTCGCCGGGGCCAAGTTTATCGACCGACTCGCGCACCGCCGGAGCCGGAGAATGGCCCGGACCGGGCTGGGAAATCACGCCAGGAGAGGTGACGGCCGCCGCCGTGCCTGCGGGTTGCGGAATGGTGACGGGCTGGGCGCCGGCCCACGACGCCAAGCCGATAAGAACTAATGCCGCAAAGCGGCGGCAAGCGCGCATAAGGTTTCTCCCTCGAATTCAGATTAGCCCGATGTCGCGCCGGAAATAACAGCCATCAAAATTTATCCGCTCAACGGCATCGTAAGCACGGCGACGCGCGGTTGGAAGGTTTGCGCCCAGCGCAGTAACTCCCAGAACACGGCCACCGGCCGTCAGCACCCGGTTGTCTTCCTGCTGGGTGCCGGCATGAAAAATAAGCACGTCCTCAAGTTGCTCGGCTTCCGGCAATCCGGCAATCGGTTTTCGCGTCTCGTACTGGTCAGGGTAGCCGCCGGAAGCGAGTACGACGCACACGGCCGCCTGTTCGGTCCAGGCCGGCGTCACCTGGTCGAGGCGCCGCTCCAGAGTCGCTTCAAGCAGATCCAGAAGGTCGCTCTCCAGGCGGGGAATGAGCGCCTGGGTTTCGGGGTCGCCGAAGCGGCAGTTGAATTCCAGCACCTTCGGCCCGTCCGAAGTCAGCATCAGTCCCGGAAAGAGCAGCCCTCGATAATCCAACTTGTCCGCCTGGATGCCGTGCAGAAAAGGTTCCAGGATCTGTCGCCGGATTTCGGCCAGGTCCGGTTCCGCCAACTTATCGGAAGGGCTGAATGTTCCCATGCCGCCGGTATTCGGCCCGTGGTTACCTTCGTACAACTGCTTGTGATCCTGTGCGGTGGGAAACAGGATAAAATTGCGGCCGTCGACCAAGGCATGCACGGAACACTCGGTTCCGACCAGAAATTCCTCCAGCACAACCGTGTGGCCGGCCTCACCGAAACGTCCGTGCTCGATCATTTCCGCAAAGGCCCGCTCCGCTTCGGGCCGGTCGTGGGCGATTACCACCCCTTTGCCGAGCGCCAAACCGTCGGCCTTGATGGCGACAGGAAAGCTGAAATTTGCCAGCGCCGCGCGCGCTTCGCCCCGTGATCTGCAGACGGCATAAAAAGCGGTGGGCATGCCGTGCCGTACCATGAAATCCTTGGCAAAACTCTTGGACGACTCGAGTCTGGCCGCCGCTTGCCGCGGGCCGAACACGCGTCTGCCTGCATCCTCAAACAAGTCGACCACACCCCCAGCCAAGGCGTTATCCGGGCCGACGACCGTCAGGTCAATGTCTTGCTGTTCCGCGAATTTCAGGAGGCGCGGAAAGTCCCCGGCCGAAATGGCCGCATTCGTGGCCACGCGCGCGGTACCGGCGTTGCCCGGTGCCACGAAGATTTCGTGTACCCGGGCAGAACGCCGCAGCTTCCAAGCCAGCGCGTGCTCGCGCCCGCCGCTCCCGATGATAAGAACTTTCATGAACGGCCGGTTAAGGCGTGGACAAAATGTAAACCGTCGGGGTCGCTGGAAGGGTGGCGTGCGAAACGGTGAACTGGGTCCCCGGAATTCGCACCACGTTAAGGTTATGGAGCCGCGACAGCCAGTCGCCCAGGGGACGTAACGGGACTCTGCCCGAATAACGGGTTGCGTACATCATCGGTACGATGAGCCGGGGTTTCAGGCGCTCAAGCGTTTGTCTGCGTTTGTCATCCGTGAAGGCCGGGGGGCCGCCGGCCGGCAGGAAAAGCACGTCGACCGGCCCGATCTGGAGCGACTCCGACAAGGTGATCGCGTCTTCGATCGCGCCGAGGTGACAGAAGCGGACCCCGTCCATGGACCAGACATAAGCCACGTTGAGCTTACTTGAAGCAGCGTAGTTCTCGGAACCGGTGCGTACGCCCCGTACGAGGATCCCGCTCGCCCGGTCAACGCCGACCCCCATCGAGCTCCGAAAAATCTGCGGTGAACCGGATACCAGGTCGGTGTCGTCGGCCGTGTCATCCTCATGGGTGATAAGGACGACGTCACCTGGAATGCTGACCGGTTTTACCGGGTAGTTGAGGACGGCCGGATTGAAAGGGTCAATCACCACGCTCAAGCCGATCGAAGAACTTACGCGAAAACAGCCGTGCCCGAAGTATTGCACCGTTGCCTGGCCCGGCCCGGTATACTGCGGCCGGTTATCCTCCCGATGGCGGCGGTGTCCGCACCCGGCGAGCAGAAGCAGGGTGGCGGCTAGAAAAAGGCTGCAAACACTGCGGGACCGATGCCGCCAATGCCATAAGCGGGAAAATGCCACGAACGGCCGCAGAAGAAAAATTCCACAAACGCCACAAGCCAAAGAATGCCACAAGTGAAGAGTCATCTATTCGTGGCTCTGGATAGAAAAATGCCACGCAGGTCACAAGCGGAAAAATGCCAACGGCAGACAATGCTGCATGCGGTGTTCCTTCCGGCGGACCGGCATTCCGGTTGCCGGGCACCGGAAGCCCACCGCTTTGCAGGGATGTCCAGGGCGTTCAAGAGGTGCGTCGCCTCACGCAAGCCGGCCGCCAGCCGGCGCGACCAGGCAACCGGCGCCGGCTCCGCCGTGTGGTCAATTATGCGGATGGCTAATGATGCCCTCCACCGCCATGAAATCCGCCCCCCTGGAATCCACCGCCGCGGAATCCACCGCTGCGGAAGCCGCCACCGCGAAACGCTCCAACCGGGTGCGGGCCGGCGAAATGACGTTCTCCGAAGTGCCGCCCATAAAAGTGGTGATAGCCTCCCTCGAAGATTATCCCGCCACCATAGTAGGGGCCGAAGTCACCGACGTAAGGGCCGGAGTAAGGGCCATAGTAAGGACCCGGACCATAGCCCGTGGCATAATAGCCGCCGGCGCAACCGCTCAGCAGAAGAGCCGCCACTACACCGCCGGCCAGAAAAAGCTTTCGGCTTGTGTTCATACAGATCACTCGCGCTTGAGCCGGCGTCCGGCTTGGCGGCACTAACGCTTCTCGATGCGAAAATCGGCCACCTGATCAAATTGCTTTTTCTGTTCCGGGGAGAGCTCATCATAATGGGCCCGGATGGTATAACCGCCGACGAGTTTGCCGTTATCGATAAAAACCCAGTCGCTGATTTCATCCGGGTTTACGGAAACCGGATCGCCTTCTTTCAGGCCATGGATCTTTGTTGGAGCGTTGTCTATCCTGCCCTGGAAGCGGTTTCCGACCAACCGCACGTCAGAAAGCCAGAGGTGTTCGATCTCGTTGCCCTGCCGGAACGCCTTTTTCACTTCAAAGTCCTGCTGGCCTGGCGACGGATGCTGTAAGGCGGTGATGAAAGTACCGACGGTCTTTCGCGCCTGCAGAACCGCCCGGTGCATCCGGGCATGATTATTCTTTACGTCGAAAGATTCAGGTTCGGCGTTCGGCCGTCTGAGTTCATGCCCGACCGGATTATCGGCAACGGCCGTATGCAAGGCTACCCCTCCAAAAACCAGCGCCCCAGTTAATACCAGCGAGTTGATTTTCACACGGTGAGGTATCATCCCGGGCGAAATAAGTAAAGGGATAGGACGGCGGCTCCAGCGGCTCCGCGGATCGTGGGATTGGATGGCAATGATCAGGTTTTCGACCAAGATTACCCAAAGGCGAACCCTAGAAAGCCGCAAATATGAAGGTACCTTCCTCCGCATCCGAGGCTGAGCAGTTCGAACGCATCCGGACTGAGGTGTTCGAAACTCCGGACGCCGCCGTCGGCCGGATTGCGCAACGGTTTGCGGAACTCATTTACCGCCGTGCAGGGGCAGGACAGCGGGTGGTGTTGGGCCTGGCCACCGGGTCCACTCCGGTAAAATTGTACCGTGAACTGATCCGTTTGCACCAGGAAGAAGCGCTCTCTTTCCGGAACGTCGTGACCTTTAACCTGGACGAGTATTACGGGCTCTCGCCGGAACACCCGGAGAGTTATCACCGGTTCATGCACGACCAGTTGTTCCGGTGGATCGATCTTCCGCCGGAGAACACCCACGTTCCGGACGGAATGGTGCCGCGGGACGGCGTGTTTGCGTACTGCGCCGATTACGAGCGCCGGATTGCAGAGGCCGGCGGCCTGGATCTGCAGATTCTGGGTATCGGGCGCACCGGTCACATCGGGTTCAACGAGCCGGGTTCCGGCCCGGACTCGCGTACCCGGATGGTGGCGCTGGACCGGCTGACCCGGCGGGATGCGGCCCGCGATTTTCGCGGTGAAGCCAACGTGCCGGCTTACGCGATCACCATGGGAGTCGGCACCATCCTGGAAGCGCGGGAAATCATCCTGCTGGCCTGGGGCGAGGCCAAGGCTTCCATTCTGCGGGACGCGATTGAAGGACCGGCGACGCCGACCGTGCCGGCCAGCTTTTTGCAGCTTCATGCCAATGCCTGCTGTTACCTGGACCGTACCGCTGCCGGGGAGCTCACCCGCTTTCGCTACCCCTGGAAGGTCGGCCCGGTGCATTGGGATGAACCATTAACCCGGCGTGCCGTCGTCTGGCTCGCAAACGAACTGCGCAAACCCGTGCTGCGGCTTCGGGATGAAGATTACTCCGAGAACGGCTTGTCGCCCCTGCTCGTGGAAACCGGATCGGCGTACGGCCTGAACATTCGCGTCTTCAACCGGCTTCAGCATACGATCACCGGCTGGCCCGGGGGCAAACCGAATGCGGATGATTCGCACCGGCCGGTGCCGGCTGAGCCGGCCCGGAAACGGGTCCTGGTGCTCAGCCCCGAGCCGTTGGATGCGGAACTGGGGATGGCCGGTACGTTGAACCGGTTAGTCGCGCAAGGCCACGAGGTCAGCCTGGTGCACCTTACCTCCGGCAACCTCGGAGTGCCGGACGGCGAAGCCAAACTGGCCGTCAACCTGCTTAAAGCGGCGGCCCAGCAAGGCGGGATCGTTGCCGCCGGCCACGCCGTTTGGCCGCATGAACTCGAACAGGAACTCGAGTCAAAGTCGCCGCTGGACGAAGACAGCGCCGGTTTGCGCCGGTTCAAAGGGCTGATCCGGCAAGCGGAAGCTCGCGCCGCCGCCCGCGTCCTTGAGATTGCCCCTTCCGCCACCTTTCACCTCAACCTCGGCTTTTATGAGCGGGGGCGTTACCGGCAATTCCGCGCGACGGGCGACGACGTTGACCAGGTCGCCGGCCTTTTCCGGCAGTTGCAGCCGAACCAGGTGTACCTGACCGGCGCCCGCTCCGAACCAAACAGTGTGGCCGGCATCGCATTTCAGTTGTTTCGGAGCGTATGGGTCCGGGACCGTGCGGAACCCTGGGTGCGGTCATGCCAGGTCTGGTTGTACGCTGCGGGTGAACGGGCGTGGTTGCCGGATGAAATCGAAATGGCGGTGCCTCTGAGTCCCGCGGAACTGCTCGTCAAACTTGACGCCCTCTGCCAGTACCGGTCGCAACGCAATCAAACCCCGTTTTTTCGGGAGATGGGCGGAGAACTCTGGCAGTTGGCCGAGGATACCAACCGGGCGACCGCGCAGGCTTACGACCGCCTCGGCCTCGCCGAGTACGAAGCCATGGAAACCTTTCGAAAATGGGAGGAGTAACGGGAGTACGGTCACACGGCGGGCACAGCGGGTTTGGCGGGCACGACGTAAGAGTTCACACGGCGAACACGGCGGGCCACGGCGAACACGGCGGAAAGAGGAGGAAAGGGTTCGGGGTTCGGAGTTCGGAGCGGCAGCATGGGGGGTGGGTGCGAGTGTCAGCCTTAGAGTTGCCGCCGGGTCCTCTTGATCTGTGTCAATCTGTGGATGCGTTCCTCTTTTCTGCGTCCTTCTGCGTGTTCTGCGGATGATCAATTCGATACCCGTTACCACTGTTTCAGTGCGGAGACGGGCTGCGGTCGGGACCAATCCAGCGATTCACGAATGGCGCGGGTGACGAAAAGTTTCGCCTCGCCGATGGCGGCGGACAGGTCCCGGCCAAGCGCCAGTTGTGCCGCGATGGCTGCGGAGTAGGTGCATCCGGTGCCATGGGTGCACGCGCGTGGCACGAACGGCGCCGTGAACTCGGTGGGCGCACCCGGCCCAAACAGGGCGTCGACGGCCGTTTCACCCTGGAGGTGGCCTCCCTTGACCAGAAAAGGCACGCCGAAACGTGCCGCCAGTTCGTTTCCGGCGGTCCTCAGGTCAGCCAGGCTGGCAAGTTTGCGGCCCGTCAGGGCGCCGGCTTCGTCGAGGTTGGGGGTTACGAGCGAAGCCAACGGCAGCAGCCGTTCCATGTACCCGTTGACGGCGAGCGGCTCGAGCAGCGGATCGCCGGAACTGGCGATCATGACGGGGTCGACCACCACCGCCGGCCGTGCAGCCTGGGACAGGCGTTCAAGTTCGTCGCATACCGCCTCGATGATGGCGGCGGAATAGAGCATCCCCGTTTTCACCGCACTCACCGTGTAAGTCTCAAACCCGAGCCTGATCTGGTCACGCACGACCTGGACGTCGACCGCCTGGATGCTTTGGACCCGGCCCGGCACCTCCGCAACGACGCAGGTGACGGCCGTGAGTCCGTGCACGTGAAAGTGGGTAAAGGTCTTCAGATCCGCCTGAATACCGGCCCCGGCCGAGCTATCTGAGCCGGCGATCGTCATCGCCACCGGAATGCGCATGGAAACCACTTTTCATTTGGTTCGGCTCATTGTACACCAATTCGTGGCGGTGTATCGCGAGCTTCCAGAGGTGCGCGTAACGGTCGACAAGGTGATGTATGTTCCGACCCTTGAAGCGCCGCAAGAACGGCCGTATCCCTTCGTTTACTTCATCACCATCGATAACCGGTCAAATGAAGTGGTTACGATTCGCGGCCGTAAGTGGGTCATCAGCGATGATCGCGGCCAGAAGGTCGTCGTCGAAGGCGATGGCGTGGTCGGGGAGCACCCGCGTTTGCGGCCCGGCGAACATTTCTCTTACAATAGTTACCACGTGATCGGCTGCCACAGCGTAGCCGAAGGATCGTTTATCGGCACGAGCGAAGAGGGCGGGCCGTTTATCACGCGGATCCCCCGGTTTGAAATGTACATTCCGCCCCCGGCCGGGACCGGGACAAAGGGGTAAGTGGCGGGCCAACCGGATCGCCCCTGAATTTCCTCCGCTGGCTGCCCCTGCTTCATTATGCCTGATTCAGGGACGCTTTACCGGCTCCGATCGTCTGGAGTTGGCGCCTGAAGGCTTCCTCAGAAATACCGTGAGATACCGGTATATCCAGGTGCTCAGATAGAAATTCTTCGACCGGAATCCAGCGTTCACCATTCCAGACCGTCTTGGTCCAGGCGCATATGACCAGCACGCTGCGCTGGAGTGACTCAATCCTGGCGTGAGACGCCCTTAGTTTTTCAAGGAGTTGCTCGCGCGCTTCGGCCGCCCGGCGTTCCGCCTCCTGCTGGCGCTGGACCAGATCGCCGATCAGAAGCACCAGCACGATCAAAACGATGGTCAGGAGCACCAGCAGGGCCACGGCCAACCGGCCGTTCCAGTTTCCCCGGACGATGACGTAGTAAACAATCGAGCCAAGCAGCACCGGACCCCCCGCCGCCATCGGGAGAAGGCGGCGTACGATCGCGCCGGCAAACCGGTTCGGGTCAAACACGTAACCCAAACCGCCGCGCGGACTAAGGGCGACAAACCCGCTGCCCAGGACGATGCAGAGGGCCGCAACTGGCAGCGACATGCCTAAAAAGGCCGTGTCCATGCCGTTGAATCCGGCGGAATAGATGAGAAAACCCGACAAAGCCAGAATCGGGAAAAACAGACCCAGAATCGAAGCCACCGTGAATGCCCCGGCGCGCTCCTCATTCGGGCGGAACAGCAGAACGGATACCGCGAAAACGAGAAAGGTCGCGCACGCTTCCGGCGAGGGACGCCCTGTACTGTCGTGGACAATGGCAGCAATGTTTTCCGGAAAGAGCAGGCTGTCGACCCAGGTCGCGCCCCGGCAAAGGGCGTTTTCGCCGAGGAAGTAAACCGAGATGAATCCCAGCGCGGCACCAAGCGTCTGGGCGGTTCGCCAGCGCCACCGCGAGCCGGTGGCCCGGCATTTTCCAAGGAAGACAAGGCATAAACCTAAGCCCGCCAGCAGAACCATGCTCCACGGGTGAACCGGAGCGAGGCTGGGGATGGGATGACGAGCGAAATTAAGGTCGAAGATCCAGCCGTAAAGTCCGACGCCGAGCCCGATGATCAGGAGTACCCCTGCGTGAACAGGGATCGGCGTCTGCCATTTACCCGGTGAATAGGATGCCATGTTTGTGAAAAATGAAGCGTAACCCGCGGCGCCCATGATATAGTAATCATTAATTTTATCAATATTATATTATATACAGTCTTTAAGTTTTTCCGCCCCGTATCGGTTGCGCGCGTGCCGATACCCGGGCCGGGGTCCGGCCTTCGTGCCGCGGGTCTGCACTTTTACCTGGATTGCAGCGCACGACCTGCCACACTCCTTGCGCCATGAGTTCGCTGCCGCGGTCCAGCCGAACTTTCTCCGGTGTGCGTTTCGCCGCCTTCTGCGCGGCGGTCGCACGACACCTATTCCGGTCCGCTATGCGCCGCGGTTCTCTTCAAAACGCCGTGTGACCCATGAAACTGCTTGCTGTTCATCCAAGCTGCCTGATGTATTCCAAGATCTACCTGCGCCTCGAGCCGCTCGGGCTCGAATTGGTGGCTGCCGCGGCGCGCCGGGAAGGGCACGAGGTACGCGTGATCGATCTGCAGACCGAAACGCACCAGGATTATTTTCGCTGGATCAGGTCGTGGACTCCCGACGCGGTGGTTTACTCGTGCAACTACCTGGCCAACGTCCCGGAGATCATCGACCTGGCGAAGGCCACCCGCGTGCTTCTGCCCAGCGCGTTGATCATGGTCGGCGGCCATAGCGCCTCTTTCATCGGCGCAGAAGTGCTGGAACACGGCGCCGGCTGTATCGATGCCGTGCTCAAAGGCGAAGGGGAACCGGTCATCACCGCGGTTTTGGAAGCGGCGCGGCATGACCGCTCCAACCTGCACCGGGTGCCCGGGGTGCAGACCCCGGCGGGAGAAGGTCCACGTCCGGTTTTTGTGCACAGCCTTGACGCCGTAATGCCGGCGCGCGACTTGCTCCGGCATCGCCGCAAATACTTCATCGGTGTGTTGGATCCCTGCGCTTCAATCGAGTTCAGCCGCGGTTGTCCCTGGGACTGCGTGTTCTGCAGCGCCTGGACCTTTTACGGACGGAGCTACCGCACCAAGTCCCCTGAATGCGCCGTCGAAGAATTAAGCCGGATCAGGGAGCCCGGAATTTTCCTGCTGGATGACGTCGCCTTTATCCAGGCGGAGCACGGGATGCGGATCGGCGAAATGATCGCCAAACGGGGCATCAAAAAAGCGTATTACCTGGAAACCCGGGGAGATGTGCTCCTGCGCAACCGGGAAGTGTTCAAATTCTGGCGGCGGATCGGCCTTCAATACATGTTTCTGGGGATCGAAGCGATCGATGAGGAGGGGCTGAAACGATTTCGAAAACGGGTTGACCTTTCGAAGAACTTTGAGGCGCTCGATTTTGCCCGTTCCCTCGGCGTGACCGTGGCGATCAACCTGATCGCCGATCCCTCGTGGGACCGGGAACGCTTCCGGGTGATCCGGGATTGGTGCATGGAAATTCCCGAAATCGTCAATATCAGCGTCAACACGCCTTATCCGGGCACGGAGAGTTGGCGCACCGAGTCGCGGCGGCTGACGACGCGCGACTACCGTCTCTTCGATATCCAGCATGCCGTGTTGCCGACGCACCTGCCCCTCGACGAATTTTACAAGGAGTTGGTCGAGACCCAACGCGTGCTGAGCACAAAGCATCTCGGTTTCGCAGCGCTGCGCGCGGCTGCCGGCGTCGCCGCGAACCGTCTGCTGCGCGGCCAGACCAATTTCGTCCGGATGCTCTGGAAGTTTAACCGCGTGTACAACCCGAAGCTGCAGCTGGCGGATCACCAAGAGCCCGTGCGCTACGAGATTTCACTTCCGCCTGAGCCGAAGGCGCGGGTTGAGCGCGGGGCCTTGTACGTGCACGCCGCGGGCGGTCGCAAAGGCCGCCAGATTGATAATGAGACGGAAACGTTCGTCGAAGCAACGCGGATGGGTGCGGAGCCGTCCTGAGGGCTGCGCCGTCACGGCTGGAACCGGCAGGGGGCACGGTGGCGGCGGCCGTCAGCCGTCTCCGGTTCTCTCCAGCCATACCCGGGTCCCTTCGCAGGTAATCAAGGAAGGCTCGCCGGGAGGGG
>Ga0213876_10002566_pt1 | contig 10621 bp, 11 predicted proteins | sample BarmaccomBMRX_R9_FD_160113 | JGI IMG/M metagenome (GOLD analysis project Ga0213876, IMG submission 160113) | Root-associated microbial communities from Barbacenia macrantha in rupestrian grasslands, the National Park of Serra do Cipo, Brazil - RX_R9 | ecosystem: Host-associated > Plants > Roots...
GACTTACTTTTGCCATGCGTCACTAGCCTGACCTTGGATGTCGATTTTTCGGGCATCGCTAAAGCGAATTATCACCGCACACCCCCATCGCCTCAGCGAGTCAGGTGCACGAGGCGTTTGTATTACGAAATGATATCATTCCGAGGGCGATTGTGTAGCAGGAATCACTACGGCCCAATTCTTTGGGCGGGGAGGCAAGCCCTGGACGAGGAGAACCTGGCAGGTGGTGGATTGAGTGCTCCAGCGGACGGTTGGATGGTGACTGACGTGAGGACGGTTGAAACACCGGGACAAAACGGGGGACAAGTGCTGGTCAGGACTTGCCGCCGCACCTCGCCGGCTCACTCACGCTTACGCTCCCCGGTAACCCATAGGAAAGCGCAGCCTCTCGCATCTCGAGGCGCGCCTCGCCGCGCTGGGCGGAGCGACCGGCCCGGCGATGCACGAGGGAAAAGGGGAGCAGCGCCCCGGGAATTCGGGGAGGTGAAGGGGCTTGCCGGCTGCGGCGAAGGCACGCACTTGCTCCAACGAATTGACGGCAAAACGGCGCTGCCCGCAGGTTTACGCCTTAAGCCGCCTCAACGTGGCGATGGCGTCCTCCGGATCCAGGCGCCGCGTGTAATCGACATCGACGTGGGCCAGCCGAATCACGCCTTTTTCATCGATGAGAAAGGTGGCCGGCACGGGCAAGTGCTGCGCGCCCTCAGGGCCGTTGAACAATTCGAGCGGATGGCCGAACCCGCGATAAAGCTCTTGCAGGTCATCGCCGAGTTGGAAAACGAGGCCAAATCGGCTGGCCACCCTGTTGCCCACATCGCTCAGCACGGCAAAGGTGAGTTCGTCTTTTTCCTGGGTGCTCAGGGACTGGTCCGGCAATTGCGGCGAGATGGCCACGAGTTGGGCCCCAAAGGGCTGCAGCTGCGGCAGCGCGCGTTGGAAGCCCCGCAGGTGCAGGTTACAATAGGGGCACCAGCCGCCGCGGTAAAAGACCAGGATCACGGGTCCTTGACCCAATAGCGACTGCAGCCGGACGCAGCGCCCGTGGGCGTCGGGCAGCATAAAGTCTGGGGCGACGGCGCCGGGCTGGAGCGCCCGGCGCTCGAGCCCGGAGGCCCGAAGGGCTTCGGTTTCGGCGTCCATCACCGACAAAGCGTCGGCGGGGATGAGTTCGCCGCAATATTTGGCCCGCGCGGCCTCCAGTTCCTGCGTGGTCAAAGGCGTGGCCATGGACGCTCCTTTGTGCGCTGGCGTGCTCATCCCGATCACTGGGCGGTCCATCCCCCGTCAACCACCAGCGTCGTGCCGGTGGTAAACTTTGCGGCGTCCGACGCCAGGTAAAGCACGGCCGCCGCGATTTCTTCGCTGGCACCGAACCGACCGACCGGGTGCAGCGACAATAACCAGTTGCGCGCCTCGCCTTCTTTGCCCACCATCCGGTCGACCATGTCGGTGGCAATCGCCCCGGGGGCGACCGCATTGACGCGAATGCCTTGTTGGGCAAACTCGAGCGCGACGGCCTTGGTCAGCCCTTCCACCGCGTGCTTGGTCGCCGCGTAAAGGCTCGCCTGCGGCAGCCCGATTCGGCCGGCGACGCTGGAGGTATTGACGATGGCGCCGCCGCCGCTCTTGAGCATCGCGGCGATTTCATGCTTCATCGCATTGAGGACGCCCCAGACGTTGATGTCGAACGCCCGGCGGTAATGTTCTTCGGTGACTTCATGGAGGGGCCCCTTGATTTCAACGCCGGCGTTGTTAAAGGCCACGTCAAGACGGCCATGGGTGGCCAGGACGAAGTCGATCGCCTGGGCCACGTCGGCTTCCCTGGCGACGTCTGCGCGCACAAAGGCGGCGGTGCCGCCGGTCCTGGTGATCTGCGCGGCAACGTCCGCGCCTTCCTTTTCGCGACGGCCGGTGAGGACGACTTTGGCGCCCCCGTCGGCGTAGGCCAGCGCGGTGGCTTTGCCGATGCCGGAGGTGCCGCCGGTCACCAGCACGATTTTGTTAGCGTAGGAGTTTTGCATGGTCGTTAAGGGTTAGTTTGTTGCTGCGGCACCGGGGCGGCGGGCGATGGCGACAACGTCGGGCTGGGGTTCATAAGGGCCTTGGTTTGGTGGGTGTTTTTGACCGCGGGTTTCGTGGTTTGTCTTCCCCCTACCTGCACCAAAAACGTGGATAAGAAAAATCGTAGGATTCGATCGCGATGATCGGAATCGTCTATAGATTTTAGGCCCATGGAACTCCGCCATTTTCGCTACTTTGCCGCGGTGGCCCGCCAGCTAAACTACCGTGAGGCGTCGCGCCGGCTCCATGTGGCCCAACCGGCCATCAGCCAGACCATCCTGGACCTGGAGGAGGAACTCGGCACCAAGCTGTTCCTGCGCAGCCATCGTAAGGTGCAACTCACCGCGGCCGGCACGGCCTTCCTCGGCGAGGTGGAGGCCATTTTGAAGCGGGCCGAGGAGGCCAAACGGTTGGCGCAACGCGCCGCACGCGGGGAAGTGGGCCTGCTGCGCATCGGCTTCATCGCCCCGGCCACGGCAACCATCGTACCGCCGCTGGTGCGGGCTTACCGGCGCCAGTACCCCGATGTCGAGCTTCAGCTTCACCACCTGAACCCGGACGACCAACTGGCCGCCTTTGAGGCGGGCCGACTCGATCTGGGCCTGTCGCGGCCGTTGCCGTCCGAACGGCGAGCCGACTTTGAGGAAGAGGTGGTGTATACCGATTACCTGGGGGCCGTCCTGCCGCCAAACCATCCGTTGGCCAAAGAAAAGAAAATCAGGTTGGAAAAACTGGCCACCGAGCCGTTCGTGCTCTTCCACCGGGCCGGCGCCCCCGGCTTATTTGATGAAGCGGTGGCCCTGTGCCGGCGGGCCGGTTTTTCGCCCAAAGTGCGCCACGAGCCCGACCTTTTGATCACGGTGTTTATCTTGGTGCAAAGCGGGCTAGGGGTGGCGTTGGTGCCGGGGTTCGCGCGGGGCTTGGCGCAGCAGAAAACGGTCCGTCGGCCCTTGGCGGTGCCCTCCAACCCCGTGCCCCTTTGCGCCACCTGGCCGCGCGGGTCTTGTCTCCCAACCCTGGAGGCCTTTTTGGAGATCCTGCGCGCCCAAAAACCCGCCATCCAGAAACAAATTGCCGATTTTTGCGGTTCTGGTGCCAACGCGCGTTAAGCGCTCGGGCCCCGACGGTAGCGGCTGGGGGATCGAACCGGAAGTGTTGCAGCTTTTAAGTTATAGCCGATTCCGATCGTTGCGATCGAATCATACGACTTGTGTTATCGCCGCTTCCGGTGCAGGTCTCGGGGGAGACAGCCACGAAACCCGCGGTCGAAAATCACCAACCAAACCAAAACCCTGATGAACAGGAAACTTGAAGGCAAAGTCGCCGTCGTCACGGGCGCCTCCAAAGGCATCGGAGCCGCCATCGCCAAGGCCCTCGCGGCAGAAGGCGCCCCGGTAGCTAACTTGGTTCGGGAAGTTCAGCTGGCTAATTGCGGCACGGGCTTGAACGAGCAACTCGAATGACCCCAGGCGCCTTACGAAAGGTAGTTTAGATGCCGCTCCTGGTCACGAGCGCGGCCGGTGCCAATGGCAACGGCTACGGCACGCTTCTGGCCTTCGATCGCAATGGCAGGCCGCTCGGGGCTTTCAGCGATGATAGCCGCATTGCCGATCCACGCGGCTTGGCCGTCGATCGGGACCAAGGGCTGCTCTTTCTCAACAGCGGCACCAATCGGGTCTTGGCGCTCGACCCGGAGGGGCGGGTCGTCCGGGACACCGGCCCGATTGAAGGACTGAACCCCGGCGGCGGCACTTTTGGGCCGGATGGCCGTTATTACGTTGGGCTGCGCAGCGCGCGGACGATCATGGCCCTTTCCATCGGGCTTGACGCGCCCGGCGAGTATGTCCTGCCGGCCGGGGTCGTGCCGTTTCCCCGCGGCTTTGCGTTCGGTCCTGACGGCAGGCTGTTCCTTGCCTCCGGCATCGGCCCGAATGGCGAGGGGGACGACGCCATCGTCGCGTTTGCTCCCCGCGGAGCTATCCAGGCGTTCCCGCTGGTGACGGATCCGGAGCTCAGCCCGCTCGATCTGGCGATCGCGCCCAACGGCGGCCTTGTGGTGTCCAGCGAGCGTCCGTTCGGCACCTCCGACGCCGTGACGACCGTGCGAGAATATGATGCGCTGGACGGCCACCTCGTGCGCGTCTTCGCTCCAAACCGGGGGGTTGAATTCCGCAGGCCCCGCGGCTTACGCTTTGCTCCGGACGGGCGCCTCTGTTGCGTCGCGCAGGATGAGGTTGTCGCTTTCGATTTCGCGAGCGGTGAATGCCTGGGGGCCGTGGTGCGATGGCCCCGGTTGAACGGGCAGGCGCTAGTGTTTTATCCTGAATAGATTTCGTGCCGCCTGAAAAACAAACGGCCTCAAGCCCAGGAAAGCTCGGTGCTTCAGATGGGCGGGCGCCGCCCAACAAATTTGCCGGTCAGCAGGACTCGAGCCAGCCCAATGGTAGCCGTGAGTTCAGCGATCCGATTCATCGGCGAGTTGGCCACGCCTGGAAGGATAGAGCCCAGGTAATCGCGAATCGGAAAGAAAACACTGAAAACAGACGACAGTAGAGATCGGCCTTTTCTCTATTTCCCGGCAATCGGATGCCGCTTTTATTGATTTTCAGTTAAGTAATGTCCGTATTTGGAAAGGGCAGCTCTGAGTCAAACGCACCTTCTGCTCGAGACTTTACTTTCCTGAAGCTCGATAGCTATTCTCAGTAATGTGGTCCAGCCGCGGATATTGTAGGTCCGTTCTCACTTAGTACTACAGTTGTAACCGATCGGAAAGGGTGGTTTATTGCCGCTTGTGACCATCCCGCAGTTTGAGCGTAAGCAAGGCTAGCGGCGCGCGGCCTTCAAAGCGGCCGGGGCGCGGAAAGCGTCCTGGCGTCAACGCACCGTACCCTACGCCCGCTTTCCGGACGATTGGTTGCGTTCCAAACCTAAGGCCTTAAGGCGCGAGATGACCGTCGTGGGTTTCATGCCCAGCAGGGCGGCGGCGCCGGTGGGGCCAAAGATTTTTCCGCCAGTCCGCGCCAGCGCGGCGGTGAGATTTTCGCGCTCGCGTCGCTTGAGTTCCGCAGCCGTCAGAATCGCGGGTGGCCTTGCAGGCGCGGCGGCCGGGACCGTTGACGGCGGATTCGCGCCCTTAAGCCAGTCGAATTGCGGCGCGCCACCTTGGGCGAGGATGACGGCGCGCTCGATGGCGTTTTGCAGTTCGCGCACGTTGCCGGGCCAGTCGTAGGCGGTGAGTTGGTCCATGGCCGCCGGCGTGAGCCGCGGGGCGGGCCGATTCATGCGCCGGGCGGCTTGCGCCGCAAAATGCGCGGCCAAGGGCGGGATATCGTCGCGGCGTTCGCGCAACGGCGGCAGTTCAATCGGGAAGACGCTCAGCCGGTAGTAAAGGTCCTGGCGGAAGCGACCCGCATCGACCGCTTGCGTCAGGTCGAGGTTGGTGGCGGCGACGATGCGGACGTCGATCTTGCGCTTGCGCGTGTCGCCGACCCGCTCCAATTCCTGCTCCTGCAGCACGCGCAGCAGCTTTGCCTGCATCGCCACGGGCATCTCGGAGATCTCATCGAGAAACAAGGTGCCGCCGTCGGCCAATTCAAAACGGCCCACCTTGTCTTTGAGCGCGCCAGTAAACGCGCCTTTGACGTGGCCGAAAAATTCACTCTCGAACAAATTTTCGGGTACGGCCCCGCAATTCACCGTGATAAGGGCGCGACCCTTTCGCGGGCTGCGGTCATGAATGGCCCGGGCGACGAGTTCCTTGCCCGTGCCGCTTTCCCCGGTGACGAGCACCGCGGCCCCGGTGGGCGCAACGAGCTGAATTTGCTGCGTCACCTGCCGGATGGCGCGACTGCCCCCGAGCAGATCGCCGAAGTTTTGCGCGCTGCGGATTTCGTCCCACAGGTAGGCGTTCTGGGCCTCGAGCCGGACCTGCTCCTGCTCCAGCAGCACGCGTTGGGTGATGTCGACGAACATCGTGCGGGTGTATTTGCCGTCAACGGCGGGCTTGGACCAGAGTTGGATCCACACCGGCTTGCCGTTGTCCTTGCGGCGCAATTCGAGCACGACCCCGCTGCTCTCGGTCCCGCGTTCAAATGATTCCAGCACCCCGTGCAGGCGGCGTTGGGCGCCGGCGGTCTCGGGCACTAAGGACTTCCCAAAGGTCTCGGCGACCTCTTCAGGCTTAAGGCCCAGGATGCCCATCGCCGCGCGATTCGCCTGGATCAAGCGCGTGTCCGGCCGTTCCTGCACGTAGGCGATCGGGGCCTCGTCGAACAGGTCACGCCAGCGCCGCTCACTCTCACCCAAAGCCTCATTCGCCTGGCGCAGTTCCTCGCTCATCCTGCGCTCCGCCCGTTCCAGTTCGGCGACTTTCCTTGCCGCCACCCGCAGTTCCATTTGGTCCATCACCGATGCGGCCAACTTCGTCAGCAGCTCCGCTTCAAGCGGGGACAGATCGCGCGGCTTTCGGTCGATAATGCATAGCGTGCCAAGATTAAACCCGTCGTGGGTACGCAGCGGGGCCGCGGCGTAGAAACGCAGGCCGAACCCTTGCGCTACAAGCGGATTGGCCAGCGCCCGCGCATCCGTAGAGGCGTCCCGAATGTGGTACACCTCCGGCGAAAAAACCGCCGAGGCGCACAACCCCGGCTCACGGCCGGTCTCGGACGCGTCGAAGCCATGGTGGGACTTGAACCAAATGCGGTCGTGATCCACCAGGCTGACGAGGGCGATCGGTACCTTAAACAAAGCCGCCGCCACGGCCGTGAGGTTATCGAAAGCCCCCTCCGGGGGCGTATCCAGGATTTGGTACCGGCGCAGTGCCGCCAAGCGTGCCGGCTCATCCGGGGGCAGCGTGGCGTTGACGCTCACGCCGGCGAAAGTACTGCGACGCTTCGTAAGATGCCACTGAGAACTCGTAGCTTTCTACGAACGGTCGTAGCGGCACGGGGAAGAAGGCATTTGGCTGAGAAGCTGCGACTGAGCAGGTTGTGGAAAGCAGGCGCGTTGGCACGCCACGTGCACGGGGTAGCGTTGCCGCCCATAGCGGTCGAAAGAGCGAGCGTGAACCGCATCATCCAACTCGAGCCGGCCCAAGCCGCCGGAAAAACCAAGCCACTCTTTGGGGCCGTGCAGGCCAAATGGGGCGTTATGCCGAACCTGTTCCGCGTGCTTGGCGTTTCGCCTGCCGCGTTGGAGGGCTACCTCCATTTCGATGATGCGCTCGGCGGCGGCAGCCTGAGCCCCGGCGTCCGTGAGCAAATCGCCCTTGTGGTTGCCGAAGCCAACTTTTGCAGCTATTGCCTCAGCACGCACACCTTTCTCGGCGGCAAAGTCGGCCTCACTAACAAAGAGATAGCCGACGCGCGTCATGCCAGGGCGGCAGACCGGAAAACCGATGCCATCCTCAAACTGGCGCGCGGCATTGTGGTGCAACGCGGCGAAGTCAGCGACGCCGATTTCGAGCAGGCGCGCGCCTCCGGGCTGACCGACCGAGACATCGTCGAAACCGTGGCCAACGTCGCACTGAACATCTTCGCCAACTATGTGAATCATGCCGCTCGCACCGTGGTGGATTTTCCGGAAGTGCAGCCCGGCAATGGACCCGGGGCGAGGGCGCCGGGGCCCGCTTAGCCCAACCCCACACGGCCGGACGCAGCGGCAACGTGATTAGAATACAAACGCTTGATTCGTGAGTGTCCACCCGATGCGAGCAACGCGCTATACGGCAGCCAAGCAGATAGACTTGGAAGCGATCGTTTCAAAATACTATGCGGCGCTTTACCGGTTTGGTTTTGCCTTGGCAAAAAATGAGGGCGACGCTGCTGACCTTACGCAGGAAACGTTCCTGCTCCTGACGAAGCACCAAGATCAGATCCGGGCGCCCGAAAGGCTCAAATCCTGGCTCTTTACCACGCTCCGCCGGGAATTCCTCCGAATGAACCGAATCCGCAGGGCCCATCCGGAGGTGGCGTTCCAACCCGACGAGCACAAACTTGCTGCAACGGAGCCGGACGTTCTGCACTCGAGTGACGGGAGAACGGCATGGGCCGCGCTCGAGCAGGTCCAGGAGACTTATCGACCCGCCGTGGAATTATTTTACTTGGCGGATCTCTCCTATAAGGAGATTGCGGCCACCTTGGGAGTTCCCGTCGGCACGGTCATGTCGCGGCTTTCCCGGGGAAAGGAACAATTGAAACGGGCACTGGCAACCCCTTTCGCGAGCGCCTCGGGCAAGATCATCCCAGCCCCGCGCCGCAGCGCAGTGGCTGTCGATCGCGGGTAAATCGGAAAACGTTTGCAACCCTTGAAGGGCCGGAACCTTGGCGAACAAAAGCCAAGCGCGTTGGCGCGAAGTCCCCATAATTCTATGAAAAGAAGAACCACCCTTCAAGCGTCATGGCGCGTAAGTTCTGAGTGTCATGGATACAAAAAAAGAAAGAAACCGGCCGAAGATCTTGCAAAAGATTTTCCGCGTAGCCCGCGTGAGACGCTGGCCGGTTACGTTATTGCGTCCCGCACCCTCGACAAGTGCCGGACAACCCTGGCTGGAACCCCTGGCGAATACCCTTCGATTGTCCACTGGATAACTTGTTTTTTGAGTCGAGTCGCAGATCGGCGCGGGGAAAATTCTCTAAGCGCTAGCGCCCCGGTCTTGTGGCGCACTACCACGACAACATCATGTCTAACCTGAATACTCCCGGAGCCACAGGCGCTACCACAATTAACCCGGTCACCAACGAGCCGCTGAAGACTTACCCGTTCCAAGACACGGACAGTCTGAATGCGTCATTGGAACGCGCGGCTCGCGGGTTTGAGCGGTGGCATGAAACCGCCCCGAAGGAACGTGCAGCGATGCTCTCCCGCCTGGCCATCGTACTTCGGGAGCGCAGCGAAGAGTTCGCGACTCTCATGACGCTCGAGATGGGAAGGCCAATCAAGCAATCGCGTGATGAAGTCGAGAAATGTGCGGTTTTATGTGACTGGTATTCCATAAATGGCCCGAGACTCATCGCCGACGAACCGACGGCGGTGGAGAGAGCCTACGTCTCCTATTTGCCGCTTGGGTCCATATTAGCAATCATGCCGTGGAACTTCCCGTTTTGGCAGGCGCTACGGGCGACGGTACCGATCATGATGGCTGGAAACGGCATCGTGCTGAGCCATTCCAAAAACGTCACGGGATGCGCCTATGCGATTGCTGAAGCTTTTGAGCGCGCTCGTGTCGTGCACGGCGCATTCGAAGTGATCAATGTGCCAACTGAGGTGCTTGCCGGGATTATCGCTGACCGCCGGATCGCCGCAGTGACCCTGACCGGAAGCGTTCGTGCGGGATCCGCGGTCGCTGCGGAGGCAGGCAAGGCGCTGAAAAAATGCGTCCTTGAACTGGGAGGCTCCGATCCCTTTATTGTGCTGGCCGATGCTGACCTCGATGCAGCCGTGAACGCCGCGGTGCAAGCTCGATTCACGAATGCCGGACAGATTTGCATCTGTGCCAAGCGGTTTATTCTGGAAGCTCCCATTGCGGAGGAGTTCACCAAGAAGTTCGTCGAAGCTACCGGCAAGCTGGTCAGTGGAGACCCCATGGACGAGTCGACTTTCCTTGGCCCCATGGCGCGGGTTGACTTGCGTGAACAGATCCACAGGCAGGTCACGGAGTCGGTCGCAAGCGGCGCACGTTTGTTGCTGGGCGGCCAAATTCCTGATGGCAAGGGCGCGTTCTATCCAGCGACGATTTTATCGGAGGTAAGACCCGGCATGGCGGCGTTTGACGAGGAGACCTTTGGACCGGTGGCTGCCATTACCACCGCCCGTGACGCAGAGCACGCGCTTCAACTCTCGAACCAAAGTGAGTTTGGTTTAAGTGGCAATCTTTGGACCGGTGACGTTAAGCGCGGGAAAGCCATGGCGCGACGGATGGAGACGGGAGCCGTTTACATCAACGGGTTCTCGGCTTCCGACCCACGAGTTCCAATCGGGGGAATTAAAAAGAGCGGTTACGGCCGCGAACTCTCGCACTTCGGAATTCATGAATTCGTGAATGCCCAACTGGTTTGGACCGACAGACATTAACCGTCCTGGAGAAATGCTCATTATAGGGAAGCATAACAACCCCGCAAAGCTCGATCGACGCAGGAGGCTGCGATATGAACCCGCAATACGAAAAGGGACTTGACGTCCGCCGCTCCGTCCTCGGCACAGAAGCCGTCGACCGGTCACTTGCAGCCGTCAACGACTTTAATCGGCCGATGGATGAACTAACGGCCGAGTGGGGCTGGAGCCGCCCGGGTATCGCAAAACGCGCAGCATCATTAATCTGGCCCCGCTGACGGCAATAAACCGGCGGAATGAACTCGAGCCCCATCTCCGCGGCGCGATCAATCATGGTCTGACGTCGGATGAAATTCAGGAAGTTTTGCTCCAGAGCGCGATTTATTCCGGCGTGCCAGCGGCCATTGAGAGTTTCGCCGTCGCCTCGGAAGGACTCCAGGAGATGGAAGTTATCTAAGTCAGACCGCTCTAAGAAGGAAACGCACCAATGCTCAACTGCGCCATTCTCGAC
>Ga0213876_10002567_pt1 | contig 10621 bp, 8 predicted proteins | sample BarmaccomBMRX_R9_FD_160113 | JGI IMG/M metagenome (GOLD analysis project Ga0213876, IMG submission 160113) | Root-associated microbial communities from Barbacenia macrantha in rupestrian grasslands, the National Park of Serra do Cipo, Brazil - RX_R9 | ecosystem: Host-associated > Plants > Roots...
ATCGCCGAGCACGGCATGGAGCAGTTTGTCCGCGACGCGCGCATCGCGATGATCTATGAGGGCGCCAACGGCATCCAGGCGCTCGATCTGGTCGGCCGCAAGCTGCCGCGCGACGGTGGCCGCGCGATCATGGCGTTCTTCGGCGAGGTGGCCGCCTTCGCCAAGCAGCATGGCGCCGACGAGGCCATGAAGCCGTTCGTCGCACCGCTCTCCACCGCGCTCGGCGACCTGCAGAAGGCCACCACCTGGCTGATGCAGAATGCGCTCGCCAAGCCCGACAATGCCGGCGCGGCCGCCACCGACTACCTGCAGCTGTTCGGGTTCGTCGCGCTCGGTTACATGTGGGCGAGGATGGCGAAGGTGGCGTTGGACAAGATTGCGCAGTCCGGCACGACGCCATATCTGTCGACCAAGCTCGTGACCGGCCGCTTCTTCATGGAACGGATGCTGCCGGAAACCGCGCTGCATCTGGCGCGCATCCAGACCGGCTGCGCCACGACGATGGAATTGGCGGCGGAGGCGTTCTGAGCGAAGCGCGGCGCGCGACATCGGCAAAACTCTGCTATAAATGATGACAATCATATCAGGAGGGCGTCATGCCTGAGGCATTTATTTACGATCACGTTCGCACGCCGCGCGGCCGCGGCAAGGCCGACGGCGCACTGCACGAGGTCACGGCGCTCAATCTCGCCACCGTGCCGCTGCAGGCGCTCAAGGAGCGCAACAATCTGCCCGAAGGCAGCGTCGACGACGTCGTGCTCGGCGTTGTCGACCCGGTCGGCGAGGCCGGTTCCGACATCGCGCGTTTCGCGGCGCTCAAGGCGGGGCTCGGCGAGTCCGTGCCTGGCGTGCAGATCAGCCGGTTCTGCGCCTCGGGCCTCGATGCGGTGAATTTCGCGGCGGCCCAGATCATGAGCGGCCAGCATCAGCTCGTGATCGGCGGCGGCGCCGAATCCATGAGCCGCGTCGGCATCGGCGCCTCCGGCGGCGCCTGGCCGATGGATCCGTCGATGGCGGTGCCGGCCTATTTCATGCCGCAGGGCGTCTCTGCCGACCTGATCGCGACCAAATACGGTTTTTCGCGCGACGACGTCGATGCCTATGCGGTGCAGAGCCAGCAGCGCGCGGGCAAATCCTGGGAAGAGGGCCGTTTCAACAAGTCCGTTGTGCCGGTCAAGGACGTCAATGGCCTGACAATTCTGGCCAGGGACGAACATATGCGGCCGACGACCACGATGCAGTCGCTGGCGCAATTGCAGCCGTCGTTCGCGGCGGTCGCGCAGATGGGCGGTTTTGATGCGGTCGCGATCCAGTCGCATCCGGAAGTCGAGCGCATCAACTACGTACATCACGCCGGCAACTCGTCGGGCATCGTCGACGGCGCCGGCGCGGTCTTGCTGGGCAGCAAGGAGGCGGGCGCGAAACATGGTCTGAAGCCGCGCGCAAAGATCCGCGCCTTTGCCAATATCGGCTCGGAGCCGGCGATGATGCTGACCGGGCCGGTCGACGTGACCAAAAAGCTGTTCGAACGGTCGGGCATGAAGACGTCCGACATCGACCTGTTCGAGCTCAACGAGGCGTTCGCCTCGGTGGTGCTGCGCTACATCCAGGCTTTTGACATCGACAACGCCAAGATCAACGTCAATGGCGGGGCGATCGCGCTCGGCCATCCGCTCGGGGCCACCGGCGCGATGATTCTCGGCACCGTGCTCGACGAACTCGAGCGCACCGACAAATCGACGGCGCTGGTGACCTTGTGCATCGGCGGCGGCATGGGCACCGCGACGATCATCGAGCGGGTGTGACGCGTAGGGTGGGTTAGCCGAAGGCGTAACCCACCATGCCCCGGGAAAGAAAGAGGTGGGTTACGCTTCGCTAACCCACCCTACGAAATTCGGACAACCCGCCGCGCCTGATCGGCAGCCGGCATCGAGGGAGCACCACATGGCCTTCAAGAACTTCAAGCTAGAGACCGACGCTGACGGCATTGCGCTCGTCACCTGGGACATTCCCGGCCGCTCGATGAACGTGCTGGACGAGACCACGATCACCGAGCTCAATGAGATCGTGAAGCAGACCACCGCCGATCCGGCGGTCAAGGGCGTGGTCGTCACCTCAGGTAAGGAGGCGTTTTCCGCCGGCGCGGACCTGTCCATGCTGGAGGGTATGAACCGCCGCTACGCCGAGCTGTTGAAGGAAAAGGGCGAGGTCATCGCCAACCAGTTCGTGTTCGACGAGAGCCGCAAATCCTCGCTGACCTTCCGCGCTATCGAGACCTCGGGCAAGCCGTGGGTCGCCGCGATCAACGGGCTCGCGCTCGGCGGCGCGTTTGAGCTCACGCTGTCCTGCCACCACCGCGTCGCCGCGGAAAATCCAAAAACCAGGCTCGGTCTGCCCGAAGTGAAGGTCGGCCTGTTTCCCGGCGCTGGCGGCACACAGCGCGTGCCGCGCATCGTGCCGCCGCAGGAGGCGATGACGCTGCTGCTAAAGGGCGAAGCGGTTGACCTTAACCGCGCGAAGGCGCTGAAGCTGGTCGACACCGTCGTCCCGGCCGCCGACCTGATCAAGACGGCAAAGGACTGGATCAAGGGCGGCGGCAAGGCCGTGGCACCCTGGGACGAGAAAGGTTTCAAGCTACCGGGCGGGCCGGTCTTCTCCAAGAACGGCATGATGATGTTTCCGGCCGGCAACGCGATCTACCGCCGCGAGACCTACGACAATTATCCGGCGGCACGCGCCATCATGAGCTGCGTCTATGAAGGCCTGCTGCTCGAGATGGATACGGCGCTCCGGGTGGAGTCGCGCTACTTTGCGAAAATCCTGCGGTCGAAGGAAGCGGCGGCGATGATTCGCTCGCTGTTCCTGTCAATGCAGGAATTGAACAAGGGCGCGCGGCGTCCCACGAGCGTGCCGCCGACCAAGGTGAAGAAGCTCGCGGTGATCGGCGCCGGCTTCATGGGCGCCAGCGTCGGCTACGTCTCGGCGCGCGCCGGCCTCGAGGTCGTGCTCATCGACCGCGACCAGGAGAGCGCGGACAAGGGCAAGGCGCACGCCAAAAGCGTGATCGACGACATGGTCAAGAAGGGCCGCGCCAAGGAGGCCGATCGCGACGCCATTTTGGCGCGCATCACCCCAACATCCGACTATGCCGCGATCGCCGACTGCGATCTCGTCATCGAAGCCGTGTTCGAGGATCGCAAGGTCAAGGCCGAGACCTATGCCAAGGCGCAACAGTATTTGAAACCCGATGCGATCTTCGCGTCCAATACCTCGACGTTGCCGATCACCTCGCTCGCCGAGGAGTTCAAGGATCAGGGCAAATTCGTCGGCATCCACTTCTTCTCGCCGGTCGAGAAGATGATGCTGGTCGAGATCATTTTGGGCAAGAACACCGGCGACGTGGCGCTCGCGACCGCGCTCGACTATGTCCGCCAGATCGGCAAGACGCCGATCGTCGTCAATGACTCCCGCGGCTTCTTCGCCAACCGCTGCGTGCTGCGCTTCACGGCGGAAGGCCTGGAGATGCTGATGGAGGGCGTGCCGCCGGCAATGATCGAGAACACTGCGCGGATGGCCGGCATGCCGGTCGGGCCGCTGTCGCTGTCGGATGAAGTGGCGCTCGATCTCGTGCTGAAGATCATGAAGGCGACCGAGGCCGATCTCGGTGCGCAGGCCGTCGACCAGCAGCAGAAGAAGCTGATGGTCGAGATGGTCGAGAAGCAGGGCCGTTTTGGCCGCAAGAACGGCAAGGGCTTTTACGACTATCCGGAAAAGGGCAAGGGGCAGAAGAGCCTGTGGGGCGAGCTGTCCTCGCTGCAGCCGAAGCACCTCGACCCTGACGCGCTCGACATCGAGGAGCTGAAGCAGCGCTTTTTGGTGGTGCAGGCGGTGGAAGCCGCGCGCACGGTGGAGGACCACGTCATTACCGATCCGCGCGAGGCCGATGTCGGATCCATCCTCGGCTTCGGCTTCGCGCCGTTCACCGGCGGCACGCTGTCCTATATCGACTTCATGGGCACGAAGAAGTTCGTCGAGCTGTGCCACAAGCTCGAAGCCAAATACGGCTCGCGCTTCACCCCGCCAAAGCTGCTCGAAGAGATGGCCGCGAAGGGCGAGACTTTTTACGGCCGCTTCCCGCCGAAGAAACTTGTGGCGGCTGCGGCATAGGATTCAGTGTCGTCCCGGCCAAGCGAGCGGGGCAGCGCGTAGCGCTGCCCGCGCGAGCGCAGAGCCGGGACCCATACCGCGTGATCCATGTATGGGAAAAGAACGGCGTAACCGCCAGCTCGGGTAACGACCGCTGCCTGTGGTGATGGGCCCCGGCTTTCGCCGGGGCGACATCGGTGTGCTTGGAAAGCGTTGTGCCACTCACGCTGCCTTGAGCAGCCCTTCCATCTTCAGCGCCGCCTGCACATTGGGCCGCGCGGCGATGCGGGCTTTGTAGGCGACGAGGTTCGGCAGCCCCGAGAGGTCGAAGTTCATGCGGTCCGCCCATGACAGCATCACGAACAGATAGCCGTCGGCAACCGTGAAAGCCTTGCCCATCAGGTAATCGTGCCCTGCGAGCTTGCCGTCGATATATTTGAACTTGCCCATCAACCGGTCCTTGAAGAATGTCTTCACGTCATCGGGAATGACCGGCTGGAACAGCGGGCTGAAATTCTTGTGCAGCTCGGTGGTGATGAAATTCAGCCATTCCTGCAGGCGATAGCGTTCGCTGGAACCCGCAGGCGGGGCCAGATGTTTGTCGGTGGCCGTGTCGGCGATCATCTGCAGAATGACGGGGCCTTCGGTCAGAAGCTCGCCATTGTCGAGCTCGAGCGCCGGCACCTGGCCCTTCGGGTTGATCTCTGTGAAATCGGCGCCGGACTCGGTCTTCTTGGCGCGCAGGTCGACCTTGACCAGTTCGTGCGCGAGACCAGCTTCATGAAGCGCGATATGGGGGGAGAGCGAGCACGCGCCGGGCGCATAGTAGAGCTTCATGGGAATCTCCTTCCATTGTACCGTTGGAAATTGGCAGTAAACTGATTAAATGCAGTTGCATGGAATAGTCAAGATTGATGCAGGTGCATTCAGTAGGGTAGATATAGCCCTGCTAATCTAAGAACCGGACCACATGAAGCGCAAACCATCGACCGAGGCGACCGCCGCCTGGATCCGCCTGATGCGGGTTCAGAGCCGGGTGCTGGACTGCGTCGAGCAGGACCTGAAGAAGGCCGGGTTTCCGCCGCTCGCCTGGTACGACGCGCTGCTGGAATTGTCGCGTGCGCCATCGGGCGAATTGCGCCCGGTCGAGCTGGAGCGGCAGATGCTGATCCCGCAATATTCGACCTCGCGCCTGATCGACCGGCTGGTCGATGAGGGGCTGGCCAGCCGGCGCGAGTGCAAGATCGACAAGCGCGGCCAGTTCGTCGAGATCACCGAAGCCGGCCGCGAACTGCAGAAGCGGATGTGGGGCGCCTATTCGGCTGCGATCGAGAAATATGTCGGCTCAAAATTGTCCGATGCCGATGCCGCCAGGCTCTCGAGCCTGCTCGACCGGCTGGGCTGCTCCTGCGGCGAGGCCTTGTCGCCGGCGGCAAGCGAAGGCCCGTCCGCACGATGATGTCTTTTCTGGAAAAGCTCGCCGCGTGCCGATCGGTTCGCGGACCTTTCATCCACGGCGCGCAGCCGCGCCCCTTCAAGCGGAACTCGCATGGCGCGTGACCAGATCGATATGACGCCGCTGCAATCGCGCGATGAACTCGTCGCGTGGCTCGAAGCAGGCGTCAAGCCGCCATCTGCCTTCCGGATCGGCACCGAGCACGAGAAGACGCCGTTTACGCTGTCCGGCCATCACCCGGTGCCTTACGAGGGTGCCAAGGGGATTGGCGCGCTTTTGGAGGGAATGCAGCTCCTGCTCGGCTGGGAGCCGATCATGGAGCATGGCAACATCATCGGCCTCTATGACGTGACCGGCGGCGGCGCCATTTCGCTGGAGCCGGGCGGGCAGTTCGAGCTCTCAGGTGCGCCGGTCGAGACCGTGCACCAGACGCAATCCGAACTGATGGCGCATCTCGCCCAGGTGCGCGAAATTGCCTCGCCGCTCGGCATCGGCTTCCTCGGCCTCGGCATGACTCCCACCTGGTCGCGGGAAGAGATTCCAGTGATGCCCAAGGGCCGCTACCGGATCATGAGCAATTACATGCCGAAGGTGGGCCGCTACGGCGTCGACATGATGTACCGGACCTGTACGGTGCAGACCAATCTCGACTTCCGTTCCGAAGCCGACATGGTCAAGAAACTTCGCGTCTCCGTCGCGCTGCAGCCGATCGCGACGGCGCTGTTCGCCAACTCACCCTTCACCGAAGGCAAGCCCAACGGCTTTCTGTCCTTCCGCTCCGAAATCTGGCGCGACACCGACAATGCGCGGGCCGGCATGATCCCGTGGGCGTTCGAGGACGGCATGGGCTTTGAGCGCTGGGTCGATTACGCGCTCGACGTGCCGATGTATTTCATCAAGCGCGGGGATGAGTATATCGACGTCGCGGGCTCCTCATTCAGGGCCTTTTTCGACGGCCGCAACAATTCGCTGCCCGGCCAGCGGCCCACTCTGTCGGACTGGGCCAATCATCTGTCGACGATCTTTCCCGAAGTGCGGCTGAAGCGGTATCTGGAAATGCGTGGCGCCGACGGCGTGCCATGGGGCCGGCTGCCGGCGCTGCCGGCGTTCTGGGTCGGCCTGCTTTATGACAACGCGAGTCTCGATGCGGCCTGGGACCTTGTCAAGACCTGGACCGCGGCCGAACGCCAGGCGGTGCGCGATGACGTGCCGCGCCTCGGCTTCAAGGCCAAGGTCGGCAACCGCTATGTCTTCGAGATCGCCAAGGAGTGTCTCGCGCTCGCCCATGCGGGCCTCAGGCGCCGCGGCCGCCTCGACCATTTCGGGCGGGACGAGAGCCGGTACCTCGAGCCGCTCGACCGCATCATCGAGAGCGGACGCAGTCCCGCAGAGGAGATGCTGGACAAGTTCGCCGGGCCCTGGCGCGGTTCGGTCGAACCTGCCTATGACGAATACGCGTTTTAATGCGTCCGTCTACTTTAACGGGACCGTCGGCAGACATATCCTGAAACAATCGCGCCCCGGCTCGTTCATCAGCGGTACAGGTTCCTGACGATCAAATATCCCGCTGCGCAGCCAAAAAGTGCCTCCAACGACCGCGCGATCAGCAAGACATGCCCTCGGAACACCGCGAGGGTGGAAGCCGGTTTTGCCACAGGTCGCGCTCTAAACGATTGAAAGAGCAAGTGATCCCATCGCCCGCCCGCTTCCGAGCACGACCTCCCGTCCGGCTGCGATCGTTTGCAGGCAGACGCGATCCGGCTGCCGCGGTCCTGTTCATGGTGGTGTGTCTTGGGGCGGTGGCGAGCATCGGCCGCGTGGCGGCCCAGAGCAATTTCGACCGCCCGGGCGGCGACTACATGAGCGCCCCGGTCGAGTCCGGCGATCCCGCCGATTGCGCGCTGATGTGCGAGCGCGACAAGCGCTGCCGCGCCTGGAGCTTCAATTATCCGACCTATTCGGATATCGGCGCGGTGTGCTGGCTGAAGGGCACGGTGCCGGCGCGCGTTCCCGACAATTGCTGCGTGTCCGGCGTGCGCGGCGCGGGCGTGGTCGAGCCGCGAACCCGCGCGGTCGAGACCTCGATCGACCGAGCCGGCGGCGATTATCGCAGTTTTGAGCTGAAGGCCACCGAGGACGAAGAGATCTGCAAGGCCGCCTGCACCGCGGAGAACAAGTGTCGGGCCTGGACCTTTGCGCGCGCCGGCTATGTCGGCAAGGACCCGCACTGCTTCCTGAAGAAGGAAATCAAGCCGCCCCGGCGCAAGGCCGGATTCACCTCCGGCGTCGTGCGGTAGCAACTCCGTCATTGCGAGGCGCAATTGCGCCGAAGCAATCCAGATCTTTGCCGCGGCAGTCTGGATTGCTTCGGCGCTTCGCGCCTCGCAATGACGGCTCGGGTTCGATTCATGCAGACAACACCGTGAGCTCCGGCCAGAGCGCCTTCCAGCGCGCCGCCTTCGCCGCGTAGTTCGCGGCGGAAAAATTGGGGCCCGGGTTGGGCCGCACGATCAGCCGCGCGACATCGTCAAAGCCGTGCGGTGCGTAGACCTCATACGCCTCGCCCGCGCGGCGTATTCCGACCATGGTGTTGGCAGTCAGGAATCGATCGATCCCTTCCGTTGCGCGCGCCAGCGGCGGGTAGGGCATGCCGTGTTTTGCGGGATACCAGAGATGGACGCGCGCCTGGTTGCGCACTTCGACCTTGACGCCGAGGCCGCCGATGCGTGCTTCGACGGTGCGGATCACGGCGTCCTCGGCGGCCCACGACGTGTCGCCATCGAAGTAGAACACGTCATAGTCGGCAATGCCGTAGTCAATGGCGCGCCCGGTCAGCGCGTTCCACACGCTCTGCACCAGGCAGCCCGAGACGATCCAGGCATCAGGCAGCCCGAGCGGCGCGAGCTCGCGCGCGAGCACCTCGTTGATCGGGTTGCGCAGCACGAGTGCGAGAAATTCGTCCTTGGTCATCGAAACTCCGGCAGGGTGGGCTGATCACCGCTGTCGCTCACCAGAACGATGGCAGAGCGCGAAGCCTACCATCCGGACGTCGCTGCCGGTCGGTGGGCACGCGCAAACGCGCCTTTGCCCACCCTACAATATTTTGTTCGATGTAATGAAACCGCGCGGTGCGCTAGCCGAAAAACGTCATCTTGTCCGTCAGGCTCATGCGGCGAATGACCGCCGCGGGGTCGCTGCTTGCCGGAACGCCGAACAGGGCCTGCTCGCCATTGCGCCAGACGTCCGCGGTTTGAACGGCTTCGTCGGCCACCGCGACTGCATCGACTTCCTGGATGGACACAACCGCGTCTGCCGGCGTCATCGTGCCGGCAAGGGTGGCGAGGCTGGCAAGCGTTTCGTCGTTCCTCGTTGGCGCCGCTGCCGCCAAACCATGGAGGTCAGCCGCAGCGTCGGCGCTCGGCTTGAGCGGAGCCAGCCCGTTCTCCTCGGCGAGCGCGTCGATCCTCGTTCTCATCAGCTCGAACGCAGCCGCCAGGGCGGTGCGCGTGTCGACTTTCGCAAGCTGCCTGCAGCTTTCCTGAATGGCATCGAGCTGGGCGTCGATCAAATCGCAGATGCGGGCGTCGGTGCCGATTTCCCGCCATCGCCAGGAAATCTCCTTCAAAATCCTGGCTCCCTGGCGGATCGGCGTCAGGCGCTCATCGATTTCGAGACCGATCGCCGCCGAACCGGCGACTTCGGCGGCCTGATCGACAACGCTCCTGATGCTGGCGAGGATTTCGGCGAGCCGCCCGTCGGAGGGCTGTTGCGGCATGGTGTCGAGCATTCGTTCGATGCGCGCCACCTGATCAAGCACGAGACGGGTGTCGGCATTGCGGTTTCGCTTGGCGTATTCGCCAAGAAACCAGCGGCCGCGCGCCGTCTCCATAAAGGCCTCGCGGATCGCCTGGTAATCGGCCTCACCGGGCCGAGCGGCACGGGCGGAGATCGGCGAAAGAGCAAAGGCGTCGTCGGCCATGCAAAACTCATCCGAGCAGGCAATTGCGCGCAAAAATGCGGGTGGCCGCGAGAATCGTTCGTGATTCGGGCTAGATCGTGGTGACCGACCGTCAGCATGGTGGCGCGCAGTCGCCTGCACACAATGAATCCGCTGCGTGACCTTGCGTCGGTGCGAGCCACCTCGATGCAGCCGCCCGACATATCGCTGCAACTTCTGATTGGCGCCGCCTTGCTCTGTCGTTACTTCGACGTGCAGTTTGGAGCATGTGAATCTCGTCACCGACGCGACCTGCGGCGCGCAATGATCCCGCCGTCATGTCAGCGGAGGCCACGAGCCCGCTGTGGAAAACTTCCGGTGAACATGGTTAACGCCGATCATCGGCAGTGCGCCGCCATGGCGGAACCAGCGCCGAAATCTTCTTGTTTGCTGTCACTTGCCGGGGCTGCCGCTGCGCGGTCGCGGCCATACCGGGACACGGCGGTGTCGCCGGATGAGCGTCCGCGCGCTGCCGCGGACTCGGTTGCATATGCAACCGGTCGCAGTTTAGTCGGATTGTTTGCCACCATCGCGGCCTCATTCCTCGCTCGTTGGAGGTTGCATGTTGGAAGTCTCGGTCAGCGATCATGCTCGTGTCCGTGCGCCGCGATGTTGCCGGTTGGCGCTGATCGTCGCAGGCATCTTCGCATTGTTCGGTGCGTTCGCGGCTACGGCGCCTGCGCAAGCCGGCTACTATGAGGATTCCTATTACGGCTATCGTCCGTACTCGCCCTATCGCTACCGCTGCTCGACATGCGGCTGCTGGCGGCGCTGCTATTCCGGTTCGCGGCCGGGCCTCGTGTATGAGCGTCGCTACGTCGAGCGCGAATATGTCGAGCGTCACTATGGCTGGCCCGCTCGTCATTATCGCCGTCACTACGGCTACTATCCGTACGGCGGCTATCGATCCTGGTCGAGGCCGTTTCCATGGGGCTATGGCGGCGTGAGGAGTTGGCGCGCGCCGCGCTATGGCTGGCAGGCGCCTTACGGCTCCTCCCGATATGAACCGACCGCCGAACGAT
>Ga0213876_10002568_pt1 | contig 10620 bp, 8 predicted proteins | sample BarmaccomBMRX_R9_FD_160113 | JGI IMG/M metagenome (GOLD analysis project Ga0213876, IMG submission 160113) | Root-associated microbial communities from Barbacenia macrantha in rupestrian grasslands, the National Park of Serra do Cipo, Brazil - RX_R9 | ecosystem: Host-associated > Plants > Roots...
TGAGAACAGCGTGCTCGCGGGTGCGTACGATCGAAACACGTTTCATCGCGCGGCTTGATCAGCTCTCCCGGTACCAGTTCGCGATCTGCCAGAGATCGTTGTCCCAGCCGCTTTCGTGCACGACCATGCCGTTCTTCAGCCCGATCGAGAGCTTGCGATTGATCTCCGGCAGGATGTAGCGGTCGGCGACGACGAGGTCGTTGAGCTTGATGAACATCGCCGCGCGCTTCACCGGATCGAGCTCCGTCTCGGCCTGGTGATAGACGTCGTCATACTCCTTGTTCTGCCAGCGCGAGATGTTGCGGCCCTGCCACTTGTTCGCCTTGTTGGCGATTTCCCACGAGGTGAACTGGTTCATGAAGAACTGCGGATCGGCCTGCGGCATCGTGGTCTGGTACATCTGCATGTCGCAGTAGAAATGCGAATAGGTGTCCGGATTGGCGGTGTCGCTGGAGAAGAACACCGACGCCACCACCGACTTGAGCTCCACGTCGATGCCAGCCTTCTGGCAGGCCTGTTTGATGATCGCCTGGTTCTTCTGCCGCGGCGAATTGATCGAACTCTGGAACACGAATTTGAGCTGCTTGCCGTCCTTGGCGCGGATGCCGTCGCTGCCCTTTTTCCAGCCGGCTGCCTCGAGCACCTGGTTGGCCTTCTCGATGTTGAACTCGAACTTGTTGTTCTTCGATCGGAAACGCTCGGGGTTGTTGAGGAAGTCGGCCGTCGCGACGCCGGCGCGGCCATAGATGAACTTCTGCACCGACGCGCGGTCGATCAAAAGGTTGATCGCTTCGCGCACGGCCGGATCGGAGAACAGCGGATGCTTGGTCTTGACGCTGGCGCGCTCGCCGTCGACCTCGACCGCCGGGTCGGTGACGTTGAGCTGAATGTGTTCGATGTTGCCGCAGACGCTCAAGGACGCCTTGCCCTGGCCGCCGGCCTCCAGCTTCGTGAGGATCTCGTCCTCGACCTGGATGTTGTAGGCGTAATCATATTCGCCGGTCTGCAGCACCGCGCGCGCAGCCGACACCGCATCCCCACCGCCCTTCAATTCGACGGTATCGAAATAAGGTCTGCCTTCCTGGTGGTACTCGGGGTTGCGCTTGGCTGCCACGCTGTCGCCCGGCTTGAAATCGACGAACAGATAGGGGCCGGTGCCGACCGGCTTCAGGTTCGCCGGCGCCTCGCGGGATTTGGCGCCGATATAGTCGGCGAACAGATGCTTCGGGATGATCAGGCCGTAGGAGGCGACGAACGCGTTGGCCCAGAACGGGGTCGGCTGCTTGAACGTCAAGCGCACCGTGTGGTCATCGATCTTCTCGATCTCCTTGATGTCCTTGTAGCTGCCGATCGAGACCGCCGCGGTATCTGGATTGGTGGAATACTGCCAGTTGAAGATCACGTCGTCCGCGGTGAAGGGCACGCCGTCATGCCACTTGGCGTTCTTCTTCAGCTTCCAGACCATGGACAGGCCGTCTTCCTTGAGCCCGTCATTGTCCTTGCTCGGGATCTCCTCGGCGAGGATCGGGACCAGATTGCCGTCCTTGTCCCATCCGGCCAGCGGCTCATAGAACAGCCGGCAAGCTTCCTGGTCCTTCGTTCCCGTTGCGAAATGCGGATTGAGCAGGGTTGGAGCCTGCCAGAACAACAGCTTCAGCACCCCGCCGCCGCCGGCTTTTGGCGGCTTGTAGGAGATCGCGCCCTCGGCCCTCGCCACGCCCGCATCGGTCAACATCATGCCCGCCAGCGGCGCCGTCAGCCCCAAAGCGATCATGCGTTGCACAAAGCTGCGGCGCGACATGCGCCCGTCCTTGACGTCCGCGATCAGGGTTCGAAGTTCCCGCTCGTTCATGGGGTCGGCTCCAGGGGTGAATGCGTCATGCTCCACTTCACCGCTCTTTAAGGACAGGTTTGAGGGAGCAGGACGAAAGTGGATCAGCTTAGGTCGCCCCTGTCAAAGCAGAATCCGGGCCAACTTTCGACCAAGAGCCGGCCATGACGACGCAGCGGCCGCTCATCCCTGAGCCATGTCACGCGGCGGAAAATCGGCTGCGGTCCGCGGCGCAAACGTCATGGTGGAAGAGTCGGCGCTGCGCCGATTGCCGAACGGTGCGATTTCAGCACAACCGCCGAGTGCTGCGCCATTGCAAGACGCCCGTCGGCGGTCCGTACATTCACCGACAAACCAGTACGGGAGTTTTCGCGTAGGCCAGCACTTTGCTTGTCACACTGCCGATCAGAAGCGTGGAAAGTCCGCTACGTCCGTGCCATGACATGACGATGCAATCGCAGCCCTTGTCCTCGGCGGCTGCGATGATGGCCTGGTGCGGCGGCACGTTCTCCACCTGGATTGTCTCGCAGGGAATGCCAGCCTCCCTGGCTGCATTTTCCGCGCGATCCAAAACGCTCGCAAAGTCGCCTGTCACTGCAAGAAGCGGCTCCACAACGTAGATGATGAATACCTTGGCTCCGATGGATTTCGCGAGCGCCAACCCATGCGTCACCCCACGCTCCGCCAGCTCCGACCCATCTGTCGGAATGAGAATATGCCGATACATGCTTCACCTCCCGAATTGTCTGGACGTATCGCTGCCCTCCGAAGGAAGCTGGGCCCGCGCTTCGGATACGGTCTGAGATAAATCAAATCTGTCGGACCATCGTGCTCAGTCCGCGACGGCTCACCACACCCTGCACGATCACCTATGCCCGATCATGCATGACCAGCACGGGCACCCTTCCGTCGATCGACGCGCTGGTGACGCGAGACGAGCATCATGAGCGCGTACGGCGTGCATGACAACGTCTGCTGTTTGCTGCCAGTCGGACTGCGGCCGAGCCTCGCCGACAGCCGTCCGTGTACCCAGCCGGATTGGTTTGGAGCAAGGAGAAGGGGCAGGCGCATGATTGAGTGTCTGCTCGCGTTCTGTTGATCCGCGGCGTGCGCAAAAGGAGTAAACTTTGAGTTGGCTGAGGGAACTTTCCCAACCGGGGAGTTCAGATGCGCGACCACAGCCTTCAACGCGTTCAATCGCGGTTCGCTCAGCAAAATTCGCGGCTCCGATCTCGAAGCGCTCAGGAAATGCTGCGGAAAGTGCTCGCGCGGGGACTTGGTGTTGCATTTCTGGCAACGGGGTGTCCACGGGATTGATCTGGCATGAACGCTCGCCTGGGTGCAACGCTCGCAATCGCAACTACACCCTAGCCAACGGAGAAAGCCATGCCGTTCCTGCACATGCTGCCTGACGTGGGCATGAACTACACGTTCAACCGGCCGCTGCTGGATGGTCAGTCACCGCCGCGCCTGAAGGAGCTGAGTGCCATTGCGCCCAGGATCAAGGATTACGATTCCTGGTACACGGTCTGGCTCGAGGTCGCCAAGAAAGCCGAGGCCGAAAAGCGCTACCTGGACGCCGCCTCCTACTATCACGGCGCGGAGTTCTATCTGCCCGCCGGCGACGTGCGCAACGGGCTCTACGACGACTTTGCGCGCAATTGGGCGCTTGGAATGAAAGGCGTCGCCGGTTACGAGCGTATCGAAATTCCATATCCCGGCGGACACCTGCCGGGCTTCAGGCTCCAGGCCAAGGGCAAGGAACGCAGCACGTTCATTTTCACCGGAGGATACGATTCCTTCGTCGAGGAGTTCTACAACTTCCTGCTTCCGCTGACCGAACTCGGAATGACCGTCATCGCCTTCGACGGGCCCGGCCAGGGCGGCGCCCTGCGGCAGGGAATCTACATGGATCACGCCTGGGAAAAGCCTGCCAAGGCGGCGATCGATTACTTCGAGCTTGACGCTGTCGATTGGCTCGGCGCCTCCTGCGGGGGTTACATGTCGATCCGTGCGGCCGCGTTCGAACCTCGCATCAAGCATGTCATCTCGATGCCGACGTCGTATTCGGGCCTCGACATGACCCTCAAGCAGATGCGGCCGGGCAAGGCCCAGGAGCTGGTCTCGCGGTTCAAGGCCGGCGACCGCAAGGCAACCGAGGCCGTGGTGGCCGAGGAGCGTCTGCCGAGCTCCGTGTTCGAATGGTGCATCGTTCAAGGCATGCACATTACCGGCACCAGGACGCCGTTCGACTTCCTCACCGCGATCGCGAAGCAGTCGCTCGACGGAATCCTGCACAACGTCAAGCAGGACATCCTGCTGACCGAAGGCGAGCAGGATCACCTGTTCGATGTCGGCTGGGTCCATCGAACCATGCGCGAGCTCGTCTGCGCCCGGTCGGTGACGACACGGATATTCACGGCGCGCGAGGGCGCGGAGCAGCATTGTCAGCTCGGCAACTCGGCGGTCGCGCGTCACGCGATCGTCCACTGGCTCGCAAGCTTCTATCCCGGCATGCCGGTCGGCGAGGAAGTAACCGGCATCGCCGCTTGACATGGATCTTGAACTGACAGCGATCACGTCCTTGCAAAAATGGTGATCGAAATGAACCTGTCATCCTTGACAGCAGCAGCACTGGCCGCGGCGCTTGTCGCCGCGGCCTCCGTGCTCGCGTTCTCCGCAATGCCCGGGCTGTTTGTTTGGGCGGCTTTCATCGGCTGGGCGAGCTGCGATCACTCGGGAGCTACTCTTCAGGCCGCGTTGCGCAGCTCGGCCGCTCTCATATTCGGCGTCGTTATGGCATGGGTGGTCGCCGTTGTCGTCGCTGCTGGCGTGCTGCCGCTCAGCGCACCGCTTGCAACCGCCGTTACCGCCGGCGTCGCTTCATTCCTGATCGTCTTGGCGGCTGCAGAACCAATCCTCAGTATCGTCCCCGCCGCGTTCTACGGCTTTGCATCAACGTTCGCTTATCTCAGCCTCGTGCCGGGAGCATTCACGCTCAAAGCGATGATGGGGCTCGACTGGGAGAATGTGATTGTAGCCATGCCGCTCTCGTTGCTGATTGGAACCGGTCTTGGCATTGCGCAGGGTTGGTTGGCGAGCGTGCTCGCGGCGAGCAAGGCGCGTGCGGCACCGGCCCGCGCCCGTCGTCTCGATGGCTCACCGGTCGGAGATGGCAACACCCTGAAGGCACGTTGAGCTGCCAGGCGGACCGGAACTTACGAGGATGAAATCGGTCAACGCGCATGAAAGGAGCTTGGCCGGCCTGGGGCGATCGTTGCGGGCAGCGATCGCGGTCCCATCGCTGTTCGCATTGGCACTGATTGTCTTCAGGCAACCCGAACTCGCCGGCTTTGCCGTATTCGGGACTTTCGCCCATCAGGTGCTCGTCAATTATGACCCGGCAGGAAGAGCCCGGTTTGTTCAATCTGCCATGCTGACGGCGCTGGGCGCGATCATGTTGAGCCTCGCCACGCTTGCTTCGGCAAACCCCTGGCTCGCAGTCAGCGGCGCTGTTGCGGTGGGATTTCTGTCGGAGCTTCCTCCGCTGACCGGGGGTCGGATTGCAGCCATCCGGAGCGCGTTGCTCCTTGTGTTCATGCTCGCGGTGGCAGTGCCAGCCCCCGCGACCTCCGTGTTTCCTTATCTCGCGGGCTGGCTCATTGCCGGCTTCGTGGCGCAACCGGCATTACTCTTGATCTGGATTCCAATTCGGTCCAGCCGTGCAGCCGCCGACGAAGCGAGTTCAGCCGACGCCGCGCTGAAACCCGCTGCTGCCGCCGGCCGGTCGAACTGGAGGGAACGTGCCCTCCGCGCTGGATTGGCGTTCGGTTTCGCCGTTCTGCTCACGCGGCTTCTCAAAGTGGAGCATGCCTTCTGGGTGGTGCTCGGCGTGCTTCCCGTCCTGAGCGGCGCCGGAGGATCAGCGGTTCGGACCTTCTGGCAGGAACAAGCCGGGACGCTGGCCGGCTTTCTGACGAGCGCAATCGTGGTCGCGATCATCGGACCGCACCCGGCCTGGTACTGGTCGATCTTGCCCTTTGTCGTCTTTGGTTCGACATATGCGGCCAGCACCCTGGGCCTCATGGCCGGACAAGCGGCATTCACGCTGTTCGCGGTGGTGCTGTTCAGCATTCTTCTGCCTCAACAAGGGCAGACCGGGCTGCTCCGGCTCGAAGACATCGCCATTGGCGGTGCAGTCAGTTTGACGGTCGGCGCACTGCTACGGCTGGGGGAGCGCAAATCCGCAGGCCATGGGCCGCGCCAGTCGGTCTTTGTCCTGTGACCTCCCGGCAAAGCTGATGGGCGGAGCCACCCGAAATCGACGACAGTACGAGGCCTGAGACAATTGAACTGATTTGCCCGGACAGGCAGAATGCCTCAACGCTGGAAGGCGCAGCGCGACGAGCGGAGAGCCAAAATCGCCTGCGCGAAAAATCGAATTTCGTGAGCCGAACCACAGGGTGTGTCTTGGTGGCGTCATTGCGAGGCGCGAAGCGACAAAGCAATCTAGACTGTTTGCCAGGGAGGAAATTCTGCGTTGCTTCGCTTCGCTCGCAATGACAGCGCACGCTCAGCCGTCGTCGAGCTTGTTGAGATCGCGGACCGACTGCATGATCGGCTCGAAGTTCGCCCGCGCATCCAGCGCGTCGAACAGTTGCGCGGTGTCGGCCAGCAGCGCGTGCGAGCGTTGCAGCGCGATGACGACATCGTCCTGCGGGGTGTCGGACAGCCGGCCGTGGCCGGACAGCAGGATCCTCGAATTGAGGCCCTTGATGCGCTCCAGCGACTGGATGTAATCGGCGATCGAGCCGGAGCCGAAGATGCCGCCCATCACGCCGCCCGGCATCAGGGTATCGGCGGCGAACAGCAGCCCCTTGTCCTGGTCGTACAGCGTGATGCAGGCCGAGGTGTGGCCCGGCGTGTGCATGACGTTGAGGCGGAAATTGCCGAGATCGATCAGGTTGCCTTCCTCGAGCCAGATATCGACATTGATCGGGACGTTCGGCTCGTTGAACATTTTTCGCAGCATCGAAAAATCGTCGCGCAGCATGATCTTGTTGGCGGCCAGGCGATGGGCCGCGACATAGGTGCGGCTCAGGTTGAAGTGGAAGGCCGCGCCGATGTGGTCGAGGTGCTCGTGGCTCAGCACCACCATGTCGATGGTTTCGGGCGGGCAGCCGACATGGTTCAGGCATTCGACGAGATGCGGATAATTGGTCGAAAGCCCGACATCGATCAGGATCGTCCGCGCGCTGCCGCGCATGAGATACGCGTTGGCGGCGCGGTTCTTGAAGCGGATCTGATAGACGTCCTCGTCCGCCTGGATCAGCGAGCACACCTCGTTGTTCAGGAGAATCGGAAAGGGGATAGGCTTGCGGTCGCTCATGAGGTCGTTGCGTTTCCGAAGTTGCGGAGATTGGAGGCGCGCAGGCGCTTGCTGAGTGCATCCATGACCATCAGCGCGAATGCCGGCTGCTGGCTGACGAGATACACGAAGCGGGCGTGGTTGATGCGCATCACCCGCGTGCCGGGCGTCGCCGCGATCGCGGTTGCCGAGCGCGCCGAGCCGTCGATCACGGCCATCTCGCCAAAAAATTCGCCCTTGCCGAGCGAGACGATCATCGTGCGGGATGCGCCGTCGGTCTTGGCGATGTCGACCTTGCCGTCGAGCACGACGAACAACTCGCGTCCCGTCGAGCCTTCCTCGAAAATGACGTCACCGGCGGAATATTCATTGATGCACTTTTCGATGGCCATGTTGCGATGCCTTGGTCTCGACGCCCGGCTCTTCCCGCCGTCGCACAATGCCCCATCGTCGTTTCTTATCGACCTGCGGTTGCCATGTTAGTCCGCAAAGCGGGCTTCAATCCAGCCAACGGCCCCTGAATGGTACCGCAATGCAGCATCGGCTCCCAATTAACCCAGCCGCTGCCACCTCTGCTCCGCTAATCGGACCAAATTTCGCCCCGGAAAAGTTCCTAACTTTTTCGCAAGCCGGCCACGGGGTAACGTTTTCGCAAGCAATGCATGGTTACCAAATGGTCAATCAATCCCTGGGACTTTGAACGTGTGTGAGTGAGCCGATGCCCGAACAGTCTCGCGTTGAACCCGGCAGCCTCTCCGGATCGACCCCTTTGAGCGCCCCGGAGCTGGCGAAGGGGGGACTGTCCACGTCTCCACCCAAGACGACTGCCAGCAGCGAACCGATCAGTATCGCATCGCTCGCAGCCAAGGCGCCCGAGGCGTTCAAGCCCTTCGACCTCGGCAAGCCAGATATGGCCCCGCTTGCCAGGCTCTCGGCCGTTTCTTCGCGTCCGAAGGACGGCACGGGGCCCCTAGGCAAAGCGGAATTCCAGCCACAACCAGCGGAGAAGCGCCGCATGTCTTCCATTGCGCCCGAGACGGCGAAAGCCGAACCAGCAAAGGCCGATGCCAAAGCCGACATGACCAAGGTTGAGACGCCGCGCATGCCCGGCGGCAAGGTCACGGTCACCCCGCTCGGCGAACGTGCCTGGGAAATCAAGGGCTTGGTGCCGCCGAAAGCGACCGAGCCGGCCCCGCCCGCGGAACCGGCCAAGTCCGAGGCGCCCAAGGCGGCAGCCGCGAAGTTCAATGTCTCCGGTCTCGCCGGCAAGGTTCTGGCCTTCGCCGCCTTTGCGGCCCGCGCATCGGCCAAAGTCAAGCGTCCCGCACCGAAGGCCGAGGCCGTCGCCAAGGCGGAGGCCGGCCCGAAGCCGGCAGCCGCCGCGGCGGCGAAGGTCATCAAGGGCAAGCGCCAGGTCAGCGCGCTGGCCGCCTCGGTCGCGGTGGCCGCCATTGCGGGCGCCGTGGGCGGCGCGCTCGCCACCTCGGTCATGATGCGCACGGGTGGCGATGTCGCCGCCTCGGCATCGGCCGATCCCGATGTGCAGGCCTCGGTGACGCGGATCAGCGGCGATGTGGAGACGCTCAAAGCCAATGTCGACCAGATTGCCAAGGCTGGCCAAGGTCTCATGACGGATACTGGCGACCGGCTGGACCGGCTCGAGCGCGAGCAGGCCGAGACGTCGGCGCGGCTGCTCAAATTCGGCGAAGGCACCACCGATCGCGTCCGCTCGACGCCGCAGAGCAATGCCATGGCCGCGGTCGCACCCGTGCTGCCGCGTGACACCACCGGCTCGGTGACCCAGTCGACCGCGAGCGCCACGCCGATGGCTGCGGCGCCGGGCCAGCCCCGTGCTGCCGCGCCAAAAACCGATGTGGGCCGGCTTCCCATCGTCGAGGGCTGGACGCTGCGCGACGTCAGTCGCGGCGGCGCCGTGATCGAAGGCAAGCACGGCTTCTACGAGGTCTATGCCGGCGATCCCGTGCCGGGTCTCGGACGGGTCGATGCGATCCGCCGCCAGGACGGGCGCTGGGTGGTCGTGACGACCAAGGGGCTCGTGGTTCAGCGCTGAACCGCAAACTCGCGCGGCGTGATCGCGCGCGTGGCGCCAGCCGCTTCACCACGACGTGAAGCGGTGGCCCGTCAAGTTGACCGCGGCCGCGGGGCATGCGGTCGATTTTTCGTCTAGTTTGCCGAGATAACGCATGCGTGTGAAGAAACCCGCACGTGCGGTGTTGATCGGGACATGAGGCGACTGTTGCGATTTCCATTCATTGCGATCGGATTGTTGTTGTGCGCTGGTTCGGCGTACGCGACGCCGGATCTGGCCCTCGATCGAGGCACGGCGATCACCGAACCTTATGCTCTGCGCGAGCTCGATCATGGCAGGTTCGATCTCGGCCGCGTGCTGGCGACGGCACGGCCTGCGGATCAGCCGCTGACCAACGATCAGCTCTTCGCGCTGCCGTCGATGGCGCCGGTCCGCAAGGCGCTCGATGAAGATTTCAAGCGCTACATCCAGAGCCAGCGGGCGCACTACCCGGGCGATGCCATCGGCGTTGGACAATCGTTCGACATCCAGCTCTTCGATCACGCGCTGCTCTATTCGGCCGACACGCGCTTCGTGCTCGCCGGCATCGTCAGCCGGTTGGACCGCGCCTATGTGTCGCGCGCCAATTGCGGCGAAGTCCGCCTGGTCTATCGCCTGACCCGGCTGCCGGACTTTGCCGGCAATGACCGCATGAGTTTTGCCGGCAGCGATCTCTCGACCTCGGCCCGGCTGCCGATGACGCTGAACGTGGTGCTGAAGGCCAAGGCAGACCATGACGTCGACGCGACCGGCGCCACGCTCGCCTGCGCGGAGATTGCGCGCCGCTGGCTGGCAGCCGGCGAACTCACCGAGACCGGTGCCGAGCTTGCGTCAAAACTGACCGCGAAGGACGGTCCGCTCGACCTGATCAGGCCCGAAAACATCGATCGTCTCGAGACCAATCTGCAGATTGCGCACATGCCGAAGTCGGAGGCGCACGAATTTCGTACCGACTATCTGATGAAGGTTTTCGACTATCACGCGCCCGGCACTTTTGAGGAGTCGCCGATGGAGGACCAGATCGATCGGGAGCGGCTGCTCGCCGATGCCGGTCTGCGGCAGGAGTTCAGGGCCTGGCTGCTGCAACCCGATCATTTTCGCGAACTCGATCGCGGCACGATCCTGATCCCCGAAAAATTCCTGGCCAGAAGCGCAATCACTTCGACGCCGGTTGGCTTCGCGCCCTCCGACCTGCAGCCGGCCCATGGCCTGGTCCAGGGCTACGGCGCGTCCGCCGAGCCGACGTTCCAGGAGAACGACATCGTCACTGCGCTGCAGAAGGCCGCCGAGAGCAACCAGCCGCTGGACAACATCCATTCGGTCGCGGGCTTC
>Ga0213876_10002569_pt1 | contig 10620 bp, 8 predicted proteins | sample BarmaccomBMRX_R9_FD_160113 | JGI IMG/M metagenome (GOLD analysis project Ga0213876, IMG submission 160113) | Root-associated microbial communities from Barbacenia macrantha in rupestrian grasslands, the National Park of Serra do Cipo, Brazil - RX_R9 | ecosystem: Host-associated > Plants > Roots...
ACGATGAGCGCCCCACCTTTGGGCAGCGCGGCGTGGGCTTGGCAATCAACTGGCGTTTCTCCTCCAGACCCCAGTCGTGCAGAACGTGGCCCATAATAATGACATCCGCGGATGGCAGGGAGTCCTTGAAAAAGTCGCTTGGGTAAAACCTGAGCCGCTCTCCCAGTCCGAAGGACTGGACATATTCCTCAAAGATCGGCCCAACGACAGGCAAGTCGAAGTTGCCCCCGGCCAGGTGTGAGTGAGCCAGCGCGATCTGGACCGATACACAGCCTTGAGCACCGCCGGCGTCCACGAAGCTTTTGTAATTGGCCCAAGGGAATTGACGCGCCAGCGCCTGGGCGATGCCCATGCTCAGGCCGGTCATAGCGGACAAGAATTGTTTTAGTCGGGCGGGGTCGGCGTAAAGTGCGGCGAAAAAATCTTCGCCTTGCTTGGTTTGGGGACCGATCTGAAATTGGTCTGATTTTGCCGGTTTGAACGTGGACTCTTTGGGGTGACTTGGGCCAAGGGTGTTCTTGCGGCTTCGGGTCTCTTCTTTTCGTTGCCTTCGACACAAAGGTCTTCTTCCTCTTTAGGTATTCTTCCGAGCGGGGTGCGGGACAGGAGGGGCGGTAGGCTGGGGTTCTCTTACCCCGGCCATGAGCGCGCCTTTGAGCCAGTGCCTCCACTGCAGGGCAGCCTTTGTCCCGTGCCCGACGCATCGCACCACTCAGCAATACTGTTCGAAGCCCGAATGCCGCAAGGCCAGTAAGGCCGCCGCGCAAGCCCGCTGGCGCCAGCAACCCCAAAACCAAGCCTACTTTCGGGGGCCCGAACACGTCGAGCGCGTGCGCCGCTGGCGCGCGCGCCACCCCGGCTACGGGCGCAAAAAGCCCTCGGCGCGCCCCCCTGCGCCTGCCCTTGCGTTACAAGATTTTGCCTGCCCTCAAGCTGCGCCCGTTGAGCCACTTACGACGGCGACGGCCGGCCTGCCGCAGGGCCAAAAGCCGGCCGCATCGCCCGGGGCCGATGCGTTACAAGATCTGGCCGACCTGCAAGTGCCTCTGCTGGCAGGGGTTGTATCGTTGCTGCTGGGCGATGCGTTACAAGATCGGTTTGCCGAGCTGACCCGCCAGCTCGTAGATCGGGGCAAGCGCGTGCTGGCCGCCGAGCGCTGAGGCCTCCCCGGGCCCACCCGCCGCGTCACCATCCACCGCCTTTAAACCGGAGCTCCCGACCCATGCCGACTAAACGACTCCTGGATGCCCGTCGAAGCCGCAAGGCACTGCCGCGCGGCTTCGGCTGAATCGACCACCGCCTGTTGCGCGACGGCTACCTGGGCCAGTGCCGTCCCGAGGCCCTGGCCCTTTACGTGCTGTTGGTCTGCGCGGCTGACGGCCAGGGCCTGAGTTATTACTCCGACGCGCGCATCGCTCAAGTGCTGGCTTTAGCGCCGCAGGCCCTTGCGCAAGCGCGCCGACAACTAGTTGAGCTGGGGTTGATCGCCTACCAAAGACCCCTCTACCAACTCTTAAGCCTGGAAGGCGAACTCACGGCCGGCTCTTCCCCGCGACGCTCGCCCCCCCGGGGCGATCTGATCACCGAGCCGCCGCCACCGGCCTGCAACCCCCGGGGCCTGCCGCTCAAAGCCAGCGTCGAACGGCTCCTGCAACAACTCAGAGGCACCGCCCCATGATCGACTTTGACACTTACCATCAGGTGCGCCGGTGGGGTCGGGAGTTAAACTTGACGCCCCAGCAAATTGCCGCCCAGACCGGCCTCAACGTCAAAACCGTGCGCAAATGGTTGGACCGGCCCCGCTATGAACCGCGCCGGAAAGGGCCCCGGCGCTCAAGCAAACTTGATCCCTACAAGGATCTGATCGTCAGCTGGCTGGAAAAACACCCCTTCACCGGCATGCAGATCTTTCAGCGCTTACGGGCCGAGCACGGCTACACCGGCGGCCGCTCCATCCTGCAAGACTTCATTGTCACCGTGCGGCCCGTGCGTCAGCAAGCCTTCCTCAAACTGGCCTTTGAACCCGGGGATTGCCTGCAGATCGACTGGGGCACCCACGGCCTGCTGCGCGTCGCAAACGGCTTGCGCAAGCTGCATTACTTTACTGCGGTGCTCTGTTACAGCCGGTTGCTCTACGTCGAGTTTTTCTTGAGCCAGAGCATGGAATGCTTCCTGGCGGCCCATCGCCGCGCGCTCGAATCCTTTGGGGCCAGCCCCCGGCGGGCCATGCACGACAACCTCAAGACGGCGGTGCTGGAGCGCTTGCCGGGTCAGGCGCCTACCTTCCACCCGCGCTACCTGGATTTTGCGGCCCATTACGGCTTCAAACCGGTGGCCTGTTCCGTCGGGCGGGGTAACGAAAAAGGGCGCGTGGAGAACTCAATCGGCTACGTCCAAAAGAACTTCCTCAATGGGTTAGAAATCAGCTCCTTGGAAGCCCTTAATGCCCAAGCCCGCCGCTGGATGGAACAGGTGGCCAACGTGCGGCTGCACCGCGAGACGGGCCGGCGGCCCTGCGATGCCTTCCAACAGGAAAAACCTTTGCTTCAACCTTTACCCTTGGCCGGCTACGACGTGAGTTGCAGCCGCCGGGTGCGGGCCACCAACCGCTGCCGCATCGCCTTTGAATCCAACCGCTACACCGTGCCTTTCGAACATGCCGGGGCCTTGCTGGAACTGCGCATCGAACCCGAGACCCTCACGCTCTACCGGGGCCAGAAACTCATCGCCCAACACCCCCGCAGTTACGGCCGCAACCAGGACGTCGAAAATCCCGATCACCTCAGCCGGCTCTTAACGGAACGCAAGCGCGGCGAAGAAGCCGCCTTGCTGGCGCGCTTCCTGGCCTTGAGCCCCCAAGCCGAAGCCTACTACGGCGCGTTGCGGCAGCGCGAACTGCATGCCCTGGGGCATGTGCGCCGGATCCTGCTGTTAGTCGAGCCTTACGGACGCGAGGCGCTGGCGCAAGCGCTCGAGGAAGCCGTCGAGCTGGGTGCCTACGGTGCCGACTACCTCCACAACCTGCTGGCTCACCGTCGCGCCCTGGTCCCCTTAACCGGTCAACTTCACCTCACCCGGGGTGCCGAACTGCTCGAACTCGAAGTGCCACCACCCGACTGCTCCCGCTATCAGCTGGATTAAGCCCGGCGCCTGCGGCCACTCCCCCTAACTCAATGACTGACTTAAACCCGAGCGCTTCAAACGCGTCATGAAACCTCACCCGTCTCCCCCCGTTGCGATCCCGGCCAACGGCCGTCTGCAGGATCACCTGCGCGAGCTCCGGCTAACCTCCCTGCTCGAAAACGCCGTGCCCGCCGCCGAAGCCGCCGCCCGCGACGGCCGCACTCACCTGCAGTTCTTGGAGGGGCTGCTGGCCGGCGAAGTGGCCCTGCGCCAGGACCGTAGCGTGCAGCGGCGCATCCAGGAGGCCCGCTTCCCCGTAATCAAAACCTTGGCCGGCTGGGACTGGACCTGGCCCGCCAAAATTAATCGCATGCAGGTCGAACACCTCTTTGAACTGGAGTTCCTGACCACCCGTTCCAACGTCATTTTTGTGGGGCCCACCGGTATCGGCAAGAGCCATTTGGCCACCGCCCTGGCCCATGCGGCCTGCCTGCGGGGCCACCGCGTGCGGTTCGCCGCCGCCATCGACATCGTCAACCGCTTAAGCGCCGCCGAAAGCAATCGGCAGTTGGCCCGCGAGCTCAAACATTACCAGAGCCCCGAGCTGCTTCTGATTGACGAGCTCGGGTATTTACCCCTCGACAAACGCGGCGCCGAGCTGCTCTTCCAGGTCATCGCCAAACGCTACGAACGCGGCTCGATCCTCCTGACGACCAACATCGCCTTCAAGGATTGGCCGCGCATCTTTGCCGGCGATGCCGCCCTGACCACCGCGCTGTTGGATCGGTTGCTGCATCACGCCCAAGCGGTCGCCATCGAAGGCGAGAGTTACCGTAGCACCAAACGCAAATAGCCCCTCCCAGCCTCGCCGGGCCCGCCCAAAACCGTCCCATTTCAAATCGGCAGAATCAGTCCACTTTCACGCCGGTGCGCGCATCGAAGGCAGCCAGCGTGGCTTGGCTGACCATGCCCCGGTCGGCCACCACGGTGATCTCGCGCAAGCCGAAGCGGCGCCGCATCCGCTCGATCACCGGCGCCAAGGTGGTGACGTCGGCGGTGTTGCCCGGCCAGAACTCGCAGCAGATGGGGTTGCCTTGCACATCGAGGGCCAAACCCACCACCATCTGGCGCAGGTCGGGCCGGTGGTCCTTGTTGAAACCCCGTTCGCCCCGCTCCTCGCCGCCTTGGCCTTCAAAGTACAGGCTGGTGGTGTCGAAGAAGACCAACTCCACTTCGGTAAACAGGTCGCGCCGCCGCTCGAAGAGCCGCTCTTCCAGCAGGTCTTTGGTGCAGCGCACCGGGCCAGTGGAGGGTTGCTCCTTGGCCGGGAGCGGCTCGCCCAAAAAGGCCATCGCCCGGTAAAGGTGATGTAACCCGAGCCCTTCGGTGCCCGGCAGGAGGTAATCTTCGCGCCAACGTTCCGCCGCGCGGTCACTGCCGCTGGCAAACAATCGATGGAGCACCGTCAAGTAGATGGCCCGTTCGACGTCAAATTCGAACCTCCGGCCTTTGAGCAGGGTGCGCAACGCCTCGGGGATGCCGCTCTCTTGCCACAAGCGCCCGAAGACCAAGTCGGGCCCGATTTTACGCACGGCCACCGGTTGGGTCTCGCCCGCGGCGTGGGCGTCCAACACCGTCAAGCCCTCGCACTGGCGTACCCCCGAGCGCATGAGCCGATCCAGTTGACCGCTCTGCTGCAACAGGTCCAGCCGGCCCAAGGTGGCAATGACCTGTTGACGGACCTTTTTACCCTCCCGGACGCTATGAGCAATCTGCAAGTAACGGTAGGAACCGGCGGGTTTGACGCGGAAGAACATGGGCTCTGGCCTGGGTCTACCGCCAGCAACCACGATGCCCGGAGCGTCGTCAATAAGAAAGGGTAAATGGGCCTAAAAAGTTGCACTACATTTTCGAGTTCCTAACGCCACAATCGCCCGCAAACCCGCTCTGGGAGCGGCTCCCACAAAATGGCGAGCCCGCTAACTGTTCAAGATCGGTTAGAGTCTTCCCCGGTTTATAGAAGAACGGCTTCCTTAGTCGCGAGCCTCATCGACACTGCGACAACTGGCGAACGGCAAAGCCTTGTGCGTCGGGCTGTATTATGGCAACGCATCAATTGCGTGGCTGTGCCGGCAATCGGTCCTTCGAATATCAAGGACGGCTTTCACGTCTACGTGGCCGAGGATATTGGCGCTCCGCGTCCACGAGATAGTCGTTGATCATTCGGTCAAGGGCATACATCACCTCGGAAAAGAGGGCCCAAGGGACGTCCGGGACAAAGATCCCGCACAGGTAAGTAGAGCTATCGGTGTTAAGAACTCCCACGACCCCTAAATCGCGAGAGCTGCCTTTATCGGTGAAGTAGCCTTCGCGTTCGATCCAGCTTCCGAGCGGATCGGATTTGATCCGTTTGGCGACGCGCTCGGTTAAACCGACGGCCTGCTTTGCCCAACCTTGATCGGAGAGCATTTGGGAGACTTGCCGAGGTTCGGCAAACATCTGGAACGGGAGATCGGTTGGAAGCCGATTTTCAATCTGAGGCGGGTGCCACGCATGAAAATTCAGGGCCACGTCGGCTGCTTCCGGCGCGACGTGCACCCCGGCCGGTTGGAAAAAGTTCCAGGGGCGGCCGCTCGTGAGGAACTGGTTACATGCCCGGATAGCCTCGGCGAGATCGCGGTCGGCTAGTTTCTTGAGCTGCAAACCCACGAATCGTGCGAGTAAGCCATCAAGCACGGTAGGATCGGACAAAGCTAAGAAGAGGACTGCCTCGATCGCGTCGAGATTTGGAGGCTGGGTCGCTGCCCACCGTGCCGAAATATGCTCCAGATACGCCATCCTGGTTTCGTACGCCTCAAATGCCGACAACCGCTCGATCGCTTCGGGGAGCGTTGGCGTTTCTTGATTACACCAGCTACGATACTCTTTAACCAATTGCTCTCGTTGCTCGCGGAATTCGTAACTTTGCACGTGGCTCGCGCAGTTTGCCGCCTCCTCGATTAGTGCCTGACAGCGAGTTGGAATTCCAAATTCCTGCCACCGATTCGCTAGCGCCAAATAGTGCAGGGCAAAAAAACCCGCAAATCCATGTGGCTCCTGGGCCGCCTCTTCCAATTTTAAAAACGCGCTCAAACAGTCGCCCTGCCTGAACAGCGCTGCGCTCTGAGCGCTAAGCGCACGCACTTTTGTTCCCCAAGAATCAATCGTGTGAAGCGCCTGAGCGCAATACGCGTGCAAACCATATACGTTTCTGTGCAAACCATAGGTCGATGCTGAGGTTACCTCTGGCTGGGCTGCCGCTAAACAACGGTGCTCAGCTTCATGACTTAGAACCGCTGCTAGGTCAAACGTAAAAGTCACGCCTTCCTGATCTAAGGCAGCTTGCAGAATTCGACGGAGACGCTCAGCCGCCCAACTTGGGCACCCGGAAGACAAGGTGGCGGTTCCCAGCGCAACCAGTGCGATATCTCGATATGCAGAATATGGATTCTTGGCGACCGAATCTAGCGCCTTATCAAGCCGCTCTTGGCCCTGTTGAGAGGGGAGGAGGTTTCCAAGTATCTCTGCGAGCTCATCGGCGTGAATCGCAATCGCTTCGGCCTCAGCGAAATCTCTTCCGGAGACATAGTAACCCCTCTCCTGGCCATAGCCCTGAAACTCTGCCTCCAGCCTGCTAAGCCTATACTCTGCCTCCAGCCTGCTAAGCCTATCCAAGTCCCTGAAATCCCGCTCTTGCAAGGTGGGCTTGGCCTTGGTTAGCTTAAGATAGCTATCTACGCCCGGATGTTGTCGGTCGGGGTCGAGTTCATGGATCCATCCCTCTGCGTTTAGTGAACTTCCTGGCATTTGGCTTAATAGCAATGCGACATGCGCAAAGAGAGCGTTGTCTACATCACTCTGCCGCAAATAAGGGCCTTTTGAGATTGGCGAGTTCCAAGCTGCATTAACGGCTGCTTTGACGAGTTCGGTGTCCGCGCAACGGGCTGCCTCCCACGCGAGATAAAGGAAAAGTGAACGCCCCCACTTTGGGACCGACTGGTAAGCCTCAGCTCGCTTCAGCGCCTCAGCTAAATTGCCTTGTCTAACCGACTCAAAAACGGTTGGCCAAAGGCGCTGCCTGCCTTGCGCTTCACGGTACCGGCCTAAAATTGCAACCGCCTTCGCGAGATCTTTTTCGCTTAGTGCGACGCGCAGTCCGGTTCGGAGGTCGGCGAGCACGACTGCAAGCTCACCCAGTTTCTGCTGCTGTGCGTCACCGAGGCAACCATCCAACAAGGTAACATATAGACGGAGAATGATCGTAGCGCGCTCATTCGAATTCGACACGAGATCGATGCATCTTGCCATATGCCCGACAAGGTGTCGCAACCCGTACTCATCACATTCATACCAGTTCTCGGCAAAACAGTTCTCGGCAAAACGTTCGCGATAGAAGTCTACGATCGCTTTGTGCTGAGGTAACGGAGGCGTGTGATACGGATTTGGCAGAGTTGAGCTATTCGTCCGATAAGCAGGCAGGGCGAGAAAGTCGGCAATTGAGCGATGGTACAGGCGGTATTTTAGTGCGCCATCGGAACCGACCGTGGATTCCACGAGCTGAAAAATCTCGTAGAGCGTCGAAGCTGTTTGGTCTGCCTGAGCCGTCCATTCGCCGAGCAACTCCTGCGGTATGTCGGCGGCAGCGACACTCAACCTTCCAAGCACCGGCTGATAGCGGGTACGCCATGTATGAGCGAGGTTATCTGTGAGGCGGTCTAGCGAGGTGCGATACAGGGAGTGGAGCCCAATGGGTAGCGCAGCGAAATCATCAACTTTTCGTGCCCCGCGGGCAATTTCGTCGAGTAGAATGCGGACGTAGAGAAAATTGCCCTCTGCGGCGGTGACTAACGACTCGATAATGGGGGGAGAGAGGCTCGGGATCGCACGCTGCTCGATGTACGCTCGGACGTCGTCATTAACGGCGCCGCTGAAAGAACGAGCAGAAAGATTGAGCAGACGGGCGGAAGGAAACTTTTCGAGCACTTTCGGCTCAGGGCGGCTTGTTAGAAGAAACCGGACGCCAGGCGGAAGGTCCTCTGAGCCAGCAAGCAGGTCGACAATCGTGCATGGCGCCCCCACACTTAAGGCCTCATCCAACGCATCGACGAGGATGAAAATGCGCGTGTCGGGTTGTTGTTTGCAAAGGCGCCCCAGCGGCTGCCGCACCGAGCGGTCGTAAATCTCCTCGGGATCAGGGCTTGTAATGAACAGATTTTGGATTTGGATTCCGATTACCGTGCCCCAATTTTGCTGCACGTCAGGTTCGCCTCGCACCGTCGGGGCTACGAACTCAAGGACCAGCGGTCCAAATTCAGGAGTCTGTTCGGCGATCTGCTGCGCAAGAGACTGCGCAAACCGGGCCGGCTGCACGCTCCCGCGTCGCTCTTCTGCCATGCAGAAATGCCGGGCGGCCCAAGCGCTGCGAACATCTCTTAACGGCCCTGTACCTGATGCATCGTCGGGAGATGCCAGCCAAACAGCCAATGCGGTCTTCCCGCAGCCGGGTTCGCCGGTAATCAATAACACCCGCGGCGCACTTGAATCACCAATCCACTCAGCGGCCTTGTCGAGCACCCATTGCCGTCCTGTAAAACCAGCCACTCGGTCCGCAAGGTGCTTTGGGAAGAAGCCGTTGAGCATGGGAATGTATCAGCACTCATTAAGCGTGGGAATTTCCACCAATCCGGTCGATTTGCACTCCTATTGCACTTCCTCTCTCGTCGACCTTCTTCGCCTCAGCTTTACCTTCCACTGTTCCACTCGTGATAGTTCCAGCCGCCACCCCGGCGACATAGCCGAGCACCTGATCAATATTCACGCTTCCCCGGACAACTGGCCCTAGCACCTCAGGGCGTGCTTCACCGCGAAATGTTAAGCGTTGGCCCAGGATAAGCTCTAGGGCTTTTCGGAGCGCGTCCACGCGCGTCATTAGTGCAGGATCGCTGGTATCAACTCCTGTTCGCCCGGTTACGACGCCAGAAAGCTTGTCGCAAAGCTCATCCATTGGTTGTGCGAGGCGTTCCAGCGCCGCTTCGTCCAGGCTGGCCCGTGCTGGATCTGGGTCAAAGACGTCGGGACGGGACATCAACTTTGGCTGCTCGCCCGGGACGGATTCTGCGCCCTCGGCGGTCTTATGCTTCTCGTGCCGCCACTTGAGGAGTTCACTCGCTTGACCGTACAGGAATTTTATTCCTTCGGTGATCGCCGCCATACCCACGGCGGCGAGAGTGATTGTTACGGGTTCCGGCATACGTGCTTGGACTGTTTCGAGAAGATGTCAGCCAGCTAAACGCTGACTTGTGACTACTGTATCGTCTATAAGGTTTTTTCCATAAAGACAATGCAAAAACGGCAAAGAATTTGGATGCCTTGAGATGCGGACAGAACTCCCAAAACGCATCGCCGAAAACGTCGACCGCTTTACGGGTCGTGCGTGGCTCCTTCCAAACCTCCTGGATTGGTTGGAAAATCGGGATGAGCACCTGTTTCTTCTCGTCGGTAATCCCGGCACCGGAAAAAGCATGATTCTGGCTTGGCTTGCCGGATGCGGACCAGATTAAAACCCCGTTCGCCGAGTTCCTCCCCGCCCTGGCCTCCGAAGTAAAGGCCGGTGGTGTCGAAAAAGACTAACTCCACTTCGGTGAACAGGTCGCGCCGGCCGTCGAAGAGCCGTTCTTCCGGCAAGTCTTTGGTGCAGCGCACCGGGCCGTTTGCGGGTTGCCCTTTGGCCGGGAGCGGCTCGCCCAAAAAGGCCATCGCCCGATAAAGGTGATGCAATCCGAGCCCTTCGGTGCCCGGCAGCAGGTAATCGTCGCGCCACCGTTCGGCGGCCCGGTCGCTGCCGCTGGCAAACAACCGGTGGAGCACCGTCAGGTAGATCGCCCCTTCGACGTCAAATGCGAAGCGCCGGCCTCTGAGCAAGCCGCGCAACGCCTCCGGGATGCCGCTTTCTTGCCACAAGCGGCCGAAGACCAAATCGGGTCCGATCCTGCGCACGGCCACCGGCTGGGTCTCGCCGGCGGCATGGGCGTCCAACACCGCCAAGCCCTCGCAATGGCGCAGCCCCGAGCGCATCAGCCGATCCAATTGGCCGCTCTGTTGCAGCAAGTCCAGCCGGCCCAGGGTCGCCATAACCTGCTGGCGGACTTTCTTCCCTTCCCGGACGCTATGGGCGATCTGCAGGTATCGGTAGGTGCCGGCGGGTTTGGCGCGGAAGAACATGGGCAATCGGCTTGGGTCTACCCCCCAGCAACCACACCCCCGTGCCAACGCAATAAAAAACAAGAAGACGGGCGAAGAATTTGCACTACATTTTCGAGTTCCTAACGTCCCAATTGCCCGCGAGCCCGCTCTGGGAGCGGATCCCGTAATTTTGCCGGCCGCATAACTGTCCAAGATCGGTTTGATGGCATTTCTCGAGCATGTCCTGGGAGTCAAGCTAACTGCGTCCGAGTCGAC
>Ga0213876_10002571_pt1 | contig 10617 bp, 10 predicted proteins | sample BarmaccomBMRX_R9_FD_160113 | JGI IMG/M metagenome (GOLD analysis project Ga0213876, IMG submission 160113) | Root-associated microbial communities from Barbacenia macrantha in rupestrian grasslands, the National Park of Serra do Cipo, Brazil - RX_R9 | ecosystem: Host-associated > Plants > Roots...
CGCGCCCGCCGCGCCAAACGACTTGTATGCGGCGTCCGCTTTCACCGTCGCGACCGACCGGTAAATCTGGCTCTGGACCGGAAAGTCTGGCCAAAGCTTGTAGATCGCGCGATACCGCATGGAATCGATCGGTGGTCCTGACGGCGTCGATCCGGAAGAGTCGCTTGCATCTCGCGCTTCCCTCGCCGCCCATTCGCCATCGGCGACGAGCAGTCTCTGCCATTCGTCCACCGTGAGCATGCACCGCGCGTAAGTCTTCGAGATGTAGTCAGGTCGCGGCGGCGCTGGTGCGTCGCCATTGAGCGCGGCCAGGCGCGCCTCAAGTGCGGCAATCGCTCCGGAAAGGCCCTCGATGTGCTGAAGATTGAATTCGATGACGTAGGGCCCACGATCTCCATCGTGCCTCCCGAGCTTCCATTCGCGCCGCTTCTTGGGATCGTACAACTCTGGTGGGGCGAACCGTCGCGCGAAGTTGTCGGCTACTGGCCGCCCTGGCAGATCGTCTGGCATGCGCTACCTCGGCGAACAAAAGATGATGCAAGAAACAACACGTGTTTTTGCGCCCGCCGTCGAGTCTGTGGAGCTCAACTTCCGCCTGGACGGCAGCGTGGCCGTTCGACATAGCCAAGAATTGCTCTGGTGGCTGCAATCATAACACTCATCGGCGCCCCAATTAAAGGTTGCAAGTTAGCTTATTGCTGCCTCCAGAACTCTCGCGTTATGGTGGTGCCGGGATAAGGCATGAATTCATCTGGCGAGGACAGCCATGGTTGCAACAGCATGATGACACTCGCCTCGTAGGCGAGGCTCGAATGGCGTGGCAGGGACAAACCGGGAGCAAGCGGATAACGGAGTCACCCCCGAGATTCGCCGGCTCGCCGAAGACGTCATCGAACTGCAGGCCGCCATAGAGGCGGAGCCACCCAGCTCGTCGCCGTGCGGATCGCCATTATGGGATCGCCATGCGCCCGTTTCCAGCATGGCGCCTCGTGAGCCTGGTGGTGCGCCCACGCGTTCTGGTCGATGAGGCGCCGGCCACCAATCCCATCGCCAGCAAGGCGAGACCGCCGATCAGCACGGGAAGCACACGAACTACCGGGCCGCTGACCACGATCGCGCTGTCCTGCGCTTCGCTGCCGAACCGGCCCCGCGTCCGATGCAGCGGTGTCACCGGATTGACCAGATTGTCGGCGCGCTCCGGGCTCACCGGCTGCGTGGTCTCCTGTGCGCCGACGACAAACCTCGCCAGATAATGGTCGAGGAATGCAGGCAGCAGCATATTCCCAAGGATCACCTTCAGCGTACTCAGTCCGATCCAGTATTCACGGTGCGGCCTGTGCACGGCGTCAAACACCGTCCGTGCGATCACCTCGGGTTGCACGACCGGGGCGACCGGACGCGGCTGCCTTGGCATATGGGTGCGCGCCCAGTCGAACTGCGGCGTATTGACGGCGGGCAATTCCACCATGGTCAATCGAACGCGGCTTGCTTCGTGCAGCAATTCGGTGCGCAGCGAGTCGGTGAAGCCGCGGATCGCATGCTTGGCGCCGCAATAGGCCGACTGCAGCGGAATCCCGCGATAGGCCAGCGCCGAGCCGATCTGGATGATCGTGCCGCGATCGACCGGACGCATGTGCCGAAGCGCCGCCATCGTGCCGTGGACGAAACCGAGATAGGTGACTTCAGTGACGCGGCGAAATTCCTTCGGCGTCATGTTCCAGAACGGGGAGAAGACCGTGACCATGGCATCGTTGATCCAGACGTCGATCGCACCGAACTCACTCGCGATGCGGTCCGCGGCGGCGAACACGGCCTGTGCATCGGCGACGTCGGCGGGCGCGACCAGCGCGGTACCACCCATGTCCTCGACCTCGCGGCGAACCTCGTCGAGCGCTGTGGCATCGCGCGCGATCAAGCCGATGCGCCAGCCGGCGCGAGCGAACCGGTGCACGATCGCGCGGCCGACGCCGGCCGAAGCGCCGGTGACGACGACGACCTGCGCCGGGCGATCAGAAACCACTGCCTGCATCTTAGATCTCCGGACGTATCAAGGCGAGGCCCGTCGTCGGGTCCTCGACCTTCTGCAGATGCGCCGGGCTTTCGGTGACCACGACCTCCAGGGTCGGGCGCACGATGGCTGATCCGAGGTGCCCGGCGAGCGCCGTGCCGTCGCGCCGTCCGACGACCAGGTGAATGTGGAGCGCGGGCTCTCCCGTTGGCGCGAGCGCCACGTCCCCGATCAGCGAGGCCACTTCCACCTGCTCATCGATCCTGTTGCTCAGATATGTCTTGCTCTCCCAGTCGAAATATTTGAGCTCAAGGCTCTTGAAGGCCCCGATCGCCGCCGTGATCTGGGCCGCTGCGATCCGCCGCTCCTTCACGAAAGACTGCAGACTGGCCATCACTTCGTCGCCGGTCTCGAGCACGACGGCAAAGGTTCTTTGACCATTGGCCTCACCCAGAAGCTTTTGCTGCATGACTGACCTCCCGTGATAGCTGCGGCCGCGCTACAAGCCTGGCGCTCGCCTCCAGCTCGCCGCGGCGGGCGAGAACACGAATGCGATCCGCGGTGCGGCACGCGATCGCCTGGATGGTGAGCGAAGGATTGGCGCCGCCGACCGTCGGAAAAACCGAACCGTCGCAGATCCACAGGTTTGCAATGTCCCAGCTGCGGCAATCGGCGTTCACCACGCTCGTGTCCGGATCGACTCCCATGCGCGCCGTGCCGTTGAGATGGCAGGTGTCGTCGTCCTGCGTCCAGATGTCCCTGGCCCCGACCGCCCCGAGCGCCCGGCTCATGAATTTCAGCGAATGATCGATCAGCCGCTTGTCGTTGTCGCACCAGGCATAGGTGACGCGGGGAATGCGCAATCCGTATTGATCGGTCTCGTCGGCAAGCGTGACGCGGTTGCTCTCCTGCGGCAGCATCTCGCCGACGATTTTCAGGCCGACGACGTGATTGTAGTCCTTCATCTGCTCGACCAGACGAGCGCCCCAGAGACCACGCGCGCCCGTCAGTGTGTTGGCCCACAACTGCGGCAACGGGCCTTGGCTCATATAGGCGTAGCCGCCGAAAAAGTCCTTGCCCTTGTCTTCGTAGTTCCAGTGCTCGGTGATCGCGAGCGAGGGCGGCCCCTTGTAGGAGCGGATTTCGTCTTCCATGACGCCCCACACGGCCTGGTTGGATTGCGCCATCAGGTTCTTGCCGACGAGTCCCGAGCTGTTGGCGAGGCCGTCGGGAAACCGATCGGTCGCGGAGTTCAGGAGCAGGCGTGGCGTTTCGATGGCGTAGCCGGCGACGACGACATTGCGCGCGCGCTGGAAATGCCAGGCGTTCTCCCGCTGATAGTGCACGCCGGACGCCAGACCGGATTTCTCCACCTCGAGCCTGCCGACCATGGCGAGGTCGCGGATCTCGGCGCCGGCCGCCAGCGCGCGGGGGATCCAGGTCACGAGCGCGCTCTGCTTGGCATTGGTGGAGCAGCCGGTGACGCAGAAGCCGCGATAGACGCAGGGGTGTGCGAGGCCGCGCGGCGCCGAGAGCGTGGCGAGCGGCGTTTCCGTCCATTTGATCCCCATCGCTTCGCAGCCCTTGGCGAGCGCGAGCGCCGCGGCGTTCAATGGATGCGCCCGATAGGGATAGCGCGGACGCGGCGGTCCCCAGGGATAGCGGACGGGTCCGGAAATCTTCAGCGCCTGCTCGACCTCGGTATAGTAGTCCCACATCTGCCGCCAATCGAGCGGCCAGTCGGCGCCATAGCCGAGCAGGCTGCGCGCCTTGAACCATTCCGGGCGAAAACGCAGCGAGACCATCGCAAAGTGCACGGTCGAGCCGCCCACCGCCTTGCCGCTATTGTTGCTGCCGAGCTGCAGCGGATTGGCGCCATCGACGATGCGATCGTCGGTCCAATAGAGTTTTGTCTGCTCGGATTCATCCGACGCAAAATCCTCGAGCGGACGAAAATAGGGACCGGCATCGAACGCCACCACCGAGAAGCCGTATTCGGCGAGCTTGCAGGCCAGCGTTCCTCCGCCTGCGCCGGTGCCGATGATGGCGAAGTCGACGGCCTCGTCGTTGTCGTACTCCCGCATCGGCACCCAGCCGCCGGGGCGGAAGACATCGGGAGCGCGGCCATGACGCGCCCGCGGGCTATGCAGGGCGTCATCTGACACGGCTGTTGATCCGGCGCACCGCCGCGCCGTCCCCATGCGCTTCGGCTGCTTCCCAGGGGTCACGTTCATTGAAGTCGAGGCGGACATAGCCGCGCGGGCTTGCGGGACCACCCCAGCCGATCTCGCTCCAGGCCGCAGGATGGGCGTAGTAGGCGAGCACGATGTCGCGAGCGAGCCGCTTCTTGAAAAAGTCCTTTGGACAAATCGCGCCCCATTCGGAGGCATGCAGTTCGCCGGCTTCCGCCCGCTGCAGCAATGCGTCCTGAAGCCCCTCGGCAAGCGCCGCGAACCGATCGCGATACGCGACCCGCGCCTCGGCATCCAGCGCTCGGAGGCCAACCCGCCAGGCCTCGCCGTCGCGCGGCATGCCGGCGGTGCGATAACCATCCATGATGCCGTCGTGGAGCTTTTGATCGACGAGCGCCGCCACGGGAATCGGCGCGCGTGGCGGCGGCTGCGGCACGATGCGCGCGGCGATCGCAGTGACGGTCTCGAACTCGTCAGCCGTGAAGAAGCGCGGCTCCGGCGCGATCGCGAGCCGGCGGGCGATGACCTGGCGCGTCTTTGCGTTCCAGGATGGGCCGCTCCACTTTGCAAGAACATCATAGCCTGGGTAGCGGTCACCACCCCGGATACGGCGCGCGTCATGCATGCGGGTGCTCCTTCATCAGTCCGAGCGCCGCGAGACCTGCCAGCGCAAGTCCGGCAAAACTCGGCGGCGCAGGAATCGGCGGCCCGTTCAGCACGTTCTGGCTCCAGTTGCGCCAGCCGCCCATGTTGCGCGAGACGCCATAGGCGTGAAAGGCGACGCCGGCGAGCCCGACAAGCGCGAGCAGTCGCATCCAGACGCGGCTGAAGGCGTGCTCGCGTCCCGCTTTTCCTGCCGCGGCGCGCATCAGCAGGACAGCGCCGATCGGCGGCAGGGTGACCGGGACAGCCATGAACGGGTTGTGGTAGGCGCCGCGGAAATGCAGCAGCCCGGCTTCGCCTGATGTCCCCAGAAGGCCGGCTCCGGTGACCGCGGCGATCGTTCTGCCAGCAGGCAGGTGAAAGATCTCGGGCCGGCTTGCGGACCGGCTTTCACGAAGGCGTTCGGAACAGAAGCCGAGCAGTCCCGACAGCAGGATCGCCATCGGCGCGCCGAGCGGCGCGCCATAAAACAGGTTCTGCCAGCTGAACCCTCCGACCCTCTTGCCGACGTTGTAGAAGTGAAACCCGGTCCCGAGCAGGCCGGTCGCCGCCGCCAGCAGATAGGTGATGTCGCGCGCCTTGTGGGCAGACGGCCGCATGTCGGAGGTGCCGTGAATGCTGGTCGCAAGCGTCATGGCGGAGACGATCAGCGGCGTGACCATCGCCCTGTTCTTGAACGAGCCGCGATAATGCTCGATGCTGGAATCGGCCAGCACCGATGCTGCAAGCGTGCCTGCGGCGCGGTTCAGGCCCCGGGCGGCGCGCACTGTCGCCGCCTCTTGCTGGCGCGCGCGCCGCACGGGCAGCCCCGATTCCGGTCGCCGAGGCTGATGCTGCAGCGGGATGCGCTTCGGGTCCGTCGCCAAGATCGGCCCGACCATCAGGCCTGACAGCGCGACAGCCGCACCGCCGAGAAGTGCGAGATCGACGGCCCTGTTCATGCCACCCCCGCGACCGCGTAGCGCGCGGCATCCTGATGCTTGAATGACAGTCCGTTGCCAGGGCGCGAAAGGTCAGGCGCGATTCTGCCGTCGCGCGGCTGCGGTGCGCCGTCGAACAGCATGTGCTCGATGCGCGCATGGTCGTGAAACCATTCGAGATGGCGCAGCCGCGGCGCGGCGCAGGCGACATGCAAATGAAGCGCGGGGGCACAATGCCCGGAGAGATCGATGTGAAAGGCATCGCAGAGCGCAGCGATCCCCAAGAATCCGGTGATGCCGCCGCAGCGCGTGACGTCGGCCTGCTGGACATCGACTGCGTCGGCCTGCAGCATCGCGCGCACGTAGTCGGCCGTGTAGGCGTATTCGCCGGCGGCCACTTCCATCGGCTGTGGCCCACGCCGGCGAACCGCTTTCAGTCCCACCAAATCGTCTGATGACACCGGCTCCTCGAACCATCCGACGCCCTGAGCGGCGAACTGATCTGCGAGGCCAAGCGCCTGCTTGCGCGTGTAGGCGCCGTTGGCGTCGACGAACAGTGTGGCGCGATCGCCGATGGCTTCACGCGCCACCTCGACCCGGCGCGGATCGCGGTCCGGCTGCGAACCCACCTTCATCTTGACGAAGGCGCAGCCTTGATCGGTGATCCAGCCGCCAAGCTGCTGCGCGAGCTCCCGATCCGAGTAGGTCGTGAAGCCGCCGCTGCCATAAATCTGGACCGAGCTGCGATAGCTTCCGAGCAGCCGAACCAGGGGCAGATCGAGCAGGCGCGCCTTGAGATCGTACAGCGCAGTATCCACGGCGGATATCGCGGTTGCTGCCAGCCCCTCCCTGCCGAGATTACGGACCGCGCGCTGCATCGCGAGCCACGCGCCTTCCGGGGCGAAGGCATCGTGGCCTACGATGGTCTTGGCCAGCTCGCCGCAGATGAGACCCGCGATCGAGGCGCCTGAATAGGTGTAGCCGATACCGACTTCGCCTCCGGCCGACACCTCGACCAGAACGAGGGTCGTCGAGTCCCAGGCGATCGTTCCGTCCGCTTCGGGACGATCCGTCGGAATCCTGAAGGGCCACGCCTTGACGCTCTCGATCGCGACGTCCAGTCTCATTCCTACTCTTTCCCGGGAAGCACGCTCGACAGCAATTCCTTGGCGGTATTCCTCAGCACACCGCCGAGCTCCGGCTCGGATGGAATCATGCTGACAAAATTTTTCGCGTCCTTCAGCGTGATATGCGGCGGCAGCGGCGGCACGTTCGGGTCGGTGTAGGCCTCCAGGATGACCGGCCGGTCGGCGGCCAGCGCCTCGTCCCAGGCCGCGCCGACCCGGTTCGGATTGTCGACAAAAATGCCCTTCAGCCCGAGCAGCTCCGCATACCGATGATAGGGAAAATCCGGAATGCTCTGGGTGGATTCGGTCTTGCCCGCGCCGAGCATGATGCGCTCTTCCCAGGTCACCTGGTTGAGGTCGCGGTTGTTGAGGACGAGCACGATCAGTCGCGGATTCGACCACTGCTTCCAGTATTTCGAAATCGTGATCATCACGTTGAGGCCGTTCATCTGCATCGCGCCGTCGCCCATGCAGGCAATCACCGTGCGATCCGGATAGGCCATCTTGCCCGCCAGCGCGTAGGGCGTGCCGGCCCCGAGGGAAGCGAGGCCGCCGGACAGCGAGGCCTTCATGCCGCGGCGCATTTTCAGGTCGCGCGCATACCAGTTCGCGACCGAGCCGGAATCGGCGGTGATGATGGCGTTGTCGGGCAGCCGCGGTGACAATTCCCAGAACACGCGCTGCGGGTTCAACGGCTCGGCGGAATCATGCGCCCGCGCTTCCAGCGTCCTCCACCACTCCTGGACGCCCTGCGTGATCTCGCGCCGCCACGAGGATTCGGATTTTGGCGTCAGAAGCGGCAGCAACGCCCGTAGCGTGGTCGCGCTGTCGCCGGCGATATTGACCTCCATCGGATAACGCAGACTGAGGCGGTTGCCGTCGATGTCGATCTGCACGCCGCGTGCCGATCCCGGCTCGGGAAGAAACTCGCTATAGGGAAAAGCCGAACCCACCATCAAGAAGGTGTCGCAGTTCTTCATCAGGTCCCAGCTCGGCCGTGTTCCGAGCAAACCGATCGAGCCGGTGACGAAAGGCAGATCGTCGGGAACGGCGGCCTTGCCGAGCAGCGCCTTGGCGATGCCGGCCTGCAATCGTTCGGCCACCGCGATCACCTCGTCGGTTGCGTCCAGCGCACCGGCACCGACCAGCATCGCGACCTTGTTGCCGCTGTTCAAAACGTTTGCGGCCGCGCGGAGCAGCGTTTCCTCGGGGAGTTTTGCCGGGCCTGCATAGCCGATGCCCGTGTGGGTCGCGCCGTGCGCCAAGGGCGGGTCCTTGTAGTCCAGCTCCTGCAGATCGTTTGGCAGGATCACGCAGGTCACCGCGCGCCTGTTGTCGGCGATGCGAACCGCGCGGTCGATCAGATGCCGGACCTGCTGCGGCACGCTGGCCATCGCGACATATTCCGTGACGTCCTGAAACAGCGTCTGCAGATCGACTTCCTGCTGATAGCTCGCGCCGATCGCGCTTCGCGCCTGCTGTCCGACCAGCGCGACGACCGGCACGTGGTCCATCTTGGCATCGTACAGGCCGTTGAGGAGATGGATCGCGCCGGGGCCGGATGTGGCGTAACAGAGCCCGACCTGCCCGGTGAACTTTGCGTGCGCGGAGGCCATGAAGGCCGCCATCTCCTCGTGCCGGACCTGGACGTACTCCATCCTGTCCTTGGCTTTTTCCAGTGCGACATCGAGGCCGCCGACCCCGTCGCCCGGATAGCCATAAACGCGTGTCAGTCCCCATTCGGACAGGCGGTGCCAGACGAATTCGCTGACGTTCATTGGATTGATCCCGATTAGGTTGAAGCGGAAGGGGCTGCGATTGATATCGAATCCAACGTGACGCGCTCAAAAGCGTTGCATCACCAGGAGATCGACCAAGGTCGCATTCGAAATCCGATCCGCCGTCCCTAATTCCAGGACACGTCACCCTGAGCCCGCTGGCGCCTCGGCAGGAACCTGTTTGCGACCGCCAGGGCCGCGGACTCTGAGGTCTCCAGGGCGATCTTCTGCGCGAGCATGACATCGCCCGCCGTCAGGAACCCGAACGGAACGAAGCACCAGCCTTCCCTGAGACAACCGAGATCATCGATCTCGTAGACGTTCGTCATTCTGCCGCGGTAGATGCGGTATCGCTTTCCGGTGTCGCAACCGACGACCTCGAAATAGCCGAGCGCCTCGAACTGTTGCCATTGCGCCGGCGTCAACCATTCCCGGAGCAGCCGCAGCCCCCGGGCGTCGCGCGTATTCTCCGCGGAAAACCTCTCGTAAAACCGGCGCACCGATTGCGCCAGCAGGCGGCCGGTGATTGCAGGCCGACGCAGCGACAACATTGCTGAACGCCTTTACCCGCCGACGAGACGCGGGAAGAACAGCGTTTCCTCGGCATTCGGGTCGAATGCGCTCACGCGCGTGACCTCGCCCGCCTTGGTGCGAACGGCCGCGGTAAAGCCGCGCGCCACCAGCTTCTTGAAGCGGGCTTCCGCGTTCGCCCGCGCTTGAACGTCTCTTGCATCGAAGTAGGTGCGGCTATCGCCCGTGTGGTCCATCACGATTTGCGTCGGCAAAGCAGACCTCCCAGTGTTGCAGGATCCTAAAGGAGACAACATTCCTTTGCTACGAACGTTCCTACTTCCAAGTCAGCCGATCGAGCCGCTATCGAACGGTCGACCGGCTTAGTCATCGGCTTCGGCGCTGCTTTCGCGTCCGCGCAGCCTTTTTCGCAGTGGTCGAGCGGCCCTTCGCGCCCTTGGTGCGGACCGCTTTGCGGGCGGCGGCCGAACGCGATCCCGCACTGCGGCGGCTGGCGGCGCGCTTGGCCTGCTGCGACAGCGCACGGTGCGAGGCCGAACTTTGCGGCTCGCGCTTCAGGACCTTTTTGACCGCTCGCGACACGCGCGGTCGGCGCCGCGTCTTGCGTCGGCCCTGGCCGGCTTCATAGGCGTATTTGGCGCCGCGGCGCGTACTCGCCTTGGCCTTGCCCTTGCGCGGCGGCGGAAGATCGACGCCGGCCCGGCGCGCTTCGGAGAGGCCGATCGCAATGGCCTGTTGCGGCGATCTCGCCCCATGCTCGCCGTGGCGGATCTTGTCGATCTGCTCCCGCACGAACTCGCCGGCCTGCGTGCTCGGCGATTTGCCCGCGCGCTTGTCCTGCCTGGCTCTTCGGATGGTCTCCTTTCGCGGCATCGCACTGCTCCGATCAAAATTTTGCGACGACACTTGGCTACGCTCCGGACGACGAAATGATCCCGCGCGTGGAACCGGTCGCCAGGTCCAGGCGTCCGGCAGCAAAGAACCTGCAATTTCCGATTCGGCTGTCAAACAGCGGAGGGACGCGAGTTTGCCCTGCCGCGGCGCGATCGCGCCGATCTTGCAAGGACGTCGCCCTCGACATCGAAGAGAGCGCAGGGCAGCCGCGCCCACGGCCTGCCAGCAAGCAGAAAAACTGGCTCGTCCGGCGAGAACAGCGACCGCCGTCTTCGCCGATCAGGAGTTCCAACTCCTGCCTTCCGCGCGCGGTCTGTCCAACCCGCTCAGCTCGCCCGCGCCGCGAACGGACGCATCAAGGGGCTCTCGCCGCCCGGGGGCAGCACCACGACGGTCGTGCCCTGCCTCACGCGATCGTAGAGATCGATGACATCCTCATTGGTCATGCGGATACAGCCCGACGAAATGGCCTGGCCGATATATTCGGGCTGGTTGGTGCCGTGG
>Ga0213876_10002572_pt1 | contig 10612 bp, 5 predicted proteins | sample BarmaccomBMRX_R9_FD_160113 | JGI IMG/M metagenome (GOLD analysis project Ga0213876, IMG submission 160113) | Root-associated microbial communities from Barbacenia macrantha in rupestrian grasslands, the National Park of Serra do Cipo, Brazil - RX_R9 | ecosystem: Host-associated > Plants > Roots...
AACGGTCGCAGCCGGGTGCCGAGGCCGGCGCCAAGGACAAAGGCGGTCAGCATCATCGGCGGGATATATCACCTGAAACGATGTCCAGCTTCATTTTATCAATTTCCTCGCGGCAGCCGCCGCTGCTCCCTTGTGCTCAACACCCGCGCGCAGCACCGCTTGCCAACGCCGGGTGGCTCGACGCACAATAGCAGACTAGCGCAACCGTCCCGGAGTTTCCTCCCATGTTCTCGCCCATTTCTTTTCTCGCCGCGCTCACCGCAGCGCCGCACGGCTTCCTTTTCTACACGCTGCTCGCGCTGGCTGTTTTCTTCGTCGTGTCAACGCTGGCATTCCTCCTGGCGCCGGAGAAAACTTTGCGCGCCGTCGGCACGCTCCTGGCGCGCGCGATCTACCGCGTGCGGGCGCGCGGCCTGGCCAACCTGCCGCCAAGCGGCGGCGTGCTCTTGCTGCCGAATCACGTCACCTGGGTTGACGCCGTCGTGCTCCAGCTCGCCTGCCCGCGGCCGGTGCGTTTCCTCGTCTTCGAGCCGATCTATCGCCAGCCCCTGCTGCACCCATTTTTGAAAATTTTCCAGTGTATCCCGATCCAGCCGGGCCGGGCCAAGGGCGGCTTGAGCGCGGCGGTCGCGGCGTTGCGGGCGGGCGAGGTCGTCTGCGTTTATCCCGAGGGCGAGCTGACGCGCACGGGCACGTTGTTGAAATTAAAAAAGGGCTTTGAATTTCTCCATCGCGAAACGGGCGCGCCGGTCGTGCCGGTCTGGCTCGATCAACTCTGGGGCTCCGTGTTTTCGTTTGAAGGCGGCCGGTATTTCAACAAATGGCCGCAGCGCTGGCCGTATCCGGTGACGGTCGCTTTCGGCGAACCGCTCGCGGGGCCGACGGCGAACACGGCGGTCTTGCGCGAGCGTCTGCTCGGACTCGGCGCGGATTGTTACGTCGAGCGGCCATTGCTCCAGCGGCATCTCGGCGAGGCGTGCCTGCGCGGCTTGATGCGCGGGCAGGGTCAGGTGGCCGTCATCGACGGCAACGACGGCTCGCAACTCACGCGCGGCACGCTGCTCGCGGCCAGCATCGCGCTTGCGCGCAAGCTGCGCGCCGACCCGGCGACGACAGCGCAAAAACGCATCGCCATCGTCCTGCCGCCAGGCAAGGGCGCGATGCTCGCCAACCTCGCCGTCGTGCTCGCGGGCAAGGTGCCGGTGAACCTCAATTTCACCAGCGGCAAAAGCGCGCTCGAATCGACCATCCGCCGCGGCGGCATCCGCACCGTGCTCAGCGCGCGACTCGTGCAAAAGAAGCTCGATAATTTCCCCTGGGCCGCCGTCGAGCGCACCTGGAATCTGGAAGAAATCCTGCCGCCGTTGAAACCCAAAATCGCGCTCTGGCGCGCGGCGGTCGCCATTCTGCCCTGGCAAGTGCTGGCCGGCGTGCTCGCCATCCCGCGGCGCGGCGGCGCGGACGAGGCGGTGCTGCTTTTCACCAGCGGCTCCTCCGGCGAGCCGAAGGGCGTCGTCCTGAGCCATCGCAACGTCCTCGCCAACGTCTCGCAGTTCCGCCTGATGGTGAACTTCCAGCCGGGCCAGGAAACCGTGCTGGCGAGCCTGCCGTTTTTCCATTCGTTCGGCTGCACGGTCACGCTTTGGTTCCCGCTCATCGAAGGCGTGCGCACCGTCACTTACCCAAATCCGCTCGACACGGGCAAGAACGCCGAGCTGATCGCGAAATACGGCTGCACGCTCCTGCTGGCGACGCCGACATTTCTGCGCGGCTACCTGCGCAAGGCGACGCGCGAACAACTCAGGAGCTTGACCCGCGTCGTCGTCGGCGCGGAGAAATTGCCGACGAGCACGGCCGCGGCGTTCGAGGAAAAATTCGGCCATCCCGTGCTCGAAGGCTACGGCTTGACCGAGACCGCGCCGGTCGTCGCCGTGAACCTCCATGACGTGCCGGTCGGCCACGCGCGCAGCCGTTATTTCCAACCCGCGCGCCGGCTTGGCAGCGTCGGCAAAATGGCGCCGGGCCTCGCGGCAAAAATCACCGATCCCGACACGGACGCGCCGCGCTCGTTGCACGAGACCGGAATGCTCTGGCTACGCGGGGCGAACATCTTCGAGGGTTATTTCAATGATCCCGAACAAACGAACAAGGTGAAAACCGCCGACGGCTGGTTTCGCACCGGCGACCTCGGGCGGGTGGACGAAGACGGCTTTTTGCACATCGAAGGCCGCGTCTCGCGTTTCTCCAAGATCGCCGGCGAAATGGTGCCGCACGAAACCGTGGAAACGCGCGTCGCCGAGGCGCTCGACCTGCCCAACGACGGCGAACGCCGGCTCGTGGTCGTCGGCATTCCCGACCTGGCCAAAGGCGAGGCGCTCGTGCTGCTCGCCACCATCGACATCGACGCGACGCGCCTGCGCGCCGGCCTCGCCGCGCTCGGAGTTCCGAATCTGTGGATTCCCAAAACGATCCGGCGCATCGAGCACTTGCCCGTGCTCGGCACCGGCAAGCTCGACCTCAAAGGCTGCCGCGACCTCGCGCTGGCCGAGGAAAGCGCTGCGTAGCGCGCTCCATCGCACGATAGCTAGGTGGATCGCGCGCTCCGTCGCGCGATTGATTGCGCCGACAAGGCGCCTGAATTTATCTAGAGCCGCTGCGCGGCTAATCAATCGCGCGACGGAGCGCGCGATCCACCAAAAAAGCGCCGGCGCGCAATGCGTGTCTCTGGCAATTCGGCGCGCGTTTGGCTACCTTGGCGCCGGCTGCTGCTGGCAGCGGCCACCCGCAATGGCCGACGACGACAACACGCTGCGTTTCCAGCACTACGAAGTTTGCCGTCTGCCGAATGGCTCGCCGCATTTGCTCGGTTCCGGGGCGATGGGCACGACCTATCGGGCGTTTGATACGAACCTGCGCGTGCCGGTGGCGCTGAAGGTTATCAACGCCGCCTACTTGCAGGACGAGGACGCGCGCCACCGCTTTTTGCGCGAAGCGCGCGCCGCGGCGCAACTGCGTCATCCCAACGTCGCCGCCGTCTATCACCTCGGCCGCGCCGGCGACGACTCGTATTTCTACGCGATGGAACTCGTCGAGGGCGAGACCTTCTCCGCGCTCGTGCGGCGCGAAGGCCGGCTGGAGCCGGTTTTTGCCTTGGAACTCACCCTGCAAGTCGCCCGCGCGCTGGCCGCGGCGCACGAGCGCGGCTTGATCCATCGCGACATCAAGCCCGCGAATTTGATGCTCTACTACCTGCACGGCGAGCCGGTGGTGAAGGTCATCGACTTCGGCCTGGCCAAAGCCATCGACGTGGGCGAAAGCGGCCTCGATGAAGGCGTCGGTCCGTTGACCCGCACGGAGATCGGCGGCTTCCGCGGCACGCCCAATTACGCCAGCCCGGAGCAGCTGGAGGAATTGCCCGTCGATACGCGCTCGGACATCTATTCGCTCGGCACCACGCTCTGGTTCATGCTGGTCGGCCAGCCGCCGTTCACGGGCACGTCGCTGGCGCGCATCGTCACCCAGCAGCTCTCGCGCAAACCGCCCTTCGAGCAGGTCGCCCACGCGCCGGAGCCGGTGCGCGCGCTGCTCGCGCGAACGTTGGAAAAAAATCCCGACCTGCGCCCGCAAAATCCGCTCGCCTTGCGCGACGAAATTCTCGCCTGCCTGCGGCAACTCTCCGCCACGCCGCCCCCGCCGACCTCCGCCGCCGCAGTGTCCGCCACGCCGCCCACGCCGGCGATGACCCAGGGCAGCAGCCGCGCGCTGCCGCCCGCGTCAAATTCCGACCTGGCCAGCGCGGCGACGCTCCTCGGCCCGCCGCCCGGCGGCGTGCTCGCGCCGGGCACGCTGCTCGGCGGCGGACGCTACCGGCTCGATGCCCGGCTCGGGGCGGACATCTTTGCCGGAGGCGACACCACGACGCAGGAAGCGATCGTCGTCCGCGCGCTGCCCGCCGATTTGCCGCCAGCCGAGCGCCGGCGCGTCGCCGCGGTGGCTGGACGGTTGCGCGACGTGGATCATCCGCACCTGTTGCTCTTGCACGATTTTTTCATCCCTGAATCCGACACCGGTGCCACGGGCTACCTCGTGATGGACGCGGCCGTGGGCAGCGACCGCACCCTGCGGCAATTGCTGACGCAACGCGGCGCGCTGACTTTGCCGGAAACCCTCGCGGTGCTCACGCCGGCGGCGGAAGGCATTTCCGCGCTCGCGGCACGCGGCGTCACGAGCGCCGACTTGCGCGCCGCCCACGTCTTCCTGCCGGACGATGACGCCAAGGAAAACAACGCCGCGGAGCCGCCCTCGGTCGCCGAGCGCGCGACGGGTTTGCTGCTCGGGCCGACGGAATTCTTTCCCGCCCAAACGCTGTTTTACGACGACCAGACTTTGGTGGATGACGGCGAAGATTTTGCCGGCGTTGCGGGCAGCGGACCGCGCGCGCTCGGCTGGCTCGCTTACGAGTTGCTCGGAGGTTCGCCCAATCAAGTGGACACGGGCCGCTATGCGCCGCTGACCACGCTGAGCGAAGCGGCCAACGCCGTCCTGCGCCGTTGTTGCGTCGGTGACGACGGCGCGACCGCGGCAGGTTTTCAGGATGCTCGGGAATTCGTCGCGGCCCTGCGCGCGGCAGGCGGCGACAGGGTGGCGAGAGAAGACCATGCCGGCGCTATTTCAGCCACGCCCGACACCACGGTATCTCCCCGCCCTCGCCACCGCGCCTGGTCCGTCGCGCAACTGGCGCTCTTTCTGGTGCTCATCGACCTCGCGGCGTTGGGCGTCTGGTATGGCTGGAAAAAATATCAGCCCGCGCCGCACATCGCCGCCGAGGTGCCGGCATCGCGTGGCGAGACGGCGGCCGCCACGTCGTCATCGCCAGCGGCAGTCCTAGCCGCTCCGTCCGTGCCCACGCCGTTCCGCCCCGCCGCGCCGTGGACGAATAGTTTGGGCATGAAATTCGTGCCCGTGGCCGCGGGCGACGACAGCGCGGCGGCGGCCGTGCCGTTGCTCGCCAGCGCGTGGCCGGCGCGGGTGCAGGATTTCGCCGCGTTCGTGCAGGCGACGAATTATGACGCGACCGGCGGTTTGTATGTGCTCGGCAGCGACGGCCGGCGACGGCAGGAAGCTGGGCGCTCGTGGCGCGATCCCGGTTTTTCCCAAGGCTCGACGCATCCCGTCGTCGGCGTGAATTTCGATGATGCCCGCGCCTTTTGCGCCTGGCTGACCCAGCGCGAACAAACCGCCGGTCTCCTGCCTCGCACTCACCAATATCGGCTGCCGACCGACGCGGAATGGAGCCGGCTCGCGGGCTTGCGCGAGGCGGAGCATGCCGATGTCCTGCCGGAAACGCGCCATGAACGCGCCGCCGATATTTTCCCTTGGGGCAACGCCTGGCCGCCGCCCGCGTCGGCCTCGCCCGCGCCGGGCAATTACGCCGGCGCGGAAACCACCGAACTGCCGCCAGACGACCGGCTGCCGAACTATCGCGACGGCTTCCCGCACGCCGCTCCCGTGGGCAGTTTCCCGCCGAACGCGCTCGGCCTCTACGATTGCGGCGGCAACGTCTGGCAATGGTGCCTGGATCCGTTCAAAGCCGGGGCCGACTGGCGCACCGTGCGCGGCGGCTCGTGGCTGAGCAGCGCCCGCGCCCAACTGCGGCTCGGCGCGCGCCAGGGCTACGCGCCTGGCTTCCGACACGACGACATTGGCTTCCGTCCCGTGCTGACCGCGGAGCCGTGAGGAATGGCGAATGACAAATTTGTAAAGACACTCTTCAGCAACTTCCCTGTTTCCAGGTTGATTAAAACGCCCCTGCTTCCGTCTCTCAACTCTCAACTTTCAACTCTCAACTTTCCGCCCTTCGCGCCATGCGCCTGCTCCTGAAATTCAACCTCTTCTTCCTCCCGCTCCTGCTGCTGGCGCTCGGCGTTTGCGGCTACGTCGTGCGCGAGGCGCTGCGGCGCGGCGCGGAGCAGGAAGTCTTGCAAAACGCCCGGGTGATGATGGAAACCGCCAGCGCGATGCGCGCCTACACGAGCAAGCAGATCGCGCCCTTGCTCGAACACGAACATTTCCGCGTCGAGCGCGCCGAGGACGACTTGCGCGTAACCTTCGACCAGCGCCTGCCCGCCGCGCTCGGGCGCGCGAGCGAGACGCTGCCCGACGCGGCGGAAAAGAAGGCGCTGCTGGAGGCCCGCGATCAGGTCGTGGAGGCGTTGCGCAACCGGCCGCGCGAAGTGCCCAGCGCCGAGTTTCACCCGCACTCCGTGCCGGCTTACGCGGCGACCGAGGTGTTCAACTATTTCCGCTCAAAATATTCCGACTACGCCTACAAGGAAGCCACGCTGAACCCGACGAATCTGCGCGACCGCACGGTCGATTGGGAAGCCGACGTGGTGAATGCCTTCCGGCAAGCTCCCGACAAAGCCGACCTCGTCGGCCGGCGCGACACACCCACCGGCGCATCGCTGTTTCTCGGCGCGCCGCTGCGCGTGACCGACCGTTCGTGCCTCGTCTGCCACAGCACGCCGGACAAGGCGCCGGCGGAGATGATCAAAATTTACGGCGACCGCAACGGCTTTGGCTGGAAGGAAAACGAGATCATCGGCGCGCAAATCGTCAGCGTGCCCGAAGCCGTGCCGGTGGCCATCGCGGAAAAAGCCTTTCGCACCATCGGCCTCTGGCTGGCCGGCATCTTTGGCGCCGTCTTCGTGCTCTCCAACCTGGCCGTGCTCGGCTCGCTGCACCGCCGGCACCGCCAACCGGCCGATGCGCCTGCTTAAAAAAAGCTGCCGCGACCTCGCGCACGCGTTGGTCGAAACGAAGGTCAACGCCTCGTTCGGACTTGTCACCGGCCCGCGCTCGGAGCAGTCTCGGCGGCATGAGCGAAGAATTGACCGCGTTGCGCGCGGAAGTCGCCGAGTTGCGAAGCCGGCTGGATGAACTGTGCCGCTTCATCGAGATCGTCGAGGACGAGGAGGCGCCGGGGCGGAAACGAGCCGCTGTGCAGTGTTCGACTTTCATTTTGACCAATCCTGGAAACGGCCACATCCAAGCCATGTTCTGTGCGGAAGACGACGGCCCTGTGCTCGCGCTTTGGAGCGATGCCGACTACGACAAGCCCGGCCCAAAGGCCCGCGTGCTGTTGAAAGTGCGCGAGGACGAGGGTCAGGTTTCCGTGTTGGGCAAAGACGGCACGGAACGGGTGCAGTTGCTGACGGACGAGGACCGCGGAGTCGCGGTGGTTTTCTCGGCCAAAGCTGAGCCGCGCGCCCTCCTGCGGGCGCAGGCGACCGGCGGCGCGGCGGCGGCGCTGCGAGCTGACGGCAAGCCGCTGGCAATGCTCAAGTCCGAGGACGGCGACGGCGGCGCAGTGATGACGCTGAAGGACTCGGAGCCGCTGCGCGTGGGCAGCAAGCTGATTAGCAACAAAGAGGGCAATTTTTTTGCCCTCCATGGCATGGATGAACAGCCCCGGGTCCTGCTGGGCAGCCACCAGGCCGATGGCGGCGTTTTTATAATGAACGACGCGACCGGCGAGCCGCGGGTCAGCGCGATCGTCAGCGCCCACGCGTCCGTCCTCAAAGTCGATCCCCAAAAACCGAGCGAGGCTGGCGTGAGGCTCATGGCTGGCGAGAAAGACCTTGCCGCCGCCATCGACATCCACAACGCCGCGGGCAAAACCGTGGCCAGTTTTGGCACTGGCCCGGACGGCGCCGGCTTCAGTGGCGTGAATGACGCCGCTGGCAAGGAGGCTGCCGTGATGCGCGTGGTCAAATCCACCGGCTACGTCGAGGTAAAAGACCTGGATGGCCCAGGCTGCGCGATGATGTCCGTGGCTACCGGCAAGGGCGGCATGGTTTGCGTTTACTCCGGCGATGGGCAAACCGGGGGCGCGGCGATGCTGTCGGCGCGACCCGAAGCGGGCGAGTTCATCGCGATCAATGCCGGCAAGCCGCGGGCGATGATCGGCTGCAGCGAGGCGGGCGGCCACGTCGGTGTTTTCGCCAAGGACGCGGCGAACGACGATCAGCCGGCCGCGGCTTTGAGCGCCACCGAGTATGGCGGCGCGCTGCGCATCGGCGGCACCGAGAGCGTGCCGCACGTCACGCTCGGCTCCACGGAAGACGGCGGCCAGGTCGCGGTTTATAACGATCTCGGCATTCTGCGCGCGAGGTTGCAAAACAAAAGCGACGGCGGCGCGCTCGATCTGCGTTTCGGCGGCACCACGTCGGCGATCGCCATGGCAACGGAAAAGGGCGGTTTCTTCCTCGTGAACGATGCTGCCGGCGAAACGCGCGCCTGTCTGCCCAAGGAGTTTCTTGGCGATGACGGCGCGGAGGATGATGATTGAATCGCCACGCGTGGCGCTTTTGAAATTCGGTCAAACTCCCGCTGCCGGCGCACGCATTCGCGCCACGTTGATTGATCCGCATGACAGGAAAGCGTAGCGCGATGCCTGCTGCTCAAATCAGCTCGGCGCAGTCGATGCCGCGCAGGGCGAAGAGGCGTTTGATCGTTTCTTCAATCAGGTGATTCGGGCAGCTCGCGCCGGCGGTGACGCCGACCACGCAGTCGCCAGTGGGAAACCAATTTTCCACGGTGATTTCCTGCCCGGCGTGCAAGTCGAAGTGCGTGATGCGCTCGGCGCTTTCCAGCCGGCTGGCGTTGCGGATGAAATACGTCGGCAGCTTCGCCGCGCCCATCTCGGCGAGGTGCGAGGTGTTCGAGGAATTGTAGCCGCCGACGACGAGCATCAGGTCCATTGGCAATTCGAGCAGGTCGCGCAGGGCGTCCTGGCGTTCCTGCGTCGCGCCGCAGATCGTGTCGAAGAAGCGGAAATTCGTCGCGACACCCTCGGGGCCGTCGCGGTCGAGGATCGCCTGGCGGATGCGGCGCTGCACCTCCTCGGTCTCGCCGCGCAACATCGTCGTCTGGTTGGCGACGCCGACGGTCTTCAAGTGTAAATCGGGATCAAAACCGGGCGAGTGCGCGCCGGCAAATTTTTGCAAAAACGCCGCGCGGTCGCCGCCCTGGCGGATGTAGTCGCAAACGTAATCGGTCTCGTCGAGCGTGAGCACGACGAGGTAATGGCCCGGCCCGTTTTTGCCGAGCGCGCGGCTGGCGGTGGCCTTGGTTTCTTCGTGCTGCGCCTTGCCGTGGATGATGCTCGTGGCGTCCTCGGCGGCGTATTGGCGCACTCGTTTCCAGACGCTCATCACGTCGCCGCAAGTCGTGTCCACGATCTGGCAGCCCTTGGCCTTGATGTGCTCGATGGTCGAGACTTCCGCGCCGAATGCCGGCACGAGCACCACGTCGTCGGCCTGGAGTTCGTCAAGTTCGGCCTCGCGCCGCGGGCCGATGAGATTTTTGATCCCCATCGACCGGATTTGCTCGTTGACCTCGGGGTTGTGAATGATCTCGCCGAGGATGAAAAGGCGCTTGTCGGTGAACACCCGCCGCGCCGCGTAGGCGAGGTCGATGGCGCGCTCGACGCCGTAGCAAAAGCCGAATTGTTTCGCGAGCCGCACGGTCAGGCCGCCGGCGGAAATGACGCCGCCCCGCGCGCGGATTTTTTCCACCAACTCCGAGCGGTAGTGATTCTCCACCTGTGCCTGCACGGCCGCCATCACGTCGGGAGTGCGGAGGTTGACGCGCTTCTTCGGTTCAGCGGTGACAGGAGTTGCGGGCGGAGCGGACATAATGGTCGGAAGTTAACACGAAAAAGTTCTAAGTTCTAAGCTCGAAGCTCTAAACAAATTCAAAGCTCAAAATCCAAAAAATCCGCGCCGCGCAGGCAACACAGCCAGCGCGGCGCGGATTTCATTCGGCAGCTTTGAACTCGAAATTTCGAGCTTGCTTAGAACTTAGAGCTTCGAGCTTGGAACTTCCCGGCTTCGCCGGGTTCAGTAAGTCCGCAGCATCTCGTTCTCCGGCGGATGCTCGAAGACACGGTTGCTGACCATGTAGCTCGCCGGCGGATCGGGGTCGTTGTAATCGGTCGGACGCTGGAGATTCCGGCCGATGGTCTCGTCCTCGGGCTGGGTCTGCGCGATGTTCACCGGCGTGCCGATTTTCACGAGCGCGAAGAATTTCGGCGCGACGTTGTGGTGCAAGCGCAGGCAGCCGTGCGTGCGCGGCTGCGGCCAGACGTAGCCTTGGTGAAAACCGTAGGCCGGTGCAAATTCGCACCAATACGCCATCGGATAGCCCACGTAGGTGCCGGGGATGGGTTTGCCCGCCTCGGCGGCGACGACTTGGTTGCCTTGCACGCGGAAGCCGTAGGAGCCGCTGCGTTTGCGCTCAATCTTGCTGTAAATGCGGAAGCTGCCGCGCGGCGTCGGTTTGCTCGGGATGCCGACGTTGGTCGCCGCCACGAGCAGCGGCTTGTCGCCCTCCAAAACATAGACGGCTTGGTTGGCGAGGGAGACTTTCACCCGCACGTTGCCGGAGTTGTGCGGGCGATACGCGACGGGATTGTAGTTGCCGCCGCCGCCGACTTGGTTGGTCGTGCAGGCGGGCAGAGTGGCGAGCGCGACGAGGGCGGCGGCCACGGCGGGCAGGGAGCGAAGGAGACGGTTCAACATGGTTATGAATGGACGGACGGTGGCGATGA
>Ga0213876_10002573_pt1 | contig 10611 bp, 9 predicted proteins | sample BarmaccomBMRX_R9_FD_160113 | JGI IMG/M metagenome (GOLD analysis project Ga0213876, IMG submission 160113) | Root-associated microbial communities from Barbacenia macrantha in rupestrian grasslands, the National Park of Serra do Cipo, Brazil - RX_R9 | ecosystem: Host-associated > Plants > Roots...
GATGAAATTCATAAGGAAATGCAATGTTCTAAAGACAGAATACTCAACCGCGAATGGACACGAATGGACACAAATAAAAGAGTAAAACAACCACAGATGAACGCAGATAGTTTCCTGGCAGCAACCGCTACCCGCTCTTTATCTGCTTCCATCGGCGTAGTCTGCGATTCACTTCTTGTCTTTTATTCGTGTTCATTCGCGTCCATTCGCGATTTGTATGTACCTCCTCATGTCCGATGACTCGGGAAAATCGGCTTTGATCGGGTTTAAGCTCGAGCAATTTCAAACGGTGGTTGAACTTGGTTGGTTCCATGAGGATGCGCACGGATTGTAAACCGCTGGCGCCGTGGTCTTTCTTTGCTCACCCGCCGCGACATTTATACCGGCATCATTTTACCGGTGGATGGCGGCTATTTAGTGAGTTGAAGCCGATACGGCGAAGCACCTGCCCATCCAGGCGTTTAGCGAGAAAATCAGGCGGAAATCAAAAGCCCGGATGAGCAGGGGCTCATCGCTGCCGTTCCCTGGGATGCCGAATTTAACGGATTTTCAGATACGTCCACTTACCCTTCCGGCAGCGAACTCGCGGCGCTTATAAAGAAGTCGCTTACTTATGAAAAGAATATTCGCCTTAACCATCGTAGTAATCGCCTCGCAGGTCCTGTCGGCTTCCGCCGGTGAGCCCGTCACCAGCTCAAAGGAAGTCGTCGCCCCAGCGGCGCCGCCACCAGAGAGTTATTTTCGCGCTAACGAATTCAGTATCGGACTTTTTGCGGCTTACGATTGGACCCGGAACGATAACGTCCGTGCAATCGGAAACCACGCCTGGGGAGGAGGTATTGACGGTCAGTACTTTCTGTTGCGATATCTGGGCTTCTCGATCGACGGGAATTTCTTTAACGAGATGCCAGGTGATTTTTTCGGGTCGACGGTGACCGGGAACGTGATTCTGCGTTACCCTCTGGATCTCAAATATCCCAACTTTCATCTCGCGCCGTATGTATTTGGCGGTGTTGGCGGGGTATTCAATTCAAATAACGTGTTTACCCGAGCCGTTACTTTCGGACATGCGCAAACCTTGAATCGTCGGAATACGGACGATGAGGTTCTCGGAGACTTCGGCGCAGGACTTGAGTACCGATTCACGCCGCACATCGGAGTGTTTTCGGACTTCAGATATCAAGTTGTAAACCAGTCGAAAAACAACTTCATGACGACGCGGTTCGGCTTGCGCTTCGCGTTCTGACCCGGAAGCGGTCGAAACCGTTGGAGCGCTGCCTCGCTTGCGACGTAGCGCTTCAGGTTTTCGCTTAGCGCTGCTAACTACCTCGGCAAATCGCGGATCCAGCGACGGAGAAGCTGTTTCTCCGGATACAGCGCGTCGATTTCCGAGTTTGCGTAATCGAGCTGATAGCTAAGATCTGTCAAGACGCGGGTGCCCTTTGCAATCACGTGTCCGCGGGGATCCTTGATTTCATATCGCACTGAGATTTTTGGTGGTTTCCCCATCTGATTCCGGATTCGAAGATCCGCGTTAAACCCTGGTCTCTCGAACGCCTCCCGCCCCGCCATAGCAACGTCCACAATCTGCACATCGAGTTGATACTTGCTCAAGTATTGGGCTGCCGCCTCCTGGATCGTCTTCGTCAACTCTCGCTCCAGGCGTGCTGCAGCGGCCTCGTGGGTCATGCTCCGAAACGAGACATCAGTAAAGCTTTCTGGATGCACGTATTCTACCCGGGCGCTGGCTTTAAGGCTCGTCGACCACACCGCGAAACAGGCACAGAAAGCTGCCGCTATCAGATAATGCCGCATAAGAATTGCTTGTCCGCCTTCCTGTCCGCCATAGTTCCGGGAATAAAGGACGAAGGCGGAGAAACCTCCTGGGTCAATCCTACAGCATTTCGAGCGCCAAGGCGATGCCTTGCCCGCCACCGATACAGAGCGTGACGACCCCGCGGCTCAAACCATCTCGTTTCATCGAGTGAAGCAAACGCACCGTTAATATCGCCCCGGTCGCTCCAATCGGATGTCCGTGGGCGATAGCCCCTCCTTCGAAATTGATGATGTCTTCCGGAAGATCCAGCTCCCTGGCGATGGCTAGAGGGACGGCTGCGAACGCTTCGTTGATCTCGATTCGTTCGACCGTGCCTAGTTTCCACCCCGCTCGCTCGAGCGCTTTTCTAACGGCTGGAACCGGACCTAATCCAAACATGCCGGGTTCGACTGCGGCGACACCGTACGCAACCAAGCGGGCAACCGGTGTCAATGACTTTGACTCCGCAGCCGCACGATCGGCCACAATCATCGCCGCGGCGCCGGTATTAAGGCCGGGGGCATTGCCCGCCGTAATTATCCCATTTTCGCGGAATGCCGGCCGCAACTTAGCCAGCACTTCCAAAGTGGTATCCGGGCGCGGAGCTTCATCTTGATCAAAAATAACCGTCCCTTTCTTTCCGGGAACTTCTACTGAGACGATCTCATCCCGGAACTTACCTGCTTTCTGAGCCTGGCTAAAAAGACGCTGAGAGCGCTCGGCAAAACGATCCAGCGCTTCCCGGCTTAGCTTTGCATACGTAACCAGGTCCTCCGTATGCCATCCTGAATGTTTTCCCGAAAAAGCATCATCGAGGCCATCACGCAACATGCTGTCATGAATCTCAGCCGGGCCCATTCGGTACCCCCAGCGACCGCCATCCATCAGGTAGGGCGCTCGATCCATGTTTTCCAGACCGCCGGCAATCGCGAGTTCGATTTCACCGGCATTAATTTGCTGAGCAGCTGTCACGATCGCTTGAGCACCCGAGCCACAGACCCGGTTCACCGTCATCGCAGGAACTGACACCGGAATCCCGCCGTTGATCGCGGCTTGCCGCGCCGGGTTCATCTTATTGCCGGCCTGGATGACATTGCCCAGCACCACGCTTTCGATGGCCGCCGAATCGAGTTTCGCCCGCTGCAGGGTTTCTCGCACCACCACCGCGCCCAGTTCGGTAGCTGGGATGGTCTTAAGCGACCCATTGAAGGCGCCGATCGCCGTTCTAACTGGACTACAGAGGACAACTTCGGGTGCAGGCATAAATACCTCTAATAACCGGACGGCCGATTGTCCATCGGTGATATTTTCTTCAATATGCGAGTACGCGCCGTCCTGGGTTCAGTGTTGTTTCAATTGTCGTACCCGGAACTGTCGCCGGCCCAGCCCCCTGGTGGATCTCCCGCAGGGGCAGAAAGCTGGCGAACGCGGTAAATTGCATCTGCCCTGACAGGCAGCTTCCGTTAAGGGTGCAACGGTATCGCAGGAGTGGCGAGGCTAACGCGAATGCGGCCAGCGCTAGCAGCAGATAGCGTCTTTCAGGTTCTACGCTCGCTAACCGCGAAGCGTGGGGGATTGTTTCATAACAAATCGAATTTTCTTTCGTCCGGAGAGTTCGCCCCTACCGGTGACATTGGAATGTGGCCCGACTCGGGCTTACCGTCTTCGCCACTGCCGCTATGCAATCGACCCCCTTCTCAACCGTTAAGCTCGATACTCTGCTCGATGAATCAGGTATTGATATGCTCTTGGTTACATCGAAACACAATCTGCAATACCTGTTGGGTGGGTATCGTTACTATTTTTTCGAACACCTGGATACAATCGGCTTAGGGCGATATTTGCCGATCCTCGGCTACCTTAAGGGACAGGTGGACCAATCGTTCTATGTCGGAAGCGGCGACGAATCTTGGGGCATCGAAGTGTTTCCATTCTGGCCGCAACGGATTTCAACCGAAGCTTGGACTTCGACCGAGGCGGCGCGAATCGCCGCTCTATACGTAAAATCGCTCGGACTAACCGCTCCTAAGATCGGTCTGGAACTCGAGTTCTGGACCGCGAACGCGTGGGAGACATTGAGATCCCAACTGCCCGGCGCAACTTTTGTAGATAGCACGGAAGTTCTCGAGGAACTACGAGCAGCTAAGACTACCGAAGAACTCAATCAGATACGAAAAGCGGCCGCTGCCATCGTGGACTCCATGGTAGCCACGTTTCATTGGTTGCGGGAGGGGATGATAGAAACCGACATCGTCGAACATCTGCGAATGGAAGAAACGTCCAGAGGCCTCGATTACGGTTTTACCTTGATTGCAACAGGTCCAACCTTTGGCCGAGGACCTTCAAGCCGAAGGATTGGGAACGGCGAGATCATCTCGATCGACACAGGTGGTCAATGGCACGGCTATCTGGCGGATATGGCCAGAATGGGAGTGTTAGGAGAGCCTATCGCGCTGATGAAAGAACTGTTAGACGAAGTTGACTCGGTTCAGACTGCGGCACGAACCCCGGTCAAAGCCGGAGCTCTCGGCGGCAGCATCTACGACTCCGCTCTGAAAGCTTTGGAGACCTGTCCCCATCGCGCAGATATGCATTTTGTCGCCCACGGCATGGGACTAATCCCGCACGAAGCTCCTCGACTGACCGCTACCGGACCGGTCCCTTATCCCGACAAGCACGCCAAACGACCACTTCAAACCGGGATGGTTCTGTCCATTGAAACCTCTCTGAAACATCCGGACGTCGGCTTCGTGAAGTTGGAGGACACGGTCGTAGTGACCGATTCAGGCTGGGAAGCTCTCGGTGATTGGGGACGAGGCTGGAATCAACCCACACGACAGTAACCGCGAATGGACGCGAATGAGAGACAAAACAACCGTAGACGAATCCTACTTCGCTGCACCGGGAGACAAAGTATTTGCAGGGCGAAAGCTGCAGAGGACAAGCTGCAGATAGGTGCAGATGATTTCTTGTTCGGAGACTGGTCCCGTTAGTTTCGCGAACCTTTATTATTCGCGTTCATTCGTGTCTATTCCCGGTTGTCAGGCTGACTCAATCGTGACTGGTTGTTCTGGCTCTTGCAGGAGCTCTTCGCGTGTTGCTTGGAGCAGGCCATTGAGGTCCTGGACGATCTTTTCAAACTTCGCCTCGGACTCTTCCTCGTCATCGTGCATATGGCGGCGAGCCGCTTCAATCGACGAGATAGCAGTTTTTAACTCTGGCACCAAACGTTCGTTTACATAACGCGACAGGCGTTGCCGTTCCTGTTCTTTTCCTACTGACCTGCCCAATTCGAAATCCGCGCTCGGATCGCCAAACAGGGGAACCATCAAATAGACTAGACCGCTATCAGCGAAGACGGCATGTCCTCTTATAATAAAGCCTTGATCGCAAGACTCGACTGAAATCGGGATCAGTTGACCGGTGTTCCAGGCTACAGAACCAACGTGAAGTTGGACTATCGCCGAAAGAGTCAGGCTCGGAAGCGTCTCCGCCTTAATTCCGGCGACCCGCAAAAACGCGCTGTTCGCGAAAATGAAACGATCGGAGCCGAAATCCGCTACCGCCCGAGGTAAGCCCAAAGTGTCCATTACCTCACATGCCGATATGATCGATTCGTACATTCTACCCGAAGACCTCCGAGAGTCTCATCGCCACCGCTTTTTGTAAACCGTTTTGAGACGGGAACTTCCGAATCTGCCGGATCGATTCTGCGATCAAATCTCCCGGTTCGGCGACTGGAAATAATGCTCGCGTTGAGTCTTAAGGTAACGATCACCGAGCGTGTTTAACGCCCAGCGCGCTAACGTAAACCTTTCCGCCAACGTTCGCATGGCCGGCCGCCACCGGATTTGATCGGTTTCTTGCGCCGCTATTCGAAAGAAGCGACTCCCCTGCTGTTCGTAATCTTTCAAGGATCGTTTGTCCGAGAACCTGGATTGATGACGCGATGCAAACACCGTGAGATGATCCGGAAAAATACCGCTGAGGAATAAGGCGATGTCTGCAATTCGTTTATACAATGCCGGCCGCATCTCGGGATCAATGATGCGAGCAAGGTCAACCATGTCATCGATATCGAGGTCGCTGAATCGCCGTCTGTGCCAGGCGCCGCGCTCTCTCCAGTAAATAGCTCCGCTATTGGTCCTGGTAAAAGATGCCAGCATATCGGCGAGGTAATCGCGGATCTCCACACGACCCAGCAGATCCGTTACCGCTTGAGCTTCAAACACCGGAATCCGCTTCCCTTTGAAGTCCACTTCCAGAACGTAAGCCGTCCCTTCCAAATCACGCCTGACCTGGAGCAAAAGCACTGTAAATAGAAAAAAAGGGGACACGCGGACTAGACCTGCTTCCTCTTCAAAGAGCCGCTGGACCAACTTCGGATCCTGCAACATCGGCTCGATCAGATCATCCTTACCCCGGATCAGATTAACGATGTGATCGTAGTCCCGCCGGTTGGCAACCACGGTCTCGACCAGGAACCGTAAGTCAGAGTCGTTAAAGTGCAGCATCTCCAGAAAGTGTCATGGCAGGGCTAGGTGTGGCAAATGACTCGTATTTGCCCGGGAGGTGCAACGTGTTGCTTGAAATAGCGATAAAGCACAGACAGCGTTTCCTTGCGCCCACCTAGAGGCCGCGTGAACGCTAAGTGATAGCGTTTATCGCCCTAAGCCGCGCGTTTGGGCTTTCGCTCGATGCAGGCCTATCCCTAAAGCGCTATCTGTAAGTCTTGAGGACTTCATGCACGCCTTCGACCGCCATGCCGCCTTCGCCGACCGCCGCAGCACAACGTTTAACTGAGCCGGACCGTACGTCGCCCGCGGCAAAGACACCAGGCCAACTCGTTTCCAATGGCCCAGGCGGACGTTCCACCGTTTTCCAGGTAGCCAAGTTAGCTACCGACGGCCCCGTCTTAATGAAACCTTTGTCATCAAGTTCGATTTCTGGGGGCAGCCAGGAAGTGCATGGCTTAGCGCCGATCATGGAAAAGACAGCCGGCGTTTGCACTCTCCATCGTTCATGAGTCTCCGTGTTTTCCAGTTCGATCGCTTCGAGCACCTTCCCGCCCATCATTTGCCTGACCTCGGTGTTCGTTAAAATTTCGATGTTTTCCTTAACCGCAACCCGGCGCGCAAGGTAAGTCGACATCGTTTTGCTCAGACCGTCGCCACGAACCACTAACAACACTTTCTGGGCGCACTCCGATAAAAACATGGCTGCCTGTCCGGCCGAATTTCCCCCGCCTACGACGACTACGGTCGAACCGGAACAGAGGCGCCCTTCCCGGGCGGTAGCAGCGTAATAAAGACCGGCACATTCGAAGTTTTCCCGCCCCTCTGCGTCCAGCCGATGGTAATTGACCCCGGTCGCAATGATCGCACACCTGGCATGGAGGAGGCAGTTGCAGCCTTCGACGCTCAACGTGGCACGGTGTTCGCCTCCGTTCAGGGTCAGGGAGAGGGCCTGGGTTGGGGTCGAAAATTTCGCTCCGAAACGATAAGCCTGAAGCTGCGCTCTAAAGGCCAGTTCTCCGCCACTGATCCCGGTGGGGAACCCAAAAAAATTCTCGATCAATGAAGACGATCCCGCTTGTCCACCCGGTGCGTACCCTTCCAGAACCACGGTTCGTAGACCTTCCGAAGCAGCATAGACTGCGGCCGCCAGACCGGCCGGGCCGGCTCCGACAATGGCCAGGTCACAATTGACTTCTTCATCCTCATCAGAGGCTAAGGGTTTTAGCAACCCGGCTATGCGCGCCACTTCCCTCAGCGAAGGATGCCGGAGCGGCATTCCATTTGCCGTGATCAACGCAGGCAAATCGTGGCTACCCAAGTGCAAGCGTTCTGCTAAAGCGCGGCCCTCGTCGGTGAGAAAATCGACCAGGCGATGCGGGACATGATTCTTGTCTAGAAAATCATCAAGCTCGCGGCCGTCCCGAGAATCTTTAGACGAAAGAATTCGCAGCCCGGCAAACTCCCGGTCACGCATAATTCGCTTCCGGCGCATGATGAATGCCTGCACGATCGGTTCACCAACGCCGGGCAACTCGGCGAGCGCTTGGCGTAGTCGATCCGCCGGCACTTGCAAAACTTCGCTCTCTGCCGCCTTGCCTCGAGAGTTCGCTAAGGCCGCGGTGCCCGTGAGCATAGCGACGTCTCCGAGAAATTCGCGCGGACCCGGGCTTGCCAGGATCAGCTCCCGTCCGTCACGCGATTCGAAGACCTCCAGCTCACCGCGCAAAACCGCCGTTAGCCCAACATTACGCTGGCCGGCCTTGGTCACTAATTCGCCTTGGCGAACCACGCGGCGGATGCCGATCTGTTCCAGCATGGCAAGCTGCTGGTCGGTCAGTCTCGGATGGGCGAGGCTCTCCGTATCCCGGTAGAATTTCTCATCGTCATCAATGTTGGACAACAGTCTGGAAGCATCTGACTCGCTGGTCTGAATCATGGCTCAAGTTTGGCAGACCCAATCGTCGACCAGGATAGCACTCGGGGCAAATTTAAGCACACAAGGCTGAGAAAAGGCGACCGCAGAACGCAGATTGACACAGATAAGTATGGGCCAGGTGGTCATGTTTTTGGGATGCCAGATTGCATTTTTCCTACTACACAGTCGAAGCTCTAAACCACTTTGTGTGCCAACCGACTTCTGATCTTTGCAACCTCCTCGACGACGGGCCGGCTTAGGGTGTTCACCGGGTCAGAGAAGCTGAGTACGAAATATCGAATGTTCTCAGTCTCGTACTATCCAGGGCGGCCATGGCTTTGGGCTATGGCAGACGAAGCATCCGATGACAGATGGCCGTCGTTAGCGGAGAAGTGGCTAGCCACCATCGGGATGATTTCGCCATAGCGGTGGTCGTGCCTCCCTTGGCGCGAGTGTGGAACTGCTTGAAGTGCGCCCGACAAAGGGTTTGACGGGTGAGATTATATTGTTACTTTCACCGTAACAGTATGACCAATACGCGATTCGCTGTCGCTACGCACATCATGGCCGCTTTGGGTCACGCGACGGGTAAGGAGATCCATTCTGCAGAGATCGCCGGCAGCGTTAACACTAGCTCCAGTTTCGTACGACGTATTCTGGCCAAACTATCGAAGGCCGGGCTGGTCAAGACTGCAACTGGCAAAGGTGGCTCATGCTGGTTAGCCAGGCCCGCCCGACGGATATCTTTGCTCGACATTTATCGGGCCGTGGAAGCGCCTAAGGCTTTTGCTATTCACCAATATCCCGCAGAAAAACAATGTCCGGTGAGTTGCGGAATCAAGCCGGCTCTGAGCCGCATCTTAGCCGAAACTCAGCAAGCAATTGAAGGAAGCTTGAGCCGGACGAGCTTGGCCGAGGTGATCTCAGATCTGACCAAAGCGTAGCCAAACCATGTACGCTACGGTCATACTGCCTTTCCACTAAATTGTTACCATCAAAGAAACAGAATAAACCAACAAGTTCATGAGTAAATTAAGCGACAAAATAGCCTTGATTACAGGCGGAACTAACGGCCTGGGATTTGCCACTGCTCAACGTTTTCTGAGCGAAGGCGCTGATGTTATTATCACCGGCCGCCGGCAAAGCGAGCTCGATTTAGCGATTAAACGCTTAGAGGGAAAAGCACTAGGAGTCCAAGGAGACGTCTCAAAACTAGCGGACCTCGACCGGCTGTATACGACCATCAAAGAGCAGAAAGGTCATCTTGATATCGTATTTGCCAATGCCGGGGTAGGAAGTTTTGCCCCGCTTGGTGAGATCACAGAGGAACATTTCGATTACATCTTCAATGTTAACGTCAAAGGCCTTTTGTTTACCGTACAAAAAGCGCTCCCTTTATTAAGAGATGGCGGAGCGATCGTTCTGAATGCCTCGATTGTGGCGTCGACTGGTATGGAAGCCTTCAGCGTTTACAGTGCGACGAAAGCGGCCGTTCGCTCCTTCGCTCGTAGCTGGACGAATGATTTAAAAGCGCGAAAAATCCGGGTTAACGCGATTAGTCCCGGGGTCGTACCAACCGAGGGCTATAGAAATCTGGGCGGAGAAGAAGCCATCACGGAATTCACGACTCAGGTCGTGAACCAGATCCCATTCGGTCGGGTGGGCCGGCCGGACGAGATTGCCAAAGCGGTCGTATTTCTGGCGTCGGACGACAGCAGTTTTGTGGGCGGTGCCGAATTGGTAGTCGATGGTGGGATGATCGCGGTCTAAACGCGAGTATGGGCGCAGCGGCGATCATAGAGGATCGAATCGGAAGCGATTTTCTAATCGGAAAATTCGTCCGACGCCCGGCGAGTCGAGGTGCGCTCCCGCAATGTAGTAGCTGTTGTCGGCAGCCAGAGCCATTATTCGTATTCTACTTTCTCGGGCTTGCCCTTGATCGGCATCGAATTCCCAGCAGATCTCTGGCCTGTCAAATTGAAGTGATGGTACGTGGACGAGATCTCCCCAAATTAGGATGGTCTCGCCGTTGCTACTGACGCGGAAGCAGGTGTGACCTATTTCATGCCCGGGAGCAGCGATGGCTTCTATATTTGTCCCTAAATGTTGTCCTCGCTCGAGCGACACAGCTTGGTTATGAAAGCGTTCGAGTCTCTCCTCAGACCGGAATAGGCCGAGTTCTTCCTTGGGAACAAGTAGGCGAGATAATCGAGGGAATGCGTCCTGACCATTTGGCAAAATTAGCCCTTGGATATGGTCAAGATGGGTATGGGAAAAGGCAACTGTCCTAATGCGATCGACCGCGATGGCCGCTTCCTGCAACGCTTGAGGGAGGAATCCCATACTCGGGTGCCAAGCGTTCA
>Ga0213876_10002574_pt1 | contig 10606 bp, 6 predicted proteins | sample BarmaccomBMRX_R9_FD_160113 | JGI IMG/M metagenome (GOLD analysis project Ga0213876, IMG submission 160113) | Root-associated microbial communities from Barbacenia macrantha in rupestrian grasslands, the National Park of Serra do Cipo, Brazil - RX_R9 | ecosystem: Host-associated > Plants > Roots...
GCGTTTCGGCGGGGTTACCGCCGACGATGAGCAGGGCGTCGGCGTGCGCGATGTCGGCCAGCGGGAACGGCAGCCCCCGGTCGATACCGAACGAGCGGTTCGACGCCGCCGCGGCCGAGGACATGCAGAATCTGCCGTTGTAGTCGATCGCCGACGTCCGCAGCGCCACCCGCGCGAATTTGCCGAATTGGTAAGCCTTTTCGTTGGTCAGGCCGCCGCCGCCGAAGCAGCCCACCGCATCACGACCGTAGTCGTGTTGTGCCCGTTGGAAAGCGGTGACGATGCGCTCCAGCGCCTCGTTCCAGGTCGCCGAGCGCAGTGGTGCGTCACGCCCGTCGCGAACCAGGGGCGTGGTAAGCCGGTCGGCGTGGCCCAACAACTCGGCCGCCGTCCAGCCCTTGGCGCACAGACCGCCCCGATTGGTCGGAAAGTCGTCCTGTGGTGTGAGAACCACGGACCCTCCCGACACATCGAGTTCGATTCCGCACTGCAACGAGCAGTACGGACAGTGCGTTTTCGTTGGCTGGGGCGTTCTGGCCGCCATGAACCATCACCGCTGCGTTGCTGCCTCGGCGAAGGTGCGGTTGCCCTGCCCTGGACGTGACAACTTCACCTCCGATCAACCAATCTCCTGTCCGCGAAGCTACGGGCAATGTGTTTCGGGGACATTTCCTCCGATTGTCCGAATCACTACCGGACGCTCACATCGCAGCTGGGCTGGCGTTATCTCGGGAAAGATCACGAATGCTTCTCGGGGCGTTGGTAATTGGCCGACCTCGGTTCGGTCATCGGCGTTCAGAGGCGGCCGGTGCGCTCGCGCCGTCCGGTGTTAGCGATACTTGGCCGATGCCGAACACCGCTGTTCACCCAGACCTGCGCCACATCGCGCGCTTCGCCCCAAGACACCTGGTCGGCCCGCGGAGCTTGCCTGTGGTGCGCGCACTGAGCGGGTTGCGCAGTCGCGGCACCGACGCCGAGGTGGAGGTGATAACGCTGGCATCGGGGGCCGGGGTCCGGCTGTTCCGGCCCGCCGAAGTCAGCGAACCAGGACCCGCGCTGTTGTGGATCCATGGCGGCGGGTACGTGCTGGGCACCGCGCAGCAAGACGACGCGCTCTGCCGGCGCTTCACCACCAACCTGGGCGTTACCGTGGCGTCGGTGGAATACCGGCTGGCGCCCGAACACCCGTATCCGGTGCCGCTGGAGGACTGCTACTCGGCGTTGAGCTGGCTGGTCGGGCTGCCCGCGGTGGACGCGGGGCGGGTGGCGATCGGCGGGGCCAGCGCCGGCGGGGGCTTGGCGGCGGCGCTGGCCCTGCTGGCCCGCGACCGCGGCGAGATTCATCCGGCGTTTCAGCTGCTGGTTTACCCGATGCTGGACGACCGCAGTTCGACGACGGCCTCGGTCAACCGCAACTACCGGCTGTGGAACGCGCGCAGCAACGACTTCGGTTGGACCGCCTATCTCGGTGATGCGGACCGCGCGGCGGCGGTACCGGCCAGGCACGACGACCTGAGCGGGCTGCCGCCGGCCTGGATGGGTGTCGGCAGCAACGACCTGTTCCACGACGAGGATCTGGCCTACGCCGAACGCCTGAACAGCGCGGGGGTGCCGTGTGAGGTCGAGGTGGTCGACGGCGCGTTCCACGGCTTCGACCTGTTGGTTCCGAAGGCCTCAGTGTCACAACAGTTTTTTGCCAAGCAGTGCGCCAGTTTGCGCGCCGCTTTCGGCACGTTCTGAATCAGTTTGCAGCATAGGCGATTTCGCCGCCGATGAGCGTGGCGGCGACCAGGCCGGCGTCCAGTTCGGCCAGTGCCGCGGCGGGTGGTTCGGTCAACACGCACAGGTCGCCGGGCTGTCCGGGTGCCACCGAGCGTGCCGTGCCCGGTGTCTCGGGCCAGCCCAAAAACATCGTCAAAGCCGTTCTCGCCGAGACGCATTCGCTCGCGTTCAGGACGCTGCCACCGGGCGTGGTGCGGTGCACGGCGGCGCGCATCGTCGCCCACGGGTCACCGCGCCCGAACGGCAGGTCGGTGGAGAGTGCAACCGGCACGCCGGCTTCGATCAGGGATGCGACGCGCCACAGCTGACGGTGCTCGCCGGGCGGAATCTCGGAGGTGTACTGGTCGCCCCGTTCGGCGACGAAGTTCGGCTGCGTGACCACGGTCACGTGCAGGGCGGCCAGGTCGGTGAGGTCGTCGTCGGCCACCACGGCGGCGTGCTCGATCCGATCCAGCGGATGGCTGCCCGCGGCACGCAGCGCGGCGATGGTCACCACCAGTTGGGCCGCGGTCACGCAGTGCACCGCCACCGGCCGATCCGCGGCATGGCGGCCGGCGATCCACCGCGTCAACGCCTCGAGGTCCAGCCGGTCATCGTGCAGGATTTTCTTGCCCGGTGACAGAAAGTGCAGTCGCGGCAGGAACTCGCCGCGCCGGTGCGCCTTCATCTCGTCGATACCCAGATCGGGGGTGGCGTCGGTGACGCCGGTCACGCCGAGCGCGGTGAGCCGGCCGCTGAGTTCGGCCAGGTCGATTTCGCGATGCCGCAGCGCGTGTGACCAATCCGTGTCGGCGCTGCGCAGGCGCCCGTCGGGGTGCCCGGTCAGGCCGATGCGGCTAAGGCCCGCCGAATTGAGGATCCACATCGCACCGCTGCGGTGTTGCACCCGCAGCGGAATGGCGGGCGACAGGGCGTCCAGCGCGGTCCGGTCCAACTCGCCGGCCACCGATTCGTGGTAGTCGATCGCGCGTATCCACCCGTCGCAACCGGGAGTGGCCGCCGATAACGCCTGTGCCAGTTGGTCTTCGGTGCGGACGTCGGGCGGCCCGACGGAAACCGAGGCCAGGGCGGCCGCCGCGGCCCGCACGTGCACGTGGTGATCGTGCAGTCCGGGCAGCACGGTTCCGCCGTCGGCGTCGAGCACGCGCTCCCCGGCTTGGGCGGGCAGAGTGTCGCCCACCTCCTCGATGCGGGCGCCGACCCGGATGTCGACCCTCCTGCCGTCGAGCAACGTGGCCCTCCGGATCAGCATCTTTCGGCTACCAAGCGGCGCACCTGGGCATCGTCGGCGCCGAGCACGGCGGCCGGCCGCGTCGGCGGCGGCGGCTTCGGGGGCAGCACCGGGTGCACCGAGCCCGTGGCAGTCTCGGGCAGCGCCGCGTAGGTCGCGGCTACGGCAGCCATGGCCACCTGGATCAGCTCGCCGCCGCCGCGGTTGAGCGAGTCGGTGACCGCACCCGCGGCCTCCAGTCCCGTCAGCGGGTCAGCGATGGCGTCGGCGCAGAACACCGGCCCCCGGCTGCTGGTGCCGACCAGGCCGCCGGCGACCGCCGCGTCGTCCCCGAACGCCGGTCGCCGGGGGTGTTCGTCATACCCGGTGATCCGCAACCAGATCCGGCCAGGCCGGGGGGCGATGTCGTCGGGGCCGAGCCGGCGTCGTGCCAGCGCGGCCGGCCGAGAGCCTTCGATCACGACGTCGGACGCCGCGAGCAACGCACGCAGCTGGTCGGCTTGACGATCGAAATCGACACAATACGAAAGCTTTTCACCGTTGATCCAGTCGAAGAAGGCCGGGTTTCCGCGTCGGGTGCCGTCGGGGCGCCGCGGGCTTTCGACCTTGACGACGGTGGCCCCCGCGCACGCCAGCAGATGCCCGCACAGCGGGCCCGCCCACATCGACGACAAGTCGGCAACCAGCAGACCGACAGGCCCGCGCGCCGGGGTCCGCTCCCCGATGCCGCGGATACCCGGGGGTGTGGCCGCGGCCTCGCCGAGCCCGGCGGCGGGGATGTCCAGCAGCTCGGCCGCCTCGGTGATCGCGGACACGGCGCGCGTGGCCGCCCAGCGTTGCAGTGTCGGCCAGGGGTCGTCGGGCACGTCGTCGGCGTGCAGCAGCGCGGGCACGGCGGCGAGATCGTCGGGACGTGACAGTGTGATGGCGACCCAGCCGTCGCGCGCCGCGAGCAGCCGGGTGGCCCCTCCTGCCGACGTGCGGCCGTTGCGGGTAAATCCGAGCAATCCGGCCCGACCGGTTAGCAGCGTGGCCGCATCCGCGGCGATCTGCTCGGCGCGGGCCAGCACGTTCGCCCGGGAAAAGTCGGGGGGCCCGTCGGGCAGGCCGGTCAGATACGCCAAACCGCTACTGGCCCACCTCGCGGTCGCCCGATCGGTCGCCATGATGGCCCCCAATCGGTCTTTTGCGGACGGCGCCGAACCCACCTCACCATGGTGCTCGCCGCCGACTTGGGTTTGCTCACCGGCCGACCACGTCGCGAGGCGAGGCAGCTCAGAACTGCAACGCGCTGAACCGCCAGTCCAGCACGGGCCGGTCAGGGTCCCCGGCCGCGGACACCACCGACCGCAGCCCCAGCACTCCGCCCGCGGCGGTCGCCTCGGCCGACTCGACATGCAGCTCGCTGTGCAGGGTATCGCCCTCGTGCACGGGTCCGATGTGGTCGCAGGACTCCCAGCCCAGGATCGTCGCCAGGTTGGGCAGCAGCCGGCCGGCCTGCGCGAGCGCCAGCCCGATGGTGTGCCCGCCGTACACCAACCGCTGCCCGCCTATTCGCGAATCGTGATGCGTGGCAGCGATATTCAGTGTCAGCCGGGCCAGCTCCGGTGCGCTGCTGACCACGTCGCCGGAGCTGTGCAGCACCGCACCCGCCAGGCCGGCATCGAAATGGGGTCCGGGCACCCGATTCCGGAACTCCACACCGTCCCACTGGGCGGTGGGATCCGTCGCCGGCGGCAACGTGTCGGCACCGATCGCCGACAAGTCGTCGGCGGGCCCCTTCTCGGGATCGAAGCCCGGGCTGGCGGGCAGCATCGCGCAACGGTAGAAGTCGAGCACCAGCCGGTCGGCCTGGTCGATGGTGATCATCCGCAGCGCCGCCAGCCCCGTCGGCGCGCGGCCCGGCTTCGGCGAGTTCGCGCGCAGCCCAACCACTTCGGTGCGGGTGTAGACGCTGTCGCCGATCGCGGGAAAGCGGTGAAAGGTGAGCCCGCGGTAGAACAAGTTCGCCTTGACCCGCTGGGTGGGCAGCGTCGACTGCCCGATCGCCACGTCACACACCAGGCCAGGGTGCGCCAGCGGGCCGGGCGCGCCCGTCACAGCGGCGCACAGGTCCGCGTCCAGCGCGAGCCGCAGCCGGTCCCCCAGGATCGCTTGATGGGCCGCGGCCATGCCCGACGACAGCGTCGCCGACGGTGCCCAGTCAAAGACCTGGCCGACCGAAAGATCGTCGAAGTAGGGACCACCCGCGCGTTGACCCGAATACCCGTTCGTCGTCACAACGCCCCATGCTGGCAGGCTGTGAAACCGAGGGTCAACACGGAGGTCGATCATCAGGTGAGCAACGAACGGGACGAGGCAGAAGCCATGCTGGTCGACACCGTGCGGGCGTTCGTCGACCGCGACGTGAAACCGACCATCCGCGAGGTCGAACACGCCAACACCTACCCCGAGGCGTGGATCGAGCAGATGAAGCGAATCGGTGTCTACGGCTTGGCCATTCCCGAGGAGTACGGCGGGTCACCGGTGTCGATGCCGTGCTACGTGCGGGTCACCGAACAGCTGGCCCGGGGGTGGATGAGCCTGGCCGGCGCCATGGGCGGGCACACCGTCGTCGCCAAGCTGCTGACGCGGTTCGGCACCGCGGAGCAGAAGCGAAAATACCTGCTGCCCATGGCAACCGGCGAACTGCGTGCCACGATGGCGCTAACCGAGCCCGGTGGCGGCTCAGACCTGCAGAACATGTCCACCACCGCGCTACCGGACGCCGATGGCTCGGACAGCCTGCGCATCAACGGATCCAAGACCTGGATCAGTAATGCCCGCCGGTCCGGACTGATCGCGCTGCTGTGCAAGACCGACCCGAATGCCACTCCGCGCCATAGGGGCATCTCGATCCTGCTGGTCGAGCACGGGCCGGGGCTGACGGTGTCACGGGACCTGCCGAAGCTGGGCTACAAGGGCGTGGAGACATGTGAGCTGAGCTTCGACGGGTACCGCGTCCCGACGTCGGCGGTACTGGGCGCCGAGATGGGTCAAGGTTTCGCGCAGATGATGAAAGGCCTTGAGACAGGCCGTATTCAAGTCGCCGCGCGGGCGCTGGGAGTGGCGACTGCAGCACTCGAGGACGCGCTGGCCTACGCGCAGCAACGGGAGAGTTTCGGCCAGCCGATCTGGAAGCACCAGGCGATAGGCAACTACCTGGCCGACATGGCCACCCAACTCACCGCCGCGCGCCAGCTCACCCGCTACGCGGCCGAGCGTTACGACAGTGGCGAGCGTTGCGACATGGAGGCCGGCATGGCCAAGCTGTTCGCCTCCGAGGTCGCGATGCAGATCGCGCTGAACGCCGTGCGGATCCACGGTGGCTACGGCTATTCCACCGAATACGACGTCGAGCGCTACTTTCGCGACGCACCGCTGATGATCGTCGGCGAGGGAACCAACGAGATTCAGCGCAATGTGATTGCCGCGCAACTGGTTGCGCGGGGCGGGATTTAACCCCGGGTCCTTCGACGGTGGTCAGCCGCATCCGGTCGCCGCTGCCTGGTTGGCGAATAAACGGTGCAAACGTGGGCGCATCGGTAGCATGTGCCACCGGGGCGGGGAGAGAGGCCAGCCGATGGACGAGGTGGCGTTCGGACGTTATCGGCTGTTGTCGCTGATCGGCGGGGGCGGTATGGGCAAGGTGTACCGGGCCCACGACACCGCTATCGGCCGCGACGTCGCGATCAAGGTCTTGTCCCCCGACATGGCCACGGAACCGGGGTACGAGGAAAGGTTCCGCCGTGAGGCCCGCACCGCCGCCCGGCTGACCGAACCGCACATCGTCCCGGTACATGACACCGGGGAAATCGACGGCCGGCTGTATCTGGTGATGCCGATCATCGACGGCACCGATCTGCACACTCTGCTCACCCGGAACGGCCCGATGTCGCCGCAGGATGCGGTCCAGGTGGTCGAACAACTCGCCTCGGCACTGAACGCCGCGCACCGAAACGGGTTGGTACACAGGGATGTCAAGCCGTCGAACGCATTGGTGACCGACGACGGCTTCGTGTACCTGATCGACTTCGGCATCGCCCACGACGCCTCGGCCACCAAGCTGACCAGCACCGGCTCCGTGGTGGGCACCCTGGCCTACATGGCCCCGGAGCGGTTCCTGGCCGGCACCGCCGACGCCCGCGGCGACGTGTACGCGCTGGCGTGTGTGCTCTACGAATGCCTGACCGGCTCTCAGCCCTTTCCCGGGGACAGCTTCGAACGGCAGATCGCCGGACACCTGACGGTCGACCCTCCTGCGCCCTGCGGCCGCAATCGCGCCATTCCGGCCGGGTTTGATGCGGTCATCGCGACCGGGATGGCCAAGAATCCGGAGGAGCGGTATCAGAGCGCCCGCGAGCTGGCCAGCGCCGCTCGCCAGGCCCTCACCGGGACGCCGGCTCCGGCCCACACCCCGCGCAGCGTGCCCACCTCGTTCGGCGATCCCGCCCCCGCCGCACCCGCGTCGGCCCAGGGTGGCAACCAGCCGCAGGCAACGCCCCAGGCCGACCCCCCGTCCGGTCTGCGCTCCCCCGGCCAAGGCCCGCCCCAACCGGCCGTCCCCGCGCAGCCATTCCCCCCTGCGCCCGCGTACGTGGTGGGAGCCCAGGCTCCCGTCGCTCCGTATCCACCGCAACCCCCCCTACCGGTTCAACCGTTCTTTCCGCCACCGCAGAGACCGCCCCGCCCGAGTCCGTTCGCGGGTGTGCCGCGCATTGCCTTCGCGCTCGACGCGGCCGCTGTCGTGGGCTTGCTGGCGACGCTGCTGTTGCCCTGGACGACGTCCGAAAGTGGCTACCGCCGACCGGAAGTCATCGTCGGTTGCGTGCTCGGTCTCTGCGCGATCACGCTGCCCTACCTGAGCCGAACGGGCATGTTCGGGCCCGCGTGGACACCGGTGAAACTCCGGGTCGCCAAACTGGTCACCGGCGCGCCGCTCGGACTATGTGCCGCAACCTATTTCGCTGTCGATGCCATCATCGGTTTCATCGACGGGGGCGCGACGAAATTCGCGCCCGCGCCCGGGGCGTGGATCGCCGCGGCCGTTTCGGTGCTGGCGGCCCTGCCGCGCCGCGCGGACCTGGTCGACGGCGGCACGCAAGGCAGTGCTCGCCTGTGGGGAACTGCTCTGACCATTATCGGCGTGGGCCTTCTGGCGTGCGCGGCGATCGGCGTGCTGAGCGTGCTGGTCGATACCTATCGGTCGCGGACGGCGGTGCTCGAACTGCGCGCGCTGGTCGTGCTTCCGGTCGCGCAGGCGGTGTTGTTGGCGATCTGGGTGGTGGCGGTGTGGAAGGTGGCCCGCCAGGCCGCGCGTGGCGACGCGGCGGGACGGCTGGTGCTGGGCGCCGCCGGTGCGGGCGCGCTGATTTGGGCGGTCCTGTGTTCGGTCGCGCTGTTCACTCTCGGCACGGCGGAGTCACTGCATCTGCCGTTCGGCGGCTTCACGCTTACGATGGTCGCCGCGCTGGTGGGGTTGTCGCCCACGCTGGTGCAGCCCGGCGAGCAGTCGGCGGCGCAGACCTGGCTCGGGGCGACGCGCGGCGTCCTGGGCCTGGTCGTCATCGCGAACCTGCTGTTGCTGGCACTGGTGGTCGTCGACGTGACGCTGACCGGCGCGCTGACCGCCGCGGTGTTTACCGCCGTGATCTGCGCGGGAGTGGGTGCCATCGCGGCAGACTGGGCGCGCCAACAGGTCAGTCTCAACCCGTCCCGCTGCCGCGTGCCCGTCCTGGCCGCCTCGGCGGTTCAGGCCGTCGCGGGGACCGCGGCGTTGCTGGTGGTGGGCCTCAGCCCGAACTCCTGGGAAGTGGTCACGGGTCCGCAGGTGGTCGCCGCGCTCGCGCTGCCCGCCGCGGCGGCCACATTCGTCACGCTGCCGAACTCGATCCGGGCGTTCTTCCCGGCGCCGACGCCGGCGTCCGCTCCCCCTGCGGCGCCAGACCCCGCCGCCCTGGCGGCCGATCCCAACACGCCGACCCAAATCCTGTATGCCCTTGCCCAGCAAAACGGCGCTCTCTGGCCACACATCGCGCGCAACCCCGCCGCGCCGCATGACCTGCTTGCGTGGCTGGCGCAGTCCCCCGACCCCGAAGTCCACGCCGCGCTGCGCGCCCGTCAACCGTAAGGACCACACGTGAGCTGGCAAAACCCCCCGCCTCAGCCCGGGTGGCAGTATGCCGCCACAGCGCCGGCCCCCGGGCCCCAGTATCCCGGGCGGGGCCCGACACAGTCGGCCCTGCTGCGCTGGATGGGCGTGGCCGCCGTCGTCTGCCTGCTGCTCGCGGGCGCCGTCGTTCTGCACCGGACTGTGCTGTCGCGGTTGTTCGGCGGGGCGGCATCCCCGCAGGAGGCGGTCACCCAGACCATCGCGGCCATCGAAGGCGGTGACCTGACGCAGCTGGGCTTGTTATTGCCGCCCGACGAGGTTGCCGGCCTCAGCGACATCGTGAAACAGATCAAACGCATCGCCTCCGAACTCGGTGACGGCGGGGCTGGCGGCCAGCTGAACGGCAACGACTTATCCAACGGCGCAAAAGTCAGCGTCCGTAACCTCACGCTCAGGGCACAACCCGAGCAGACCGGACTGACCAAAGTCAGCATCGAAAATGCCGACATCACAGCGTCGTTCGATCCCGGGAAGGCTACCGGTGTGGTCAAGACGCTGCTCGAGAGGACGGGTGGGTCCGTAAAGGAAACGACGATCACGGTCCGCGGCGCCGACGTCACGACGGACGGCAACACGCACACACTCCGCCTCGACGGCCGTGAGCAGTCGCCCTTCGTCATGACGGTCCAACGGGACGGCAGCTGGTATGTCAGTCCGCTCTTCACCTACTTGCAATACGCCTCCGAGTCAGAGGGCCACCCAACGTCACCGCCCGCCACCGGCCCGGGCTTCGGCTCCCCGGCCGAGGCGGCCGAGGGCTACCTGTCCGCGCTGGCGAAGGCGATCAATTCGCGCGACGTCTCCGCGTTCGCCCGGGCTACCGGAGGCGTCGAGGGCCGCCTGCTGCAGACGTACACCAGCCTGATCAACTCGTCGCTGGCCAGACTGGACAACAACAGATTCTCCGTCGACGTCAGCAACAGCCGGTTCCGCGTACTGTCCGAGAACGGCACCACCGCCAGGGTCCAGCCGGCGAGCCTGCATCTGACCGCCACGTCATCCGGCGACACGTACACCATCGACTGGGACGGCCGTTGCCTACAGCTCAACAACCCCGGACGCAATCAGCGATACTGCCTGGGCGACAAGTCGGCAATCGGCCCGTTCACCCCGCTCATCGATCGGCTGGACTATCTGGTCGTGGTCCGTTCCGACGGCGGTTGGAAGGTCAGCGCGTCGCGCACGGTGTTCAGCATGGTCGCCGACGTGCTCAGCTGGATCGGGGACGCCGAAATGCCGATCATCAAGGCGCTGACCCGGAAAGACCCCACCGAGGTGACCAAAGTCGCGAAGGTCGCCGGCACGGTGGACATCGGCAGCACCGGCACCGTCCAGGTCCAGGCGATCGGGCCCTACATTGACGGCGGGTACGCCGTCGTCAA
>Ga0213876_10002575_pt1 | contig 10603 bp, 8 predicted proteins | sample BarmaccomBMRX_R9_FD_160113 | JGI IMG/M metagenome (GOLD analysis project Ga0213876, IMG submission 160113) | Root-associated microbial communities from Barbacenia macrantha in rupestrian grasslands, the National Park of Serra do Cipo, Brazil - RX_R9 | ecosystem: Host-associated > Plants > Roots...
CAAAGATGCGCCAGGATTCTTAGCGAAACATAGCGCCCTCGCGACTTTGCGGTAAAACGACGCGCTATTTCCGGATCTCCGCCCCGAGTTCGGTTTCAAATCCCTGGACGAGTTTGGCGATCATTGCATCCACTTCTTTGTCGGTAAGGGTCTTTTCCTCATCCGAAAATGTGAAGTTAATGGCCATCGATTTTTTATCGGCGCCGAGTTTATCGCTTTCGAATACATCGAACAGCCGCATGGCGGTGAGTTTAGGGAGTTTCAGTTTTTTGACCAGGGTTTCGATCGATTCGTAGGTTGTACCCCGCGATACGACCATGGCAAGATCACGCTGCATTTCGGGGAACTTATTGACTTCGCGGTAGCGGATCTTCAGTTGTTGTACAGCGTCGAGTAAAACTTCAAAATCCAGGTCCAGCACAAATACCGGCTGTTTGATGCCGAAATCCTGTAGTCGCGCACGGCCGATCTCACTGATCTCGCCAAATTGCTTCTTGCCCTGGCGCACCGACAATACCAGGTCCGCGCCTTCCAACCTGGAATAACCAATGCCGTTAACGCCGCATAAATGGAACAATGCATCGGACAGTCCTTTCAACCGATAGAAATCCTGCTGCCTGCTTTTCTCCTGCCAGCTGTCTTCATGGTCAGCGCCTGTGATATAAAGACAAAGCTTTTCCCGTTCTGCATACACCCCTACCGCACTGCTGCTATAGGTTTTGCCGAATTCAAAGAACTGCAGGTTGCTGTTCTTCCGGTTGATATTGTAAGCGATCGCTTCCAGGCCCGTTTCTACCATCGAAGGCCGCAGTACATCCAGGTCTGCGCTGAGATTATTGATCATTTTCACCGATTGCGATAACACCTCTTCGCTGAAATATTTGCTGTTGGTGATGGAATTGGTAAGTATCTCCACAAAGCCCTGTCCCACCAGCCACTCCGCTATCTTATCCTTCAACGCTTCCTTGAACCCGATCTGTTCCACTGCCGGACTGATGGTGATGGTAGCCGGGATCTCGATATTGTCCAGTCCATCGATCCGCAATACCTCTTCCACGATATCGGCGGGAATGGAAATATCGGATTTACTGTAAGGCACAGCGATATGCAGTTCATCCTGGCGTTCCTGCAGGATCTCGAAACCAAGTGCCGTCAGGATCCGTTTTACTTTATCGGGATGGTAATTTTTACCGCTGAGTTTTTTCAGGTAATGGTTTTTCAGTACTACTTCCGCTTTTGGCTTCGGATCGGGATAGATGTCGACGATCTCACTGGAGATCTCGCCACCGGCGATCTCCTTGATAAGCATCGCTGCCCGCTTCAATACATTTACGGAGTTGGAAATATCCACGCCTTTTTCAAATCGGGTGGCGGCATCCGTACGCAGATCATGCCGCACTGAGGTTTTGCGGATGCTGACCGGGTTGAAGCAGGCGCTCTCCAGGAATATCTTAGTAGTGCCTGCTTTCACCCCGCTTTTCGCCCCGCCGAAAACGCCGCCGATGCACATGGCTTCCCTGGTATTGCAGATCATCAGGTCTTCTGCGCTGAGCTTGCGTTCTTTTTCGTCCAGCGTGATGAACGGCGTTCCTTCCGGCAAATTCTGAACGATCACCTGCCCGCCCGTGATCGCATCCGCATCGAATGCATGCAGGGGCTGACCTGTTTCGTGCAGCACATAATTGGTGATGTCTACAATATTGTTGATCGGCCGCTGTCCGATCGCCAGCAACCGGTTCTTCAGCCAGGCAGGCGATTCGGTTACGGTAAGGCCCGATAAGGCAACTCCTGTATATCGCGGACAGGCTTCGGGGTTTTTAACCGTTACTTTAATATTCAACCCGGTATTGTCTGTTTTAAAGCCGGCCTGGAACGGTGATTTCGGTTTGGCTTCCTGCTGGTGATGCGTAAGCCAGGCGCATACATCCCGAGCAACCCCGAAATGGCTCATCGCATCCATGCGGTTGGGGGTAAGACCAATCTCGTAGATCCAGTCGGAATAGGCTTCAAAATATTTTGTCACGGGTTCACCCGGCACGGCATCGGCAGGCAGCACGATGATGCCTGCATGGTCTTCACCCAGGCCGATCTCGTCTTCTGCGCAGATCATGCCCTGGCTTTCCTCGCCCCGGATCTTCGCCAGTTTCATGGTCAGCGGATCTCCCTTTAGTGGATGGATCGTTACGCCAGCTTTTGCCACCACTACTTTTTGCCCGGCAGCAACATTGTTCGCGCCGCAAACGATCTGAAGCGGTGCATCCCCACCGGTATTCACTTTAGTCAGCTTGAGCTTATCGGCATTGGGATGGGGTGCGCATTCCAGTACTTCGCCCACCACCAGTCCGGCAAGTCCGCCTTTGATGCTCTCGTATCTCTTCAGGCTTTCCACTTCCAGGCCGATAGAGGTCAGGATCCGCGATAATTTTTCCGGGTCGATGGTTTCTGGGAGATAGTCGTGTAGCCAGTTGTAGCTGATCGTCATAGGTTGCTTGCTTTCGGGGCAAAAATAGGGGTGAATGGTGAATGGTCAATGGTGAATGGCGATCGTGAGGCGGCAGACTTGAGACGTGAGGGGAGACGTGATGGTTTGAAAAAGGTTGGCCTGCCGAGTTTCGGGTCCATGGTCGATAGTCCATTGCGCAATGGACTATCGACCATGGACCACTGCCATCCCACCATTCACCGTTCACCATTCACGGCCCATCTCACGCCTCACGTCTGTCGCCTCACGTCTCACCTCCGCGGTGTTTTTCAGCCGCATTGAACGGTGTTTTTCCAGTTACAATTTTCGCCACTGATTTGCCGGCTTTCTGTTAGAAATCTTTCTGCACACTGTCTGTGAATTAACAGTTCAAAGGGTCGGAAAACTTTTGATTTTGGTGGATAACCATAGTAAATTGTGTGAACAGCCCGCCTTTTCCTGTGAATTGACGCTGAAGAACCTGTGGATCAAAATTTGAAGCCAAAAGTTTTACGATGCAATTTTCTAACCCCTATATTCGCTCCCCTTACCTGGCTGGTAACAATTTCGTAACACGGGATCAATATCGGCAAAGAAGAAAATACTTAACTAAAAACAACCAAAACTAACCCACTGATCATGGATCTGACCAGCCTGAATAAAGACCGTAAGAGAAGGAAGACCGCGATAGACCTGAGCACCATGGTATATGGCAAAGTGCCGCCGCAGGCGAGGGAACTGGAAGAAGCCGTACTGGGTGCGATCATGCTGGAGAAAAGCGCGTTCGATACCGTTACCGAGATCCTCAAACCCGAATGTTTTTATGTTGAGGCCCACCAGCTGATCTACCGCGCCATGCAGGGCCTGCAGCAGAAAAGCATGCCCATCGATATCCTGACGGTAGTGGAAGAACTCAAATTCCGCGAACAGCTGGATGCGGTGGGCGGTCCATATTATGTGACCAAACTCACTAATGCCGTTGTTTCCACCGCCAATATCGAGGCCCATGGCCGTATCGTACTGCAGAAATTCATCCAGCGCGAACTGATCCGCATCAGCGGCGAGATCATCGGCGATGCTTATGAAGACAGCACCGATGTATTCGACCTGCTGGACGATAGCGAGACCAAGATGTTCAACATCACCAACAATTACCTCAAAAAGAATTTCGAAGATATCGGCAATGTGCTGGCCAAAACGATCAACCGGATCGATGAGCTGCGCACCAAGACCGAAGATATTTCCGGCGTGCCCAGCGGTTTCGCGAGCATGGACCGGGTTACCTATGGCTGGCAGCCGACGGATCTGATCATTCTCGCAGCCCGTCCATCAGTAGGTAAAACCGCCTTCGCGCTGAACCTCGCGCGCAATGCGGCGTTGCATCCGACCAAGCCGGTGCCCGTTGGCTTCTTCTCGCTGGAAATGAGCGCCTCACAATTGGTGCAGCGTATCCTTAGCGCCGAGAGCGAGATCAAGATGGCAAAGATCAGTCGCGGTAAGCTCGAGAACTACGAGTATGAGCAGCTGCTGAGCAAGGGCATCAAAAAACTGGAAGTAGCGCCGATCTTCATCGACGATACGGCCGCACTTAATATTTTCGAATTCCGCGCCAAGGCCAGGAGACTGGTGAATAAACACAATGTTGGCGTGATCATCATCGATTACCTGCAGCTGATGAGCGGCACCGGCGATAAGGGCAGCAACCGCGAGCAGGAGATCAGCAATATCTCGCGTAACCTGAAAGCGCTGGCCAAGGAACTAAATGTGCCGATCATTGCCTTGTCGCAGTTGAGCCGTGCGGTGGAAACCCGTAAGGAAAGCAAGATGCCGCAGCTGAGCGATCTGCGCGAATCGGGCGCCATCGAACAGGATGCGGATATGGTAATGTTCATTTATCGTCCGGAGTATTACGAAGTGATGAACAATGAGCACGGCGAAAGCACCCATGGAGAAACGCATATCCGGATCGCCAAGCATAGGAACGGTTCATTGGAAACGATCAAGCTGCGCGCGAAACTGGAGATCCAGAAATTCGAGGAATGGGATGGCGATGGCGGTATTCCCGGGCTGGGCAGTAACTGGAAACCGGTTGGTCCGCCTGCGCCGCCTGCTGCGGGTGGGGATGCGGGAAGATTGTTCATCCAGAAAGGTAGTAAGATGAATGGAGGTGATTTTGATGAGGGGTTTGAGAATGATGCGCCGTTTTAAGAGGGAAGTTCGACGTACCAGGGTAAGGTGCACAGATGGAAATAAGAAAAAATAATCCTGGAAAAATGAGAAGCGCAATCGTTATTGCAATGCTGGGGTTCGGAGCCTGCCAATCACCCGAGCCACAGGTCAGCAAAGCAGATAGTCTGGTAACTGCGGTGAAAACTGAAACCGTCGAGCGAAACATAAAGAAAAAGGTTCTGGGTATCTGGACAACTGAAGGTGCCGAGAATGCAGTTTTTGATATCAGAACTGACTCTATCTACTATGTTGATCAGTTTGTTTCTTATAAATATGAATTGACTGACAGCGTTATCACAATCAATTATCCCGACGGAACATTTCGAGGAATCATCCGTTTCAAAAAAGATACTATGTTGATCAATGGTGAAGCTGGAGAAATGAAGTATTGGAAGTTCAAAAAATAGTTTCACGATCAGCATGTCTACTCCTTTTTTCTTCGAGTCTGCGTTAGATAGTACCTCGTCGCATTTCACCCTCAGCGAAGAAACCAGCAAACACTGCATCCAGGTACTGCGCATGAAAATGGGCGAAGAGCTGCAACTCACAGATGGCAAGGGCCTGCTTTGCACAGCTACCATCGCCAGCGAAGACAAAAAAAAGACTGTTGTCACAATTACTAAATCAGAACTGAGACCGGTACCCGTTAAACGCATCAGCATTGCCATCTCACTTTTAAAAAATGCCAGTCGCTTCGAATGGTTCCTGGAAAAGGCGACGGAGATCGGTGTGACGGATATCCAGCCATTGATCTGCAAACGCACCGAGCATGGCAAGTTCAAAGCGGAACGCATGCATGGGATTCTCGTTGCCGCGATGTTGCAGAGCCAGCAGGTATGGCTGCCGGTATTGCATGAGCCGGTGAAGTTCGAAAAATATATTCCTTTATCGGCATGGTCACAAAAACTCATTGCACATTGTGAGGAGGAGAAAAAACAGCTGCTTCATGAGGTTTCTTCTATTACCGATACCCAGATCCTGATCGGACCCGAGGGGGATTTTTCGCCGGATGAAATTAAGTTAGCGTTAGATAATGGCTATTTGCCAGTAAGCCTGGGTGATACGAGGTTGCGGGCGGAGACCGCCGGTATGGTGGCGGCTGTGCTTTTGGTAAACCGCTAAATCAGGGCTAAAGCCCTTGTATCTCTACATTATTATCCCCGACCTGAAGGCCGGGGCAACAGTAGGATGCTGGATCGAACCGTCTTCCGGTTAGGAACTGATGATCTCTCGTCAGGGCTAAAGCCCATCATTTATTTTTATGGATGCATCCCCAGCCTAAAGGCTTGGGTTAGGGAAAGAGCAAATCATTGATCATATTTTGTTTGTAGCCCCAGCCTAAAGGCTGGGGTTCAGGGTCGATCTCTTTTCCCGGGCTTTAGCCCTGACCCAGTGTGCTACACCGGATGAGACATTTTCTTACATTCGTTCCATGCAAGTGATAGAAGTTACCACGCCGGAAGAAGCAAAAGATTTTCTCGAAGTAAATGCGCTGATGAATGCCGGCAATCCCAATTATATCCGTCCGCTTGACAATGAAGTGAACGCGGTATTCGATCCCGCCAAAAATAAACTGATGAAGTATGGCAGCATCAAACGCTGGCTGGCTACCGATGATGGAGGAACGCCTATCGGCCGTATCGCTGCTTTTACCAATTCAAAATACATCAATAAAGGAACCGAATTCGCAACCGGCGGCGTCGGGTTTTTCGATTCGATCGATGACCAGGCTGTTGCCAATGTGCTGTTCGATACCGCAAAAGCATGGCTGCAGGAAAAAGGTATGGAAGCCATGGACGGCCCGATCAATTTCGGCGACCGCGATAAATGGTGGGGGCTGATGGTAGAGGGGTTTAATGATGAGCCGATGTATGGCATGTCGTTCAACCCGGACTATTATGAAAAATTATTTACGGGTTACGGCTTTGAGAATTACTACAATCAGTACTATTACAACATGGCGGTGGATGCTCCCTTGCCACCGCGCTTCGCCGAGCGGCATGCGAAATTCAAAGGCAAAGCCGGTTATGAAGCCAGGCATGTGACGATGGATAAGCTGGAGAAATATGCAAAGGATTTTGCGACGGTTTACAATGCCGCCTGGGCGCAGCATGGGGAAGGCAAGGAGATCAGCCATGAGCAGGTGATCAAGTTATTCAACAGCATGAAAGCGATCATGGACCCAAGGCTTATCTGGTTCGCTTATTACAAAGAAGATCCGATCGCCATGTTCATCAATATCCCCGACCTGAACCAGTATTTCAAACATTTCAACGGAAAATTCGGACTGCTGCAAAAGCTGCGGGTATGGTGGATGAAAAAAAGAGGCACGAACAAACGACTCACCGGGCTCGCATTCGGAGTGGTGCCCAAATACCAGGCTTTGGGTATCGACAGCTTCATGATCTACGAATGCGGGCTGCTGGTGCAGGGCAAAGGCTGGTACGACCAATACGAAATGGGCTGGGCCGGCGACTGGAACCCGAAAATGATCAATATCTACAAAAGTCTCGGCGCTACACAAAGCCGGCGGATGGTTACTTTCCGCTATTTATTTGATCGTTCCCGGCCATTTGAGCGGCATCCCGAAATGGATTATAAATAGCTCTCTGCGTTATCTCTGCCCCTCCTGTTCTCTGCGGTGAAAATTAACCGCAGAGAACAGGAGTAACATGAGTTTACGCAGAGTCAGCGCCCGAAATTTCAGGAACGCTGTGCATAAAATAACCCGGTTTCCCCGTCCCGATCCCCGAAACCTTCCTATTTTGCACCACTGCTATGGATAAGTTCATCGTCTCCGCGCGTAAGTACAGGCCGCAGAATTTCAATACGGTGGTGGGTCAGTCGCATATCACCACAACGCTCAAAAATGCTATCCGCAACAACCAGCTGGCGCATGCTTTCCTGTTTTGCGGGCCAAGGGGCGTAGGAAAGACAACCTGCGCGCGCATCCTGGCCAAAACGATCAACTGTACCAATCCCACCCCGGATGGAGAGGCCTGCAATACCTGCAACAGCTGCGTTTCCTTCGATGCGGGCACTTCGCTGAATATCCATGAGCTGGATGCGGCCAGTAACAATTCGGTGGATGATATCCGCACGCTTGTTGAGCAGGTGCGCTTTGCTCCACAGGCCGGAAAATACAAAGTATATATCGTGGATGAGGTGCACATGCTTAGCACCAGCGCTTTCAATGCATTCCTGAAAACGCTGGAGGAGCCGCCTTCCTATGCCATATTCATCCTGGCTACCACGGAAAAACATAAGATACTTCCTACCATTCTCAGCCGCTGCCAGATCTTCGATTTCAAGCGCATCACCAACAATGATACGGTAGCGCATCTGCAGGAGATCGCTGACAAGGAACAGATCAAAACGGAAAAAGCGGCTTTGCAGGTGATCGCGCAGAAAAGCGAAGGCTGTATGCGGGATTCGCTGAGTATCCTGGATAAGATCGTGAGCTTTACCAACGGCACCGTTACCTACCAGAACACACTCGAGCACCTGAACATACTCGACGAGGATTATTATTTTAAAATGCTGGATGCAATGCAGCAGCAGGATATGGCGGCCGCCATGTTGTTGTATGATGAGATCAACCGCAAAGGTTTTGAAGGCGATCTTGTGTTGAATGGTTTCGCCGAGTTTATCAGGAACCTGCTCGTTTGCAAGGATCCCAAATCCGCGGCCCTGCTCGAAGCCGTAGAGGGTATGCATGATAAATACACAGCCACCGCCGCCAATACCAGTCTCTCTTACCTGCTGAGCGCACTCAATATCCTTAATGAGGCGGAGATCAATTACAAAATGGCCCGCAACAAAAGACTGCATGTTGAGCTTACGCTCATCAAACTCAATTTTCTGCAGCAGGCGGTGGACCTCGCCGCAACCAATAGCGGTATCGTCAAAAAAAAACGACTTGAAGGGCCGGCAATATTCCGCACCAAAGAGGTACAGTCCATCCAGGTAAAGCCTGCCGCCGCAACGCTGCCGGAAGCTAAATTATACATCGAGCAAAAAAACGATCCTCATCCAGCCGGCAAACCTGCTGCAAGGGTTGCGGAACCCGCCACTGCAACCGCATCCGTTCCCACAGCAGTAAGGACTGCCGCCCGTGCATCTGTCAATGGCAACGGCACGAAAAAAAGCCTGCTGGATACCCTGCGTGAGAAAGCCGGCGATAGGTATTCGATCCAGGAAGTGAAAGAGGCAGAGCTGCTGACTATGGATAAACTTACCCGTTGCTGGGATAACTATACCCTGGAGCTGGAAAAACAATCCAAGCATTCTTCGGTAGGCACTTTCCGCAGCGCCCGGCTGGCCATCGAATCGGATATCCGCTTTATCGTTACCGTTTCGGCCATCACTTCCCAGAAATTTGTGGAACAGGAACGCATGATGCTGCTCGATCATCTCTACCAGGAATTCAATAACCGCGCTATCGGTTTCGATGTGCTGGTGCAGGCAGGAGAAAAAGAAGATATTCCCCTCCATATGCGCCTTAACAGCAAGGACAAATTTGAGCATATTGCCGGGCAATACCCTCTCCTGAAAGAGCTGAAAGAAAGACTGAAACTTGAAATAGATTATTAGGATCGGAGATCTCCATCGATCCGCATCGGTCCCATAGCCATGTCTCAATCAACATTCAAATACTCCAATGGGGAAGTTACCGTTGTATGGAAACCAGGTGTCTGTATCCATAGCAAGATCTGCTGGACGAAATTGCTGCCGGTATTCAATCCCACCAAACGACCCTGGGTAAATATGAGCGGGGCGGATACGCAAACGATCATCGAACAGGTTCGCCAATGCCCGAGCGGGGCTTTGAGTTATTTCATGAATGAAGAGGCTGCCGCAGACCGGCGCGAAGGGGTTAGCGGTGAAAGGGCAGAAATCATGAATATCGAGGTTCAGCCTGATGGACCGATACTCATCACAACAGCCTGCCATATCAAACACAGCAACGGCGAAGAAGAAACACGCACAGGCAGAACTTCCTTATGCCGCTGCGGCGCATCGGCGAATAAGCCTTACTGCGACAGCAGTCATATCAGGATCAATTTCAAAGGCTGACCCTGAAAATTCCGTTGTTGTTTTTTGATGCCGGGAATATGGAGCCTGGGAAAAACCATCGGCGAATACTGATCCTATATTTTTTTTGTGCGTTCGAAACCGTTCTTGAGCAGCCATTGCAGGATCTTATCCCGCTGATCGCCCTGCACCAGGGCTTCGCCATCTTTTACACTGCCACCGGTACCGCAAAAATTTTTTAGTTTTTTTCCAAGCTCTTCCAGGTCGGGAACTGTTCCGATAAAGCCGCTTACGAGCGTTACCGCCTTACCGGCTCTTTGTTTTGTATCGAGCCGCACACGTAACTGCTGTTTGGCAGGCGGCAGGGTTTCTGCCTGCTCCTGTTCTTCGGGTTCGAAGCGAAAATCGGGGTCGGTGCTGAATACGAATCCGCGGTTATCGGGTTTGTTTTTCTTGCTCATGGATCAGGTTTACAGTAACACAGCTTTAAGACTGAGATCGAGACTCTGGGCCTGGTGGATCAATCCGCCCACGCTTACATAGTCGACACCCGTAGCAGCATATGATTCGATCGTTTCCAGGTTGATGCCGCCGCTGGCTTCGGTCTCGAAATCACTTTTGATCAGCAGCAGCGCTTCTTTGATCATGGCAGGCGAAAAATTATCGAGCATGATGCGGAACACTTTTCCCTGCCCAACTTCGCAGACCTTACGTACATCTTCGATGGATCGGGTCTCCACTTCTATTTTCAGCGGCTGCTTCAGTTGCTGTGTATATTGATAGGCTTTGTTGATCGCAGGCTCCAGCCCGCCGCAGTAGTCGATATGGTTATCTTTCAGCATGATCATATCGTACAGCCCGAAACGATGATTGACACCA
>Ga0213876_10002576_pt1 | contig 10600 bp, 8 predicted proteins | sample BarmaccomBMRX_R9_FD_160113 | JGI IMG/M metagenome (GOLD analysis project Ga0213876, IMG submission 160113) | Root-associated microbial communities from Barbacenia macrantha in rupestrian grasslands, the National Park of Serra do Cipo, Brazil - RX_R9 | ecosystem: Host-associated > Plants > Roots...
TGGACGAACGCCCAGTGGTGCGAGGAGATCGAAGTTGTATTCCGCCTCGTGTCGCAGGCCCGTGCGGCGACGGTCGGGCAGCGACTCGGTGAGAAGCTGACGGCGTTCCGACGAAAACCAAGCGGCGCGCGGCCGATAGCCAATGCGGCGGGGAATTGGCGCGACAGCGCCGGCCCGTTCGCACAAGCGGTCGGGATGCAGATGCACGATGGCGTCAGCGCGCAAGGCGCGGAGCGCAGCGGTGAAGGACGCGAGGCGGCTCGCGTCCGCGGGACAAGCGAGGAAGCCGTCGAGCAGTGGGTGGTTTTCCAACAACGGCCGCATCGGCTCGCGGGCGACGAAGAAGAGGCGGGCGTCGGGAAGCTGTTGGCGGATCGGCTCGAAGCAAGCCGTCGCCAGGATCACGTCGCCCACGCGGTCGGGTCGGCAAAGAACGAGGCGCATCGTTGATTTAAGAGAAAAATGTCAGCGCGGTCGCGCGGGACAATGCTCGATTTCGCGGACGATCTCGCGGGCATATTCATCCCAGGTTTTCAACGGCCGCGAGACGGCTTGCGCGGTCAGTTTGGCGCGGAGTTCCGGCGAGCGGGCGAGGGCGAGGATCGCGTCGGCGAGGGCGTGGGAGTCGCGCACGTCGGCCGGCAGGCAACCGCCGCTGGCGGCGTTTTCGGCCATGACGCCGAAGTTCGCGCAGACGCAGGGGCGACCGAACCAGAGACTCTCGATCACGGGCAAGCCGAAGCCTTCGACCACGGAGGGATAGACGGTGAAATCGCATTCGCGGTAAAGCTGGCGCAGGCGGGAATGCTCGACTTTTTCGTGCCAAAACACCGCGCCCGGATGCTCGCGCATGGCGCGATGAACGCGGGTCATGATGTGGCGCGCGCCGACGTAGGGCGCGCCGACGAGGTGGAGTTCGAGGCGCAGGCTGGCGCGCGCGGCATCGGCTGCGGCGAGGGAAAAGGCGTCGAGCAAGGTCGCGTGGTTTTTGCGCGGTTCGAGCGTGGAAACGGTGAGCAGACGGATGGTCGGCAGTTGGGTCGTCGGATTTGAAACAGAAATGGGTTTGTCGTCGGGATCACGCACGCGTTCCGCGCCGGGAATCTCGCTGGCGAGCGTGCAGACGCGCACGGCGGGGGTGGGGAGTTTTTCGTCGGCGACGAACCGATGCCAGCCGGCGGCGCTGTCGGCGGAATTGGGCAGGATGAGGTCGGCGCGAGAAAGCACGCGCATGTATGCGGCGTGCAAGCCGGGCAACTCGGACGGGCAAAATTCCGGATGCGTCAGCGGGATGGCGTCGTGAAAAATCGCGGCGAAACGCAGGCCATGATGCTGAGCGTAATCGAGAAATAAGTGCGCCCGTCCGCTGTAAGCCAGCTCGGGCAGCAGGAGCCAGCCGCCGGATAATTCCCGACGCAGCCGCGGATGCCAGTGCAGCGGAAGATCGTGCGCCCGCCCGCCGCGCAAGCGGGCGACGGCGCACGCGGGCCAGGTGACGGGTTGGGTTAACAAATCCCGCCACGACAGGTCTGGCGATTCGCGCAATGGCTCGGCGCCGAGGCCGAGCGAGAGCCGCGGCGGCAGCGGTTGGAAGTATCCGCCGCGCGCGTTCCAAACGACCGGGTGAATCGGCGGCAAACTTCGGTCAACGGCGAGCGCGCGCGCGCCGAGCGCGGCGGCGAGCGAGCGCACGACGCTTTGAATGCCGGACCGGCCGGGATTGCGGACGGTGTCGCTAACGGCGTAGAAAATCGCAGCGGGGCATCGCACCTTAAAAACTTAATCGTAATCCTAATCTTAGTCCTAGTTCTTCTGCCCTTGCTTCGTCTCCGAGTTGCCTCCGGCGGCAGAGACTAAGACTAGGATTAAGACTAAGTGGGAAAAAAGTGCGAGCCGTCATAAACCGACTGGATGGAAAACGACCAGGCCGCCGGGCATCGGGCGGGCGGCTTCCCACGGGGCGAAAAAGTCGTCCACGGCGTTTTCGGACGATGCGGAGAAGGCGGGTGGCGGGTCGGGCTGGCAGGCGTGTTCGAGCGCGCGGCAGAGGCGGGTGAAATTGTAGCGCCACGGACGGAAGAGATGTTTGCGTAAATAGCGACGGCCGTCGCGCTGTTGCTCGATGATGCTGTGACGCTCCTGCCGCTCTTCGAGCCAGCGCGCGACGGCGGGGCCGTTGAGTTGCGGCAAAGCGTCCTCGGCCGGGAGCAAGCCGCGCGCGACGAGTCCGGCGGTGTGCCGGCGCAGGATGCGGCGGCGATGCCAGCGGCGGCGGCGTTTCCACGCGAGGATGCGCCGGCCCCAGCGGGCGCGATAGCGGCGAAGATTGGCGCGTTCGCGCGCGTGCCGGCCGGGCGCGGAGGAGATGTGATGGTAAATGACGCTGTCGTTGGCAACGTAATGCCGCCAGCCACGCTCGCCGGCGCGCAGGCAGAAGTCGATGTCTTCAAAGCCATTTTCGTAGCCTTCATCGAAGCCGCCGAGTGCGAGGAAGAGTTCCTTTTTTACCACACAACAAGCCGCCGTCACCGCGGGCCGGCGGGTCCACGGCGTGGTGTCGGGCGGGACGGCGAGGTCTTTGCCGAAATGGATCGGGTTGCCGCGCCCATTGAAGACGACGCCGGCGTGGTCGATCAAACCGGAGACCGGCTCACGCTGGATGTTGCCGACGAGACAAACGCGCGGCGCGCGGCGCAACGCGCGGAGCATCGGCTCAAGCCAGCCGGCGAGCAGGACGGTGTCGTTGTTCAACAAACAAAGCACGTCGCCGCGCGCGAGCCGGGCAGCGGCGTTGTTGTTCCGCGCGTAGCCCTGGCGCGGCGGATCGTTCAGGAGCACGCGGTAGCGCGGCGCGGGCAGGGTGGCGAGAAATTCGCGCGTGCCGTCGGTCGAGCCGTCGTCGATGAGCAGCGCTTCCCAAGCCAGGCGGCGCGGCACCGTTTTCTCCAAACTTTCCAAACAGGCGCGCGTCAGCGGCAGGCAGTTGAAAAGCGGGATGAGAAAGGAAACCTCCACGGCGGCGGAAAAATCCGAAATCCGAAACGGCGGACGGGCGGAAGCGCGCACTCAGGGCTTGCGTTGCGCGTCGGCGCAGAGCCGGCGCAGATAGTCGGCGTATTGCGTCTTGCCTAGGGCGCGGATGAGCTTTTCCAAATCGTCGCAACTGATCCAGCCTTGCTCAAAAGCGATCTCCTCGATGCAGGCGATTTTGAGTCCCTGGCGATGCTGGATGGCTTGAACAAAATTCGCCGCTTCGAGCAACGAATCGTGCGTGCCCGTGTCCAGCCACGCGGTGCCGCGGCCGAGGCGCTCGACGTGCAGCGTGCCGCGTTCGAGGTAGAGGCGATTGAGGTCGGTAATCTCGAGTTCGCCGCGCGCGCTCGGTTTCAAGGAACGCGCCAGCGCGCAGACTTCCGCGTCGTAAAAATACAAGCCCGGAATCGCGTAATCGCTCTTCGGCGCGGCCGGTTTTTCTTCCAGCGAAACGACCCGCCCGGTCGCGTCGTCAAACTCGACCACGCCGTAAGCCGTCGGGTCGGCCACGCGGTAACCGAAGATTGTTGCGCCCATGCGCCGCGTGCTCGCGCGCTCGAGCGCGACGGCGAGGTCGTGGCCGTAAAAAAGGTTGTCGCCGAGGATGAGGCAGGCGGGCGAGCCGGCGAGAAATTCTTCGCCGATGAGGAACGCCTGCGCCAAGCCTTCGGGCGCCGGTTGTTCGCGGTAGGAAAGCCGCAGACCGAGCGCCGCGCCGTCGCCAAAGAGCCGCTCGAACTGCGGCAAATCCGCCGGCGTTGAGATGATGAGCACGTCGCGGATGCCCGAGAGCATGAGCACGCTCAAGGGATAATACACCATCGGCTTGTCATAGACCGGCATTAGTTGTTTCGACACCGAGCGGGTGAGCGGAAAGAGCCGCGTGCCGCTGCCGCCGGCGAGGATGATGCCTTTGAAGGGGGATGCCTTGGGATGGTGCATGAAGAAAATGGATGAGCGCAGGTCAAGGGATCGAGCGCACGGGTTAGACGCCAACTTGACCCGCTTGGAGCAGCGGTGGTAGAAAATTTAGATTATGAGCAGCGAGACGTTGCGTGAACAACTCCAGCGGCATCCATTCCATCCTGTTACGCTCTTGCTGCCGAGCGGCAAGACGGTGGTGGTAAAAAACCCTGAGCTTTATATTTTTAGTGAGACCGGGCGAACGCTGATCGTCACGGAAGGCGAACGCTTTATTTTCGTGGACGTTGCCACCGTCGAAGCCATCGAAACCACGGGCGAACCTGCTTGATCGCCGTCGCTTTCTTAGCCGGCTCATCGCGCCGCCAGCCCGAGCCGTTCGCGGCTGTATTTGGCGGCTTGCACGGCTTCGCACCAGGCGCGGTTTTCCAGATACCAGCGGACGGTTTTCTCGATGCCGGTGGCGAAGGTTTCCGCCGGGCGCCAGCCGAGTTCGGCGGCGAGTTTGCGCGCGTCGATGGCGTAGCGGCGGTCGTGGCCGGGACGGTCGGGGACGAACGTTTTTAATTCGGCATAACGCCGGCCGTCGGCGCGCGGCTGGAGCCGGTCGAGCGTGGCGCAAAGCGTATCGACGATTTCCAAGTTCGTCTTCTCGTGATTGCCGCCGACGTTGTAAGTCTCGCCCAGCCGGCCGGCTGCGAGCACGCGCGCAATCGCCGCGCAATGGTCGCCGACGTAGAGCCAGTCGCGCACGTTTTGGCCGTCGCCATAGATGGGCAGCGGTTTGCCGTCGAGCGCGTTGAGGATCGTCAGCGGGATCAGTTTTTCGGGGAACTGATAAGGGCCGTAATTGTTCGAGCAATTCGTCGTGACGATCGGCAGGCCGTAGGTGTGATGCCACGCGCGGACGAGGTGATCGCTGGCCGCTTTGCTCGCGGCGTAGGGCGAGTTCGGCGCGTAGGGCGTTGCTTCGTGGAAAGCCGGGTCGTCGGGCCGGAGCGAGCCATAGACTTCGTCGGTCGAGACATGGAGAAAACGGAAGCCGGCGGCGTCGGCGGCAGGCAGCACGGCGTAGTGCCGGCGGGCGGCTTCGAGCAGACGGAAGGTGCCGAGGATGTTCGTTTGGAGAAACGCCTCGGGACCGTCGATGGACCGATCGACGTGCGACTCGGCGGCGAAATGCACGACGGCGCGCAGGTCGGGATTTTCACCAAAAATCTGCGCGAGAAATTTCGCGTCCGTGATGTCGCCGTGAAGAAATTCGTAGCGGCCCGCGTAAGCTTCCGGCAGTTCGGCGATGGTGGCGGGATTGCCGGCGTAGGTGAGCTTGTCGAGGTTCAGCACGCGCGCGTCGGGCTGGGTGCGGAGCAGGTGGCGGACGAAGTTGCTGCCGATGAAGCCAGCGCCGCCGGTGACGAGAATTGCTGAGGCCATAAATGAAAAGGAATGCACCGCGAAGGCACCAAGACGCCAAGGAAACTTTAATCGACCAGAGAGTTTCCCAACCTCCTTCGCGTCCTGGCGGCTTGGCGTTTAAAATTCTGACGGTTTGTTCTACTCGCTTCGCCACTCGCGCAAGGCGCGTTCGACGGCTGCGTGGACTTCGGTCAGCTCGATGCCGACGCTGGCGAGCTTGCTCGAATCCATCACGCAATTCGAGCGCAGCGTCTTCGCGGCTTTGGCCATGAATTCGGTCTCGTCGCTGAAAAACTCGAACTCCTTTTTGCACACGCCGCTGGCGCGGATCATCGCGGCGACTTCGCGCGTTGTGACAAAGCCTGGGTTGGTGACATTGTAAGTTCCAAACGGCACGCGCTGCTGCCAGCAGGCGAAGCAGGCGGCGACGAATTCGTCGAGCTGCGAGATGGAATTTTCCGCGTCGAGCAGGCGCGCGTAGCGCATGAGTTTGGTGAGATAATTGCGCGGGCTGTCGATTTCATTGAACGGAATGCGCAGGCGCCAGACGTAGAGATTTTCCGCGCCGGCGAGGATTTCTTCGCCGAGCGCCTTCGTGCCGGAATAGAACGAGCAACGATTCGAGCGGAACGAGAAATTCGGGAAATCCTCTTCCTTGAATCCGCCGCCGTCCGCCCGCCGCCCGGAGTAAATGCAGCCGCTCGACACGTGGCCCCACGGCACGCCGGCGCGCTCGCACGCGGCGCGGATGTTGCCCGGCAGCACGGCGTTGCCAAAGAGCGTGTTGGCCTTGTCGTCCTCGCACGCATCGACGTTCGGCTTGCCGGTGTAGCCGGCGGCGTTGACGACGAACTCAGGCCGCGCGTCGGCGAGAAAATCGGCGAGCCGCCGCGGGTCGGCGTAATCGAGTTCTTGGCGCGCGAGGTTGCGATATTCGAGGCCGAGCCGGGCGAAGAGTTGTTGAAAGGCGTGTCCGACGTAGCCGGAGCCGCCGAGGAGCAGGATCATATCAAGAAGAAGGAGAAGGAGCGGAAAATTGCGTGGGTTTCAAATGCGCTCGCGCCAGGCTTGGACGATTTCGCCGATGGTTTCTTCCAGCGATTTCGTGATGTCCCACGCGGGATAGTGCGCGCGCATTTTGCGCAGGTCGCTGTAATAACAGATGTGGTCGCCGGCGCGGTTTTGTTCGACGTAAGTATGGATTTGCGGTTTGCCGCTGAATTTTTCGGCGAGCTGGAAGGCTTCCAAAATCGAGCACGAGTTGTCCTTGCCGCCGCCGAGATTATAGACTTCGCCGGCGCGCGGCGCTTCGACAAACGCGTGCATGAAACGGGCGACATCGAGCGAGTGGATGTTGTCGCGCACCTGCTTGCCTCCGTAGCCGAAGACGCGGTATTCGCGCCCTTCGAGGTTGCATTTTACAAGGTAGGAAAGGAAGCCGTGCAGCTCGACGCCGCTGTGGTTCGGCCCGGTCAGGCAGCCGCCGCGCAGGCAGCAAGTGGGCATGTTAAAATAGCGGCCGTATTCCTGCACCATGATGTCCGCGGCGACTTTGCTCGCGCCGAAGAGCGAGTGCTTGGATTGGTCGATGGTGAAGGTTTCCGGAATGCCGTGCGCGTAGGCCGGGTCGGCGTAATCCCAGCGCGTCGGCAGCTCGGCGAGCGCGATGAAATTCGGCGCGTCGCCATAAACTTTGTTCGTGCTCATGTGCACGAACGGCGCCTCGGGCGCAGCCTGCCGCGCGGCTTCGAGCAAGTTCAAAGTGCCGACGGCGTTCGTGTCGAAATCATCGAACGGGATCGCCGCCGCGCGGTCGTGGCTCGGCTGCGCGGCGGTGTGGACGATCACGGTCGGCTGCACGGTTTTCACCAACTCCAAAACGCCGGCGCGGTCGCGGATGTCGAGTTCGTGGTGTTGAAAATCGGTGATCGTTTCCGCGAGCCGCTGCTGGTTCCAGCGCGTGTCGCCCTGTGGGCCGAAAAACACGGCGCGCTGGTTGTTGTCCACGCCGTGAATTTGGAAACCAGCCTGATGAAAATAGAGCGCGACCTCCGAGCCGATAAGACCCGAGGAACCGGTGACGAGACAGCGTTGCATGGACGCCCACAGAAAGTGCTGACCTGTGGCTTGGCAACAAAAAATTGTTCGCCCCGCCGCCCCATCGCTGCCAGCGTGCGCGTCGCTCCATGCAGCCGACTGTCGTCACTCCCGCCGCTTCTCCGCGCCGTTCGCGGTGGCTGCTGGCTGCCGCCGTGCTGGCGCTGGCGCAACTGCTCATCGGCCCGCTCGCGCCGCCGCAGCGTCCCGGCCCGCGCGCCTATCCGCCGCTCGTCGCCCGCGGCGGGCTGGACGTTTACCCGGTGCACGATGGCTTCGTCGAAAATGGTGTTTATCCCGGCACCGCGGCGGACACGGCGTATCCGGGCATTGAAAAATTCGGCTCTTGGCTCGGCGGCGATGAGAGCACGGGACGATTGGAAGCGCCGTGGTTCGAGCCGGGCGACGCCTTTGATTTGCTCGTCGCCGGCTATCCCTCGACGCACGGCAATTCGCTCACGCTCGAACTCCGCCGCCGCGGCGATCCCACGCCCGACGCGGTGACTCGCCGGCCGCTATTATTTGAAGACGCGCACGAGCAATGGGTCCGGCATCACATCCGCTTGCGCGGGGAAAAATCCAGCGCCGGCGATGGCGCGATGGAGGCGCGCTTGATCGCCGTGGACAACGGCACCGGGCCGGCTGGCTGGCTGGGCGTTTCCGCGCCGTTCCACGAAGGCCGGCACACGCTGCTCTGGAGCCTGGCCGTGCTCGGGCGATTCGCGCTGGCGCTCGGCGCGGTGACGACGGCGCTCGCGGGCGCCGGGCTGGCGTTGCGCTGGACGCTGCGGACGTGCGGCGGGACAAGTTGGTGGAAAAATCTCGCGCTGGTCCCGCTGCCGGGCGCGGCGTGGCTGGTGGGCACGGCGCTGCTCGCGTGGCGGCTGGCGCCGGGCGTGAACGGCTGCTGGGCCGCGGCGGCCGGGCTGGCGCCGTTGTTCCTTTTTTGCGCGATCATTTTCGCCCGCGCGCCGGCGGCCGGGCTGGCTTCGGCGGCGGAGTGGCGCGTGCTGCGCCTGGCGGGCCTCGTGCTGGTGTTTGCGTTGACGAAGGCCACAGTTTCGGTCGGACCAGCGGGTGAACTTTATGGCGACACGATTTCGCGCAGCCTCGAAGTCGGCAGCCGCTCGGACAGCCGCATCGCGTTTCACACCGTCCAACTCGTTGCCCACGGGACTTCGCCGTTTTCCACGCTTGGGCGCAGTTATTTCACACAATGGGGTTTTACCGCGCGCGGGCCATTGCCGGGGCTGGCATCCGCGCCGTTGGTGCTGGTGGCCGGCGCGCGGGTGCCGGTGACCATGCCGGATCAACTGTGGCTGCCTTTCGACGTGGAGGGCTTCGCGGTTTATCGTCTGGCGATGATGGCGCTGGGCGCGGCGGCGTTGCTGCCGCTATACGCCGCGGCTGGCGCGCTGCTCGGCGCGGGCGACGCGCGACGCGCGGAGCAGCGTGGGCTGCTGGCCGTGGCGCTGGCGGCGTTGACGCCGTTCGTGATCCACGAGGTTTATTTCACCTGGGGAAAACTCTCCACGGCGGGCGGTCTCGCGGCGGCCGTGCATTGCCTGGCGGCAAGGCGCTTTGCCGCGGCGGGAGTGCTCGTGGCCGTCGCGTATCTCTGCCATCCGCTGACGCTGCTCTATACGCCGTTTCTTGGTTTGGGCGCGCTGTGGCTGGCGGCGGCAACGGGCGAGGATCGCAGCTGGGTTGCGTGCGCGCGCCGCGCGCTGGCGGCGGGAATTTGTTTCACGCTGCCGGTGCTGCTGGCGGTTGGTTTCTGGCGCTGGGTCGGCACGGGCGAGGGGGTGCAGGCACACGGGCAAGGATTCTTTTTAGATTACCTTTTCGAGCCGAGCACGCGGGAGGCGTTCAGCTTGAAAGTTTGGGTGCGCCATCGGTGCGAGTCCTTGTGCAACACGCTCGTGCCGGGCTGGCTGTTTTTCGTCCATTCCAACCATCCCGAGATGAACGCGCTCGACCATCCCTCGCCGGCGGTGGTGCGCTGGTTTTTGCAATGTTGGAACACCGCGCCGTTCGGCTTGGGTATCGTCGGCCTGCCCGTGCTTTGCTGGCGCTGGTGGCGCGCGGCGCGGGCGCACGCGGGGGTTTTCGTCCTCGCCGCGGTGGGGCCACTGGCGCTGTTCGCGATTTACTGGGGAGCGGCGCCGACCGGACTCATGCGCGAAGGGCTGCACCCGTGGGTGCTCGCGCTCCTCGTGCTGGCGGCGGCCGCCGGGCCGGAGCAAGCAAAGACGCTCCGCGCGCTGGCGCCGTGGCTGCTCGCGGGACGGAGCGTGGAAGTGCTCACGATGTGCTGGCTGCCCACCCTGCTGACTTCGCCGCTGCTGCCGCGGGCGGCCTATGGCTGGTTGGACGCGATCATGCTGACGGCGAACTTCCTCGCGCTCGCCGCGCTCACCGCGTTTTGTTTTCGCACCTACCGCGAGGCTGACACTGCCGACGCATCCGGACGGAACTGTTGAACCACAGCCACCCACAGCAAGGCTGCTCCGGCGAAGCACGCGAGCGCGGCGGCCAGCGCGTCCGTCGGCCCATGCAGGGCCGCTGGCGGCGGGGCGGTGGCGTAGGTCGCAGTGAAGGAAAGAAACTGCCAGCCCACGATCAGGATGAAAATTCCCCGGCCCGTCTGCCGCAGGATCGCGGCGAGCACCAGGTAAAATTGGAGCAGCACCAAGTAGGAACCGTAGTGGATGTCGAGCGTCGAAAACCCCGGCGGATCGAAAAAAAGCAGACCCCACACGAGCAGTCCGCCCACGCCGACCGCCACGGCCAGGAGCAAATCGTGCGCGGCTGACGGCAGCGACGGCACCGTGGAGCGACGACGCGCCCAGCGCCAGAGCAGCCACGCCAGACCGATCAGCCAGCCTAGATTGAAAACGCCCAAGGTGCGGAATAGATGGAAAAATTCCTCCGTTCGCCGCGCCTCCGCCCCGGCCGGCGACAGGCTGGCGACGCTGCCGTAGTCGCCCCGAAACAAGCTCAGCAAGTTGCCCGTCTTCATCGCCGCCAATTCCCGCAGCGGCGTCCGGGCGTAGGCGTCGCGCATGGCTTGCCCGAGACTGCGCGCATCCACGTAGAGCACACCGGCAAGGTGCCATTTTAAGAGACGGTC
>Ga0213876_10002577_pt1 | contig 10600 bp, 6 predicted proteins | sample BarmaccomBMRX_R9_FD_160113 | JGI IMG/M metagenome (GOLD analysis project Ga0213876, IMG submission 160113) | Root-associated microbial communities from Barbacenia macrantha in rupestrian grasslands, the National Park of Serra do Cipo, Brazil - RX_R9 | ecosystem: Host-associated > Plants > Roots...
TTGGCATTGATAAAATTCATATCGGTATTGGTGGAAGTATGGGTGGACAACAATTATTAGAATGGAGCATTGAAGAACCCAAATTGTTTGAGTATATTTTTCCGATTGCAACCAATGCCTTTCATTCAGCATGGGGCGTTGCATTTAATGCATCGCAGCGTTTTGCAATAGAAAATGATGCAACATGGAAAGAGCAACATGTTGATGCGGGTTTGGAAGGCATGAAGGTTGCTCGTTCAATTGCATTGATTTCTTATCGCAGTTATGATACTTATAAACTCACACAGAAAATTATTTCTGATGATTTAAACAGCAAAGAACGTGGCGCTGAATCTTATCAACAATACCAGGGCGAAAAATTAGCGAAGCGTTTTAATGCTTTCAGTTATTATTTTTTAAGCAAAGGAATGGATGCACATAATGTTGGTCGTGGCAGAGAAAGCGCAGAAAAAGCTCTATCAAAAATTAAAGCAAAAGCATTGGTGATAGGCATTTCAAGTGATATACTTTTTCCTTTAAATGAACAGGAATTTTTAGCAGCACATATTCCACATGCAGAATACCTGGCTATCCATTCACCTTATGGTCATGATGGATTTTTATTGGAGTATGAGCAAATTGAAGAAGCGATAAAAACATTTTTGGCCTCATCCCAACCCTTCTCCAAAGGAGAAGGGCAGGAAGGCTTATTTAATTTTTTAACATCAAAAATATAGCGACTTTAAAGTCCTTTCCTTTGGAGAGGATTTAGGAGAGGCTTTTAATACAAATGGGTAAGTCATTAAATAATAAGTACCACAAAAAATTAGTAATAGGTTTATTTGGATTTGGTGTAGTTGGAGAAGGTTTATACAAAGCATTGCAGCAAACATCATCTTTAAATGCAACTATTAAAAAAGTTTGTATTAAACATGCAGGCAAAAAAAGAAATGCACCGGAAGAATTGTTTACAACAGATAAAGATGTTTTATTGAATGATGAAGAAATAAATGTAATTGTTGAAGTGATCAACGAAAGCGAACCTGCTTTTGAAATTGTTTCAACTGCTTTATTAAACGGCAAGCATGTAGTAAGTGCAAGCAAAAAAATGATCGCTGAACATTTGCCGAAAATACTCGAACTGCAAAAGAAAACAGGTCGTTCATTTTTATGTGAAGCTGCAGCTTGTGCATCTATTCCTGTAATAAGAAATTTGGAAGAATATTACGATAACGATTTGTTGCATTCATTAAAAGCAATTGTAAACGGCTCAACCAATTTTATTCTTACAAAAATGTTTGAAGAGAATTTGAGTTTCAAAGATGCCTTGTTGCTTGCACAGCAATTGGGTTTTGCAGAAAGTGATCCATCACTTGATGTTGACGGATGGGATGCAATAAATAAATGGATCATTTTGTTGGCGCATGCTTATGGTATTGTTGAATATCCAACAAATGTTGTGTTTAACGGCATTCAAAATATACAATTAAGTGATGCACTTGTTGCGAAAGAAAAACATTACGATATAAAGCTTGTTGCACAAGCAAAAAAATTATTGAACGGAAAAGTGGCTGCATTTGTGTTGCCGCAATTTGTAAAACAAGACGAGCCTTTATCGTTTGTAAAAAATGAATACAATGGTGTTGTTATAGAAAGCTCGTTTGCCGATAAGCAATTTTTTTATGGTAAAGGTGCCGGAAGTTTTCCAACAGCCTCTGCAGTGCTGAGTGATATTGGTGCATTACGTTATAATTATCGCTACGAGTATAAAAAATTATATCATCATATTGTGCCTGAATTAAGTGATGATTTTTTTATTAAAGCATATATAAGTTTTGATGACTGGAAATTTATTCCCAAAGACAAATTTGAATGGATCGAAGAATGGCATGCGGAAGAAGAAAGAAAATATTTGGTTGGTGTTTTACCATTCAGTGAATTAAAAAATAATACCTGGTGGAAAGAAAATAATACTTCACTCATATTATCTCCTGAGCCAATTATTGAAGATGTTGAAATAAGACGATTGAAGAAAAAAAGTCTGGAGTTGGCGGGAGTTTGAGTTGATTAAAATTTTACTACCTGGAAAGTGATATTTTGTTTTTGGCGATAGTTAACATTTTTTCCATTTTGAATGGCAGGTACCCATTTTGGCCCTTTTTTAATTACACGCACAGCTTCTTCTGCAGTTCCATAACCGGGATCATTTAATGCATGTACATCTGAAACATTTCCTTCTTCATCAACTAAAAAACTTACAGTAACTGTATAGTTGCCCGCTGGCGCACGATGATCTGAAGGTGTTTGCGCATTTAAATTTCTTTCAAGATATTTAGCCCATGCATCAGAACCGCCGGGAAACTTTGCCTCAATTTGCACACTTGTAAATTCTTTATAATAGTCCTGGCCTTGAGCTTTAAAATTACTAGTCGAAGCATAATTTTTTAAGCTTGTTGCGTCAACTGAATCAGAATTATAAATTTCGTATAAACAAGTTGTTCCATATTCAGAAGACGTGAGAATGCTGTTTAAGGTAATGTTTATGTTAGCTATCGTTTTTTCTCCGTTTATATCATAAGGCTTTAAGCCTGTAACATGAGACAGATAATATTTTATATTATTAATTTCTAATTGAGTCAAACTAGCATCTGTTGCAAAGTTCGCTATACGGCCTGCGGTATCTACTGTAATTGAAACATTTCCTTTTATATCTCTTGCAGGTTTGCTTGTAATGAAGCTATAATACATATAAAAAGGGAGTTTTGCCGGGTATTCATAAGAGATATTTTTAATTGCGGTATCTTTTAAGCTTTTGCGCAAAACATTTCCAATTATATCAAAGATTATTTTTCCGTTATCGTAAAAGCTTGTTGCATTTGCAAGAATTTCAGGAAAATAATTATACAATAAATAATTTACAACTTTTTGATCTCCATCTGCGCCAAATCCAAAAACGGAATTGGAATGATAAAACACATCTACTTTGTTAAGATTAGCATCTGCAAGATGTAAGAATGCTAATGGTTTTTTTATAGTTTCATCATATGACTTTCCCTTTATAAATTTTCCATTCTTATACGATTCTGAGAAAGCTGAACTTTGATGATTTTGAGACGAATTATAGTAGTATATTCCTTCTTTCAAACTATCAACAACCGCTCCTTCTACAAAATATTCTTCGGCAGGCGGGAATACATTGGGTAAATCCTTTTGTGTATCAAACGAAAATTTTCCATTACCATTTTTTAATAAAGTATCATTATTATTATTAACCAAAAATATTGGTGTAAAGTCTGTTGAAGATTGACATTTGAAAACAACTTTTATGTTTCCTGTTATATCATAATAAAACCAATCGCCCTTCATTTCATCGTTGATGTAAAAACCTTTTTTAAGTATAATGCCTTTTTTGTTATAAAAAATAAACTCACCGTCTTTATAACCATTATCTGAATAATGCCCCGTCATCTCAATACTTCCATCAATAAAATAATCTACTACGTCACCTTTATAAAAAATCTCTTTATTCTTGTTTAACTCACACACGCGATAATATTCGGCAACAGGCTTTTCGCATATTGACCAATCTTCATCAAAATAGATTGTATCTTTTTTTTCTTGAGAAAACGAGGAATAACAGCAAAAAAAAGTAAGCAAGAATAAAAATGCGGGTTTAAAATTTTTAAGCATAAACAGTTAGGATTACTAAATAAATACGAATATCTTAATTAAAAATTATTCTTAGCTGAATATTTTTTCAGTGAAATTTAATCAAACATAAGCTGCAAAAGGGTTTCACATCTGCTCTTATTCCATAAAGCGATTTATTGATTTTAATAATCTATTTGCTACATAAATTTTTTCATAAAAACAAAAGGAAATTTTTTTTATCAGCAATAAAAAAATCAATGGCTGGTTGATGTGATTCATTTATAAATGCTTGCATGATTAAATTTTTTTTTCAGCTTTCCAAACGAAAAAAAAACGTTTAAAAAAATTTTTTTTTCAACATTTAAGTTTTGATATTCGTCGCCTGTCTCAAAAATATTTTCATTGTAAAAAAAGAATGATTTTTGAGAAACTTTTTACCAAAAAAGAATCTACTAACTCAAACAACTTTGACCATTTGCTATGACAAAAACGGCAGATAAGGTATGGGACAATTGCTTGAAGATAATTAAAGACATCGTAGAGTGGCAGCATTTCAAGACATGGTTTGAACCGATCAAACCTTTAGAATTAAATGGCAACGTTTTATTAATCCAGGTACCTAGCCAATTCTTTTTTGAATACTTAGAAGAACATTATATTAACCTGCTTGCTAAAACTTTAAAGCGGGAGCTTGGCAAAACTGCAAGGCTTGAATATCGTATAATGGTTGATAGCGGCAACAAGGGAAAAAACGGCAGCATGGATGTACCTGCGGGCAATATTAAATTTTATAATAACAATGAAATGAATTTTCCGCTTGTTATCAGTGATGAAGTAAAGAATCCGTTTGTAATTCCGGGTTTAAAGAAAATGCAAATAGATCCGCAACTGAATGCGGCTTATATTTTTGATTCTTTTATCGAAGGCGATTGTAATCGTGTTGCACGCCGTGCAGGCAGAACTGTTGCAGAGAAACCCGGCGCAAGTTCATTTAATCCTTTAGTTGTATATGGTGGTGTGGGACTTGGTAAAACACATTTAGGCCAGGCAATTGGTAATGAAGTAAAACGTTTGCATCCCCACAAACTTGTATTATATGTAAGCAGCGAAAAATTTATTAATCAATTCCAGGATCACAGCCGCAACGGCGCTATCAACGATTTCATTCATTTCTATCAATTAATAGATGTATTGATAATTGATGATGTTCAGTTTTTTGCAAAGGCAGAAAAATCACAGGATGCGTTGTTCGCTATCTTTAATCATTTGCATCAAAGTGGTAAGCAATTAGTGCTTACATCTGATAAACCACCAAAAGATTTAGACGGAATGCAGGAACGTTTGTTAAGCCGTTTCCGTTGGGGTTTAAGTGCAGATTTGCAGGTGCCGGATTACGAAACACGCATCGAGATTTTGGAACGTAAGATGAAGAACGATGGTTTAGACCTTTCGAAAGATGTAGTGAAATATGTAGCATATAATATTAGCACTAATGTGCGGGAACTGGAAGGAGCGATGATCTCTTTACTTGCACAATCATCACTTAATAAAAGAGAAATTGATCTTGAACTTGCCAAAAAAGTATTGCGCAATTTCATTCGCACAAGCAGCAAGGAAATTACAATAGACACCATCCAAAAAATGGTCTGCGAATTTTTTGCAGTGCCATACGATAAACTGTTGCAGAAAACACGTAAACGCGAAATTGTTCAAGCTCGCCAAATAACTATGTATCTCGCAAAAGCCTTCACTAAAAATTCATTAAAAACTATTGGCGAACATTTTGGCGGCCGGGATCATACAACAGTTATTCATAGTTGTCAAACTGTGAAAGATTTAATGGATACTGACAGCTTGTTCCGCGAAAATGTTGTTGAGCTCACACAAAAAGTACAATTAGCTGCTATGTGATTTATTAAAGCAAATGCTTGGTAAATGCCTTAACATTGTTAAGGCATTTGTTTTTATGTGATCAGCAATTGTATTTCAATTGAGCACGGTTGTGTCACTCACTTGTACTGCAGTTTATAAATCATCATGAAAATTATTTATCGTTACACAAAACAAGCAACTTGCAAACAGCGGCTACTGTTCTTATCTTTGCGCCACAATTTTGTTCCGCCTGCAACGGAATCTATTAATAAATAGAATCTTGCTTTAAGTGAGATCTGAAATTTTTTTATAATGGCATTATTACACAACCGCATTTCCGGCGAAGAATTAAAGCGCCTTTTAATGGAAGAAACTGAGCCAAGAACAACCATCAGTTTCTATAAATATTTTCCTATTCAGAATCCGCAGGAGTTTCGCGATTATTTATACAAACATTTGCATAATATAAAAGTGTTTGGCAGAATTTACGTTGCCAATGAAGGCATCAATGCACAGGTAAGTGTTCCGCAATCAAACTTTGAAGCACTTAGAGAATTTTTATATTTAATAAACGAATTGAATAATGTTCGTTTAAATATTGCTGTTGATGATGATGGCAAAAGCTTCTGGGTTTTATCAGTGAAAGTGCGTGAAAAAATTGTTGCTGATGGAATTGATGATCCTGGTTTCAGCATGAAAAATAAAGGCCGTTATGTGAATGCGGAACAAATGAATGATTTGTTGCAAAATGATGATACGATTGTTATCGACATGCGCAATCATTACGAATATGAAGTTGGTCATTTTGAAAAAGCAATTGAAATTCCTTCAGATACTTTTCGGGAACAATTGCCTATGGCTGTTGATATGATGAAAGGCAATGAAGAAAAAAATATTATCATGTATTGCACCGGCGGAATCCGTTGTGAGAAAGCAAGTGCTTACATGTTACACAATGGTTTTAAAAATGTTTTTCATTTGGAAGGTGGAATAATAAATTATGCAAGAGAGATAAAAGAAAATCATCAGCCTTCAAAATTCATTGGTAAAAACTTTGTATTTGATAACCGTTTAGGCGAAAGGATTACTGAAGATGTAATTGCAAAATGTCATCAATGCGGGAAGCCATGCGATACACATACTAACTGCATTAACGGTGGTTGCCATCTTTTATTTATACAATGTGAAGAATGTAAAGAAAAATATGCTGGTTGCTGCAGCATTGAATGTAAAGAAACTATTCATCTTCCTTTGGAAAGGCAGAAGCAAATTCGCAAAGGCATTGATAAAGGAAGAAACGTTTTTAATAAAAGCAAATCACGTTTGCGGCCAAGATTGAATCAATAACAAAAAAAATAGTCATTTGCTTTTCATAAGAGAAATATCATTTTATATTTACTCAATTTTAACCGTACACTAAAAACTAATTGCTCATGAAAAAATCAACCCTATGGTTTACTGCTTTATTTATTTTAATCGCAGCTTGCAGAAAGGATATTAATAGCACAAACCAGGTTTCAGCAAATAATATCATTGATGCTAAAGTAAAAGATGTAGATACATCAGGATGGTATGGTTTGTTTTTCGATCCGCTTGGTGATCCTGATGATACTGTACTCGCACATCATTATGTAAGAGTTCCCGCAGATACACTTATATTAAATGGCGAAGCAAAAGTTCCTGATGCAATGTATTCCGATTTCAGTGATAGTACTGAAATTGTGTTTGATATGCCTAACAATCACACAATTAATGCAGACAACACCTCTTTTGATGTTACTATGCGTAATGGTAAAAATAAAGTTGAATTGAATGTTTTTGGAACAAATAACAAGGCAAAGCTTACTTACAAGGCAAATGTTTTAAATGATTCGGGTTATTATTCAATGTCTGTTGGAAACACTTCAGTTAAATTTGATATCTATCCCGCAACGGATTTTACATCTTTTAAATTATTACGCTTTGCATTCACCCAAAACAAGGCTTATGTGTTTGTTTCAAATAAATTGGTGACCTCATTTAAATATGATCAGTCAGATAAAATTGGAAATCTCACGGAAATACAAATGGGCAAAGAAGGGTATATAGAATGCGATAATGTAAAGCTATACAATGCCTTTTCCCGTAATTTATTGATGAAAGAAGATTTTAATATTGCCGGTCATAGCCACACTATTTTTTATTAGCAAGCTCATTAAGTGATGCATTGATGCGTTTAAACGTTTCATCATCGCTTAAGTTTTCCGGAACAAATTTTTCACCGATAACTGTTTCATACAACTCAATGTAACGTTGCGAAATTGTATTTACCCAGTCGTCACTCATTTCAGGAACAGTTTGCCCTTCTTTCCCCATGAAATTATTTTCGATCAGCCATTCACGCACAAATTCTTTGCTTAGCTGTTTTTGCCGTTCGCCTTTTTTTTGTCGTTCTTCAAAACCATCAGCATAAAAATATCTTGAACTATCAGGTGTATGTACCTCATCCATTAAATAAACCTCGCCATCAATTTTCCCAAATTCATATTTTGTATCAGCGAGAATCAACCCATGCCGGGCAGCAATTTCCTTTCCGCGTTCAAATAATTTCAACGCATAATTGCTTAAAATTTTCCATTCATCTTTTGTTGCCAATCCTTCAGCAACAATCGCATCAGGGCTTATATCTTCATCATGACCGGCAGCAGCTTTTGTACTTGGAGTAATGATGGGCGTTTTAAAGAAATCATTTTCTTTTAAACCTTCGTTCATTGATGCGCCGCATAAAATTCGTTTACCGCTATTGTAAGTGCGCCAAGCATGGCCAACAAGATTACCTCTCACAACCATCTCAATTTTAAATGGCTCACATTTTTTGCCTATGGAAACATTAGGAGCAGGACATTTTAATAACCAGTTCGGACAAATATCGCTGGTAGCGTTAAGCATATAAGCAGCAATCTGGTTTAATACCTGTCCTTTATAAGGGATAGGTTTTGGAAGTATCACATCAAATGCAGAAATACGGTTGCTGGCAATCATTACAAGTAGGTTATTATGAATAGTATAAACATCTCTAACCTTACCACTGTAAAAATTAGTTTCACCGTTAAAATGAAATACCTGGTTTGCCATAATGCTACAAACCTAATTACAATGTTTTAGCAGGCAAAATAGTTCAGGAAGAATCCTTTCGTAAACTTATTCCACAATGTGCGTATCTAAATTTATTTATTAATAATAACAAATCATATTATTGCATCAATTAAAAAATCCGATATGAAAAAATCCGTGATTGTTTTGATCTATACAATCATTTGTTTATTGACAGCTAAAACTATGTATGCACAATCAACAATAGTTGTAAGCGGCAATATTAAAAACAGCCAAACAAAAGAAAATCTATCTGCAGTATCTGTTACAGTTAAGGGAAGCGCCACAGGAACTTTTACTGATGAAAAAGGAAACTTTAGAATTGTAACTACAAAAAAACCGCCATTTGCTATTATTATAAGTTCAATAGGATACGCCACTAAAGAAGTAAATGTTGAAAGTGAAGGCCAGGTGTTGAATATCGAACTTGAATTAGGTTTTGTGTTAGGCCAGGAAATAGTAGTTGCTGCATCAAGGTTGCCTCAGCGAATTTTAGAATCTCCTGTTTCAATTGAGCATATTAGCACCAGGGATATTTTGCAATCACCTGCATCAAGTTACTACGATGTAACCCAAAATCTTAAAGGAGTTGATGTGGTCACTTCAAGTCTTACATTTAAATCAATTTCTACACGCGGCTTTAACGGGAGTGGTAATGTGCGTTTGAACCAGATTGTTGACGGGATGGATAACCAGGCGCCGGGTTTAAATTTTTCCGTAGGCAATGTAATTGGTATAACCGATTTGGATGTAGATAATATGGAATTATTGGAAGGTGCATCTTCAGCTTTGTATGGCCCGGGCGGTATGAACGGTACATTACTTATTAATAGTAAAAGTCCGTTTAAGTATCAGGGTGTAAGTGTGCAGGTAAGAGAAGGAATAATGAACATTGATGGAAAATACAGGGATCCTTCGCCATATCATGATGTGACATTACGATGGGGCCAAAAAATTTCTGACAAGTTTGCTTTTAAGATAAGCGGCCAATATGTTTGGGCAAAAGATTGGATGGCTGCTGATTCATCCAACTACATGGTTAATTCTGATCCAACCAAATCCCGTCCTATTCCTGGAACACGTACCTCGGATGCAAATTATGATGGTGTTAATATTTATGGTGATGAAATATCGGGCGATATGTATGATGTGGCAAATGGTGCTGTTGCCGCATATACTAAAGGCTTTATTGATTTTTTCCATGCTACTTATAGTGCTGACCCTACGCAAGAACAAATTACCGGTTATTTATCTACAGATCCGGGGCCTTCGCCATTTTATAACGGATTGCAGCAAGGCATAATTCATCAAGGGCAAAATGTTTCCAGAACTGGTTATAAAGAATCAGATGTTGTTCCGAGTAATACTATCAATGCTAAAATTACAGGTGGATTATATTACAAAATAAAACCCGATTTAGAAGCTTCCATAGTTGCATATTGGGGTACAGGTAACAGCGTTTATCAAGGTACAGACAGGTATGCGCTTAAAAATCTAAAAATTGGACAATACAAATTAGAATTAAAAAGTAACAATTGGTTTTTACGTGCTTACACAACGCAGGAAAATTCCGGAGAATCATATAATGCTACAGTCACTACACAATTATTTAATGAAGCATGGAGTCCGAGTATTAATGTTTGGTATCCTACCTATACCGCAGTATATTCAGAAGCGATTATGGGCGGTGCAAGTCCAGACCAGGCTAATAGTATTGCGCGTGCAACCGCGGATGCCAACAGGCCTAAGCCAGGTTCACCGGAGTTCAATCACATTTTCGATTCGGTGCGTTTACTTCCAATTCCGCAAGGCGGCAGATTTTTAGATCGCTCTGATTTGTACATGGTGGAAGGGCAATATAATTTAACTGATGCCCTTCATGCAAATGTGCAGGGCTCACCATTGGAAGTATTGGTTGGCGCTAACTTCAAATCGTATGTTTTAAATTCGGAAGGAACGCTGTTCG
>Ga0213876_10002578_pt1 | contig 10594 bp, 9 predicted proteins | sample BarmaccomBMRX_R9_FD_160113 | JGI IMG/M metagenome (GOLD analysis project Ga0213876, IMG submission 160113) | Root-associated microbial communities from Barbacenia macrantha in rupestrian grasslands, the National Park of Serra do Cipo, Brazil - RX_R9 | ecosystem: Host-associated > Plants > Roots...
TCGCGGCGTACAAGGGCCTGAACCCGAAGGGCGGACCGAAGGGTGTCGGTGACGCGGTCAACCAGTCGGTGATCATCGCCTTCATGTTGCTGTTCGTCATCAACTTCGTCATCACCGAGATCTACTTCACGGTCGTCCCGCAGAAGGCAATCTGATGGCGACTACCCTGCCCCGGCCGATCCGCGGCGCGACGAAGATCGTGACCGTTCCGACCAATGCGGTGCTCGGCGGACTCGAGGACGCCGGCGAGCAGCTGTCGTTCTACCTGCGGTCCTTGGGCTGGGTCTGGCGCACGCTCCTGTCCTACAAGAAAGAGGTCTTCCGCCTCATTGCGGAGGTCAGCCTCGGCTCCGGTGGACTCGCGCTGATCGGCGGCAGCGTCGGCGTGGTCGCCTTCCTCACCTTCTTCACCGGCACCGAGGTGGGCCTCGAGGGGTATCAGGGCCTGCAGCAGATCGGCATCTCGGCCTTCGCTGGCTTCGTCTCGGCGTACTTCAACACTCGCGAGATCTCACCGATCGTCGCCGGACTCGCGCTCACCGCAACCGTAGGTGCCGGCTTCACAGCACAGCTGGGTGCGATGCGGATCTCTGAGGAGATCGACGCGCTCGAGGTGATGGGGATCCCGTCCATCCCCTATCTCGTCACCACGCGCCTCATCGCCGGCCTGATCGCGGTCATCCCGCTCTACGTCATCGGGCTGGTGTCTTCCTACATCTCGACTCGCCTGATCGTGACGGTGTACTTCCACCAGTCGGGAGGTACGTACGACCACTACTTCCATACGTTCTTGGTGCCGACGGACGTCTTCTACTCGTTCTTGAAGATCATTATCTTCGCGACCGTCGTCATGCTCATCCACTGCTACTACGGCTACTACGCGAGTGGCGGCCCGGCGGGCGTCGGTGTCGCGGTAGGTCGCGCCGTTCGTACGTCGATCGTCGCCATCAACGTGATCGACCTGTTCCTCAGCCTCGCTATCTGGGGGGCCAACACCACAGTCAGGATCGCGGGGTAGCGGTGTCCACGCGATCAGAGCTCAGGCACCGCACGGTGCGGCGACTACAGGGACTTGTGTTCCTGCTGGTCATCGCACTGCTGCTCGGGCTCACGATCGTCATCTACGACAAGAAGCTGCCGTTCGGGCTGCAGAGCTCCGACCACGTGACGTTGCAGGCCCACCGGATCGGTAACCAGCTGATCATCCCGGCCGACGTGAAGTACCAGGGCGTCCTCGTCGGTCGGGTCAGCTCAGTCCACAGCGACGGCGAGAACGCCACCCTGAACCTCGAGCTGTCGAAGTCGAAGATCAACCAGATCCCGCACAACGTCGTGGCGCGGATCCTGCCAAAGACGCTGTTCGGCGAGAAGTTCGTCGACCTCATCAACCCACCCGGCGGGTCACCGATCGGTCACCTCGACAACGGTCAGGTGATCCAGCAGGACCAGTCGCATGTCGCGGTCGAGCTGCAAGATGTCTTCTCGAAGCTCGTTCCAGTGCTGCGCGCGGTAAAGCCGCAATACCTGTCGGTCGCGCTGTCGAACACCGCGCAGGCGCTTCGGGGCCGCGGCAACGAGCTGGGCCAGAACCTCGAGCTGATCAACAACTACTTCTCGCAGCTCAACAAGGATCTGCCGAACATCCAGCACAACATCGGTGCTCTCGCCGACCTCGCGAGCAACTATGCGGACGCAACGCCGGACCTGCTCGGGCTGCTCCGCAACTTCTCGGTCACGGCACGGACCTTCACGATCAAGCGGGACAGTTACGCGCAGTTCATCGCCGGTACGGCGGGCTTCGCCACCACCGCCACGAAGTTCTTCCACGACAACGGTCCAGGCCTGATCAAGCTCGCCAAGCAGAGCGTTGGACCGCTCGGCGTCGCCGCGCGGTACTCGATCGTGCTCGAGTGCCTGCCGCGCGGCCTTTCGATCTTTGACCGGCAACGACTCGAGCACGCCTTCCAGGGCGGCGAGCTCCACATCGACCTGATCCCCGTCAATGACCGCGGCGTGTACACCCAGGCCGAGAAGCCGAAGCTTTCGGAGTTCACGAACGCCGTGCTGCCTCCCAACTGCTACGGCCTGCCATATGGCAACCATGGCCTGCACCCCGAGAACTCGAAGTACCCGTTCGCACCGGGCGGCAACTACGACAAGGGCGGGTTCTCCGGTAGCGCCGCCCCAGCCGCCAAGCCGGCCACGGCGGGATCGACCGAGGGTGCCGGTTCGACCAGTGAGCAGAGCCAGATCTCGACGATCATCGGCCAGATCGCCGGTGGGCAATCGAACCTGCTCGGGCTCAACGACCTGCTGCTGGGTCCGATGCTGCGCGGAATGGCGGTGAGGACCCGATGAAGGGCAACACCCTCGGCGCCGCCGTCAAGCTGATCATCTTTGCGGTCATCACCACGGTGTCCGCCGCCCTGCTGGGTGTGGTGATCAGCAACAAGACCTTCGGCCCGACGAACACGTACAAGGCGGTGTTCAGCGACGTCACCGACCTGATCAGCGGCAACGACGTGCGCATGGCGGGTGTCCGGGTCGGTACGGTCAAGTCGATCGACGTCGTACCGGTCAGCGTCAACAACCAGGTCGTCGACCAGGCGCAGGTCACCTTCACCGTCGACGAGCACGTCCCGATGAGCGCCTCGACCCGGGTGGAGGTCCACTACCTGAACCTGGTCGGACAGCGCTACGTCGACCTGATCGAGAGCCCGAGCAGCGCCGCGGAGGGCAAGCAGGACCCGGCCATCCCGATCGGATGTAGCTCGGTGCTGCCCGGCGACAACGGCGGGCCGACCTGCATCCGGGACGCGACGTCGGAACGCCGAACCGCACCGGCCGTCGACCTGACTGCGCTCTTCAACGGCTTCAAGCCGCTGTTCCAGGCCCTGACGCCGCGCGACGTCAACAAGTTCTCACTCGAGATCGTGAAGACGCTCCAGGGTGAGGGCGGCACCGTTGACAGCCTGATCCGGCAGACCGCATCGCTGACCAAGACGGTCGCCAACCGCGACGCTGTGATCGGCCAGGTCATCGACAACCTCGTGACCGTTCTCAACACGGTGGAGAAGCGCAACTCCGGCCTTGATCAGACGATCACCCAGCTCCAGCGCCTCGTGACCGGCCTGGCCGGTGATCGCAACGCGATTGCGGCCGCGCTCGGCAACATCGACAACCTCGCGACGAGCAGCACCGGCTTCGTGTCGGGCATCCGGCCCTACCTCCCGAAGGACCTGAAGTCGCTGCAGAAGCTGGCGCACAACCTGAACACCACGAAGGACGTCGACGGCACCGGCAGCAACGCGCTTGCGGCGTTCCTGGACCGTGAACCCGCGAAGCTCACGAGGATCACCCGCACCGCGACCTACGGCGGCTACTTCAACTTCTGGCTCTGCGAGCTCGACGTGGCGAACCTGCCATTCAAGATCGTGCCGATCAACCAGGCGACCAGCTCGCCCTCATGTCCGGCGGCCAGCTGATGAAGCCATTCCGCGAACGGAACCCCGTCCCGATCGGGATCATCGGTGTGCTCGCGATCGTCGGGCTGCTGGCGCTTGCCCTCAACGCGAGCAAGCTGCCCTTCCTCGACTCTGGTCACACCGTCTACGCCAACTTCGATGACGCGGCCGGCCTCCAGAAGGGCAACACCGTCCGAGTGGCGGGGGTGCAGGTCGGCAAGGTCACCTCGGTCGACCTCAACGGCGACGTCGTCAAGGTCGGCATGAAGGTCAACAGCTCGACCCATGTCAACGAAGGGTCGACCGCCGACATCAAGATCGAGACCCTGCTCGGCCAGGTCTTCGTGGCGATCAACCCGACGGGGACCCGCCCGCTGCCGGGCAACACGATCCAGGTCGGGAACACCACGACGCCAACCTCGATCACGACGGCGTTCAACGGCCTCGGCAAGCGCGCGCAACAGATCGACGTGCAGCAGCTGGCCCAGTCGTTCAACGTGTTGTCCGACACCTTCAAGAACACCGGCCCGGCGGTCCGCGGGTCGCTCGACGGCCTCGAGCGGCTGTCCACCACGATCGCCTCGCGGGATGCCGAGCTGAAGACGCTGCTGTCCCGGTCGAACGTGGTGACGAACACGCTGGCGACGCACGATGCGCAGATCGCGCAGCTGATCAACGACTCGAACCTCATCCTGCACACCGTCGACCAGCAGCGCCAGGTGATTCACAGCCTGCTGATCCACACCAGCGCGCTGTCCAAGCAGCTGACCAGCCTGGTGGCAGAGAACCGGTCGGTCATCGGTCCGGCGCTGAACCAGTTGCACGGAACCCTCGCGATCCTCAAGTCGCACCAACGCCAGCTCGACCAGACGATCCACCTCATCTCGCCGTTCGTCCGGGACTTCACCGACACTCTCGGCAACGGCCGCTGGTTCGAGACCGTGATCCACAACATCGCCGACGTCGGGCCGGGGTGATCGGGTAATGGGTCGCTTCGCAACCGCCATCGGCGGGTTCTTCCGACGGATCGGCGTCGGTGCCATCGCGCTCGTCGTCGTCGTGGCGCTGATCGTCGTCGGCATCGTCGTCGCGACGGGCGGTGGCAGCAAGACCAAGCACGTGACCGCGTTCTTCCCGAAGACCGTCGGCCTGTACACCGGTAACGACGTGCGGGTCCTCGGTGTGAAGGTCGGCCGGGTGGACAGCATCACGCCGCAGGGCTCGCTGGTGAAGGTCGTGATGTCCTACAACGGCGACGACCAGGTGCCCGAGACCGCCAAGGCGGTCATCATCGCGCCGTCGATCGTCAGCGACCGCTACGTCCAGCTCCAGCCGGCGTTCCATCCGGGCGACACCGTGATGCCGGACAACCACGTCATCCAGGCGCAGGACACCCGGGTTCCGCTCGAGCTCGACGAGATTTTCGGGAGCCTCGACAACCTGAACAAGGCGCTCGGCCCCAAGGGCGCCAACAAGAACGGCGCCCTGTCGAACCTGATCCGGACCGGCTCGGCCAACCTCAAGGGGAACGGCGCTCGGTTCAACCGCGCGTTCCGCGAGTTCTCGAAAGCGATCACGACCCTGTCCGGCAGCAAGGGCGATCTGTTCGCGACGATCTCCCACCTCCAGAGCTTCACGACGACACTGGCGCAGAACGACGGCGGCATCCGCACCCTGAACGCGAACCTGGCGAAGGTCGGCGGCCAGCTGGCGGGTGAGCGCAAGGATCTCGGCGCGGCACTCGCGAACCTCGCGACCGCCCTGTCAGCGGTCAACCAGTTCGTCTCGACCAACCGGCAGGAGCTCACCGGCGACATCCACGGGCTGGCCAAGGTCACGAAGGTCCTGGTGAAGGAGAAGGAGGCGATCACCCAGTTCACCGATCTGGCACCGCTCGCGCTCTCGGACCTCGGTCTCACCTATGACCCCCAAGCGATGACGCTGGACACCAAGTCGGACACCGCGGTGCCGTTCACCAAGGGTGGACCGTCGGGTGCGATCTGCCAGCTGTTCCACACGCTCCAACTCGACCCCCTCCTGCCGTTCGTGGCTGGTTGCCAGGCCAAGAAGGCCGCGACAACGACGGGTACGACGGGCGGGACCACCTCCGTCACGCCGACCGTTCCACCGAGCGCGCCGCCAGCCGGCGGCAACCCCGCCTCGAAGCACCCGACGTCGCTCGGTGATCTGCTTGGGGTGACCAAGTGAGGTCGCCAACCCGTCTGGTCGCAGCCGCCGTTGCCGCGCTCGTCGCGCTGACCGGCTGCGGGTTCAAGGGGGCGTACTCCCTGCCGTTGCCCGGCGGTGCCGCTCACGGGAAGACCTACCACGTCACGGCGTACTTCTCCGACGTCCAGGACCTGACGGTCCAAGCCGCAGTCCGCGTCAACGACGTCGCGGTCGGTGACGTCACCAGCATCAAGATCGACACCGACTCGAGCAGCCCGAACTACCTGCGGGCCGCCGTCGGCATGAGCATCAACCAGTCCGTCCACCTGCCCGCGAACTCGGTCGCGACGCTCGAGCAGACGACGCTGCTTGGCGAGAAATTCGTCGCCCTCTCGCCACCGACGGCCGCGGCGCCGACGGGCACCCTCGCCGACAATGCCGAGATCTCCTACGAGAAGGGCTCGACGTCCCAGCTACCCAACGTCGAGGAAGTCTTCGGACTGCTCTCGCAGGTCCTCAACGGTAGTGACCTGGCCGATCTGCAGACCATCAACGTCGAGGTCGGCAAGGCGCTCGCGGGCCGCGAGCAGGCGGTGCGGGGCGCACTGACGCAGCTGAACACATTTGTCGGCGGCCTCAACGACCAGAAGCAGCAGATCGTGCGCGCCCTCGACGAGCTGAACCGGTTCAGCGGCGCGTTGGCCCAGCAGAACGACACCATCGCGACAGCGTTGACCGACCTTGGCCCCGGTCTGCGCGTGCTCGCCGACGAGCGGGCGCAGTTCACCGCGCTGCTGCAGGACCTGTCGCGGTTCGGGCACGTCGCGACCCACATCATCCGCGCGTCGAAGACACAGACGATTCAGGGTCTCCGTGACCTGCAGCCGATCCTGCATCACCTGGCGGCGGCCGGTAAGGATCTGCCGCGGTCGCTGGAGATCCTCATCACCTTCCCGTTCCCCCGCGACAGCTCGCAGGCCTCGCCTGGCGACTACACGAACTTCCAGGCCCGGCTCAATCTCGCCCCGCTCCTCTGCGCAGCGTTCGCCAACCTCAGCCTGACCGATCTCTACAACCTCCTGGTGAGCAACCCTGGCGCCGCGGCGACGATCGACCAGCTCCTCGGCGCGCAGAAGTGCCCGAAGCCAGGGGCAACGCAGAACCTCAACAATGCGGAGAAGCTGGCGAAGGCGGGGACCCCGCCCTCCTCCAGTGGGCAGCCGAACTCAGCTCGGCCGAGCCAGACACGCGGCGGCGCCACCCCTGCCAAGCCAAGCGACGACGCGCTGCTCCAGCTGCTGACCGGTCTGCTAGGAGGTGGTAGCAAGTGATCCGCCTCGCCACCAAGGTCCAGCTCGTGGTCTTCGCGTTGCTGACGGTCGTCGGCATCACCTACGTCGGCGCCAGCTACGTCGGTGTCAACCCGCTGCACAAGGGCTACACGATCTACCTCAACCTGCCGGCTACCGGTGGGATCTTCACCAACGCCGACGTCGCTGAGCGCGGCGTGGTCGTCGGGCGCGTCGGTGCAGTGAACATCAAGCCTGACCACACCGGCGTGACAGTTGCACTGAAGATCAACCATGGCGTCAACATCCCGAGCACCGGCCTGACCGCTACCGTCACGAACCTGTCGGCGGTGGGGGAGCAGTACGTCGAGCTCGAGCCCTGCGGCGCCCCGCACAGCTGCGCGCAGGGCGCGACTTTGTCCACCGGCCCGTTCATGAAGTCCGGCGACTACGTCGGTGGCGCGCAGTACCTGGGTCTCACGCCGCCGGATGACGCGAAGATCCTGCTGCATCTCAAGCAGCTCCTCGACAGCGTGCCGGTCAAGCAGCTGCGAACCGTCATCACCGAGCTGGGCAAGGGCTTCGCCAACCTCGGGCCCTCGTTGCAGCGATTGATCGACAACGGGGACTCGCTGACCCAAGCCGCGGTCCAGGCGCTGCCGGAGACGCTCAAGCTCATCGACGACGGCCGCACCGTGCTGGACACGCAGAACGACGTTGCCGCCGAGCTGAAGGCCTTTGCCGCGAGCTTCAACTCCCTGAGCCAGGAGGTCGCGAACCGTGACCCGGCGTTGCGCGGGGTGTTCGACAACGGCGTACAGGCCTCCAAGGAGCTGCAGAAGCTGCTCTCCGACAACGCCCCGGTCGTGCCGACCCTGCTCAACAACCTGAACACCTTCACGGGCATCCAGGCAGTCCGCCTGCCACAGACCCGCGCGGTACTCGAGTTGTTCCCCGCGATCGTCGGTGACGCGTTCTACGCGTTGCCCAAGCCCGGCCCGAATGGCATATCGACCGCCCGCTTCGGGTTGGTCACCGACAACAGCTCTTTCTGCGAGCCGGGGCACAACTCGACCAAGCAACGCACCAACCTCAAGAAGGACTGGGGCGGCTCGGCGAACCTCGACGCCTACTGCCACGGCAACCAGGCGGCGCTCGACGCCGCGGATGTCGACATCCGTGGCGCCCGCAACGTGCCGCGACCCAAGGGCGACCACGCCAACGTCAGCAACTCCGACCCGTACCAGGGTCCGCGTTACCCGGCCTCGTTCCCGGGCTCCGGCAAGGTCGGTCCGTGCGGTACGCCGAAGTGCCCCACCCGCGCGAAGATCCAGCGCAGCCAGCAGCGGCGGCAGCCGGACAGCAACAACGTCTACCACCACGCGAAGCAGACGGTGATCCCCGCGCCGTACGACCCGACGACGGGTGTCATCGAAGGCCTGAACGGGCGGCTCTACCAGCTCGGTCTGAACGGACCGGTCGCCCCGGCCTTCGGCTCGTCTTCATATACCTGGTTGCTCATCGCACCTACCATGCGCTGACGAAGCCAGCGGAGGAACCAGTTTCATGACCAGCCCCACGCCGGGGTCATCGAACGAATCGGCGCGTGCCGTGACGGTGGCGGCGCTCGTGATCGCAATCGTGGCCGGTGCCCTGACAGGGATCGGACTGCACAAGCGGAACCACGATGCCGACGTCGCGAACCGATCAACCGGACCGAGTGCGTCGGCGATGGCCGCGCAGGCGAAGACGGTCCTGGCGGACGCCGGCCAGTACGCCGTGGACTTCACCTCCTTCGACTACCTGACTCTGAGCCAGGACCGCGCGAGTACGGCGAAGGACTTCACGCCGGCGTTCGCGAAGATCTACACCAAGCAGAGCGCGGCGAGTGCCCCGCTGGTCCGCAAGGCCAAGGCGGTGGCGGTCGCTCGAGCTGACTCCTCCGCCCTGCAGTCGTTGAACACCGTCGACGGCACCGCGAGCGTGATCGTGGCTGTCACCATCACCACCAAGAACGTGAAATCGCCGTCCGGTGCGCTGAGCTACTACCGGTTCCAGATCCCGCTCGAGCGGCAGGCCGACGGCGCATGGCTCGCCTCGGGGATGGATCCGGTATGACCGAGCCGACCGCGACACCGACGACCAGCCGGTGGACCTACGCCGCGATGGTTGCCGTCGGCCTCGCCGTGATCGCCGTGACCCTCCTCGGCGTCGTCACGCAGCGCGTCGGGTCGCAGACCCGCAGCATCGACCGGGCGAACGCGGATGCCGCGGCTCGATCGCTGACCGGCGCGAGCGCACGCGCCGCCATGGCAGCTGCCAAGACCGAGGTCGCGGCCACCCTCACGTACAGCTACAAGACGCTGCAGGCTGACATCGCCGCCGCGGAGAAGACGATGACGCCGGCCTTCCGGACGACCTACGACCAGACGATGCAGCGCCAGGTCATCCCGCTCGCGACCCGGACCAAGACGAGCTCATCAGCATCGATCCCCGCCGTCGGCATCAAAGAGGTGTCACCGACGGCGGCGACGGTGCTGGTCTTCGCCGACCAGGTCGTCCAGAACAACCAGCTCGCCACCAACAGCCGGCTGGACCGGACGCGGATCGAGGCGCACCTGGTGCTGGTCGACGGTCACTGGCTGATCAGCCAGCTCAAGCCGCTCTGATCAGACCGTCGGTCGGCAGCTGGCGGACCCGCGCCAGCTGGGGCTCCGACGGCAAATCCACCGGATTCAGGTTCGGATGCCTCGATTCCGGGCAACTTTTCCCCGGCGCGCCCGTCTCTTGACTTGACGTCGCGCCGACCCGCAGGCATCCTGCTGCGCAGCACCAAATATCGCGGGGCTGCTTCGGCGAGCCCGCGAACTGGACAGCAGGCCAAATTCGCCCTATGCTGCCTTGTTGCGCTCTCTCCCGGTCTTCCACGCGACGCCGTTCGACCACGGCTAGCGGGTCGCTTGGCGTGCGCACTCACTGACTAGCGGGCACTAGAGAAGGACCCCACTTGGCCGCCTCGCGCTCCACCGCTCCTGCACCATCCACCCTCGCACCTCGCCGCATCTCCTTCGCGCGGATCAACGAACCGCTCGAAGTGCCGGATCTGCTGGCACTGCAGACCTCGTCGTTCAAATGGCTGATCGGATCGCCGGAATGGCGTGAGTCCGTCGCCGCCGGCACCCCGTCCGGGCTCGAGGAGATCCTCAGCGAGATCAGCCCCATCCGTGACTTCTCCGACACCATGTCGCTGGAGTTCCGTGAGCCGAAGCTGATGGATCCGCCGCACTCCATCGAGGAGTGCAAGGACAAGGACATGACCTACAGCGCTCCGCTGTTCGTCATCGCCGAGTTCACCAACAACGAGACCGGCGAGATCAAGAGCCAGACCGTCTTCATGGGTGACTTCCCGCTCATGACCACCCAGGGCACGTTCATCATCAACGGCACCGAGCGCGTCGTCGTCTCGCAGCTGGTGCGTTCCCCCGGCGTCTACTTCGACCGGACCCTGGACAAGGCGAGTGACCGAGAGGTCTACGCCGCCAAGGTCATCCCGGGCCGCGGCGCATGGCTGGAGTTCGAGGTCGACAAGCGCGACCAGGTCGGCGTTCGGATCGACCGCAAGCGTCGCCAGCCCGTCACCGTGCTGTTGCGCGCGCTCGGCTGGGACAACGA
>Ga0213876_10002579_pt1 | contig 10594 bp, 8 predicted proteins | sample BarmaccomBMRX_R9_FD_160113 | JGI IMG/M metagenome (GOLD analysis project Ga0213876, IMG submission 160113) | Root-associated microbial communities from Barbacenia macrantha in rupestrian grasslands, the National Park of Serra do Cipo, Brazil - RX_R9 | ecosystem: Host-associated > Plants > Roots...
TTGCGCCCCTTCACGAGCTCGGTCGTCAGCACGCGCGACGAGCTGTAGTCGTGCACGACGGTCGGGACGTAGATCTCCGGGAACGCCTTCAGATTCTCGCGGAAGAGCTCCGCGTTGCGAGCTTCCTGGAGATAGTTCAGCTCCGTCATCAGGATGATGCGGGCCTGTTCGATCGCGCCGACGAGGTTCATCTTCCGCCCGAGCTCCGTGTGCTCTTCGAGCGTCGTCGCGATGTCCGAGAACACCTCGAGATCCTTGCGTACCTGATCGCGTACGTTCGGCCGCTGGACCTTGACCACGACTTCCCGCCCGTCGCGCAGCACGGCGCGATGCGCCTGGCCGAGGGAGGCGGCGGCGAGGGGAGTGGAATCGAAGGATTCGAATGCCTTGGAGATCCGGATCCCGAGCTCTTCCTCGACCGTCTTCTCGACTTCAGCGAACGAGAAAGGCTCGAGGCTGTCCTGCAACTGCTCGAGCGCGGCGATGTACTCGGGGGGGACGACGTCCGGCCGGGTCGAGAGGACCTGCCCGAATTTCACGTACGTCGGGCCCATCTCCTTGAGCGCCTTGGCGAACGCCTCGGCCCGTTTCTGGACGTCCGGCTCCGACGGCGTCTCCTCTTCCGGAGAGAGCAGCTCCCCCGGATCGAGCGAAAGACGGAAATCCTTCCGCCCATATTTGGTGAACAGCATGAGGAGGTCGCGGTAGGCGCCGATGTTCCGAGGCTTCAGCATCAGGCGGGCCGAAGTGCAAAGGAGGGGCCGAGAGGTTGCCCGCCATGCTAGGATTCGGCGATTCTTCCGCAGGAGCGCAATTCATGGCGAATGACAGGCACCTCTTTACCTCGGAAAGTGTTACCGAGGGGCATCCGGACAAGATCGCAGACCAGATTTCGGATGCGATTCTCGACGCCGTACTGGCCGAAGATCCGGTCGGACGCGTAGCGTGTGAAACGCTCGTCACCACCGGTCTGGCGATGATCTCGGGCGAGATCACCACCAAGACCTACGTCGACTTTCCCTCCATCGTCCGCAACACCATCCGCGAGATCGGCTACACGCGCGCGAAGTACGGCTTCGACAGCGAGACGTGCGCCGTCATCTCGTCCATCGATCCGCAGTCGCCCGACATCGCCCAGGGCGTCGACACCGGCGGCGCCGGCGATCAGGGCCTCATGTTCGGCTTCGCCTGCCGCGAGACCGAAGAGCTGATGCCGCTGCCGATCACGCTCGCGCACAACCTCGCGCGCAAGCTGGCGGAAGTGCGCAAGGCGAACGACCTCGACTTCCTCCGTCCGGACGGCAAGTCGCAGGTCACGATCGAGTACGAGGGCAGCCGCCCGCTGCGCGCGTCGGCCATCGTCATCTCGACCCAGCATTCTCCGAGCGTCAGCCACCGCGACCTCTCGGACGCCGTGATCGACAAGATCATCCGTCCCGTCGTCCCGGCCGAGCTGCTCGACAAAGACACGAAGTTCCACATCAACCCGACCGGCCGTTTCGTGACCGGCGGCCCGCAGGGCGACACCGGCCTCACCGGCCGCAAGATCATCGTCGACACGTACGGCGGCCGGGGACGTCACGGCGGCGGCGCGTTCTCGGGCAAAGACCCCACGAAGGTCGATCGCTCGGCCTGCTACATGGCCCGCTACATCGCGAAGAACCTCGTCGCGTCCGGCATCGCGGATCAGGTCGAAGTGCAGCTGGCCTACGCGATCGGCGTGGCCGAGCCGGTGTCGGTTTATGTCGACACGTTCGGCACGGGCCGCGTCGAGCGGGCGAAGATCGTCGACCTGGTGCGCGAGCACTTCCAGATGACGCCGCGGGGCATCATCGAGTCGCTCCGTCTGCGCCGCCCGATCTTCAAGAAGACCGCGGCTTACGGCCACTTCGGCCGCAACGAGCCGGACTTCTCGTGGGAACAGACCGACAAGGCTGACGCGCTCCGCGCGGCCGCCGGCCTCGGCGAAGCCGTCACCGTGTAACGAAACTCGACTCCGACTCACTAGGAAGGCGTCGCGGGATTCCGCGGCGCCTTTTTTGTTGCATGCATCACAGCGAGCCCCCGATTTTGGATGCATCATGCTGCGCATCACGACAATCGATTGGAGGATCCGGATGACCCGTTCCCGCTCCGTGCTCATGCTCCTTGTCCCGATGGTTGCGCTGCTCGCGTTTCCCGCCGCGGCGCAGCCTTTCAACTCGTATCTCGCTCTGAACAGCGGCCACACTTACGTGGCGATCCCGCCGGCCGGCTTCGACTTCACGACCGGATTCACGTTCGAGGGTTGGATCGCCGTGAGCGATGACAACCCGACGACGAACACCGGCACCGGCTGCTCGAGCATCGCCGGTAAGGGCTACACGCAGGCGTGGTGGATCGGCGTGTGCGGCACGACGCTGCGCTCGTACATCAAAGGCGCCGGCTCGAACTTCGACGGAGGCACACTCGGAAGAGGCGAGTGGCATCACGTGGCCGTGACGTACGACGGCACCGTGCGCAAGCACTACATCGACGGCGAGGAAGTCGCGTCCCACGCCGAGACCGGGCCGATGACGTCCAGCACCGCGGAAGTGCGCATCGGCAGCGACGTGAACTGGGCCTTCACGGCCCACGGCTCGTACGACGAAGTGCGTTTCTGGAACGTGGCCCGGACGAAGGCTCAGCTCCGGGAGTCGATCAACAAGCCGCTCACCAGCGGCGGGGCGCTCTCCGTCTATCACTTCGATGCGAACGCGAACGATCCGTTCGGCAATCGCAACGGTGCGATCGTCGGATCGGGCGGCTTCCTCGCGCCGCCGGCCATCGCGTCTTGCGGATCGGGCAGCACGACGGCGCTCTGCCTGGAAGGCAAGTACCTCGTGTCGACGCGCTGGGTGGACTTCAGCGGCAACCGCGGCAACGGAACGGTGGTTCCGGGCGCGAGCGCGAACTCCGGCCTGTTCTGGTTCTTCAGCCCCGACAACTGGGAAGTGCTGGTGAAGGAGCTGAACGGCTGCGGCGTGAACAATCGCCACTGGGTCTTCGCCGCCGCGACGACGAACGTGCATTACGAGCTGATCGTGACGTATGTCCTCAACGGTGAAACGAAGCGCTACTTCAACTATCTCAATGAGAATGCGCCTGCGGTGACCGACACGGGAGCGTTCGCGACATGCCCGTGAGGACTTCGCGCGGCGTTCTGCTTCTGCTGGCTGTGCTGCTCGCGATTCCCGCGGCAGCACAGCCGTTCAACGCATGGCTGACGATTCCGTCCGGCCACGGTTACGTCTCGATTCCGCCGGCGGGTTTCGACTTCACGACCGGGTTCACGTTCGAGGCGTGGGTCTCGGTCAGCGACGACAATCCGACGGCCGGGTCGGGCACCAGCTGCTCGAGCATCGCCGGCAAGGGCTTCACGCAGGCGTGGTGGGTCGGGGTGTGCGGGACGACGCTCCGTTCGTACATCAAGGGCTCGGGATCGTTTCTCGACGGCGGCACGCTGCCGCGTAACGAGTTCCATCACATCGCGGTGACGTACGACGGCTCGGTGCGCAAGCATTACATCGATGGCGAGGAGGTCGCCTCGCAGGCCGAGACCGGTCCGATGACGTCGAGCACGTCGGAGGTGCGCATCGGCAGCGACGTGTCCTGGACGTTCACCGCGCACGGCTGGTACGACGAAGTGCGCTTCTGGAACGTCGCCCGGACGAAGGCCCAAATCCGGGAGTCGATCAACAAGACGATCACCGGCGGCTCGGCGCTCTCCGTCTATAACTTCGATCTGAACGCGAACGACCCGTTCGGGAACCGCAACGGCACCGTGGTGGCGCCGGCCGTGTTCACGACGTCGGCGGTGACGGCGACCTGTACGCCCGACGCGACGCATCTCTGCCTCAACTCGAAGTACTTCGTCTCGACGCGCTGGGTCGACTTCAGCGGCAACCGCGGCCTCGGCACCGTCGTGGCCGGCGCCAGCTCCAGCTCCGGCCTGTTCTGGTTCTTCGACCCGACGAACTGGGAAGTGCTGGTGAAGGAGCTGAACGGCTGCGGCGTGAACAGCCGCCAGTGGGTGTTCGCCGCCGCGACGACGAACGTGCACTACGAGCTGATCGTGACGCACACGCCGTCCGGCGAGACCCGGCGGTACTTCAACTACCTGAACGAGAACGCGCCCGCGGTGACGGACACGGGCGCCTTCGCGACCTGTCCTTGAAAATGTAGGACCGGCTCCCCAGCCGGCCCAGCATCGAGATCGGGCCGGCTGGAGAGCCGGCCCTACATTCAACGCAAGGTGAAGAGCGTGACGTCGCCCCGCGACGTCACGCTCGACGCATACCGATCGAGCAACTCCGCGACCGACTTCCGCGCTCCTGGCGACAGAAGCGTCTCGCGCTCCGTGGTCTTGCTCGCGACTTCCGTCGGCACAGGCAGGTTGAAGATGGCGACGTGGGTGATGCCGTCTTTGCCCAAACGCAGGCGGAGCGCGTCTGGCGTGGGCGACTCGAGATAGTGGGAGACGCGTTCGCCGTCGAAGTTCCCGCCGCCCCGCACGCGCCGTTCGAACCAATACGTTTCGTTGAGCCCGACGACGAGCGTGCGCGAGGTCGGCGGCAGCGTCTGATTCAGCCAGGCGATGCCGTCGTAAGACCGACGCGAACGGCGCAGGTATTCGTCATCGGAGAGGCGTCCGGAGATCAGCCCGAACGCGCCGGTGCGTTCGACGTAGACGGCCACGAGCACGAGTTGCAACGCGATCGCGATCGCGAGCAACGCGCGGAGCCAGCGCCGATCGGGACGCGCAGTCATCGCCGCGACACCGAAGAATGGGACGAGCAATCGCGAAGACGGCGCGAGCACGGCCAACGCGACGCCGGCGATCGCGAGCGCTCCGGCCGCGAGCGTGGTCGCCATCGCGGCAGTCGTCAGCAGGGAGGCGCCGAGGGCTTCGTCGAAGAACTTCGGATCGAAGACGTATTCGGAGAGGAAGGGCGTCCCGCGATAGCCGGCGAAGTGCGTCCCGCGTTGCAGGAACGGCGCGACCGGGTTGCCGGTCAGGATCAGATTGCGGACGAAGAAGACCGAGCCGATCGCGGCGCCCCACCACGCGCCGCGGTACTTGCGCGTGAAGAGCAATACGAGGATCGCGAACGGTACGAACGTGTACTTCGTCAGCAGCCCGGCGCCTACCGCCGCGGCGACCGTGCGCGGATCGTCTTCTTCGAACAACACGGCGCAGATGCCGAGGAGCGGCCAGTCGACGAGCGACCATCCGGCCGTGATCAACAGCGCCGGTGTCGTGATGATCGCCGCGGTGACGAGCGCGGATTGCGTCCGCCGTTGGATGACGACCGTCGCCGCGATCGCCGCAAATAGATGCAGGAAGTGCGACGCGATGCCGCCATCCAACGCTCCGAGGATCGCGAGCAATGGCAGATCCGCAGACTCGATGCCGAGCGGAAAGTACGAGTGCGAGATGAGCGGCAAGTCGATCGCCCGCCCTTCCAGCAGCCACGCGTGCGGAATCGCGAGGTGATACGCGAGCTCGTCGAGCGAGGAGGGCGGAGCTTGCGCGAGGACGAGGATGGGGAGGAAGAGGAGCCAGTTGCTGGTTGCTGGTTGCTGGTCGCTCGTCAGTTCGTCTCTACCAGCAACGAGCAACCAGCAACCAGCAACGGCGAACAGGGCGAGCAGCGTCCCAAGAACCCAAACATTCGCCCCCACGCACGCCACCAGAAAACACACCGCGCCAAAGATCGGATAGCCCACCAGGAACCGCGTCGCGATGTCCTTCTTCGCGAACGACCCGGCGGCGAACGCCGCGAGCGCGACGCCGCATGCGAGCAGGAACGGCAAGCCGCAGCGGCGCACGAACAGCTCCACCACCACGAAGCGATCGGCCAGCACGAGCAGCAGATACGCGGCGACGATCCCGGCGATGATGCGGCGCGTCGTCGACATCTCGCAGACCTAGAGCGGAGGCAGATTGCGTCGGATCGCCAGGATGTCGCTGATGATCTCCCGAGCCGCATCGGGGCGAATTTGCGTGGTGCGATCGGAAAGCGCGTTCGGCGGGTTGTCGTGGACTTCCATGAAGAAGCCATCCGCCCCCGCCGCCGCCGCCGCGCGTGCGAGCGGCCGCGCGAACTGCGGCGTTCCGCCGGTCTGCTTCCCTTCGCCGCCCGGCTTCTGCATCGAGTGCGTGATGTCGTACACGACCGGCGCGCCGAAGCCGCGCACGATGGGGAACGCGCGCATATCGACGACGAGGTTCTGATACCCGAACGAGCTGCCCCGTTCGGTGATGAAGACCTTCTCGTTCCCGACCTCCGCCCCCTTCTCCAAAATGTTCTTCGTCTCCTCGGGCGAGAGGAACTGCCCCTTCTTCACCCCGACCGCCTTCCCCGTGCGCGCCGCGGCCGCGACGAGATCCGTCTGCCGGCAAAGGAACGCGGGGATTTGCAGGATGTCGAGAACCTTGCCCGCGGGCTCCGCCTGCTGCCACTCGTGAATATCGGAGAGGAGCGGCAAGCCTGTCTTCGCCTTGACGTCGGCGAGGATGTCCAACCCTTCCTCGATCCCCGGCCCGCGGAATGACTCGATGGACGAGCGATTCGCTTTGTCGAAGGAGGATTTGAAGACGAGCTGGATGCCCAACTCGTCGCGCAGAGCGAGAAGGGTGCGCGCCATGCGCATCGCGTGATCGCGCGACTCGATGACGCACGGTCCGGCGATGAAGAGCGGCGGCCGATCGCCGCCGAAGGAGATGTCGTCGGTGATGGAGATGACTCGGGTCATGCGCGGGGAAGGATATACGATACGAACGTAGGCCCGCCCCCGTGAAACAACGTAGGGCCGGCTCTCCAGCCGGCCCCATGAAACAACGTAGGGCCGGCTCTCCAGCCGGCCCTATAGAGCATGGTCGCGGCGGCATGGCCGCCGCATCATTCTTGACTGCGGCCGGCTGGAGAGCCGGCCCTACATTCTCGACTGCGGCTGGCTGGAGAGCCGGCCCTACATTTTCACTGCGATCTAGCGCACCAACTGCGGCGCCGGTTTCTTCGCTCCCAGCGCCGCGCCGGTGATCGTCGCGATCGCCACCAGGGCGAGGCTCACGATCCAGAACCAGACCGGATGCGGCGTCTGGAACATGTTCGCCACGGCTGCGGCGGCGACGAGAACGCCGGGCGTGACGGCCGGCACGGCCCGTTTGCCGATCCGGCCTGCGAGCCAGGCGCCGAGGAACGAGCCGAGCGTCCAGCTGAGGATCACCGTCAGGCGCGCGCCGATCGGCGTCATCGCGGCGAGGCGCGCCACGGTCGCGGGATCGTCCATGTTCGCTCCGCGTGGCGGCGGATAGATCGCCTGCACCACGAGCTGGAACACCACGATCACGCCGAACGCGATGACGATTCCCGCGAGCACGCCTCCGATCGCGCGCAGCATCGCTACACCTGCGTCATTTCCGTGGCCTTCGGCATGGCCATCGTCGTCTTGTTCGAATTGCGATAGGCCCGCGCCGCCGCAATGAACGAGCGGAACAGCGGATGCGGCGCGCTCGGCCGCGACTTGTACTCCGGGTGGAACTGGCAGCCGACGAACCACGGATGGTCGGCGAGCTCCACGATCTCCACGAACTTGCCGTCCGGCGACGCGCCGGTCACGCGCAGCCCGCGCGCCTCGAGCGCGTTCACGTACTCGGGATTCACCTCGTACCGATGGCGATGTCGCTCTTCGATCGTCTCATTGCCGTAAGCCTCGCGCGCGAGCGAGCCGTCGCGCAGCAGCGCGGGATACTTGCCGAGGCGCATGGTGCCGCCGAGGGCGTCGACGCCGATGAGGTCGCGGAGCTTGAAGATGACCTTGTACGGCGCCTCGTCATCGAACTCCGTCGAGTTCGCGCCGATCATCCCCACGACGTTGCGCGCGAACTCGATCGTCGCGCATTGCATGCCGAGGCAGATGCCGAAGTAGGGGATGCGGCGCTCGCGCGCGTAGCGGATCGCGCGCAGCTTGCCTTCCACGCCGCGCGCGCCGAAGCCGGGGCCGACGAGGATGCCGTCCACCGACGTGAGCTCGCCGTGGTAGCCCTCTTCCTCCAGCGACTCGGAGTCGATGTAGACGATGCGCACCTTCACGTTGTTCGCGATGCCGCCATGCGTCAGCGCCTCGTTGAGCGATTTGTAGGAGTCGCCGAACTCGACGTACTTGCCGACGAAGCCAATGCGCACTTCGTCTTCCGGATGGCGCAGCTTGCGGACGATCTCTTCCCACTTCGTCAGCGCGCCGACTTCCTCGTGCGGCAGATGGAGCTTGTCGAGGAGGATCTCGTCGAGCCCTTCGCGGGAGAACGTGAGCGGGACCTGGTAGATGAATTCGACGTCGAGCGCCGGGATGACCGAGTCGTCTTCCACGTTGCAGAAGAGCGCGATCTTCTTCTTCATGTCCTCGGGGATCGGGTGCTCGGAGCGGCAGAGGAGAACGTCCGGCTGGATGCCGATCTCGCGCAGCTTCTGCACCGAGTGCTGGGTCGGCTTCGTCTTCAGCTCTTCCGATGCCTTGATGTACGGCACGAGCGTGAGATGGACGTTGATCGCGTTGCCGCGGCCGACTTCGAGGCGGAACTGGCGGATCGCTTCGAGGAACGGCAGCGACTCGATGTCGCCGACCGTGCCGCCGATCTCGACGATCACGACGTCCACGCCTTCCGAGACGTCGCGGATGGAGCGCTTGATCTCGTCCGTGATGTGGGGGATGACCTGCACGGTCTTGCCGAGGAAGTCGCCGCGGCGCTCTTTCTCGATGACCCGCAGATAGACGCGGCCGGTCGTGAGGTTGTTCTTGCGCGTCGCGCGCATGGTGGTGAAGCGCTCGTAGTGGCCGAGGTCGAGATCGGTCTCGGCGCCGTCGTCGGTGACGAAGACTTCGCCATGCTGGAACGGCGACATCGTGCCCGGATCGACATTGATGTAGGGATCGAATTTCTGGAGGGTCACGCGGAAGCCGCGCGCCTCGAGCAGCGCGCCGATCGACGCCGCGGCAATCCCTTTGCCCAAGCCCGAGACCACGCCGCCGGTGATGAAGATGTATTTCGTGCTCATGCGCTTTGCTCCCTCGTTGTAGATGCAAGAAAAAGGCTCGTTGGTGTACCAGGATGCGAACTCTGGGAACGGAGCTCGTAGTTCTCAGTTCCTAGTTGGCAGGGAGTGCCGCCACGGCTCGGCCGCGGCCTCCTCCCTGGGAACTGAGAACCAGGAACGAAGAACTGGTTTTTGGGGAGAGTTGTGGGGTGAGCGAGGGGAGAGTTGTGCGTCGGGAGCCAGCGGCTCACCAACGAACTCCGATTTCATGAATGCAGTTTCGCAAGCTCGCTCTCGACCCTCGCGACATCCTCGGGGCGATCGACCCCCAGATGCGGCTTCGATGTCTTCAACACGGCAATTCTAAAGCCCCGTTGAAGAGCCCGCAACTGCTCCAACGATTCCGCTCGCTCCAGCGGCGACGGCGGCAGCGAGACGAACTGTTCGATGGCCGCCCGGCGATAGGCATACACGCCGATGTGCCGCAGCGCAGTCTCGCGGGAACCGATCGGCGCGCGGGAAAAATAGAGCGCGACGTTGCGGTCGTCCATCACCACTTTCACGATGTCCCGCGCCTGGTGTTCTTCGTCGGTCTCGAGCGGCGAGGCGAGCGTGCCCATCTCGGTCTCGTTCGCCACGAGCAAATCGATGAGGGCGTCGACGGTGCCGATGTCGATGAGCGGCTCGTCGCCCTGGACGTTGACGATGATCTCGAAGCGCTTGCCTTCCTGCTGCTCGATCATCGGCAACGCGGCGGCGATGCGATCCGTGCCGCTCTGGTAATCGCCGTCCGGCGCGACGAAGCGGCCGCCGAAGCCGCGGACGTGATCGGCGATGCGTTCGTCATCCGTCGCGATGTAGACGGCGGACGCGCGGCGCGAGCCGATCGCTCGTTCGTACACGCGCTGGATCAACGAGACGCCGGCGATCGGCACCAGCGGCTTGCCCGGGAACCGCGTCGAGCCGTAACGGGCGGGAACTACAATGCACGCGTCCATGACGGCGCATTCTAGCGATCGCGCGCTCCTCACGCGGCTCGGCATCGTGCTGATCGTCGTCGTCACGCTGTTCGCCGGCTTCGTCCATCTCGATCGGATGTACGGCCACAAGTTCTTCGACGTGACCGGCCGCGCGCAGTGGATCTGGGCCCGCACGGAGCTGAGCCGGGAACAGCCACTCGCGTTCTTCGCCGTGCGCGAGTTCGACCTGCCGCCGAACCGCAGCTTCACGAAGATCAAGATCGCGGCGGATCCGGAGTACGAGCTGTTCTTCAACGGCCAGCTGATCGGCGGGCGGCGCGAGCCGGAGCAGGTGAAGCTCGACGTGTTCGACGTTTCGCCGCTCGCGCGCAACGGACGCAATCGCCTCGTCGTCGCGACGCGCAGCACGAATGGCGTCGGCGGCCTGATCGTGGCGATCGACATCGCGCCCGAGATCGAAAATTTCGTCGTGACCGATCGCGACTGGCGCATCTACCGGGTGTGGAATCCGGAGATCGCCCTCCGCGACACGCCCTCCGACCGCCCCGAGCCTCC
>Ga0213876_10002580_pt1 | contig 10584 bp, 7 predicted proteins | sample BarmaccomBMRX_R9_FD_160113 | JGI IMG/M metagenome (GOLD analysis project Ga0213876, IMG submission 160113) | Root-associated microbial communities from Barbacenia macrantha in rupestrian grasslands, the National Park of Serra do Cipo, Brazil - RX_R9 | ecosystem: Host-associated > Plants > Roots...
TCCGGCCCACCATCAGCGCCCCGAATACAACGTGTCGACGCAGGACGCACGCTGGTTCCGGCTGTGCACCGTTGACGGTGCCACCGTCACGACGGCCGACGGGTGTGGGGTGGTTTACCGCCAGCGCGACCGGGCCAAGATGTTCTCGCTACTGTTCCAGTCCCTGCGCCGGCAGCGTCGGCTCGCGAGCAGGTTCGACGAGATGCGCAGGTTGTACCGCGACGCCTTGCCGGTGCTGTCCAGCATGCAGAAATGGGAGACGGCGCTGCTGCCGGCTACAGAGCATGCCTGACAGCACAGCCCCGCGCGGCGAGGTGGCCGCGATGGTGGCCGTCCAGTCGGCGCTGGGCGATCGCCCGGGTGTGCTGACCGCGGCGCGCGTGCTGTCTTACTTCGGCGAGCACAGCATCGGTTGGCTCGTGGTGTCGGCGCTCGGGGTGCTCCTGGTGCCGCGGAGGCGCCGGGAGTGGGCGATCGCCGGGGCCGGTGCGTTGCTGGCGCACGCGACCGCGGTGCTGGTCAAGCGCGTGGTGCGGCGACGACGACCGCAGCATCCGGCCGTCGCGGTGAATGTCGGCACGCCCAGCCAGCTGAGTTTCCCCTCGGCACACGCCACTTCCACCACAGCAGCGGCCATCCTGGTGGGTCGTGCCAGCGGGCTGTCTCCCAAGGCCGGCGCGGCGGTGCTGATCGCTCCCATGGCGCTGTCCCGGATCGTGTTGGGTGTGCACTATCCCAGCGACGTCGCGGCCGGCATTGCGCTGGGTGCCTCGGTCGCGGCGGTGGCGGTACGAATCGATAGAGGTGCGCCGTATGAGTGAAGACGTGGTGACCCGGCCGCCGGGCAACCTGATCATCGGAGTGGTCAAGGCGATGCGGCCCCGGCAGTGGGTGAAGAACGTGCTCGTGCTGGCCGCGCCGGTGGCCGCCGCGGGTCGCGGCGTCCGCTACGACTACGCCGACACGCTCGGCAAAGTGGGCATCGCCTTTGTGGTGTTCTGCTTGGCCGCGTCCGCGGTGTACCTGGTCAATGACGTCCGCGACGTTGACGCCGACCGTGAGCATCCGACCAAGAGATTCCGGCCGATCGCGGCCGGGGTGGTCCCCGAATGGCTGGCCTACAGCCTGGCCTTGGTGCTTGCCACGGCTTCGCTGGCGCTGTCCTGGTGGCTGACTCCCAACCTGGCGGTAGTCATGGCCGTCTACATCGGGATCCAACTGGGGTACTGCTTTGGCCTCAAACACCAGGCCGTCATCGATATCTGCATCGTGTCGTCGGCGTATTTGATCCGGGCTATCGCCGGCGGTGCGGCCACGAATATCCCTCTGTCGCAGTGGTTTTTGCTGACGGCGGCGTTTGGATCGCTGTTCATGGTGGCGGGCAAGCGCTACGCCGAGCTGCAACTCGCCGAGCGTACGGGGGCGGCGATCCGCAAGTCGCTGGAAAGTTACACCGGCACCTACCTACGGTTCGTTTGGACGTTGTCGGCCACCGCGGTGGTGATGTGCTACGGGCTCTGGGCGTTCGAGCGGGACCGGTACTCGGGGTCCTGGTACGCGGTGTCGATGGTCCCGTTCACCATCGCGATCCTGCGCTACGCCGTCGACGTCGACGGCGGGTTGGCCGGTGAGCCCGAAGACATCGTGTTGCGGGACCGGGTGTTCCAGCTGCTGGCGCTCGCCTGTATCGGGACAGTTGGTGCCGCTGTTGCCTTCGGCTAGCCCGGGTCTGGTGGCGGGGCTGGTCCCCCGCCGGCTGATGGTCAGGCGGGTCGGCCGGCCGCTGTTCCCCTACGCCGCAGTCGTTCGAATCAGCTTGTGGCTCAGCGTCTTTATCGTCGCGGTCTTGTTCGGTTGGGGCGCCTGGCAGCGGCGCTGGATCGCCGACGACGGCCTGATCGTGCTGCGCACCGTGCGTAATCTGTTGGCCGGCAACGGGCCGGTGTTCAACGCGGGCGAGCGGGTGGAGGCCAACACATCGACGGTGTGGACCTACATGATGTACGTGGGCAGCTGGGTCGGCGGCACGACGCGCATGGAGTACGTGGCGCTGGCACTCGCGCTGACGCTGTCGATCGCCGGTGTCGCATTTGTGATGCTGGGGACCGGCCGGCTGTACGCGCCCAGCCTGCGGGGCCGTCGCGCCGTCATGCTGCCCGCCGGCGCGCTGGTATACATCGCGTTACCGCCCGCGCGTGACTTCGCGACGTCCGGCCTGGAGAGCGGGCTGGTGTTGGCGTATCTGGGTTTGCTGTGGTGGATGATGGTCAGCTGGTCGCAGCCGTTGCGGAACCGACCCGAGAGCCGGGTGTTCATCTCGGCGCTCGCCTTCGTCGCGGGGTGCAGCGTGCTGGTCCGGCCCGATCTGGCGCTGCTCGGCATCGCGGCGCTGATCATGATGTTGGTCGCGGCCCGGAGTTGGCGCCGGCGCGCTGTAATAGTGGTCGCCGGCGGCTTCCTGCCGGTGGCCTACCAGGTCTTCCGGATGGGTTACTACGGGCTGCTGGTGCCGGGGACCGCGCTGGCCAAGGATGCGGCCGGCGACAAATGGTCGCAGGGCATGATCTACCTGGCGAATTTCGACGAGCCCTATGCCCTCTGGGTGCCGGTGTTGATCCTGATACCACTGGGAGCGCTGCTGGTGCTGATCCGCCGCCGGCCGTCGTTCCTGCGTCCCGCTCTGGCGCCTGACTACGGGCGGGTGGCGCGCGCGGTCCAAAGCCCGCCGGCGGTAGTGGTGTTCATGGTGCTCGGTGGGCTACTGCAGGCCCTGTACTGGATCCGGCAAGGTGGCGATTTCATGCACGGCCGCGTGTTGCTGGCCCCGCTGTTTTGTTTGCTGGCGCCGGTGGCCGTCATCCCCGTGGCGATCGCCGACGGCAAGGACTTCTCGCGGGAAACGGGCTACTGGCTGGCCGGTGCCGTCGGCGTGTTGTGGCTGGGGCTGGCGGGCTGGTCGCTGTGGGCGGCCAACTCACCGGGCATGGGTGACGACGCCACCCGCGTGACGTATTCGGGCATCGTCGACGAGCGCCGCTTCTACGCTCAGGCCACCGGGCATGCACACCCGGTGACCGCCGCCGATTACCTGGACTACCCGCGGATGGCCGCCGTCCTGACCGCGATCGACAACACCCCCGAGGGGGCGTTACTGCTGCCGTCGGGCAACTACACCCAATGGGATCTGGTGCCGATGATTCCGCCGGGAACCGCCCCCGGCGTTCCGGCCACCCAAAAGCCGCAACACGCAGTGTTTTTCACCAACCTCGGGATGGTGGGCATGAACGTCGGGCTCGATATCAGGGTGATCGACCAGATCGGTCTGGCCAACCCGATTGCGCAGCACACCGAGCGGCTTAGGCACGGTCGGATCGGGCACGACAAAAACCTCTTCCCGGACTGGGTGGTCGCCGACGGTCCCTGGGTGAAGTGGCCCCCCGGCATTCCGGGTTACCTCGACCCGGCCTGGGTCGCGCAAGCGGCGGCGGCGCTGCAGTGTCCGGACACCAAGGCCGTCCTGAATTCGGTGCGCGCGCCGATGACGCTGCACCGGTTCGTGTCCAACGTCGTGCATTCCTTCGAGTTCACCCAGTATCGGATCGACCGCGTGCCGCTCTATGAACTCGCCCGGTGCGGGCTGCCCGTGCCCGACGTGCCCGCTGCCGCACCCCGCGAATAGACCGCGCGGGACGGATCATTTCGGACGGATCCGGAGCGCTCCGTGAAACCGGCCGAGTGGCGGCCTGCCAGAGACTGACAGCAAGATCACAAGTAGGCGTTCACCTGCGCACCACGACCGCCGTGCACATGCGAAAACACCCGGTTTTACGACTTCGTCAGGCCCGAAAATCTCTGTGATCGACCGCCGGATAACGCTTTCCGGAACATGCTCGATGTGAGCGAACCCGCGAACCTGTGGTTGACTACACGGGCGCTGCAGCGTCTCACGTCTGCAAGTCCGACCAATTCGGGGATGCGCCTAAACACCAGGATGCGCCTACAACGATGAGGCCTGAGAAGGATGAGGAAAACAGGGATGAAGCTTGTTGACAGGTTTCGCGGTGCCGTGACCGGCATGCCGCGCCGCCTCGTGGTGGGAGCCGTGGGTGCGGCCCTGCTGTCGGGTCTGATCGGCGTGGTCGGTGGCACGGCGACGGCGGGGGCGTTCTCTCGGCCAGGCCTGCCGGTGGAGTACCTGCAGGTGCCCTCCGCAGGGATGGGCCGCGACATCAAGATCCAGTTCCAGAGCGGCGGTGCCAACTCGCCCGCGCTCTACCTGCTCGACGGTATGCGCGCCCAGGACGACTTCAACGGCTGGGACATCAACACCCCGGCGTTCGAGTGGTACAACCAGTCGGGCCTGTCGGTCGTCATGCCGGTCGGTGGGCAGTCCAGTTTCTACAGCGACTGGTACAAGCCCGCCTGCGGTAAGGCCGGTTGCACCACCTACAAGTGGGAGACCTTCCTGACCAGCGAGCTGCCGGCTTACCTGCAGAGCACCAAGCAGGTCAAGCCGACCGGAAGCGCCGCGGTCGGTCTATCGATGGCCGGTTCGTCGGCGCTGATCCTCGCGGCCTACCACCCCGCTCAGTTCATCTATGCGGGCTCCCTGTCGGCGCTGCTCGACCCGTCCCAGGGCATGGGCCCGACGCTGATCGGCCTCGCCATGGGTGACGCCGGTGGTTACAAGAAGGACGACATGTGGGGCCCGAAGGAGGACCCCGCCTGGGCGCGCAACGACCCGTCGCTTCAGGTCGGCAAGCTGGTCGCCAACAACACCCGGATCTGGGTGTACTGCGGTAACGGCAAGCCGTCGGACCTCGGTGGTGACAACCTGCCCGCGAAGTTCCTCGAGGGCTTCGTGCGGACCAGCAACCTGAAGTTCCAGGACGCCTACAACGCGGCCGGTGGCCACAACGCGGTGTGGAACTTCGACGCCAACGGCACCCACGACTGGCCCTACTGGGGTGCGCAGCTGCAGGCGATGAAACCTGATCTGCAGTCGGCACTGGGCGCGACCCCGGGCACCGGTCCCGCTACTGCGACCGCAGCCGGTAACGGTCAGGGCAACTAAGCGAACGCGCTTGACGGCGGCGATCCTGCGGGGTCGCCGCCGTTAATCGTCTGCGGCCCCGCGCGTGGCGGAAATGTGGCGCACTTCACTACCCTGCTTCCGGTCGACGTGCGCCGCTGGATAGGGTGCTCAGAACGATAACCACGCGGAGGTGAGACATGAGGGGCGTGTCGGCGATGTTGCGGGTGTTCTGCGTGGCCGTACTGGCGATCGGGGCGACGGTGGTGGCCGGCGCCTCCGGCAAGGCCCGCGCGGCGGGCTACGAATCGCTCATGGTGCACTCCGCGGCGATGAACCGGGACATCCCGGTGGCCTTCCTGGCCGGCGGATCGCACGCGGTGTACCTGCTGGACCCCTTCGACGCGGGTCCCGACGTCAGCAACTGGGTCACCGCGGGCAACGCGATGAGCACCCTGGCCGGCCAGGGAATTTCGGTGGTGGCGCCGGCCGGTGGGGCGTACAGCATGTACACCAACTGGGAGCAGGACGGCAGCAAGCAGTGGGAGACCTTCCTGACCAGCGAGCTGCCCGACTGGCTGTCCGCCAACAAGGGAATAGCCCCCGGCGGCAACGCCCTCGTCGGCGCCGCCCAGGGCGGCTACGCGGCGATGGCGCTGGTGGCCTTCCACCCGGACCGCTTCGGCTACGCCGGGTCGCTGTCGGGCTTCCTGTACCCGTCGGAAACCACCTTCAACGGTGCGATCCTGGCCGGCCTGCAGCAGTACGGCGGCGTGGACGGTAACGGCATGTGGGGTGCGCCGCAGCTGGGCCGGTGGAAGTGGCACGACCCGTTTGTGCACGCTTCGCTGCTGGCGCAGAACAACAGCCGGGTCTGGGTGTGGAGCGCCAAGGGCGGCGCCAGCGATCCGGCGGCCGTGCTCGGCGTCCCGGACCAGGCGACCGGCACCGGCCTGTCGTTCTACCAGCAGTATCGCAGCGTCGGTGGGCACAACGGGCACTTCGACTTCCCCGGTGGGGACAACGGCTGGGGCTCCTGGGCGGGCCAGCTCGGTGCCATGTCGGGCGATATCGTCGGCGCCATCCGCTGACGCCGGGGCCCGTCGCGGCTGGACGGGACGCTCATCGTCAGCCGGTACCGTGTAGGGCGGTGCAGCAGAGGGCGGGATGGCCGCTTCCTTGCGATCGAGCTGCGACCTAACGACTCTGCCAGCAGGAGACCGCCCCGATGGTCAAGAAGGCCACCAAGGCCAGTAAGGCCAAGCGCACCGAGCGCCAACGCCGCCGCGTCCTCGCGTGGGTCGCGGCTGGGTCGATGGCCGCCGTCGTCGGGCTAGTGATCCTCGCCGTGGTGATCATGTTGCGCAGCGGCAACGGAGCACCACCGTCGGCGGTGCCGCCGGGTGTCTTACCGCCGGGCTCGACCACCACCCATCCGCACAAGCCCCGACCCGCTTCGCAGGACGCGTCGTGCCCCGATGTGCAGCTGCTCGCCGTTCCCGGCACCTGGGAGTCCTGGCCGACGCAGGACCCGCTGAACCCGACACAGTTCCCAAAGGCGTTGCTGCTCAACGTGACCGGGCCGATTTCCCAGCAGTTCCCGGCCAGCCGCGTGCAGACGTACACCGTTCCCTACACCGCCCAGTTCCACAATCCGATGAGCACCGACGGTCAGATGTCCTACAACGAGAGCCGGGCCGAAGGCACCAAAGCGGCGGTCCAAGCGCTGACCGATATGAACGCCAAGTGCCCGTTGACCAGCTATGTGCTGGTCGGCTTCTCGCAGGGCGCGGTGATCGCGGGCGATATCGCCAGCGATATCGGCAACGGCCGCGGACCGGTCGACGACGACCTGGTGCTCGGTGTGACGTTGATCGCCGACGGCCGCCGGCAGCAGGGTGTGGGCAACGACATTCCGCCCAACCCTCCGGGCGAGGGCGCCGAGGTCACCCTGCACGAAGTGCCGATCCTGGCCGGGATGGGATTGACCATGACGGGCCCCCGGCCCGACGGTTTCGGCGTGCTCAACACCAAAATCAATGAGATCTGCGCCCCGGGCGACTTGATCTGCGCCGCCCCGCAGGAGGCGTTCAGTCTCGCCAACCTGCCGACCACACTGAACACGCTGGCCGGTGGGGCAGGCCAGCCTGTGCACGCGATGTATGCCACACCCGACTTCTGGAACTCCGATGGCCAACCGGCCACGGTATGGACCCTGAACTGGACGCATGGGCTGATCGAAACCGCACCGCAGCCGAAACACGGGTGATGGGGCGGCGATAGCGGGCGGTTTCGGCGGTACCTTGTGATTTGGTCTGCCGCGCGCCTCCACCTAACATTAAGAAAAAAGTAAGAGGATTGTGCGCGGTGAGGGGCTGCCCGCGCGGATGTAGCGTCGGCGAGGCCGGCCGAGAAGCAGCGAATAGATGGAGAGTGGGATGGCTTACCACAACCCGTTCATCGTGAACGGAAAGATCAGGTTCCCGGACAACACGAACCTGGTGCGTCACGTTGAGAAGTGGGCGAAGGTGCGTGGCGACAAGCTGGCCTACCGGTTCCTTGACTACTCCACCGAACGCGACGGAGTCGAGCGCGACATTCTGTGGTCCGAATTCAGCGCCCGCAACCGCGCTGTGGGGGCCCGCCTGCAGCAGGTCACCCAACCCGGGGACCGCATCGCCATCCTGTGCCCGCAGAACCTGGATTACCTCGTCGCCTTTTTCGGCGCGCTGTACTCCGGCCGCATCGCGGTGCCGTTGTTCGATCCGGCCGAGCCCGGTCACGTCGGCCGGCTGCACGCCGTTCTTGACGACTGCTCCCCGTCGACGATCCTGACCACCACCGACTCCGCCGAAGGCGTCCGCAAGTTCATCCGCGCCCGTTCGGCCAAGGAACGCCCCCGCGTCATCGCCGTCGACGCGGTGCCCACCGAGGTCGCCTCCACCTGGCTGGAGCCCGAGGCCGACGAGACCACCATCGCCTACCTGCAGTACACGTCGGGCTCCACCCGCACACCGACGGGCGTGCAGATCACCCATCTGAACCTGCCCACCAACGTGCTGCAAACCCTGGTCGCCCTGGAGGGTGCCGAAGGTGACCGCGGCCTGAGCTGGCTCCCGTTCTTCCACGACATGGGCCTGATTACGGCGCTGTGCGCCCCGGTGCTCGGCCAAAGCTTCACCTTTATGACGCCCGCCGCGTTCGTGCGCCGGCCCGGTCGCTGGATCCGCGAACTCGCGCGCAAGCCCGGCGAGACCGGCGGCGTCTTCTCGGCCGCACCGAACTTCGCGTTCGAGCACGCCGCCGTACGCGGCCTGCCCCGCGACGACGAGCCGCCGCTGGACCTGAGCAACGTCAAGGGCATCCTCAACGGCAGCGAGCCGGTGTCGCCCGCCTCGATGCGCAAGTTCTTCGACGCCTTCAAGCCCTACGGTCTGAAGGACACCGCGGTCAAGCCGTCCTACGGCCTGGCCGAGGCGACCCTGTTCGTCTCCACCACCCCCAGCGACGAGCCGCCGAAGGTCATCTACGTCGATCGGGACGAGCTGAACAACCAACGCTTCGTCGAGGTGGCCCCCGACTCGCCGAACGCCGTCGCGCAGGTGTCCGCGGGCAAGGTCGGTGTGGACGAGTGGGCGGTCATCGTCGATGCCGATTCGGCCAGTGAGGTGCCGGACGGCCAAATCGGCGAGATCTGGTTGCATGGTCAGAACCTCGGTACCGGCTACTGGAACAAAGAAGAAGAGACCGCCCAGACTTTCAAAAACATCCTGAAGTCGCGCATCCAGGAGTCGCACGCCGAGGGTGCCGCGGACGACGGGCTGTGGGTCCGCACCGGCGACTACGGCACCTACTTCAACGGTGACCTCTATATAGCGGGCCGGATCAAGGACCTCGTCATCATCGACGGCCGTAACCACTACCCACAGGACCTGGAGTACTCGGCGCAGGAATCCACCAAGGCGCTGCGGGTGGGCTATGTGGCCGCCTTCTCGGTGCCGGCCAACCAGTTGCCGCAGGCAGTATTCGACAACCCGCACGCCGGCCTGAAGTTCGACGCCGAGGACACCTCGGAGCAGCTTGTGATCGTCGGCGAGCGCGCCGCCGGTACGCACAAGCTCGACTACCAGCCCATCGCCGACGACATCCGCGCCGCCATCGCCGTGCGGCACGGGGTGACAGTCCGCGACGTGCTGCTGGTGCAGGCCGGGTCCATCCCGCGCACGTCCAGCGGCAAAATCGGCCGCCGCGCCTGCCTGGCCGCCTACCTCGACGGCAGCCTGCGCAGCGGTGTCGGTTCGCCGACGGCGTTCGCCACCGAATCCTGAGCAGGGAGCCATGTCTGAGATAGCCGAACCGCAGGAGAACCCGCCCGCCAACAAGACCGAGATGACGGTCCCCGAGATGCGGCAATGGCTGCGCAACTGGGTGGGCAAGGCCGTCGGGCAGTCACCCGACGACATCGACGAGTCGATGCCCATGGTGGAGCTCGGCTTGTCGTCGCGCGATGCCGTAGCGATGGCCGCCGACATCGAGGACATGACCGGCGTCACGCTGTCGGTCGCGGTGGCCTTCCAGCATCCGACCATCGAGTCGCTGGCGACCCGCATCATCGAGGGCGAACCCGAAAGGCCCGATGACGGCCTCGGCGATGCCGACTGGACGCGCACCGGCCCCGCCGAACGTGTCGACATCGCGATCGTGGGCCTGTCCACGCGCTTCCCCGGCGACATGAACTCGCCCGAGGAAACCTGGCAGGCGCTGCTGGAAGGCCGTGACGCGATCACCGACCTGCCCGAGGGCCGCTGGTCGGAATTCCTCGAAGAGCCGCGGCTGGCCGCCCGCGTCGAGAGCGCCCGCACCCGCGGCGGATACCTGAAGGACATCAAGGGCTTCGACTCGGAGTTCTTCGCGGTCGCCAAGACCGAGGCCGACAACATCGATCCCCAGCAGCGGATGGCTTTGGAGCTGACCTGGGAGGCGCTCGAGCATGCCCGCATCCCGGCCTCGAGCCTGCGCGGTGAGGCCGTCGGCGTCTACGTCGGCAGCTCTACCAATGACTACAGCTTCCTGGCGGTTTCGGATCCGACGGTCGCGCACCCGTATGCGATCACCGGCACCAGCAGCTCGATCATTGCCAACCGGGTGTCGTACTTCTACGACTTCCGCGGGCCATCGGTCACCGTCGACACCGCGTGCTCGAGTTCGCTGGTGGCTGTGCATCAGGGCGTGCAAGCACTGCGCAACGGCGAGGCCGACGTGGTGGTCGCCGGTGGCGTCAACGCGCTGATCACCCCGATGGTGACGCTCGGGTTCGACGAGATCGGCGCGGTCCTGGCGCCCGACGGCCGGATCAAGTCGTTCTCCGCCGACGCCGACGGCTACACCCGCTCCGAGGGTGCCGGCATGCTGGTGCTCAAGCGGGTCGACGACGCCCGCCGCGACGGCGACCAGATCCTTGCCGTCATCGCCGGCAGCGCGGTCAACCACGACGGCCGCTCCAACGGCCTGATCGCACCCAACCAGGACGCGCAGGCCGAGGTGCTGCGCCG
>Ga0213876_10002582_pt1 | contig 10580 bp, 9 predicted proteins | sample BarmaccomBMRX_R9_FD_160113 | JGI IMG/M metagenome (GOLD analysis project Ga0213876, IMG submission 160113) | Root-associated microbial communities from Barbacenia macrantha in rupestrian grasslands, the National Park of Serra do Cipo, Brazil - RX_R9 | ecosystem: Host-associated > Plants > Roots...
TGGGGCTTGAGCTCCTCTGGGACGCCCGGCCCGTTGTCGCGCACGCAGAACTCGAGCGGCAGGCTCACCCGCTCAGAGGAAGGACCCACCGAGAGCTTCACTCCCGGCCTGAACGCGGTCGTAAATTCCACTTCGCCATCGCGGGCGTCTTTTCCGATCGCCTCTGCGGCGTTTTTCACCAGGTTCAGAAAAACCTGGACGAGTTGGTCGCGGTTGGCGAGCACGGGGGGAAGGGACGGGTCGTAACTCTCCACGATCTTGATGTGCTGGGCGAAGCCCGACACCGCGAGCCGCTTCACGTGATCGAGCACGGCATGAATGTTGACGGGCTCACGGGCGACGGGGCGAGAATCGCCGAAACTCTCCATCCGCTCGACGAGCTTGACGATCCGGTCGGTCTCCTCGCAGATCAATCGGGTGAGCGGGCGGTCACCTTCTTGCGCAGACATTTCAAGAAGTTGCGCGGCACCTCTAATTCCCGAGAGCGGATTCTTGATTTCATGCGCCAGCATGGCCGCAAGGCCGCTCACGGAGCGGGCTGCGCCTTGATGCGTGAGCTGACGGTCCATTTTGTCCGCGAGTGTCCTCTCTTGCATCATTAGGAGAACATATCCTTCCATATCATTGAAAGGAGATGCAAAAATGTCAACGCTCCGCTCGCCATGAGAGAAGGGCATGGCAAGCGCGAGGCGGTGCTCGCTCACGCTCGCATTGCGACGTCGCACCTCGGCAAGGAGGCTCACCACGGGCGAATCGAAAGCAAAAATTTCGGAAAGCTTCTGGCGACGCAGAAATGCGAGCGACAGCTCAAAGAAACTCTCGGCCGCGAGATTGGCGTAGGAAATCGCGTCTTGCGGCGACAGGCACAGGATGGGCATCGGAACCGCGTTGAGGATGGCTTGCGCCCCCTCCGGAGGCAGGATGGGAGCAAAGCGCATGAGCACGGGGCTTTCGCTTGCGAGATTCATGCTGCTTCCTGGTGATCGGAGCAGGCGAGTTCGCCTGCGAGAGCGAAGATCGCGCACAAAAGTCGCTCGACTTCGGAGGGCTCCTCGCAACGCACGAGAGACGCGGCGAGGCCAAGGGCTTGCGCGGGCGCGCGCTCGCCAAGCGCGTGAGCCGCATACGCCTGCAAATGCTTTCGCGCGTGGCGCAGGCCGAAAGCGACACCATAAAGATGCAGCAAGCCGCGATAGTGCTCGATCGCGATTTCGCAGCGCTGGCTCATCGAGAGCGACAGGCGAGCTTCTCCCTTGAGCGCGCGATTGACCTCGCCCAATAGCCAGGGGCGCCCCAAGGCGGCCCGTCCGACCATGACCCCGTCGGCTCCCGAACGGGAAAGCGCGCCTTTTGCGTGCTCCGCCGACGCGATGTCGCCATTGACGAGAACCGGAATGGAAACGGCTCCTTTTACGGAGCCGACCGCCCCCCAATCGGCGTGTCCGTCGTAGAATTGCGCGCGCGTGCGCCCATGCACCGACACTAGGCTTGCGCCAGCCGCCTGGCAGCGACGAGCGAGGTCTGGTGCCTCGAGACTTCCGGCCGCAAAGCCAAGCCGCATCTTGACGGTTACGGGCACATCCACCGCATGGGCAACGGTGTCGACGATGCGCTCCGCAAGATCGGGCTCGCGCATAAGCGCCGAACCGCAGAGCTGGCGCGCAACGCGCTTGGCCGGGCACCCCATGTTGATGTCGATGACATCGGCGCCCGAATCCGCCGCGATCCGCGCCGCTTGCGCCATGCACTCGAGATCGCGCCCGGCGATCTGGACGATATGCGGCGAAACACCTTCGCCCTCGAGTCTCAGCCGGGCTTCCTCGCCCCTGCGCGCGAGCTCGGGGGAAGCGATCATTTCGCTCACCACGGCGGCCGCACCGAGCCGCACCGAAAGGCGGCGCATCACAACGTCGGTGATTCCGGACATGGGCGCGAGGATAACGCGCCCATCGAGGTCCACTCCTCCGATGCGGATTCCGTGAGCTGATCCGTTAAAGGACGGATTGCCTATTTTTTGTTCAACATCCATCTTGCTCAGATATTAGACATTTCATTGTGCGGTGCACAAGCCCTTGCTCTTCTTGGAGGGTTGCGCCAACAACAAATTTCGTTTGCCTCGGGGTCGCGGCGCATCAGGCCGTCTGGCATGAACGCCTGGGGGGACCCTGCGCGTATAAAGCTCGACAAGACGTCTCAAACATCGTGGCCCCGATCTCATCTACCGCGCACTCGATTTCCCCCGTGGCAAAGGCTGCGGCGCTCGTCGTCGCCGCAGGACGTGGCCTGCGAGCGGGCGGCGAGTTGCCCAAACAATACCAGCACATCGCCGGCATGAGTGTGCTCGAACGCGCCATTCGCGCGCTCAGAGAGGCGCCCAATCTCGCCAGCGCGATCGTCGTCATTCATCCCGAGGATCGCGAGCACTACGAGGCGATCGCGGCACGGATCTGCGAGACTGCCGACGGTTTTCTCTTGCCGCCCGCGGTGGGCGGTCCGACCCGACAGGCGAGCGTTCGCGCCGGGCTCGAGGCACTCGCGAAGGCTCCTCCTGAAATCGTTCTCATCCATGATGCTGCGCGCCCCTTCCTCTCGAAGACCCTCGTCGAGCGCGCCATTGAAGCGGCGCGCGTGCACGGCGCGGCGGTGCCGGGCGTGCCCGTGAACGACACGATCCGTCAGCTGAGCACCGGAAGAGCTTACGGCGAAACCCTGCCGCGTGACAGCTTACGAGCCATTCAGACCCCGCAAGCCTTCACCTTCGCCAAGATCCGGGATGCCCATGCCCGCGCCGCGGCCGCCGGGCTCGAAACTTTTACCGACGACGGGGGCCTCGCCGAATGGGCGGGCATCGAAGTCCATGTCTTTGAGGGCGAGGCAGAAAACACGAAATTGAGTTTGCCGGCCGATTTCGCCCGTGCAGATCAGCAGTTGAGGTCGCAAACGGAGACACGTACCGGCCTCGGCTATGACGTGCACGCCTTCGGCGAAGGCGATTTCGTGATGCTGGGCGGCATCAAGATCGCGCACACGCAAGGCATCATCGCGCATTCGGACGGCGACGTCCTTCTGCACGCCTTGACCGACGCGCTTCTCGGCGCGCTTGGCGATGGCGACATCGGCATGCACTTTCCGCCTTCCGACCCGCGTTGGCGAGACGCGGCTTCTCGCCTGTTCTTCGAGGAAGCCGTTGCAAGGGCAAGAAAGCGCGGCGGCCGCATTCTTCATCTCGATGCCACCGTCATCTGCGAGGCCCCCCGCATCGGCATCCATCGAGACGCGATCCGCGCCTCGATCGCCGCGATCGCGGGCATCGGCGAGGGACGCGTCTCGGTGAAGGCCACCACCTCCGAAAGGCTCGGCTTCACGGGGCGCGGCGAGGGCATTGCGGCGCAAGCGATTGCGACGCTCGAGCTGCCGTTTGCCGAGCACGGTTGAGGCATGTTCGACGAAACCGTGCTTCTCGCAGCGCGCCGCCTCCTCGAGCTTTGCCGCGCGCAGGGCTTGCACATCGTGACGGCGGAATCCTGCACCGGAGGGCTCGTCGCCGGCGCCCTCACCGAGATCGCCGGCTCTTCCGATGTGGTCGAGCGCGGCTTCATCACCTATTCGAACGAGGCGAAAATCGAGATGCTCGGCGTGGCGGCGGACCTCATTTCGTACCACGGAGCGGTGAGCGAGGAGGTCGCGCGCGCCATGGCCGAGGGTGCGCTCGCCCATTCGCGCGCCGAGCTTGCGGTCGCGATCACGGGGGTCGCGGGCCCGGGCGGCGGTAGCGCGGAAAAGCCCGTCGGCCTTGTGCACTTGGCCTGCGCGGCCAGGGGCGGGGCCACACGGCACGAGCTGCGCAAATTCGGCGATCTCGGCCGAAGCCAGATCCGGCGCAAAAGCGTGCTCGTGGCCTTTGCAATGCTGGAGAACGCGGCAGCGCTCACCTCTCCCGCGTCACGGTAGAGGTCGGACTTGGCTGCGGGGCGAGCGAGCCGGGTGAGGGACGGGAGCAATTGTGGAGGGTGATCAGTCCCTGCCCCGCCCGTACACGACATCCGCGCGCTTTTCGAAGGCGGAGGCGAATTTGCGGAAGGCCTTGTCGAACATGGTTCCCATCAACATGCCGAGCACGCGGCTCTTGAACTCGTAGGTGATGAAGAACTCGACGATGCAAGATTCGTCCTCGCGCTTGAAGCTCCACAGATTTTCGAGCGCCCGAAACGGCCCGTCGAGATAGGCGACGATGATCTTGAGCTTCTCGCGATCGAGCGTCACCTTGCTCGTGAACGTCTCGTGGATCGCCTTGTAGCCGACGGACATGTCGGCGATCAGCGTCTCGCGACCGCCTTCGCCCTTGGTGCGGCTCCTCACCTTCAGCCCCTCGCAAAGAGGCAGGAAGAGCGGGTATTTCTCCACGTCCGCGACGAGATCGAACATCTCCTCGGGCGTATGTTTCACCCGGCGCGTGGTGCGAAAGGACGGCATGCTTGAGGAACCCGAGAACGGCGCCGGTCAGTATTTCAGCCGTGAATCGCGCGCCGCCCTCAGCTTCGCGAAATCATCGCCCGCATGGTGCGAGGAGCGCGTGAGCGGGCTCGCCGAGACGAGCGCGAAGCCTTTCGTGTAGGCGATCGTCTCGAACGCCTTGAACTCGTCCGGCGCCACGAAGCGTATCACCGGATGATGCTTGCGCGAAGGTGCAAGATATTGCCCGATGGTGAGGAAATCGACATCCGCCGAGCGCAAATCATCCATGAGCTGGAGCACTTCGTTGCGTTCCTCGCCGAGGCCGACCATGATTCCGGATTTGGTAAACAAGCTCGGATCGAGCTCTTTTGCCCGCTGCAGCAAGCGCAGCGAATGGAAATAGCGCGCACCTGGGCGCACGCTCAGATATTTCGATGCCACCGTCTCGAGGTTGTGGTTGAATACATCGGGCTTCGCTTCAACCACGCGCTCGAGCGCACCCTCCTTGCGCAAAAAATCAGGCGTGAGCACTTCGATCGTGGTCTCGGGAATCACGGCGCGTATGGCGCGGATCACATGCGCGAAATGCTCCGCTCCACCGTCAGCGAGATCGTCGCGGTCGACCGAAGTGATGACCACATGGTTGAGCCCAAGCTTTGCCACCGCATCGGCAACCCGCGCCGGCTCCCCCGTGTCGAGTGCGCCAGGCAGTCCTGTCTTGACATTGCAAAAGGCGCAAGCGCGCGTGCACACATCCCCCATGATCATGAAGGTCGCGTGCTTCTTCTCCCAGCACTCGCCGATATTGGGGCAGCCAGCCTCCTCGCACACGGTCGAGAGCTTGTGCTCCTTGACGATGCGGTTGGTCGCGGCCCATTGCGCCGAGCCCGGCGCCTTCACGCGAATCCAATCCGGCTTCCGCAAAACCGGCTGATCGGGCCGGCTCGCCTTCTCGGGATGTCGCGGCCTCGGATCGCGGTTCAAAAGGTCGAGAACGAGCGCCATGGCACAGACGTAATCCGGGTGCGCAAAGACATCAAGGCATTAACCCGCTCATTCCTGCGAACCATGACGGCTACGGCCATGCGTAGGCAAGGCATGGATGGCCGGGCCGACGCCCGGCCATGACGGATAGGCGATCCCCATTCGTCATGCGCGCACTCGGTGCGCGCATCCACGCCTTTCTTTCCGCTCCGTTGACTCACCCCAAAAAACCAATCGAGATCCACGGAATGGCAGCGACGAGCGCAAGGCCGAGGAGGAGCGAAAGCATATAGGGCCAGATGGCACGCAGGCCTTCGGCTGGATCGATGCGGCCGATGGCGCAGGCCGTGTAATAGCCCACGCCGAAAGGCGGAGCGAAGAGGCCGATGCCCATGGCGAGGATCACCACCATGGCATAATGCACCTCGTGAATGCCGACTGCGCGCGCGATCGGGAACAGGAGGGGGCCGAAGAGCACGATCGACGGTATGCCTTCGAGAACCGAGCCGAGAATCATGAAGGCCGCGATCGAGGCGGCCATGAAGCTTGCCGCGCCTCCCGGCATTCCGGTCATCACCTCTGCGAGCGTGCGCGAGAACCCTGATTGCGTGAGCGCCCAGGCCATCCCCGTCGCGGTGCCGATGATGAACAAGATCGCGCCCGAAAGCGCCGCCGTGTCGACGAGCGCGGGCCAGATGCGCCGCCAGGCGATCTTCTGTCCGAAAAGCGTCGTCGCGATGAGCGCATAGGCGAAGCCGTAGACGACGCCGATCGTCGAGACTTCGGTCGCGGTCGCGACGCCCTCGACCACGGCGGCGCGAATGACGAAGGGAAGGATCAGCCCCGGCAGCGCGACCGCGAGGGCGCGAACGATTGTCGTGGCGCCGGCGCGCTCGGCGGCGCTCGCCTCTTCAGCGCGGCCGCGCCACCAGACCACGAAAGCGAGCATCGCGGCCAATACCGCGCTCGGCAGGAGGCCGCCCGTGAACATCGCCGAGATCGAGACGCCGGTGACCGAGCCGATGGTGATGAGCACCAGACTCGGTGGGATCGTCTCGGTCTGGGCGCCGGTCGCCGCGAGAAGCGCGACGAGGTCCCCGCCCTTCGCGCCGCGGGCCTTCATTTCCGGAAAGAGGACGGGCGCCACGGCCGCCATGTCGGCAGCCTTCGAGCCCGAGATGCCCGAGACGAGATACATCGCGGCCAGCAGCACGTAATGCAGACCGCCCCGCACATGTCCGATGAGCGTCGCGAGAAACCCGACCATGTGGCGCGCAAGTCCGGTGATCTCGATCAAGAGCCCCAGAAAGACGAAGAGCGGCACGGCAAGGAGGATGATGTGCGACATACCTTCGTCGAGCCGACCGATCACCACCGTCATCGGCAGCCGCGTCGTCGAGGCGAGGAAGGCAAAAGTGCCGACCCCGAAGGCGAAGGCGATCGGGATTCCGGCGAGCACCGCGCCACCGGTTAAAAGCACGAAGAAGAGGATGAGCTTGTAATTGCCGAGCACGGAAAGCCACGGCCCTGCGAACTTCAAGGCGAGGCTCACGATGACGATGAGCGCGACGCAAAGCGCGAGATCGGAAAGCTTGGCGCTTTTCCCGATGCGCGCGAGGCCCGCGAGAAGCATGAGCCCGATGCCGACCGGAAGCGCGGCGGCGCGCCAGATCGTCGGGATTTCGAGCGCCGGCGTCACCACGGCCGCCTCGTCGATCGCGTAATCGATGGCGGGCTTCAGCACGAAACCGAGGAAGGCGAGACCGACGCAAAGCGCGAGCGCCTCGAAAAAGGCGCGTCGCCTCGGCCCGCCCTTGTCGATGAGCGCGCCCATCCGCATATGCTCGGCACGCCGATAGGCGACCACGGCGCCAAGCATCGCGAGCCATAAGAAGAGGATCGAGGCGAGTTCGTCCGACCAGACGAGCGGCGCGCGCAAGCCATAGCGCGCGACGACACCGGCAAAGAGGATCAGTGTCTCGAGCGCGACGAGCACGCCCGCGAGCGTCTCGACGACACGCCCGATTGCGGTGTCGACGACGAGCATCGCGGCTGCCCCGCGTGACCGGTGCGACACCGCGCTCATGGCGCGCCCTTCCCTCTCCCGCATCGCGGGAGGAATGCGCGAAGGAAGATGCGCCCACCTTCTCCCGCGCTCTTCGCGCGGGAGAAGGTGCCGAGCCGGAGGCGAGGCGGATGAGGGGCGGTTGTGCCTCTCGCCACCCTCATCCGCCGGCCGCTCATGCGGCCGGCACCTTCTCCCGCTTTGCGGGAGAAGGAGGGCGCGACGATACAAAAATGCCCTCGTGTTCAGGCATGAAGGTAAGATTTCAGCCTATTTTGCCTCATCGGGAAAGGCGTCCGGCGCACGCGACAAAATCTTCGACAACACCCATCGTCTGCCCTTTTTCATCGAGCTGACTTCGTCGATGTGCCATTGATCGTTTTCTTCGACAAGGTCGAAGTTGATCTCTTCAGGAGTCTTGAAATTGTTGAACGTTACCCGCACCTTCGCCCGCGCGCCCGAGTTCGACAGCAAGGCGATCTTGAGCTTAGTGAGCTTCCAATCCTGGCCGTCGACGAAAACATCAAATTCGAGCGCCCCCACCTCTCCTTGCGCAGCTTTCTCGTCGGCATCCAAGAGTGCCTTCAGGCGGCGGCTGTAAATGTTGACTGAATCAACGTCGGGCGACCCCGGTTTGCCCATGTAGCTCTTATAGATCGATTGGATCAGCGCGACCGGATCGGGAGCGTCCTTGGCGTGGACCGCGAAAGGCCCCGCCATCAGAAACATCATCAAGAGTAGAAAACGAAGCATCATCCAACCCCTCTGCTCTAATTATCCTCGCCAAGCACTCACCCTCCGCTCATCCCCGCGAAAGCAGGGACCAGATTCTCACAGGCCTGCCCGATGAACCTGGTTTCCCGCTTTCGCAGGAATGAGCGGGTGTGAAGGTGCGGGAAATCAATAGCGGAAGGCTTAACACCTCACGTACTCATGCTCGTCAAGCACTCATCCCTCCATTCGTCCCCGTGGAAGCTGTCATCTCGCCAGCGCTCTAACTAAGCCTAAATAGTGCAAGTCACCCCGCCATCGACGGCGAGGCAAACGCCGGTGATATAACGTGCATCGTCGGAGGCGAGAAACAGCGCCGCGCGCGCCACGTCGAAGGCATCCCCCATGAAGCCCATCGGAACAAGAGCGTTGCGCGCGCTCACCATCGCCTCCTTGTCCGGATATTGGCCGGCGATCTCGCGATAGATGAGTGGCGTGTCCATGAGGCCCGGCATGATTGCATTCGCGCGGATGCCGAAAGGCGCGTAGCGAAGCGCGAGCGCACGCGTGAGATGGTTGAGGCCGGATTTCGAGGCGTAATAGGAGAAATACGGATAATCGTTGATGGCGATGGCGGCGATGGACGAGATGTTGACGATTGCGCCTTTGCGTTGCGCCTTCATCACGGGCAGGACGTGCTTGCAGGTGAGGAAGACGCTCTTCAAGTTCACCGCCATCACGCGGTCCCAGCTTTCCTCGCTCGCCTCGATCGGATCGCCCATTTCGGTGATCCCGACATTGTTGTGCAGCACGTCGATGCGACCGAAGCGGCGGACAGCCTCCTCGACCACGCCTGCGACCTCCGCCGAAGCGGTGACATCGGCCGAAACCGCGAGCGCTTCATGGCCCTCGGACACGATGATTGCCGCGGTTTCGCGCGCCGCCTCAAGGTCGCGGTCGACTGCTATCAGACGCGCCCCCTCGCGCGCGTAAAGTATAGCCGCCGCCTTGCCGTTGCCCCATCCTGGCCCCGACGAGCCCGCCCCGAAAACGATGGTGACGCGGCCATCGAGGCGCCCCGCCATTGCTCAGGCGATCTTGCCGGTGAACTTCTCCAGCACGGACCAGGCCTCGTCTCCGTATTTCTGCTTCCACTCATTGAAGAAGCCCGCCTGACGCAGCTTCTCGCGGAAGGGCTCCTTGTCGACGGTCTTGAACTCGATGCCCTTGGCTTCGAGATCCTTGCGCAAGCCCGTATTGAGCTTCTCGAGATCGGCGCGCTGATCGAGCGCGGAGGCGTTGAGCTCTTTCGTCGCGAGCGCGCGAAGGTCATCCGGAAGCGCCTGCCAAGCCTTGGTGTTGGCGAGCATCCAATAACCATCCCACATATGGCCGGTGAGCGAGATGTATTTCTGCACCTCGAAGACGCGCATCGTCCAAATCACCGCAAGCGGGTTTTCCTGCCCTTCCGCGATCTTCGTCTGCAAGGCCGAATACATCTCGCTTACATTGATGCTGATCGGCGAGGCGCCGAGCGCTTTGAACATCGAGGTCCAGAGCGGGCTCACGGGCACGCGGATCTTGAAGCCCTCGAGGTCGGCGGGCGTGACGATGGCCTTCGTCGACGAGCTGATGTGCCGAAATCCGTTGTCCCAAATATGCTCCATCGCGGTGATGCCCGATTTCGCGATGGCGGCGCGGATGAAAGCGCCGAGCTCACCATCCATCGCCTTCCACACCGCGGGATAGTCCGGGAAGGCAAAGCCGATGCCGTTGATGGAAGCGACGGGCACGAGCGTCGAGAGGATGAGGCCCGAAAGCGTGAAGAGCTCGACCGCGCCCGAACGGAGCTGGCTCAACACGTCTGTGTCCGAGCCGAGCTGGTTGTTCGGAAAGAGTTGGATGTCGAGCTGCCCGTTCGAAGCCTTTCGGATGCGGTCGGCCGCTTCCTTGGCGCGCATATTGAGCGGATGGTCGCCGGCGAGATTGGTCGCAAGCTTGTAGGAGAACTCTGCCGCGTGCGCTTTGCCGATCGCAAACAGCGATATGCCGGCCGCCGCGCCAGACGCCGCCATGAGGCGGCGCCTCGTCATCTTCACCATGCTGGTTCTCCTCGGGATTCTTGCTCGCGTCAGTTAAGCGCAGGCCGGCGCGCGTTGCAAAGGGGTCTGGCGCCACCTTGTAACTTGCCCATCGCCGACTCAGGTATAACGACCTGTGCGGTGACGGACCGGAGACCGAAGCCACCTGGGGCGGTCGAGCCCGTGGAGAAGCTTGGGTCACGGTCGGTCGTTCCATTGAACCCGAACAGTCGCTTGGGCCGCTTGCGAAGCCCGCTTGCGCAAGGATGGGATCAGATGGACGC